>Ga0079995_1048602_pt1 | contig 160551 bp, 132 predicted proteins | sample FaiFalFF_MnMetaG_2_FD_69198 | JGI IMG/M metagenome (GOLD analysis project Ga0079995, IMG submission 69198) | Freshwater microbial communities from Yellowstone National Park, Wyoming, USA - Fairy Falls C (FF_Mn_C) (SPADES assembly) (version 4) | ecosystem: Environmental > Aquatic > Freshwater >... | reverse complement strand
CTGTCGTTGAGTTGCTTTATCCCGCTATTGCTAATCTTCCAAATGTCGATTGGTGGACCAAGGCCATATGCGCCAACAGCTATCGCCTCTTCCAGGACCTTGTACGCGAGGAGCGCTCCTTTCTCCATATCCAATTCCAGGCCTTGATACTTTTGCAGCAGAGCATAGGCGAACATTTCTCCGCTTCCTGAGGCAAACGGCCGATTTGTAATCCATTCAGGCGTTCCATTGATCAATACGTGGAGCACAGCCGGTGCCGGCGTACACTCAGCAAAAACGAAATCGCCGGGATGCAACTGAAGCAAAAGATTAGGGTCTTGAGGCAGAAAGGCCGTCCGAAAATCCAACTGCAACAGCTCCATTACGCATTGCTTCACTACTCCGCAAATTTGGTCTCTCAACTGCTGGAGCGGAGCATTAGAGGGTAATATCTTCAGGCGCTCTTCCACACGTTGAATGAGCGCAAGCTCACCGGATGCTGCCCACAGGCAACGCTCGTTTAAGCGTATTATCTTCTGGCCTGTCGTCCGAACCATCCCTGCGGTGAGCTGGCCGTCGGAGGCCATCACGATTCCGTCGCAGGTTGGCAACACCAATATCAGCGTCATTGCCTCAGAACTCCCTTTAGCACGGAATTTACGGTGAACTCGGGTGCCTCGTCATAGACGCGCCTAAGCAGCTCATGAAATCCTAGTTGACTGACTTCCCTTGTCACCGCTTCAAGATGCTCTCTCAGCTGCGGGTCAAGAGCACGAACCGCTTTCTCTGCCTCTTTCTTGCCACGCTCTGTGAGATAATAAGCAACCCAGTGTGGCATCGGATGAAGAGGTCGGACGACAAGACCATCTCGCTCCAAAGCTGCGAGAACGTCATAGACCTCAAAACTACACGGACCATAGAGGTACGGCTCAAAGTGGAAGTAATCAGGAATTTCACCAGCTCTCTTCTGAAGGAGAAAAAGAGCCTTCATGATGTGTATCCTATCCAATGGCGATATCCTCAGCATCGCTAATATCCACTTAGCTTTTGGGTGTACCATAGCTAACTCCCTCCCTTCAGTCTTATTACTCTCACCACCTCGTTCCCCCGAAAGTCTATCACCTTCACGGCAATGCGTCTATGCTCGCCAAGTTGGAAGGGGAACGAGATGGTGCTGCGCATTCACTCAAAGACTTCGGAGTCAATTTGGGCTTTCAGCGCTCGCTTGAGTTTCTCTCAAGCATCAAGGTCGCCGGGGAAGAAGGCACAGCGAAAGTCAAATGGGTATGCGAGCGCGTAGCTTTCTCTTGCGTCGATCCTATCTCACTCGCAGAACTCCTCCAAAATCTCCGCACCGATTTGCCGCAGCGTCTCCTTCACCTTGTGTTCCAGCGTTGCCGGCTTGATGCCACCAGATTCTGATCGCGCCTGAATATATACCTCCACCTCCAACGCCGCCCCATCGTTGCGGAGCGGCAAGATCACCCCGCGGACAAAATCCGAGAGTTTGTCCCAAGGCACCTTGACGCGCAGCCTCAGGCGATGCCCGCCAGCTTCCGGCGACGGTCGAGCGGAAGGTAGTGCCTCCACACCTGCCCGAGAAGGCACTGCAGGGGTAGCTTGCAGCGCTGCTTGTGGCGGAGGTTCGGCTACGGCTGGAGCTTGCGGGACGAGTTCCTTTCGGACCAACACGGCGTCGTCCATGGAGAGTGAGGCAGGCAGTGTTTCTCTGAAGTACACTCGCTCGCCGATCTTTACAGCAAAATCACCGCCTTGAACCCCCTGGTTGATCGCTTCCCGAATGACCTCCAGACTTTGAACCATCGGCAACTGCGGATAGCGAAGAAAAGCCTCAGCAATCTCGGCAACCGGCTTTTCTTGCTCGTCCCCCCGAAGTGCTTTCTTGAGGAGGTTGTGCGGCGAGAGGCGCTCCAGTAGAAGTTCCTGGCTCTTCAAGAACTCGCGCACGCGCCTTGCAAGCGGTCCTTTCTCACCGGTGGTGGGTAAACCCAAATCGAGCCACTCTATGCCCCTTTCGCCGGGCTTTGCCAGATGCCGATACGCCGAAAGCAGACTGAAAGGTATGGCGCTATCTAAATCTTTCAATTTGCTCTCCAGCGTTTTCTTATTTTCCTCCGACAGTTGGCGCATGAGCGCTTTGTCATCGCGGATGGCGCGCAAGGCGAGAAACCGCTTGACCTTCTGCCGCAGAGAGGCAAACTCACCGTCGTCAGGAGCCAGCACAAGGAGCGTGTTCTGATACGTGCGAAATGTCGCGCCGCACTTTTTCAACAACTCGTCCACAAACGCACTGGTCGTGCCGCCCTGTCTCGAGTGCTCCGGTGAGAGGATCGCTAGTTTCGAGTCTTTGGTGTCGGGCACATCCTGCGACACTTTAGGCCAGAGAGTTACACGCAGCTCGCTACCGGCGATTCTCTCCAGCCGGGTACGGACCTCTTCCGCGATGAGCTCATCTCTTACCGCCTCCTCCTTCTCTACGATGACGCGGTTGAGGTTGGGCTGACTGGAGAAAGAATAAGCGCCCCCCTCCACGTGCAGATACCAGAGCTCTTCCTCAAGCCGGCGAAGCGCATCACCGACCAGGGCTGGCGGGATGCCTTCGCGCAGCAGCGCCAGACGCAGGCGCTGAATACCCAGTCCCTTCTTCTCACCCCCGCTGAAGGAGCCAAAAAAGATGGCGGTCGCCAATCCGCTGGCAATCCCAAAGCGGGCATATTCGGAACCCATCTCGCAGTCTATCGTTTGGGCTTTTGCGTTGCCATCGGCAATATCCGCAGCGATGACGCCTTCATATTCGTTCCCAATGTGTTTAAGCAGCTCGCGACGGATCGTTGAATTTGCCAGGCTGAGGTGCGCCGGCTGAATCAGCGGTGCGGGATGCTCGCGTTGGTAGAGGTCTGCCACCACTTCTGCCAGGAGCCTCAGCACTCCCCGCGTGCGTTGAAAGGTGGAATAGGTGCTCCATCGCTCAAACAGGAGGTCAATCAGCTCAGGGTGGAACGGGTAGGCCTTGTGCAGTTTGTCGCGATAGGCCGGCTCGCGCACCTCGCGCGGCACGTCATCGCCAAGCCGTTGATACATCTCCCAATAACTATCGGCTACTCTGCGCGCTTCGTAAGGATCCGGCGTATCCTCAAACAACCGGCGACGGATAATCTCATAAATCTCTTCGCCTTCTACCGGCGTGTAGATGGCCTCCACCCGCCCGAAGACCTGCTGCAATTGGTAAAGTGCTCGCTCCCCTTCCTCGCCCAAAGGCGCATTTGAGGGAAGCGTCACCACGAGCGCACACTGCGGCAGCACCTTCACCGTTTCGGTCAGTTCCTGGAAAAAGGCAATCACCTGTTCGCGGAAATCCTTAGCTTTCACGGCATACTCCGCCACCTCGTCCATCAAGAGAACCGTTGGCTTGTCGGCAAGGAGTTTATGGAGCAGGTCTTTGCCCGGAGAGCGCCGCTTCCGGTCGTGCTCCTCCAGCAGGGCGTAATTGCCCAATTGCTCGGCGATCTCCCCCCACGGTGTCTTGCCAAGCGGGTCAGCGGCGGTGCCGACGAAAGTCACAATGCGGGCGGCGGGGATAGCGTTCAGGCTGGCTTTTTCCCGCACCTTTGAGATCAGCTCGGCGGCGCTCTCTATTCGTGGATTCTTGAAGAGGTGATACAGCGCAATCAGGCTGTGCGTCTTGCCGCCGCCAAAGGGCGTCTGGATTTGAATGACCGCCTCGCCACCGCCCTTACCCGACAGGCGCGAGGCAATCGCTGAAAGCAGCTTCACCAAGCCCTGCGTCGGATAGGTCTTGCGGAAGAAGATCTCCGCATCGCGGTATTCGAGAGGACCACGGTCGGCAATCACATCGGATAAATCCGCCGCAAAAACGGATTCGTCAAACTTGCCCGCCCGGATGTCCGGATGCGGAACAACGACTTGATGCCACGGTTTCATGGCTTTCCTCCCTGCTTGATGATTTTTTGGGTCAAGCTTACGGCTTTTTCAGCCAGTTCGAAGAGTGCGGAGGCTTTAGCCTGGTCAAAAAGCTCCCAGGGTGTTCGCCAACGCGCTTCGTCCCCGTAGTCGCTTTCAAGATGCACATCTGGACCTAAGCGCTCAGCGCACTCGGCCACTTGCCGGACTGCGTCCTCTATTTCCTGAGGGAAGCGACCCTCTTCCAAGGCCTTGAAGAGCATCCCCCCGGGGTTGTGGGTACGCCCGACAGGACCTATGAGGGCCAGCAGAGCTTTTGCCGCATTCTCAGCCGCAAGTTGACTGTTATCTGCACAGGATCGCCACCGTCCAAGCTGAAGGTCGTGGCGCGCTTCCTCCAGAAATCCTTGGGCCAATTTCAGTCGGTATTGGACTTCGGGATGGCTCATGCTTCACCTATTTTTTCCCACGACATCATCCAGCGCCCGCGAGGCGGGGTCTTCCAGCGCCAGAGGTCACCCGCCGGAGTCCTTTCTCTGAAGAGTCCGGCTCCCTCGATAAGCCGTCGCAAGGTGGTCAGGCGCTCTTCGGCATAGCCCTTAGGGTCGTAGAGGATCTGTCCATCCAAAGCGATGTCGAGATAGAGAGAGGAAAGGCGCTCTTCAAACTCTTGCGGTGTTCTGGCCAGAAAAGATACTGCGAGCCGACACGGTATGGGGAGAAGCTGCCTGAGAAAACGCCCTCGTTCCAGGGGGTCCTCGGGCAATTCCTCAGCAATCACCAGCACATCCCAGTCGCTGTCCTCTCGCGCCTCCCCGCGGGCCTGAGAGCCGAAAAGAACTACGGCCACCAGGCGGTCTCCGAGTGCAGTCCGCAGGGCTGTCACTACCTGGTTAAGAATCTCCTCCTTATGGTTTGCTGGTATCATCGTTTTCATTATATCATGTCAGTGCCTGGCAGCCGTAATTGCTGTTTATCTTCCGTTTGATAGGCTTTCCGTCCATACAGCAGGCCCTGCAACAACTGCTTCTCCTTATCCCCATCAGGTAACACCTCGGCGATCGCCTGCGCCACCTGCCAGAAGGTTTCGCTGCCGCCATAAGTCGCCGAGAGGTGATCTCTCAGCCTCTTCTGATTGTTATCATGCCACAACCAAACCGCGTAATGCAGGGCGTCAATCATCGTCTCAAATTTCGTCTTCTTGGCAAAATTCGTGCTTTTGGCGCGGTCAAGTGGCGTTGGCACGCGCACATATTCTTTTTGCTTCTCCACCAGTCCACCCGAATCCCACAGCGTGGTCAGTTCCACGCCGACGCCCTGCGCCAGTTTGCGCGCCTCGTCAAAGGGGACACGCGCATGGTTATAAGTCCAGCGGTAAAGGAGATAAAAGCACGTGGGCGCATCCACGCCGCCCAATTGGGCTGAACCCAGGACACGCTCCAGCGCGAACTCGGCGACGACCTTGCGCACGTACTCCAATAGCTCCGTAACAGTGACCGGCTCCCCAGAAAGTTTTTCCACGCGGGCGTACTTGCCGAAGACCTCCACCGCCGGACCGATGGCGCTCATGAAGAAGTCCGCCCCGCGAATGTCCTCCTCCCAGAACTGGGTGAGCTTCTGGCGCACGCGCGCCTCGATCTGGCGGCGCACGGTGGGATACTCGCCCACTTCGCTTGTGGTGCGCTTGCGGCAGACCATGTAAATGGAGGACGCCAGCGAAGCGGTCTCCTGAGCGTTCAGCCGCGCCTGCATCTCGGTGTGGATGGGCCAGGAAGCGGTCATGTAGAGACCAGCCTCCAGCAAGGCGTTGATGACCGTTTCCCAGGCTTCGGTGGTCTTGTGGGCGAAGACGATGACGGCGATACCATCGGGCTTGAGCACTCGGTGGATTTCGCGAAACGCCTGGGTGAGCATTTGTTCAAAGAACGCGCGTGCTGCCTCTCGCCCGCCTTGACGGTTGGGGTCCTGAACAATCTCCTCAGACTTCGGCGTGAGCGGCGTAGCAAAGAGCTCCGGATACAGGTCGCCAACCGTGCGCTTGAGCCAGACATAGAAGAAATCTGAGAGCACCGAGTAGTTCACATTGTCGTAATACGGCGGGTCGGTCAGCACGGCATCGAAGAAGTTGTCGGACCAGGGGAGGGCGGTGGCGGTGCCGTGGACGACGGTTGGATATTGAGAGTCGGAAATTTGGGTAAGGTGGGTGAGAATACGGTTCACCCAATCCATCGCACTTTCGAAGTAGACAAATGGCGATGCTTCAACGTAATCCCAAACAATAGGGAGTGCCTGCCGGTTGAAAGTATGCGCTACGGCTTCCAATTGGGCAATCCACGGAACGAGCACGGATTGTTGATCCACCAACCTATCGTAAGCCATTGCCAGGTACGTCACCACAGCCTTGGCGAAGTCTGGCTCGGCGCCTTGGGAAAGCATTTGGGCGTGGGCCTGGCGGACTTTCTCAGCGAAGGTAATGAGCGCCAGCTTCTGCCGCGGGTTGAAGAGGCTTCCAAACTTTTGTAGGTCATCTGGAAAATAGGGCGTTATCCAAATATTGCGAGGGTCGTACGGCAAAGGTTCATCCGGCACAGGGTCCATGCCCCAATCCTGGGTGAGGCGATGCCTTGCCTCTACAAGGGCGGCTTCGGCGGCGCGGTAGGCTTCCAGGTCGCGCTCGGTGGGGAGGCGGTAGGTCTTGCCTGGACGGTCTGGGTGGTGCAGCACGACGGCCATCAGGCGCTGGCCTGATTTGCCCTCGCGGAAAAGCCTTCGGGTGGTCTTGTCGTCTATCGTTCCGCCGCAGAGCGGGCAGCGCACATGCGCGCGCGAGACGGTGCCCTCTTCGGGGTCGAAGTCTATGGGCTCTCCATTTGCTCCGAGGATTTCGACCTCCACGCGCCGTGCTCCCCGGTTCGGGATGAGCTTGAGGGCGATTTTGCGATTTTCCTTTTTGGCCAGCCAGGTCTGGCGCATGAGCGGGATTTCAGCGCCGCAGGCGGGGTTTTGGCAGGGCAGTGTCCGCGCCCAGATGTAGCCGACGGGGATGGAGCCGTCAGCATCCTTCGGGTAGAACTGCTCCAACTCCTTGCGCGCCTCCTCCAGGACCCAGGCTCCCCAAGCGGAGACCGCTTGGAGCAGAGGGCTCTGGGTGCGCTTGACCTCTACGTCGAGCAATCGCTGGTCGGTCTGCGGCTGCTCCTGCAAGTCGGGAGGGAGCGGTACGGTTTTGACCTGGTCCGGTCGCCCGAACCTCTGCGGGAGTTCCAGGACAGCTTTGAGGATGAGGACAGCCACTGGGTTGTAGTCGAGCGCATAGGTTTCGCAGCCGAGGCGCAGGGCTTCGAGAGGAATGGAGCCACCGCCGGCAAAACAGTCCAGCACGCGCGGGGCGCGCCCGCCGAAGGCTTCGCGGATGAGCTGGCGGGCTTTTTCGATCTGCGGGGCGTTGCCGTTTGAGACCACCTCCCACGGCGCAATGTCGCGCACAAGCGCCAGCAGCTCCTCACGGCGCCTTGGGTCATCGGGCAGGAGCGCCGCCAGCGCCGTTGTCCGCGAAGCTGCCAGCGGACGCCGCGCCCACCAGATATGAAGCGTGGAGATATGCCCATGGCGGATGTTCTTCTCGCGCACCGACTCTTCAGAGACCTTGCGCAGGGGAAAATCGGCTTCGATGAGACGGACTGTCATATCTTGTTTGTTCATCTTTCTAAAGCCTCCACAAGGGACACAGGTTTTGAGGGGAGAAACCCGCCTGCGTTCGGGGACAGGTGCCACACTTCTGCATCCCGGACAAAGATAACGTGCAAGCCCAAGCGTTGAATACCAGGCAGGATATTTCTCACAAGGTTCTGATACCTTCGGCTGTATGGCAAAGCAATGCCACAAACAGCTTGACCATCATAACGGGTGAGGATTTGATAAAGTGCAACCCCTATTGCCGAGTCAGGCGCTTTTACGTCGCCTTTCGCCTCAATGAACAACAGCCGACGAGAACTGGGCAATTGCGCTTCTATATCGGGACCGTGTTCCCGACCATAGCGCACCTGTAGGTTCAGGACCCCTTCGCACTTCAGCCGTTCGACAACCTTTGTTACCACTTCACGCTCACGCATTGCTAGCTCTTTGGAGAAACTCGCCAATCGAAACGCCCTCACAACGTATGTCGATGAACAAATCGGTAATCTCAGCACCGGGCTTGACATCGCCCTTGAGACGAGAAGTACGTCAATGTCCGAATCTTCGGTGAAATCGCCTCGTGCGTATGAGCCGTAGAGATAGACTCCCTCCGGTCGCTCGCCGTAGACCTCAACAAGTGCTCCTTTGAGTTCCTCCAGTGCCAGGCGCACGGATTGGGGAATCTCATGTGCCTTCATCGCTTACCTCCTTCCAGTTTTTGACCACATAGCGCACAACCTCGACCACCTCTTCGGGCTGGAGCTTGGCAGCGGGATTTTGGATGATGCACAGCCGGGGTTGAGTGGCAGCGTTTTCGACGACGTAGAGCCAATATTCGTTGCCCAGGCGTTGAGCCATAAGCCATTCGTTCGGGGTGAGCACGATGGCGCCGGTGGTGGCGCGGGCTTTGACTTCGATGTATCGAACTTCACCGCTTAAGCTGGTCGAGCGAATGTCGTAACCCAGGTTTTGAGTCGAGACATCTTCGGGCAGACGCCCCTTTTCGCGCTCGTATTCCATCGCCACCTGCATCCCAATCGCCTCTATCTCCGCATCGGATCTCACTGCCTCATCTGTTGCAGGCTTAGGAACGACGCGCACCACGCCCAATACTTTTGGGGCGGAGGGAAGCAGACTGGTCTCACGGCGGATCTCCTCTTCAAGCGCCTGCTTGCGCGCGTGAAGTTCTTCTTTCCGCCGCTGTTCATTTAGTACTTCCACATCGGGAAGGTTCTCGCCCTTGGCACGACGGGTCTCGTAGTCGATAAGTTTCGCTTCCGATTCCAGAATCATCTGCTCCAGCGAACGCAAGCCGTATTTGCGCTTAATAGCGGCATCACGCTCGCGCTCTGCTAACAATTCAGAGCGATAGGATTCCAGAACCTGCTCAATTGCATAAGTGATGATTTCATCCTCCCTCACATGGGTCTCAATCTCCTGCTGTTTGCCATACGGTTTCAAGTCCCAGAGAATGGATGGGTTAATAAGCCTTAAATCGCCGCCAACTGAGCGATATAGGGCAAAGATCCGTTTTCCGGCTACCTGGTTTGTTCCATCGCGAAGTTCGCCTTCCAAAAAGAAGAGCCAGCCATCCAGCCGCCCATCAGGGTCGGCGAATACAGCCCCGCGACGCACATCATCAACGCACTCAGCCAGCAACCGTTCGATCACGGCTTCAAGCAGGGGGTGACCGGGCGCTATAAAAGTAGCCTCCCGGCGGCGAGCGGTCGTTTTGTCGAAAGCCAGCTTGCCGTATTCCCGAAAAACCTCGCCGAAGCGATGCCGAAATTCCTGTGAGACATTGCGAATTTCGTAGGGCACGTTGGGCACGCGCCACAGTCCATCGCGGCGGCGTTCGAGGGGAATATTGAGGAATTTGCAAGCGCGTTCAAAGAAACGTTCAATGTATTCGGGCACCAGGCGGTTCTCACGGGCGCGGCGATCTTCACCCAGCACGCGTTGTAGGTCGATATGCCGAGTAGCCAAGCCTTCCAATACCGCTTCTCGTGCCTTTCGCACGGCCTCTTCGTCGGGCACTGCCTCGATTTCGGCGATGATTTCATCAAGGGTGCGTCTATTGGCAATGGCTTCGACAATCAGCTCTTTAAGGCTGCGGCCGGGCATCACTTCGCCGATGACATCGAAAACGCGGTCGCTGCCCAACGCGTCCTGAATCCGCTCTAACTTGCGAAAGAGCGCTTCCAGCACCTTGCCTTCGCGGGTATCGGCCGCGACAAGGTTGTAGATGTGCACCTCTTTTTGCTGGCCATAGCGGTGGATGCGGCCCATGCGTTGTTCGAGGCGGTTGGGATTCCAGGGGATGTCGTAGTTGACCATGAGCGAGCAGAACTGAAGGTTGATGCCCTCGCCGCCCGCCTCGGTGGATACCATTACCTGCGCCCGTTCGCGGAACTCATGCTCAGCACGAATGCGGGCATCCAGATTCATCCCACCATGCAAGGTAACCACGGAATAGCCCCAACCCTTGAGTTTCTCAGCCAGATATTCCAAGGTCTCACGCGACTCGGTGAAGACGAGAAGTTTTTCGCCTGTGCGCTGGATGTGTTCGTCTTCCATGACCTTTCGTAGCTCATTGAGCTTGGTCTCCACCTCGTGCCGCTCCGCTTCGCGAGCTAAGCGTATGAGGTCGGCAAGGGTGTTGATTTCGGCTTGCAATTCTTCGCGGGTTTCGGCAGCAGTGAGGCGCTCCACCAGTTCTTCTTCGCGCTTGAGACGTTCGGCTTCGGGCGCGTCTTCCAGTTCCTCTTCGTCCACCGTGCCGCGTTCGGCAAGCCACTTGCCCAGCTTGAGCAGCTCTTCCAAACGCTCCTTACGGCGTTCGAGCGAACGGCGCACGGCCCTGAGGCTGGAGGCCAGTCGCCGCTGCAAAATCAAGAGGGCAAAGGCAACGTTCCGCTTCTCGGCAGCCAGGGCTTTGTTATAGGACTTTTCCACGTATTCGGTCACGGCGTTGTAGAGCCGCTTTTCATCGTCGTTGAGCCGATAAGCTTTTGTGGCAACATGACGCGGCGGGAAGAGCGGGCGCCCTTCGAAGTCTTTCAGGTCTTCTTTCAAACGACGCAGGAAGAGCGGGTTGTCGGCGTTCTGCACCGATTCGATGAGCAGGCTGGTGTTGGCGAAAAGCCCCGGCTGCAATAGGTCCAGAAATAGGCGGAAGTTCTCAGGGTCGCCGCGATGGGGGGTCGCTGTCAGAAAGAGCAAAAAGTTGCTCGTGCGCGAGAGAAGCTCTCCCAGACGGTAGCGATCGGTCTTAGTCATCTTTTCGCCGTAGCGGTACGCAGCCATCTTGTGGGCTTCATCCACAACCACCAGGTCCCACCGCACTTCAGCTAGGCTCGCCATCACATCGTCCTGCTTGGCGAAGTCCATGGAGGTAATTAGCTGCGGCTGCTCTTGCCAGACGTTGCGCCCCCAGGTGGCGTCGATGACGCTGCGGTCCACCACGGTGAAGGTTTCGCCGAAGCGTTCCTTCATCTCGCGCAGCCACTGGTCTTTCAGGTGACCTGGCACAACGATGAGCGTGCGTCGCACCAGCCCTCGGTACTTCAATTCCTTGAGCAGCAAGCCGGTCATGATGGTCTTCCCGGCACCGGGGTCATCGGCGAGCAGGAAGCGGATGCGTGGGCTGCGCAGGATGTAGTGGTAGACTGCCTCTATCTGATGCGGTAGGGGCTCTACCTGCGAGACATTGATAGCGAACAGGGGGTCAAACTGATAGGCATAGCGGATGCGCTGTGCCTCCATGGCAAGGAAGAAGGCTTCGCTCCGTCCACCGAAATCCCGGGCGGTATCGTCGACTACGCGCACACGCTTTAAGTCAGCCGCACTTAGGATAGACTGGTAGAATTGCGAGCTATTGATACCCACCGCTTCGATCTTTACCCGCGTACCCAGATGCTCCACAGCGAGGATGCGCACAGGCTCGGACCAGTAATCGCCCTCCAGAAGAACACCACGCTGCAGCATACGCTCACCCCTCTACCGTACGGACGTGACCACGTCCACCTCGAACGAGGTGTGTTCGGCTTTGCCAGCCCAGATGAGCTGCGGGTCCAGGTGGGGGTCGTAGGAGTAGCGCGTGGTCTGCCGCTCGCGGACTTCGTACGTGGGCGCAATACCGGCGGGCGGGTTGTTTTTGCGGCGCGCCCCTGCGTGCCGGAAATCCTCGACGCTGCCCATATCTGCTTGGGGCGTTCTCTTCCGTCGCGACATACAGCCCTCCTTGTGCCCAAGAGTATAGTGTTCCCACAGAAAGGGGGTCAAATGAAAGCCCGCATCGCGTCTCCTCAAATGAGGACGGGAACGAGAAGATGGAGATGGTGCGCCACCCCCACGTCACGACAAAGGAACCGACGATTTATCAGCCGCGAGAGCCCTTTCGCACCTTCTCCTCGGTGAGGCTCTCGCACGCGACGCATTCCAATTCGCAGAGCATCAACTCGAGGGCATCGCGCGTCGTCTCCGTCCGCGTGAACGTGGAGATCGTCACGTTGCCCGGTTGTCGCCACATTCCCAGATGGCTGCTCGCCTCATAGGTTGAGGTTAAGTGTCTCAGAATGTTCTGCGCTCCCTCACGCACCGATGGGTTGCTCACGCCATAGGTTAAGCCCCCCGGAAAGTGGTGCCTGTGGAGATCGGGGGGGTGAGGACTGCTCACGAGGCTATTGGCGAAAATGGCTAGATCGGTTATATCTTGCAGTGCCGGCGAGAACCAAGCCGGGTGGTGTTTGAGAGATGGGGTGGCTCACCAGACGAGTTCTCCCCGGAGTTCCCGGGGAAGTGATGCCTGTCGGGCACCCCACGTGGGAACCCCGTGGAGATCCCTCTGGCGGCGGAACGGTCCATCGAGACCGGTCTCCGAGTCATGGGTCGTGGAAGCAGGCGGCAACCAGACAAATATCGGGGACATTTGTCCATGAGGTGCAGAACGGTAAAGGGGAAGGAGGCGGAACGAGGGATAGATGCTCAGAGGACACCTGTCCACGAGTTGCAAAACAGCGTGAGATTCGCTACACTGCTAGCGTGATGGTGCAGGGAGTAGCAGAACGATTGCGAGCTCTGCGCCCGGACGAAGTAGAGGGAGGAGCCTGCTCTCCTTCCCTTCGATCTCTCCTTTCGCGCTGCTCCCGACGGGCGCATTTGGAAATATCTCGGGTGGCGGCGTAGCTCAGGTGGCAGAGCGAGGGATTCATAACCCCTAGGTCGCAGGTTCGAGTCCTGCCGCCGCTACCATATTTTTTTATCTCCGACAGGGTAAGGATGCTGATTCGAATTGGGCTCATCGGCGTGTTGGGCATTGCGCCACTTGGGCAAAGCGAACGGCGTTGGGAACAGATTCGAGATCTGCTCGGGAAGAGCGATCTTGTCGTCGTTGCTGTTGCCGAGGAGTATCGTCCGGTCATTGATCGGCTCGCATATCGGAAGGAACGCGAGCGCCATCCGGCACCTGATCCGGCGCGGGCTGAGCGCTACATGGTGGGCGTCGTCTATCAGATGACCGTGCGGGAGGTCATCTATCGCCATCCGAAGCGGGCCGAGCGCCTGCCTCTGGTTGGGCAACCGGGTCAGACACTGCTCATTTATGTGCCGGGGCGGTTGGCGGACCCGCGCGAGTTCGGCAAAGCGGCTTTTTTACCCGGCGGCGAGTATCTCGTCTTCCTGAAGTGGGCAGAGTTGAAGCCCGAGGATTTTCGCTCCACCGTCGAACAAGTGCCGGGAGTCCCTATGAGCGAGTGGCGTCTTTTTCCCGATCCGCGTCTCACCTACTATACGCCGGTTCGCGATCCCTTCGCCGTTCTCCTGCTGGAAGGCGCGTGGAGAGATTTCCTACAGCAGACGCGCGCCGTCGCACGCGCCGTGACGTCGCCATGATCCCCGACGACGCTCAGGGGCGCATGAGCTCCCGCCATCGAGCTTGAAGGTTCACCACGGGAAAGTCCCGTATGCGGAGTCGAACGGCCTGACGCCCTGTGGGCACCTCGAAGGCGAGACGAAGAGGGACATAGGTCGTCGTCTCACCAGCCATGACGGCGGCGGTGAAGCGCCCGCCTCCGAGAACGAGCGCACGAGCCCCCGACATCTCCACCGGAATTCCCCGTGGTGCCAGCTCCCGCCCTTCATCGTCGAGCACGACGATATCCTTCGCCACATCGAGCGTGAGGGCTTGACTCTCACGGCTCTTACTCTTGAACATGAGAGAGATTTCGACCATTGTCCCCTCCGGCGTGTACCCCGGATAGGTCGCGTTCGGATTCACCATCGTGACCTCGAACTCCCACCCTCCCGCCGGGACCCATTCCTCCAGAGCGTATTCCGTCTTCGCCTCACCTTTGACATAGCGATCGAACCATTCCAAGCATCGGCGCACCTCATCGAGTCGGTGGTTCAGCTCGCGGAATCCGTGTCCTTCGCGGGGATAGCGGACGAACTCCACAGTCTTCCCCAAGTGCGTGAGCGCCGCATACATCTCCTTGGAGTTCGAGATGAACGTATTCGGATCGGCTTCGCCATGGAGGATGAGCACAGGCGTTTTGATGTTCTTCACGTAAGCGAAGGGCGATCGCCGAATGTAGATGTCGAGATCGTCCCAATAGTACGCGCCCAGATAATCCGGCTCCCAACTGGGAAGATACGAGTTGCTGAAGTCGGTGATGAGGTTGAAGATGCCGTACATGGAGACAGCGGCTTTGAACCGATCCGTTTGCGTGATCGCCCAGTTCGTCATATAGCCGCCATAGCTCCCGCCGAAGATGCCCAAGCGTTCCGGATCCGCGATCCCCATGCGAATGAGATGGTCCACACCGGTCATGATGTCTTGGAAATCCTTCCCGCCGAGATCGCGCCGATTCGCCGTGTCAAAGGTGCCGGCGTATCCGGAGCTTCCTCGGAAATTCGGGGCGAAGACGGCATAGCCGTTAGCCGCCCAGACCTGGAAGCTGTAGTACTGCCGGAAGGTGTTCAGCACACGAGAATGCGGGCCGCCGTGCACGGCGACGAGCAGAGGATACCGCTTGCCCGGCTCATAGCCGACCGGTTTCGTCAAGACCCCTTCGATCTCTAAGCCATCCACGCTCCGCCACCGAATGACCTGTTGCTCGGCAATCTCGAACTCATGAAGCTCAGGGTTCATCTCCGTGAGGCGCGTCCCGTCATCGCTCCCGCTCCGGAGCAGCCACAGATCAGGGAGCGAGCGGGCGTCCTCGCGAAGCAGCACCAGCGTCCGACCATCGGCCGAGAGATCGAAGGCCGAGATGACGAGCGCTCCGCGGGTGATCAGCTCCGGTGATCCCCCTGCTATGGGCAAGCGCAGGAGATGCGTCTCCGTCCCCAGCGCTGCCAACGCGTAGAGATCCCTGCCTTCCGGATGCCATCGGAACGTCTCGATTCCTCGGTCGAAGGTCTTGGTCACCTCGTGAAGCTCTCCCCCTTCGGCTGAGACGAGGAACACTTCGCTCTGCGAGTAGGGGATCTCAGCGATCTGAGGCGCGAGGAAAGCGATCTGCCGTCCATCGGGCGACCATCGGGGTGAGCGCTCCCCGCCCGGCCGACGCGTGACCTGTCGCGCCGTCCCTTCGGCGATGGAGAAGACCCAGATATCGAACTTCTTGCCGTCGTCCACTCTTCCCGTGTAATTCGTCGCGTAGGCGATTCGCTGCCCATCGGGAGCGATGTCGAACTCGGCGATGCCATAATCTCCCTCGAACAGCCGCGTCGCCTTCTTCGTCTCGATCTCGATCCTCCAGAACTCGCGCCGATAGCGCTCCTTCTCCTCCACGACAGCATCGAACTTCTGCTTCCGTTCGCGCTCACGGCGCTCCCGCTCCGGCTTCGGCAACGCTTCGCGCGTCAGGTATATGATCGTCCGGCTATCGGGCGACCAGTCGTAAGCGATCACCCCCTCCTCGGCGTTTGTGAGCTGAACGGCTTCGCCTCCATCGCTCGGCATGATCCACACCTGATTCTTCGGCCTTCGCTCCTCGTCCTCTTCTTGTCGAGCCTCCGAAGCGCGTCCCGGCCGGTTGGAGAGAAAGGCGAGCCATCGCCCGTCTGGAGACCAGCGCGGCAGAGATTCATCCTCCGCGCTTCGGGTGAACGGTCGCGGCTTTCCTCCCTCGGTCTCGACGACCCAGATATCGGTGCGGTACCGGCTCTGCTGGAAATCGGCCTCGGCGACGACGAAGGCCACGCGCCGACCATCGCGCGAGAGCGCCGGACTGCTCACGATCCGAAACGCGAGCAGATCGCGCATGGTGAGACGCTTCTTCGCAGCCGAGGCGATGCTTCCCGACCCAATGAGAAGAAGAAGGATACCGAGGACAATACCTTTCCTCATCGCACCATCCTCCTCATCCCTGATGATGAAGCGAAGGCGCTCGCACGCCTCTTCACGGCTTCTTGAAGAGCTCCTCGGCGACCCCTGTGTTGATCTTCACCTCGCTGACGAGGAACTCCGTGAAGCGCTTCCCCGCCTGCAGAACCACTGTGCGGAAGGGGTATTTTACGCCGGAGACTTCGCGATAATCGGAATAGATCTCCTCGAACTCCGCCCTCGCTCCGGAGAAAGGATCCGTCCCGTGATACTTGAGCTTCAGCGGCAAGTGCGATGCGGCCTCCACATAAAGCGTGAAGACGTGCTCCTCGTCCTGATACTGAAGGACCTCGGCGGGCTTGCCCTCGACCGATTCGCTCCCCAGATAGGAGACGGTGACTCCCTCCCGTTCTCCGAGCCTCAAGAGCTGGAAGAAGAGTCGGCGGAAGGCCGCGCGCAATTCCTTCGCCGCAGAGGCGGGGACATCTTGCGTTCCCATCGGCGTGCTCACCCATCCGGAGTCTCCGCTGAGGACCTGCACAAGGGTCATTTGCGGAAGCTTCACCTCCACGCGCAGCCGATCGGGCGCGTGCAGGAACATTCGCTGTTCGCCCTTGAACTCTCCGAAGGGAGTGGAGACCGTCGCCTCTCCCACGATGATGGCGTCCCGAATACCCACCACAGCGTCACGACCGCCAACAGCTCGAAGCATATCGGCGAGAATCTGACGGGCGCGCTCGACGGCTTCCGGCGGAGCGGCCACAGCTGCGGGCTTCTCCCGTTTCAAATCCGGGCGCGTGAAATCCACCTCCGTATAAGCGATCCGCTCCACCGGCGCGATCGAAGCGACCTCCTTCTCGAAAGCGCTCGCCTTCCCCACGAGGACAATGGCCAGATCGTCCGTTCGACCATACATCCGCGCGACCTCATACACATGCTCAGCGGTCACCGAGAGGAGACGATCCCGATACGCGTTCAGGTACGCGTAATCGAAGCCGTAATTGAGCGCATCCAGGACGATCTCCGCGAGGGCCTCCGGTGTCTCCATGCGCAGTTGAAAGACGCCGGCTAAGAAAGTCTTCGCTTTCTGCACCTCCTCTTCAGTGACGCGTTCGCGCGCGACGCGTTCCAGTTCGCGGAGCACCAGCTCGAGGGTGTCGCGCGTCGCCTCCGTTCGCGTGAATGTGGAGATCGTCACGCTGCCCGGCTGTCGCCACGCCCCCACACGGCTGCTCACCCCATAGGTTAAGCCCCGCTCGCGCCGCAAGACATCCCAGAGCCGACTCCCGGAGCCGCTCGCCAAGATCGCTGTGAGCACGTGAAGAGCGAAATAGCGAGGATCGTGGCGCGCGATTCCCACCTTACCGAGACGGATCTCCGTCTGCACAGCGTCCGGTTTGTCAATGATGAGAAGCTTCCGCCCGCGGAGAGGCGGTGGCGGGGGAACTTCCGCGACGCGCACCTCTCCCTGGGGCCAATCCCCGAAATACCGCTCCGCCTTCGCGAATGCCGTGGCTGCGGCGATGTCCCCAGCGATGGCGAGAATGGCATTGTTCGGGTGATAGACAGCCCGATGGAAGGCGAGCATGTCGTCGCGCGTGAGACGCGAGATCGAATCGAGCGTCCCTTCAGGCGGACGTCCATAGGGATGATCGCCGAAGACCATGCGCGCGATTGCCGCTGAAGCCAAATAACTCGGGTCGTCGGCCTGAACGCGCAAGGCGGAAAGCCGCTGCTGCCGCTGCCGTTCGATCTCCTCCTCTTTGAAGACGGGGTTCCGCACAATGTCGGCGAGAACCTCGAACGCGACATCGACAGCCGGCGCGGGGACGGAGACCACCGCGAAAGACGAGTGCCAGGACGATCCCGTGCTGATCTGCCCGCCGACGGATTCGATCATCTCCGCGATCTCCAGAGCGCTGCGCGTCTTCGTGCCTTGGTCCAAGAGGGCAGCGGTCATCGAAGCCACTCCCGGGCGATCCGGCGGATCCTGCTCCGCCCCCGCGCGCACGAGAAGTCGCAGGCTGACGACCGGTTGTTCCCGATGCTCGATAACGACAACCCGCAGGCCGTTGGGAAGCGTCTTCGAGACGAATTCGGGAAAGCGGAACGGTCGCGGAGGTTGAGGGGGCGGAGGCGCCTGCTTCTGCCCCAACACCCCTGCGCTCCCAAGGCTCATCACACCGAATAAAAGAATGCCGCAGCACACACGCCTTCGCATCATCGTCCTCCTCTCACTCGGACTCAGAGCCGGCTCCCCGCGACTCCCCCGCCGACGCGGGAAGGATGGTGAGCACGATACGATTCGTTTCCGTGAAGTATCGTCGCGCCACACGCTGAATCTCCTCCGGCGTCACGGCCAAGAGGCGTTGAACTTCGGTGTTCACCCGCGCCGGGTCCTTCAACAGGACAGCTGCCCGCCCGAGAGCGTCGGCTTTCCCTTGATTCGATTGTCGAGCGAAAAGGATCTCCGAGACCATTTGATTCTTCGCTTTCTCCAATTCTCGTGCCGCCACCGGTTCCGTCTTCAACCGCTCCAACTCCTCGACGATGGCTTTCTCGGCCGCTTCCGGCGTGTGCCCGGGATTCACGATGGCACCGACGAAGAAGAGATTCGGATGCTCGGTGAAGTTCCCCATCCCGAAGACGGCCGCCGCCAGGCGAAGGTCGTAGACGAGCCTCCGATAGAGGCGCGAACTCTGACCGACCGAGAGCAGGCGGGAGAGGATCTTCAGCGCGTAGGAATCGGGATGGCCATCCTCGGGAATATAGTATCCGGCGATGAGCGCCGGCAGCGGCACCGCCATCCGTTCCACAAGACGCTTCTCGCGCGTCTTGGGCGGCTCCGTCACCGCGACGCGCGGGATCGGGCGCTTCCCCGCCGGAATGTTCCCGAAATACTTCCTCACCCAGGCGAGCGCCTGGTGCGTGTCGAAATCGCCGACGATGACGAGCGTCGCGTTGTCAGGCCTATAGTACGTCTCGAAGAAATCACGGACATCTTCGACCGTCGCCGCATTCAAATCGTCCATGCTTCCGATGACGATATGCCGATACGGATGGACGTCGAACGCGTTCGCATAGAGCACTTCGATGACGCGCCCATAGGGGGGGTTCTCGATGCGCAATCGCCGCTCCTCCTTGACGACTTCCCGCTCGGAGCGGAAACTCTCCTCGGTGATCGCCAGCGAAGCCATCCGGTCGGCCTCCAACCACAGGACCATCTCCAGGTAGTTGCTCGGGAAGGTCTGCCAGTAGACGGTCACATCCTCAGTCGTGTAGGCGTTGTCCACGCCGCCAATGCTCTTGATCAGTTCCGCGTGCTCCTCAGGACCTACGTTCCTCGATCCCTTGAACATCAGATGCTCGAACAAATGCGCGAAGCCCGTGCGTCCCGGTCTCTCGTCTTTCGATCCCACGTGATACCACACCTGCAGATTGATGACAGGGGCAGAATGGTCCTCATGCGTGAGGACACGAAGCCCATTCTCAAGCGTCGTCACGCGAAACGAGAGCGGCGGTGGAACAAGCTGGGACTGTGCCCTCGCAAGGGGGGACACGGCCAGGATCACCACAGCGGCGAGACATCGTCGTCCTCTCATGTTCTCTCCTCCGATCCCGCGGCTCCTCCTCTCCCTCGATGCGAGAAGCTCTCGCGGAGCCTCTCGCTCCTCCGGGGAGGGCTGTCCGGCTCAGCGCGGTCCGATCGCGAGCACCGTCTGCGCGGCGTTTAAAATGGCGAAGACACGCGTGGGTAAAAGGCCGAGGTAGAAAATGCCGACCAGGGCCACAAGGAGCGTCGCCGCAAACGCGCGCGGCAGCGGAACGCGCGGCACGTCTTCCATCGGCTCGCGAAAGAACATCACGATCACGACGTAGAGATAGTAGTAGACGGAGACGACCGTATTCAAGACGCCGATGAGGACCAGTTCGGGGAAGCCGGCTCCCCATGCCGACTTAAAGAGCCAGAACTTGGCGACGAATCCGGCCGTTCCCGGAAATCCCGCTAAGCTCACCAAGAAGATGGCGAGCGGAAAGCTCAACAGCGGCTGCCGGAAGCCCAGACCCGCATAATCGGCAATGCGCACGCGCTCATCGCCCCGACGCGCCCAGAGCGCGACGATGGCAAAACAGCCCAGGTTCATGATCGTATAGACGAGCATGTAGAACGCCACAGCCGCCCAATCTCGAGCCAAGACGCCCATCAGCACATAACCGGCATGAGCGATGGAGGAATAGGCGAGCATCCGCTTGATATTCGTCTGCGCAATGGCGATGAAATTGCCGAAGGTCATGCTCAAGATGGACATGGCCGTGACGATGGCGACCCAGTGCGAGGCGAGCCGGTCGGCTGCGCTCTCGATCCCCACGGGCGCGAACGTGAGGGAGAAGACCCGCAGGAAGGCGGCGAAGCCCGCTGCCTTGGGCGCCGTCGAGAGAAAAGCCGTCACCGGCGTCGGCGCCCCCTCGTAGACATCCGGCGTCCACACATGGAAAGGCACGGTCGCCACCTTGAAGCCGAAGCCAACGAGCAACATCGCGGCTCCGGCCATCACCAGGACGAACTCCGCACGCGCCAGCGGACCGCTCAAGACACGCGCCATCTCCGCAAGATTCGTCGTGCGCGTCGCCCCATAGATCAGCGCGATCCCGTAGACGAGGAAGGCCGAGGAGAAGGCCCCGAGGATGAAATACTTGAGCGCGGATTCCGTCGAGCGCACATCCTCCCGCCGATAGCCGGCGAGCACATACGTGGCGATCGTGATCGTCTCCAGCGCCAGAAAGATCATCACCAGATCCTGGCTCGCCACAAGAAGCGTCATCCCCACCGTTCCGAATAAGAGCAACGCGAAGTACTCGCCCGGAGGAATGCGCTCCTCATCCAAGAAGCCCCAGGAGATGAAGAGGGTCAACAGCGTGCCGAGCAGAATGACGAGCGTGAAGAAGACGCGAAAGCCATCCACGACGATCATCCGGGAGAAGGCCGTGAACGACCCCTCATCCCAGAGGGCGAGCGTCATCGTTCCGGCGAGAACAAGGCCTGCCGCGGTGAGGACGCCATCGCGCGTCTTCCGACCGGGAGAGAACGCCTCCAGAAGCATGACAAGCACGCCCGTCGCCGCGAGGATGAGTTCCGGTCCTACAGCGCGATAGCTGATCCCCAGTGACTCCATCCGCTCACCTCCGCTTGAGATCTCTCTCCCGCTCGGGCGCCGACGGATCCCACCGCTCCGAATCCGCTCCTTGTACGAGAATCGTCTGGGGGACGGCCTGGAGCACCTGCTGGACGGTATGCTCCGTGCGCCGCAGGATGGGGTTCGGCAGCACTCCCATCACGACCACCAGCACAGCCATCGGGATGAGCGCGAGCCGCTCCCGTCCGTTCACATCCGGCAGATGCCGATTCTCCTCGCGCGTGATCGCCCCGAAAAGAACGCGCTCCAGCATCCAGAGCATGTAGGCTGCTGAGAGGATCATCGCCGTCGCGGCCAAGACCGTGTAGACGCGCGCATGCGCGAGATTCGACATATATGTCCCGACCAGCACGAGGAATTCCCCGACAAACCCGCTCAAGGTCGGCAGCGCTGCAGACGCCAAGGCCAGAATCCCAAAGAGCGCGGAGAAGACCGGCATCGAATGGGCCAAGCCTCCGAACTCCGCAATCTCCCGCGTATGACGCCGCTCCGAAAGCATCCCGACGATCACAAAGAGCGCGCTCGTCGCGATCCCATGACTGAGCATCTGGAAGATCGCTCCCTGCATCCCCATCTCCGTCCGCGCGACGATGCCGAGCACGACAAAACCCATGTGGCTGACCGAAGAGTACGCAATCAGTTTCTTCAGATCGGGCTGCACCATCGAGACGAGCGCTCCGTAAATGATGCCGATGACGGCGAGCGCTCCCAACACTCCCGCATACATCTCCGTCGCCTGCGGGAAGAGGGGGAGATTGAACCGCAACAACCCATACCCTCCCATCTTCAGGAGCACTCCGGCCAGGATCACGGAACCGGCCGTCGGCGCTTCGACGTGCGCATCCGGCAGCCACGTGTGGAAGGGGAAGAGCGGTACCTTGATCAGGAACGCCAGCGCGAAGCCCCAGAAGAGCCACCGCTCCGTCTGCGGATCCAACAGAAGCCGCCCGGAACGCACATTCTCCGTGATCGCCAAGACGTCGAAGGTCGTCCCCCCGTTCAGATAATAGAGGCTGATGATCGCCGCCAACATCAGCGCCGAGCCGACCATGGTGTAGATGATGAACTTGACCGCGGCATAGATGCGCCGCTCGTAGCCCCAGATGCCGATCAGGAAGTACATCGGCACGAGCATGACTTCCCAGAAGATGAAGAAGAGGAAGAGGTCGAGGGCGACGAAGACGCCGATCAGTCCCGTCTCCAGAAGAAGCAAGAAGACATGGAACTCCAGCACATGTCGCGGGATCGCGCGCCAGCTCGCCAGGATCGAAATCGGCACGAGCAGAGCGCTCAGGACGATGAACCACAGGCTCAATCCGTCCACGCCCACGAAATAATCCACGTTGAACCCGAAGAACCGAATCCACGGGGCGCGCTCGACCATCTGCGGCTCGGCGACCGCCGGATCGAACCTCATCAGCAAGGGGATACAGAGACCGAGAGGGACGAGCGAGACAGCGAGCGCCACACGGCGAAGCGTCTCCTCGCGCGCGTTCCCGAAGAAGCGCACCAACAGCAGAAGGAGCGCACCGGCTGTCGGCGCGAACGTGATCCCACTCAGCAGATGCTCGGCCACGTCCTCCTCCTATTGAGTCGGGAGCCGACCGCCGACGAAGATGAAATACCCGAGCACAAGGAGGGCTCCGATCACGATCATGACGACGTAGCTCCGCACCAGCCCCGTCTGCAGACGACGCAAGAGAGCCGCGCACGCGGCGACCGATGCGGCCACACCGTTCACCATGCCATCAATGATCGTCATGTCGAAGACCCTCCAGAGTAAGAGGGTCGAGCCCCGCACAAGCGGTCGAACGAAGAGCGCGTCGTAGAGTTCATCCACGTAGTACTTGTTCTCCAGGAGCGAAGGGGACGGACGGAGGGGATCGCGCCGATAGAAGCGACGCGCCCCAAGCACCGCCACGAGCACGAGAAGCACCGTCACAGCCGCCAATCCCAGCTCTGCCCCATGACCCGGCTCCTCACCGAAAGCCGAGAGATGATCCGGATGAACGGGCGGCGAGGCGAGCGCCGGTCTCACGAACTGCTCGAACCAGTTGGCCACGCGCCCTCCTGTGTACGCCTCCGAGAGACCGATCCATCCCCCGCCGATCGAGAGCGCGGCGAGCACAAGAAGCGGGATCGTCATCACAGGAGGTGATTCCCGAGGCGCGAGGGCCGTGCCCTCCTGCCCTTCCGCCGAAAGAGCGAAGCGCTCCGTCCCCTCGAACGTCACGACGATCAACCGGGTCATGTAGATCGCTGTGAGAATCGCCGTGGCCACGCCGAGCCCCCACAGAAGGTGTCTCCACGGCTCCGGCACCGCGGGGCTCGTCCACGTGCGCCACAAGATCTCGTCCTTACTGAAGAAACCGGAGAAGGGGGGGAGACCCGCGATCGCCAATCCGCCGCAGAGCATCGCCCCATAGGTGAGAGGCATGAAGCGCTTCAGCCCCCCCATCCGCCGCATGTCCTCCTCATGATGGAGCGCCACGATGACCGATCCCGCGCCCAAAAAGAGCACGGCCTTGAAGAACGCATGCGTGACCACGTGAAAGATGGCCGCCGAGAAGGCTCCGACCCCGCAGGCCAGGAACATGTACCCCAGTTGAGAGATGGTCGAATAGGCGAGCACCTTCTTGATGTTCCACTGCGCCAGGCCGATGGTCGCGGCAAAGAGCGCCGTAAGGGCTCCGATCACGGCGATGAGGAAGAGCGCTGTGAGCGATCGCGCGTAGAGTTCGCTGCAGCGCGCGATCATGTAGACGCCAGCCGTCACCATCGTCGCCGCGTGAATGAGGGCGGAGACGGGCGTCGGCCCGGCCATCGCATCCGGCAACCAGACATGAAGCGGAATCTGCGCGCTCTTGCCCGTCGCCCCCACAAAGAGCAAGAGCGCGATCGTCGTCAGAAGACCGATCTCCCCCACCGCCTCCGGCTCGGGGAATCGAGCGGCGATGATCCCCATGACCTCCGAAAATCGCAGCGTCCCGAATGCGGCGAAGATCATAATGATGCCCAGGGCGAATCCGAAATCCCCGATGCGGTTCACGATGAAGGCCTTCTTCGCCGCGCTCGCGGCGTACGCTCGATCGAAATAGTAGCCGATGAGCAGATACGAACAGAGCCCCACGCCTTCCCATCCGACGAACATGACGAGGAAGTTGTCCGCGAGCACGAGCACGAGCATCATGAACATGAACAGATTCATGTAGGCGAAGAAGCGGGCGTACCCCGGATCGCCCCGCATGTAGCCGACGGAGAAGACGTGAATCCAGAAGCCGACGAACGTGACAAAGAGAATGTAGACGCCCGAGAGCGCGTCCAGGTGAAATCCCCAGTCCACCTGCAGCGACCCTGCCGTGATCCAGGAGAAGAACGGCTCCCGGATCACGCGCTGCTCCGGAGGCAACCGCCACAGCTCGACGAAGGCGCGCAGCGCCAGCAGCATCGAGAGGCCCACCGAGCCGCATCCGATCGCCGCGATCAGACGCTCGCTCCACCGCCGACCGAAAATCCCGAGAATCCCCGCCGCCAACAACGGCGTCACGACGAGCGCTCTCACCATCGCTTCCCTCCGGTGCGCTAGAGCTTCAGCGCTTGAGCCTCATCCACGTTCAGCGTCTCGCGATGCCGGAAGAGCAAGATGACGATGGCCAAACCGACGGCCGCCTCCGCCGCCGCGACCACCATCACGAAGAAGACCATGATCTGCCCCGCCAGCTCGCGAAAGTAGCTGGAGAAGGTGACCAAGGTGAGATTCGCGGCATTCAGCATGACCTCGATCCCCAACAACATCGCGATGGCATTCCGCTTGACAAAGACCGTCACCGTGCCGATGGTGAAGAGCACAGCGGCGACAGCCAGATACCACGAGATCGGAATCGTCGTCATCGCCTCTCCCTCCGGGCCAGGACAACAGCGCCCAACACGGCGATCAGGATCAGAATCGAGGTGACCTCGAACGGCAGGAGATAGGTCGTCAGCAGCTCTCGTCCGATGGCCTCCGTCATACCCACGCTCGTTCCCGAAGGACTCGGGTTCTCCTCGAAAACGCGCACGAGAGAGATGATCTCCATGCCCAAGAGCGCGGCAAAAGGAATGGCGAGCCACCGCAGGTACGGACGGCGCTCGATCCGCGCCTCCTCCGCGCGGACGTTGAGCAACATGATGACGAAGAGGAAGAGCACGAGGACGGCGCCGGCATAGATCACAACCTGGATGACGGCCAGAAAATAGGCACCGAGCAAGACGTAGAGCCCGGTGAGCGCTCCGAGCACGACCAGAAGCGCCAGAGCACTGTGCAACGGATGCCGCCGTACCAGGACATTGAGCGCCGCCCCGATAGCCGTGACCGCGAAGATCACAAAGAGCGCCCGCTCCATCTCTCTCCTCCCCTCCCCGCGCCGGACATTCGCTCTCACGTCGCCACAGCCACAGCGGATGAGAACACGATGTTGGCGAACGCCAGCGGCAACAGCACCTTCCATCCGAACCGCATCAACTGATCGTACCGGAAGCGCGGCAGTGTCGCCCGCAACCAGATATAGATGAAGAGGAACACGGCCGTCTTCGCTCCGAAATAGAAGACGCCAAGCAGCGGCACGCGCTCCACACCCGGACCGTTCCACCCCCCCAGAAAGAGCGTCGTCGCCAGCGCCGAGACGGCCAGGATGTTCGCATATTCGGCGACGTAGAACATGGCGAACTTCGTCGCCGAGTACTCCGTATGATACCCCGCGACCAACTCCGTCTCCGCCTCCGGCAGATCGAACGGCACGCGATTGGTCTCCGCCACGGCTGCGATGAAGAAGATCAAGAAGCCGAGCGGCTGATACCAGAACACGTGCCACCTCGGGATGATCCCGAAATAGGTCCCCGATTGCGCCCGCACGATCTCAACCAGATCGAGCGAGCCCGCCTGAATGAGCACGCCCACGACCGAGAGCGTGAGCGCCAGCTCATAGCTGATCATCTGCGCTGCCGAGCGCAACCCCCCAAGCAGTGAATACTTGCTGTTGGACGCCCACCCGGCGAGGACGATCCCATAGACGCCCAGGCCGCTCAGTGCGAACAGATAGAGCACGCCGACATTGACGCTCGTGATGTAGAGCGTGATCTCCCGGCCGAACAGCTCGATCCGATCCCCAAAGGGAATCACGGCATAGGTCATGAGCGCCGGGACGAGCGAGAGGATAGGCGCCAGACTAAAGAGGATGGGATTGGGCGTCGTCGGCCGCACGTCCTCCTTGAAGAGGAATTTCAACAGATCGGCCAACGGTTGCAACAGCCCCCACGGGCCCACGCGATTGGGACCGTACCGGAGCTGAATCCATCCCAGGATCTTTCTCTCGAAAAGCGCCAGATATGCCAGGACAGTGAGCACGATGCCAAAGACGATGACGATCTTGAGCACCGCTTCACCAATCAGCCCCATCCGCGTCCCCTCTTTCTGGTCGTGCGCCTCAGCGCGCGCGGGCCTCCCAACCGAAAGCTTCTCGCAAGAGGGGGACATGCTCGGTGAGCGTCCCCGGCTCGAAGAGTCCCTCCCCAAGAGGTGCCGGCTCGGTGAGGCGCTCGGCCGTGAGATCTATCGCGTCAACCTGCGCGCGCAACCGGTCCAGGAGCTTCTCTCGATCCCGGTCCGTGAACGGAACAAGCGGCCGTTTCGTCTGAATCGCCCCTTCCTCGTTCAGGCGCGCATAGGTGATCCCCTGATACCCCGGGACGGTCTCCGCGATCTCCCGGAAGATATTCGCCACTGAATATCGGCACCCCAAATCGGCCCCCATCTTCGTTGCGATCTGATCAATGATCATCCAATCGGGGCGCCACTCGCCCGCCGCACTGAGCGCTCGTCGGATCCGCTGCACCTGCCCGGCATTGTTCGTGAATGTGCCATCCAGCTCGGCAAAGCTCATGGCCGGGAGCACGACGTGCGCCATCTCGGCCGTGCGCGTCAGAAACAGCTCATGCGCGACGACCAGCTCCGCGCGCGCCAGCGCGTCCCGCCACGCGTCGCCGTAGAAACGCACCAGATCGCATCCCATCAGATACAGCGCTTTGATCTGCGGTCCCACCTGTTCGGGCGCGGGCAGATCCGCCACCAGACCCATATCGAGCGCGCCAAGCGAATTGTTGAAGCGCAGCAGCGGCAACACGCGCACAGTGCGACGGCCTTCGGCCGCCAGCACTCCTCCCAGCATGGCCGCGGCTTCCAGCGCCGCCCCCGTCACTTCTCGACCGACGAGCAGCGCCACCGGATCCGCCTCCCACACGATGCGCCGCAGCTCCCGAATCTCCTCAGGCGTCAACAGCGTGGCCCGCACCGCGCGATCCAGTTCCCGTTCCTCCAACAGAGCCAGGAGCACAGCGGCCTCCGATCCCGGGCGAATGTGGAAGAAGCGCGTCGCCACGGACATCCGACCGAGCGGACGCGCCCCGACAATGAAGAGTCGCGCCCCCTGCCGATGCACGGCGGCGCGCAGGCTATAGGCCGTCAGCGGATTCTGCTCCGGCGGATTCCCGCCAAGAAGCAGAATCGTCCGCATCCGCTCGCGCAACTCGGGCTGCGTGAGCAAGGGCACGGTCAGCCGCCGGAAAAACGGGCGCCAATCGACATCCATCGTATGTGTCACCACCGGCGTTTCCAGGACCTGCCGCCCGAACTTCGCCAGAACGTAGAGGTCCTCATTGGTCAACCGCGGCGATCCGATGCACGCAATGCTCTCCGCTCCATAGGCCCGCTTGATCTCCAACAACCGATGCGCCACGTACCGGAGCGCTTCTTCCCATGTCACCGGCTCCAACCGCCCATGGCGCCGCAGAAGCGGCACCGTCAACCGTTCCGGACTGTTGACGAACTCGTTCCCATACCGCCCCTTCACGCAGAGGAACTCCTCATTGATCCAGGTGTGCCGCGCCTCGGGCGCCGTCCGGAAGCTGAACAGGACCTTGTGGGCGAACTCAGTATCCATCTTCGTCAGATCTTTGGCCCACGCACGCACGACCTTCCCCCCGCGCACGCTCAAGCGGAGCTGACACCCGTCGGAGCAGTAGGTGCACGTCGTCACTGTATCGCGAATGTCCCAGGGACGCGCGCGGAAGCGGAAGTTGGCGCTCGTCAGGGCACCGACCGGACAGACCTCCACACAGTTGCCGCAGTTCTCGCACTCGAGCGTCCCATCCGGCCGGTTTCCCACAATGACGCTCTGCGCACCACGTCCGCGCACGCCGAGCGCATGATTCCCCACCCATTCGTCGCACACCCGAATGCACCGATAGCAGAGAATACACCGCTGCGGATCGAGCCAGATGAAGGGGCTGAGCCGATATTCGTCGGTCGCATCCTTCCCTTCCTCGAAGCGGGCGAGCAGATCCCCATAGTTCATCGCCATCCACTGCAGCTCGCATTCGCCTCCCTTGTCGCAGACGGGACAATCCAGGGGATGATTCGCCAGGATGAAATCCACCATGGCCACACGCGCGCGCCGAATCTCTTCGCTCTCGGTCGTCACGACCATTCCCTCGCTCACCCGCACCGTGCAGGCCGTTTGCAAGCGCCCCATCTTCTCGATCCGCACCAGGCACATGCGGCATGCGGCTTGCGGCGGAAGGTCCTTGTAGTAGCAAAAATTCGGGACGGGAAAGCCTGCCTCGAAGCAGACCTCCAGCAGCAGCTTCCCCTTCGGCGCTTCGACCTCCCTCCCGTTGATGATCACCTTCACTGTCTCCATGCCCCCCTCTCCCTCACACAGCCCACGGGCGACCGATCTCGGACACCCAGGGACGGTCCGCCGGGACCGATACGGCCGGGGCGCGCACATACTTCTCGAAATCGGCGCGGAATTTCTCGATGGCGGGATAGACGGCCCACGCGGCCGCATCCCCCAATGGACAATGCGTCGTGCCGAAGATATGGCGGGCCAGCTCGGAGAGCAGATCAATATCGCGCGATCGCCCCTCGCCGCGAAGCAGTCGCTCCAGCAGCTTCCGCATCCAGCGCGTCCCCTCGCGACAGGGCACGCACCAGCCGCAGGATTCGTGTTCGTAGAACTTCGTGATTCGATAGACGACCTGAGCGATGTCCGTGTCCTCGTCCATGACGATGATGGCCCCACTGCCGAGCATGGACTTGAGCGCCGCCAGCGATTCGAAATCGAGCGTGCACTGCTCGACTTCCTCCGCCGTCAGAATCGGTGCCGAAGAGCCCCCCGGGATCACCGCCTTGAGGCGCTTCCCTCCGCGAATGCCTCCGCAGTCCTCTTCGATCATCCGCTTCATCGGATATCCCATGGGCAACTCATATACGCCCGGCCGCGCCACATGTCCGCTCACGGCGAACAAGCGCGTCCCTCCGCTCTTCTCCGTTCCCAACCGACGGAACCATTCCCCTCCGTTCACGATGATCGGCGGCACCGAGGCCAACGTCTCCACGTTGTTGATCACCGTCGGACAGCCATAGAGCCCCACTACGGCCGGAAACGGAGGCTTGATCCGCGGATACCCCCGCTTTCCCTCGAGGGATTCCATGAGCGCCGTCTCTTCCCCACAGATATACGCCCCCGCGCCCGGATGCACGATGATCTCGCACGAGAAGCCGCTCCCCAGGATATTCGCGCCGACGAACCCGTGCTCCCGCGCTTCCTCAATGGCGCGCTCCAGTCGCTCTTTCAGGTACCAATACTCGCCACGAATGTAGATGAAGGCCAGATGCGCGTCCACAGCGTAAGCCGCCAGCAGAATCCCCTCGATCACCGCATGGGGATCTTTCTCCATCAGGACGCGATCCTTGCACGTTCCGGGTTCGCTCTCATCGGCATTGGCGATGACATACTTCGGCTTGGGAGAGTCTCTCGGGACGAAGCTCCACTTCATCCCGGTCGAGAAGCCTGCGCCCCCACGCCCACGCAGGGCCGAGCGCTTCACCTCCTCGATGACCTGCTCCGGCGTCATCTCCGTGAGCGCCTTGCGCAAGGCCTCATACCCCCCCGTCCGCCGGTACACCTCGATCGTATGCGAATCCGGGAGATCGAACCGCGCGCTCAGAACCCGAACCTTCTCCATACTCGCCTCCTCACGGGAGCGATGCCAATATCTCGTCCACACGCTCCGGCGTCAGATGATGATAGAACGTGAAATTGATCTGCATGGCCGGCGCCCAACTGCACGCCCCGATGCACTCGACTTCGCTCACCGTGAACCGACCGTCGGCCGTCGTCTCCCCGCACCGAATCCCCAAGCGCCTCTCCACGTGCTCGCGGATGAGATCCCCTCCGCAGAGATAACACGACACGTTACGACAGATCTGAATGTGATACCGCCCGATCGGCCGACGATGGAACATCGTGTAGAAGCTGACGGTCGTCGCCACATCCAGAAACGTGAGGTCGAGCCACCGCGCGACTTCGTGCAACGCCTCGTCGGGCAGATATCCCAACTCCTCCTGCACGACGAAGAGCACCGGCAGCAGGGCCGACCGCTTCACCGGATACCGCGCGATGATCTCCCGAATCTTCTTCTCCGCCTCCGCCGAGATCATCTCCTCCCCTCTCCTCATCGGTCGATCTCACCGAGCACGATGTCAATGCTCGCGATCACGGCCACGACGTCGGCAATCAATTGCCCCCGCACCATGAGGGGCAGAGCCTGAACATTGGCGAACGAGGGCGCGCGAATGTGCACGCGATAGGGCATGGGGCCCCCATCGCTCACAATATAGTAGCCGAGCTCCCCCCGAGGGCTCTCGACGGCGACATAGACCTCCCCCGGGGGAACCTTGAGCCCTTCGGCCGTGAGCAAGAAGTGATAAATGAGCGCATCCATGTGTGTGAGCATCTTCTCCCGGGGGGGCAACGAAATGCGGGGATCCTCGCAGCGGACGGGACCAGATGGGAGCTTCTCCACCGCTTGACGAACGATCTTCAGCGATTCGCGCATCTCCTGCACGCGCACGAGATATCGAGCATAGACGTCCCCCTCGGTCCGCGTCGGCACGTCGAAGTCATAGCTCTCGTAGCCGCTATACGGATGCACGCGCCGCAGATCATACGGGACGCCGGAGGCACGAAGGCTCGGACCCGTCACTCCCCAGCGGATGGCGTCCTCAGCGCTCAAGCGCCCGACTCCCTCCGTCCGCATGCGGAAGATCGGATTGTTCGTCAGTAACGTGTCGAACTCCTCGAGGACCCGAGGGAACTCCCGGCAGAAATCCAACACGCGCTCGGTGAAGCCCTCGGGCAAATCCGCCATGACCCCGCCAATGCGCATGTAGCTGGGCGTCAACCGCCCTCCGGAGACAGCCTCAAAGAGTTGCAGGATCTGCTCCCGCGCCGCGAACGCATAGAAGAAGAGACTCATCGCTCCCAGATCCAGCCCGTGCGTCCCAATCCACACCAGATGGCTCGCTATGCGCTGCAGCTCGGCCATCATCACGCGAATGACCTGCGCGCGCGGCGGAACCTCCACCCCAAGCATCTTCTCCACAGCCAGGACGTAGCCGAGATTGTTCCCCATCGCATTGAGATAGTCCGTGCGGTCGGTGATCGTGATCACGTGCTGGTATTTCTTGTACTCGGCCAGCTTCTCCATCCCCGTGTGGAGATATCCGATATCGGGCTTCGCCTCCACGACGCGCTCGCCATCGAGCGTGAGCACCAGCCGCAACACACCGTGCGTGGAGGGATGTTGCGGCCCCATGTTCACCATCATCGTCGCGTCAAGCGGACGGCGCGTGACCTCCAGCAAGACCTCCGATTCCGCCATATCCTCATCCCCGATACCCCCGCAGCGGATAATCCTTCCGCAGCGGATGCCCTTCCCATTCCTCCGGCATCAACAGACGGCGCAGCTCGGGATGCCCCTCAAAGCGCACGCCAAACATATCGTAGACCTCGCGCTCGTACCAATTCGCATTCGGCCAGATCTCCACCACGGAAGGCACCGCCTCCTCTTCGCGCACCCGCACCTTCAGCCGAAGCCGATGCCGATGCGTGAGGGAATACAGGTGATAGACGACCTCGAACCGAGGATCGGCCTCTACCCCGCGATCCACACCACAGAGGTCCACCAGCATCTTGTAGTCGAACGCCGGATCATCGCGAAGAGTGCGACAGACCTGAAGAAGCGCTTCCCGAGCGAGGACGATGGTCACTTCCCCCCACTGTTCCTTCACCTCCACGATGTACGGTCCGAACCGCTGCTCGAGGATGTGGCGGCGAGTCGGAGTCTCCAGAGCCTCCATAAGGTATGCTTCCCCTCACCGAGCGCCCACCACCTCTTCCTCCTCCACGCGCGCACGACGGCGCCACCGCTCCCGCTCGATCTTCTCCTGCAGCTTCATGATCCCATAGATGAGCATCTCAGGCCGAGGCGGGCATCCCGGAACGTACACATCCACCGGGATCACCTTGTCCACTCCTTGCACAATGGCGTAGTTGTCGAACATCCCCCCGGCCGACGCACACACGCCCATGGCGATGACCCACTTCGGTTCCGGCATCTGCTCGTAGAGCCGCCGCACCACGGGCGCCATCTTCTGCGAGACCCTCCCGGCCACGATCATCACATCCGATTGCCGAGGCGAGCCGCGAAAGACCTCGGCTCCAAACCGCGCGATGTCATTGCGCGAGGCGATCATGGCCATCATCTCAATGGCGCAGCACGCCAAACCGAACTGCATCGGCCACAGGCTCGATCGCCGCGCCCACTTCACCAAATCCTCGAACCGCGCCGTGATAATCTCCGGAATACCGGTTTTTTCCAACTCCTCGTGCATACGTCACCGATTCCAATCGAACACGCCTTTCTTCCAGGCGTAGATGTACCCCGCGATCACGACGGCAATGAAGATCATCATCTCCACAAAGACGAATCCGCCGGATATCTCGCGGGCGAGATCCCGAAAGACGACCCCCCACGGGATGAGAAAGATCGCTTCGATGTCGAAGAGAATAAAGATCATGGCCACCAGATAAAACGCAACCGAGAATCGCTCGCGCGCCGATCCGATCGGATCCTTACCGCATTCGTACGGGATCATCTTCTCCGGCGTCGGCCGCCGCTTGACCAATAGTCGTGGCGCAAAGGCTAAGCTCACGGCGAGAACCAACGCGATCACAAAGGTCAGCAGGATCGGCACAAAAGCCATCGTTTCGGTCATCAGCTGCCCCCAAAACAAAAGGAAACTATAGACGAACTCCCCGGACCTGTCAATGACGCACTCCCCCGAACGTCGAGTGCTTCCGCACGTCCGCAGCCTTGGGATTTCGGGCATCGGCACGGATGACGGTCCCCGGCGCCTTGGCGGGGCTTGACAAGTCGGAGGAACCGGAGTAGACTCTCCCTTCTCGATATTGAAAATGGTTTTCGATTTCTTAAAGCGGCGTCTCACGAGCAGGGCGCCGCAGAAGTCTCGGCGCAAAGGAGGATCTATGTCTCGAATCGTGGGATTGATCGGCCTTGTCGGGCTCCTGCTGCTTGGCGCGAGCAGGGCCGAGGAGCGGTATGGAACGATCGGGGGACGAGTCGTGGATCAAACGGGGGCCGTCATCCCCGGAGCTACTGTGGAGCTCTGGGAGCTGACGGTGGGTGTTCACCACACCATCCGAACGGATCATCAGGGGAGCTTTCGTTTCGAGCGGCTCGGACCGGGCCGCTATCGGATCCTCGTTTCGGCCGAGGGATTTGCTTCTCAGTCGCACGACGTCGCGCTCGGTCGGGGGGCGCACCAGGAGATCACGGTCACGCTCCGACCACAGCCCATCGCGGAGGAGGTGGTCGTTCTGGCCGGCGTCGTCGTGGATACTCCGGAGACGTTGCGCCGCATCCCCGGCTCGGTGGACATCCTGGATCTGCGCGCGCTCGAATCGAGTCGGGTCTTCACGGTGAACGAAGCCTTGCGCAAAGTCACGGGCGTCTTCGCTCGGGAAGAGGAAGGGTTCGGCTTGCGCCCGAACATCGGTATTCGCGGGCTGAATCCGACGCGCTCGACCAAGGTGCTGCTCTTGGAAGACGGCATCCCGCTGACCTATGCGCCCTATGGAGATAATGCGTCGTACTATCATCCCCCGGTGGATCGGTTCGAGAGCATCGAAGTCATCAAGGGATCGGGGCAGATCTTATATGGCCCGATGACGATTGGAGGTGTCATCAACTACATCACGCCCAAGCCGCCGGAGCGGCCAAGCGGTGTGCTCACGCTCGTCGGCGGGAATCGGGATTACCTCAACGGGCATGTGAGCTACGGCGGGACGTGGGGAGGCACGGGGATTCTCTTCGACTACATGCGCAAGCAGGGAGAGGGCTCGCGCGAGAACACCCGCACAGGGCTCAACGACGCAAACGTCAAAATCGTCACGGCGCTCGGACCGCGGCAGGCGCTGACGATCAAGGGGAACTATTATGGCGAGAACTCTCAGGTCACCTATTCAGGGCTGCGGCTCGACGAATACCTGACCAACCCGCGGCAGAATCCTTTTCTGAACGATCGGTTCCTCGGAGATCGGTATGGAGTTTCCGCCACGCATGCCTATGTGCTCAGGGACGAACTCATGCTGACGACGAACGTCTACGGCTCGCTGTTTTTCCGGGACTGGTGGCGTCAGTCGAGCAATTCCAATCAACGTCCGAATCGGCGGGGCGATCCGGGCTGTCGAGGCATGGAAGATCTTCTGACGACGTGCGGGAACGAAGGGCGCGTGCGCAAGTACTACACGTGGGGCATCGAGCCTCGACTCCGGGCTTTCGACCGGTTCTTTGGCGTGCGAGGAGAGACCGAATTCGGGTTTCGGGCGCACTTCGAGCGACAGGATCGCAAGCAGATGAACGGTCAAGCGCCGACGGCGCGCACGGGTGTTCTGGTCGAAGACAACGAGCGAAAGAATCAGGCGTATGCGGGATTTGTGCAGCACCGATTCATGTTCGGCCGATGGACGATCACCCCGGGCCTGCGTCTGGAGCACGTGCGGTACGAGCGCACGAACCGATTGGCCAATCGGGGGGCAGGAGCAACTGGGCGGACGCATCTTACGGAGATCATTCCCGGGATCGGCATCACGTTTGCTCCAGCTTCGCACACGACGATCTTCGGCGGCGCGCATCGCGGGTTCGCTCCTCCGCGCACGGAGGATATCATTACCAACACGGGAGGGACGGTGGACCTGGATCCGGAGCGAAGCTGGACTTATGAGGTGGGCATTCGGAGCTGGCCGATCTCCGGAGTGAAGCTGGAGGCCACGTTCTTCCGCATGGATTTCCAGAATCAGATTGTCCCGGCGAGCGTCGCCGGAGGCATAGGGGCGACCTTCACCAACGGGGGGGAGACGCGGCACCAGGGGATGGAGTTCACCGGTCGGGTGGACTTCGGTTCGCTCCTCAAGACGCCGCACAATGTCTTCGTTCGCGTCGCCGGCACCTATGTCCCCACGGCCAAGTTCGTCGGCGTGCGCCTGAGCAGCATCCCCGGATTCCAGAACGTGAGCGTGAGCGGGAATCGGCTTCCGTATGCCCCACGACATCTGGCGAACCTCGAGCTCGGATACGGGCATCCGCGGGGATTGGAGCTCCTGCTTGAGGCCGTGCACGTCGGCGATCAATTCGGCGACGATCTGAACACGGTCGAGCCGACGCCCGATGGTCAACGAGGATTGCTCCCGGCGTATACGATCTGGAATCTGACGGCGAACTATCGGCTGGAATCGCGTGGGCTGACGTTCTTTGTGACTGTGAAGAACCTCTTCGATCGCCTGTTCATTGCTGATCGCACGCGCGGGATTCTGCCCGGATTTCCGCGACTCGTGCACGGCGGCATAAAGATCCGGTTTTGAGCGAAGACAGGGATTCAGGAGCCGCCGTTCTGGGAGGCAGTGAAACGAGGGCATCTGCTGGGATCCACGATGTGGGTCCCAGCAGGAGTATCCGCTCCGCGCTGACATCCCCCTATGAGCGTCGAGGCACCTTGCGCGCGGTGAACGCGCGAGTACCGAAAAAGAGAGCGGCCGCCCCGTCCTTTGCTCCTCAGCGCTGATTCAGTGCGGGATAAGGCACATGCAGAGGGAGGGAAGATGGTTGCGGGGGCGGGATTTGAACCCGCGACCTTTGGGTTATGAGCCCAACGAGCTTCCAGGCTGCTCCACCCCGCGTCCTCTGTTTTGTGTTTCGGAACGAATTATAGGGAGCGCCCCGCGGTCTGTCAAGGAGGTGGAGGCCAAGAAACATGCGCCGTGCCGAGGGCGCATGTGGAGACGTGCGACGTTGCTCGATGCCTGTCCGCCGAGATCTCCGAGGCAGAGGATCTCGGGGCACGACGGTGAGCGGCGTTGGCGTTCTCCATGGGCTCGGATATAATCGAGCTTCCGGAGTATGAAGCGGCGGATCCTCTTCATCTGCACGGCGAATCAAAACCGCTCGCCGACAGCCGAATCGTTATTCGCGCGAAGCCAGCGCTATGAGGCGCGCTCGGCGGGTGTGTCACCCCTGGCGGTGCATCCGGTCACACGGGAGCTCGTCGAATGGGCCGATCTCATCTTCGTGATGGATGAGCGCTCCGATCGCCATCGGACGCAACTGCTTGAGCGCTTCCCTGATGTCGAAGGACTCGCGGAGAAGATCGTCGTCCTGAACATCCCCGACGTCTACGAGAGGGACTCGCCGGAACTCATTGCCCTTCTCCGGCGAAAACTTCGGGAATGGCTGCCGGATCTGGATGTGTGATGGTTCTCACCCCGATGTGAGCATCATCATCCCGAGCTGGGATGGACGTCCGTTGCTGGAAGAGTTTCTCCCTTCGGTCGTCGAGGCGGCGCGCGCCTATCATCGGGAGACGGCAGCGCGCGTCGAGATTGTGATCATCGACGACGGGAGCACTGATGGGACGCCGGAATGGGTCCGGGCGAACGCTCCGCCCTTTGTCGAAGTCGTCGCGAAGGCCGGACCGGAAGGGTTTGCGCCAACGGCGAATGTGGGCTTTCGCCGAGCGCGGTTCCCCGTGATCTTTCTCCTCAACAACGATGTCGCCGTAGAGCCCGACGTGCTCTTCCATCTTGTGCCGCACTTCTCCGATCCCTCGGTGTTCGCTGTGACCTGCCGGGCTTTGGACCCCGAAACACGAACGTTTGTGGGCGGGGGGAAGCTCGGCCGATTCCGTCGCGGATTCTGGCGAGTCCACAAAGACTACGATGTCGCCGGTGAGGTCGGCGATGGCACGGCGGAGACATCGGAGCCATCCGGACCCTGGCCTTCGCTCGTCGCCAGCGGAGGATTTTCCGCCTTCGATAGCGAGAAGATTCGGCAACTGGGAGGATTCGATGAGCGGCTCCGGCCGTTCTACTGGGAAGATGTGGACCTGAGTTTGAGGGCGTGGCGACGAGGATGGGTGATTCGCTACGAGCCCCGCGCGGTGGTGTACCATCGAGCGAGTCGAACGATTGCACCGCGATTCCCCCGATCGTTCATCCGGAGGGCGAGTGAGCGGAATCGGCTGCTCGTCCACTGGAAGAACGTGGATGAGTGGGATTGGCTCCTGGAGCACGTGGGGATGGTGGGTTTGCTCATGCTGACGATCCCGCTGCGATGGGATTGGGCGTTTGGGAGCGCCGTTATGGAAGCGCTTCGGGAACTACCGGACGTGTGGCGGGATCGGCAGCAGGAACGCCGCGTCGCCCGATGGCGGGGGCGAGAGGTGGAGCGCTTCTTTCGCGCGCTCGAGCAGGACCGGCGGCTCCGTCGGTAGGAGGTGGGCATTCCCGGCCTTTCTGCGGTAAAATACCCGACCGCCGGTCAGAAGCTCGCCACCTTCACGCGGGGACGTGCGTGCCTTCGACGAGGAGAAATGGGATGGAGGAGAGAGAGCAACTGAGACGGGAACTGGTTGAATTGGAGAAGCGGCTGGAGGAACTGTCACAACGGGCGACGACGCGAGCGGAGCAGGAGGAGCTGGCCGCCCTCAAGCAACAGGTCGAACGCCTGCGCGAGCAGGTCGTGCGCCCGGTCACGGCGATGGATCGGGTGAAGCTCGCACGGCATCCCGATCGCCCCCACACCCTTGATTTCGTCTCGTGGATTTTCGAGGATTTCCTGGAGATTCATGGCGATCGGCGCTTCGCTGACGATCCGGCCATTGTGTGCGGCCTCGCGCGGTTTCATGGAGAGCCGGTGCTCGTGGTCGGGCATCAGAAGGGGCATGATTTCAAGCAGCGACAGCTCCGCAACTTCGGCATGCCCAAGCCCGAAGGCTATCGCAAAGCTCTTCGCGCGATGAAGCTGGCGGAGAAGTTCCACCGTCCCATCTTCTCCTTCGTAGATACGCCCGGGGCATATCCGGGCGTGGATGCGGAGGAGCGCGGGCAGGCCGAGGCGATCGCCCATAACCTTCGCGAGATGGCGCGGCTGCGTGTTCCCATCATTGTGACGATCACAGGCGAAGGGGGGTCTGGGGGAGCTCTGGCCATCGCCGTTGGCGACGTCATTCTCATGTTGGAGAATGCCATCTACTCGGTCATCTCGCCCGAAGGGTGCGCCGCCATCCTCTGGAAGGATGCGAGCAAAGCCGACCGCGCGGCCGAAGCCCTCAAGCTCACGGCCTCGGACTTGCTCGAACTCGGGGTCATCGATCGGATCGTGCCCGAGCCCTCCGGCGGCGCGCACACCGATCCGCGACGCGCAGCGGAGATCCTGGATCAGTTTCTCCGGGAGGCGCTCGCCGAAGTGCGCGATCTTTCCGTGGAAGAGCTGGTGGCCCGGCGGTATCACAAATTCCGCGCCATGGGGCAGTTCATGGAGCTGAGCGAGGAAGAGATACGCGCGGCGCTCAGCGGAGATTCCGGATGAGGGTCACGCCCTCTGGAGCTCTGCGATGACCTGCTCCCGCAATCGTTCGAGACGTTCGCTCCGCATCACCGGATACGATGCGGCGCCCTTCAGCCGACGATACATCTCGGGCAATCGGCGCACGTTCTCCAGAGCGCGCTCTCGAATCTCCTCCAGCGTGGGCAGAGGAGCCACGAGACGACCCTCGCGCATGACCTCCTCAAGAAGCGGGATGGCGTCAGACGGCGGCGGTTCATCGGCCAACGTGATCACATCTGAGAGAAAGCGACCTTCGGCATCCATCCTCCGCCACACCTGCTTGCGACCGGGATACGTCGCCTTCTCCGTGCTCAGCTTGATCTTGTAGACCACGCGACCGTCCACTTCTTCCTCCACGAGCTTGTAGACGCCGCCGAGCGTCGGCGCGTCGTAGGAGGTGGAGAGCTGCGTGCCCACGCCAAAGACGTCAATGGGAGCTCCCCGCTCGAGGAGATCGGCAATCCTGTACTCGTCGAGATCACCGCTGGCGATGATCTTGGTCTCGGTCATACCCGCTTCATCCAGGATGGCGCGCACGCGCCGGCTCAAGGTCGCCAAATCTCCGCTATCCAGGCGCACGCCGCGAACGACCGGGCCAAGCGCCGTCGCCTTTCGCGCGCCCATCACCGTGTCATAGGTGTCAATGAGAAGGATCGTCGTCTCCGGGAAGACGCGAAGATAGGCGCGAAAGGCCTCCAACTCGTCGGGAAAGGCCATGTTCCAGGAGTGAGCCGCCGTGCCGTAGATGGGAATCCCAAACCGATATCCGGCTTCCACGTTCGAGGTCCCGATGCACCCACCGATATACGCAGCCCGAGCGGCATAGAGCGCGGCCTCCATCCCGTGCGCGCGACGCGCCCCGAATTCGATGATGGCGCGTCCACAAGCCGCATCCACGATGCGAGCAGCCTTGCTGGCAATGGCGCTCTCGAAATTGAGATACGACAGCACGTAGGTCTCCAGGATCTGCGCTTCGATCAGGGGTGCCGTAACGCGCAGGATCGGCTCGTTCGGGAAGAAGACGGTCCCCTCAGGCATGGCCCACACATCGCCGCGAAACCGGAACTCGCTCAGGTAGTCGAAGAAAGCATCCGAGACATGCCGGAAGACCGGCAGACGGCGCAAGAATTCGAGATCGCGAGCGGAGAACCGCAGCTCGAGCAGATACTCGATCACTTGCGCGAGTCCGGCAGCGACCAAGTAGCTCCGATGGGGGGGCATCCACCGCACGAACACTTCGAACGTGGCGGGGTGATTCATACGGTTCTCGAAGTACGCCGCCGCCATCGTCAGTTCATAAAGGTCGGTTGCCAGAGCGTACGATCGTTCTCGCATGTGGAATCCCTCACCGGAGCTGTGCCAGAGAAATGTATCCCAGGACGCCGATGGCGTCAATTCAGGACGAGGAAGCGATCGGCTTGTTATGAGACGTCCTCGCGGGAGTCCGAAGGAGGCGAAAAGCGCTTGGTCAATCCGTGCTTCTTCATCTTCCGCCACAGAGTGACGCGGCTCATGCCGAGCTCTCGGGCCGCGCGCTCCAGATGCCCCTCCGTGCGCTGGATCGCCCGGAGGATGAGATCGCGCTCGACCTGATCCCGAGCAGCCTCCAACTCCTTCTTTCCCGAGGCCGCGACAGAAGCATGGACCGAAGCCGGCAGGTCGGCGGGCATAATCCAGGGGCCAGAGGAGAGGGCGACGGCGTGCTCGATGATATGGCGCAATTCGCGAATGTTCCCCGGGAAATCGTACGCCAGGAGCAGATCCAGGGCGGCTTCGCTGAACCCCAAGATCGTCTTTTGATCCCGTTGACAGAACTGACGGAGGAAGTGGTGGGCCAAGAGGGGGATGTCCGCACGGCGCATCCGCAGCGGAGGGAGGTCAATCACGATGACGTTGAGCCGATAGTAGAGGTCTTCGCGAAACTCTCCTTTTCGGAGGGCGTCCCGGAGATCCCGATTGGTCGCTGCGATGATTCGTACATCCACCGGGATCTCGCGGTTCTCCCCCAGGCGTCGGATCGTCCTCTCCTCGAGCACGCGGAGGAGCTTGGCCTGGATCGAGAGGGGAATCGTGCCGATCTCATCCAGGAAGAGGGTTCCGCTCGACGCTTCCTCGACAAGGCCCTTTCGATTGGCCACGGCTCCGGTGAATGCACCTTTGACGTGGCCGAAGAGCTCGCTCTCCAGCAGCGATTCCGGCAAGGCCGCGCAGTTGACGGCGATGAACGGCCGCGCGGCACGGCGGCTCAAGAGATGAATCGCGCGCGCGAGCACGTCCTTGCCGGTGCCGGTCTCGCCGGTGAGGAGCACAGTGGCATCGGTCGGCGCGACACGCCGCACCTTCTCCAACACCTGAAGGAAGGCAGGACTGTGACCCACGAGGTTCTCGATCCCCAGGTGATGGAACAGCTCGTGGCGGAGCCACCGATTTTCGTGCCGAAGGCGTCTCTTCTCCAAGATATGCTCCACGCGCAGACGGAGCTCATCCACCGGAAAGGGCTTGGTGATGTAATCGCAGGCGCCGAGCTTCATCGCTTGGACCGCTGTCTCGATCGTCCCATAGGCCGTCATCATGAGGACGTCCGTCTCCGGGGAGAACTCCTTGAGGGCGCGCAACAGGTCCATCCCCGAGAGGGGGGACATCATGAGATCCGTGATGACGAGATCGAGGAACTCTCGGCGCACGCGCTCCAACGCTTCCGATGCCGCGGCCGCGGTTTCCACGTCATATCCGTCGTCGGCGAGAACGCGTGCGACAAAGGCCCTCACGACCTCTTCATCATCCACGACGAGGATCCTGAACATCGTCTTTCCTCATCCCCCGTGTGCGACGATACCGCCGGAGACCCCGCAGGGACCCGCGCGACATCATCAGAACGACATTATATCAGGGCGGGCGGAGAAGAACGAGACGACCCTCCTTTGCTCCCGCCCGCGAGCTCGGACTATAATTCAGCGTTTGAGAAGAGCGTACTATGGCATTCACGCTGGTCTCTGATTATCAACCGCGCGGCGATCAACCGGAGGCGATCGAGGCCCTCGTGCGCGGCGTGCGCGAAGGGAAACGCTTTCAAGTCCTCATGGGCATCACGGGCTCGGGCAAGACGTTCTCGATCTCGAAGGTCATTGAACAGGTGAACCGCCCCGTCCTCGTGATGGCGCACAATAAGACACTGGCGGCGCAGCTCTATCAGGAGTTCAAGAAGTTCTTCCCCTACAATGCCGTGGAATACTTCGTGAGCTACTACGACTATTATCAACCGGAGGCCTACATTCCGGCGACCGATACGTACATCGAGAAGGAGGCGATCATCAACGAGGACATTGATCGGCTCCGCATGTCGGCCACACGAGCGGTGTTCGAGCGGCGGGATGTCATCATTGTGGCGAGCGTCTCGTGCATCTACGGTCTGGGCGATCCGAGCGAATACTACGGGATGCTGCTCTGGCTGCATCGGGGTCAAAAGCTCACGCGCTCGGAGTTGCTGCGGCGGCTGGTCGAGCTGCAGTACGAGCGCACGGAGGAGGAGTTGCGACGCGGGACGTTTCGCGTGCGGGGAGATGTCGTTGACGTCTACCCGATGGATCGCGACCTGGCCGTTCGCATCGAGCTGTGGGGGGATGAGGTGGATTCGCTGGCGACGATTGATCCGCTCTTTGGAGAGGTGATCGAGCGCCTGGAGCGGGTGGCGCTCTATCCGAAGACGCACTTTGTCACCCGCCGCGACGTGTTGCGCCGGGCCATTCGCTCGATTCGGGAGGAACTCCGATGGTGGCGGTCTCAACTGGAAGCACAGGGGAAGCGCCTCGAGGCCCAACGGATCCAGGAGCGCACGCTGTACGATCTGGAGATGTTGGAGCAGTTCGGCTACTGTCGCGGGATCGAGAACTATTCCCGGCATCTGACGGGACGGCGGCCGGGTGAGCCACCGCCGACGCTGCTCGATTATCTCCCCAAGGACACGCTCATCATCGTGGACGAGAGCCACCAAACCATCCCTCAGATCCGCGGCATGTACCACGGGGATCGCTCGCGCAAGGAGACGCTCGTGGAGTATGGCTTTCGCCTGCCGAGTGCGCTCGACAATCGGCCGCTGACCTTCGAGGAGTGGGAAGCACGGGTCGGTCAGGTCATCTTCGTCTCCGCCACCCCGGGCGAGTATGAGCTGGAGAAAGTAGGGGGAGAGGTCGTCGAGCAAGTCGTTCGCCCGACGGGCCTGCTCGATCCGGAAGTGGAGGTGCGCCCCGTGCGCGGACAGGTGGAGGATTTGCTCGAAGAGATTCGCCAACGAGTGGCTCGCGGCGAGCGCGTCCTGGTGACGACGTTGACCAAGCGCATGGCCGAGGACTTGTGCGCCTATTATGCGGAGCTCGGGGTGCGCGTTCGCTACCTTCACTCGGAGATCGATACGCTGGAGCGGGTCAAGATCCTGCGCGATCTTCGACGCGGAGATTTCGACGTCCTCATCGGAGTGAACCTGCTGCGGGAGGGATTGGACCTGCCCGAGGTGTCGCTCGTCGCCATCCTCGATGCGGATAAGGAAGGGTTCCTGCGCTCGACGCGCGCCCTCATCCAGACCATCGGGCGCTGCGCGCGCCATGTGAACGCCAAGGCGATCCTCTACGCCGATCGCATGACCGAATCCATGGAACAAGCGATCCGCGAGACGGAGCGGCGCCGAGCCAAGCAGCAGGAGTATAATCGGCGGCATGGGATCACGCCGCACTCGGTCGTCAAACCGATCGAGGAGACGCTCGTCCGCATCATCGAAGCCGATTATGTGACGGTGCCCATGGAAGAGGACGAGGAGGCGACAACGGAAGCGGCCCTCGAGGAACGCATCCGGCGCTTGGAGGCGGAGATGCGAGAAGCGGCGCGGCAGCTCCAGTTCGAGCGCGCGGCTCTGTTGCGGGATCGGATCAAGGCGCTGAAGCGCAAGCTGCTGGAGGTTCCCGGCTGATCGGGGTCTCCAGGGAGCGTTCTCAGGAAGCCGGAAGGAGTCCGAGGATGACGATTCGTTTTCTCACAGCAGGAGAATCACACGGCCGAGCGCTTCTGGCCATTGTGGAGGGATTCCCCTCCGGCCTGCCCGTGGACGCGGAATTCCTCACGCGGGAGCTGCGACGGCGACAGCGAGGGTTCGGGCGTGGCGCTCGACAGCGGATCGAACAAGACCGCGCGGAGATCCTGAGCGGCGTGCGACATGGGCGCACGCTGGGATCGCCGATTGCGCTGCTCATTGAGAATCGGGATTTCGCGAATTGGCAAGAGGTGATGACGCCGGAGCCGCGCCCGGTCGAGGAGGAGAGGTCGGCGCGGCGCGTCGTGCGCCCGCGACCGGGACATGCCGATTTAGCCGGAGGTTTGAAGTACGACACCCATGACCTGCGGGATATCCTCGAACGAGCGAGCGCGCGCGAAACGGCGGCGCGCGTAGCGGTCGGAGCCCTGGCCAAGCTCCTGCTGCGAGAGTTCGGCATCGAGGTGAGCAGTCACGTCTTGATGGTGGGCGGCGTGCCCGAGCATCCGCGCACGGATGTCTCGTGGGAAGAGATCCAAGCGATCCCCGAGGATTCGCCCCTGCGCTGCGTCGATCGGGAGCTGGAGGCGCGCATGGTCGCGCGAATCGAAGAGGCGATGCGCGCCGGGGATACGCTCGGAGGCCTTTTCGAAGTCGTCGCCCACGGCGTGCCGCCCGGTCTGGGCGCGCACACGCAATGGGACCTGCGCCTGGATGGACGATTGGCGCAAGCCCTCATGTCCATCCAAGGGGTGAAGGCTGTTGAGATCGGCCTCGGCGTGATGGCGGCCTCCTGGCCCGGCTCGCGCGTCCATGACGAGATCTTCTATGATCCTGCCGAACGCCGATTCTACAGGAAGACGAACCGCGCCGGCGGTCTCGAAGGGGGGATCAGCAACGGTGAGGAGATTCGCATACGCGGATATATGAAACCCCTCTCGACCTTGCGGCGCCCGCTGCGCAGCGTCAACATCCTGACGAAGGAACCGGCCGATGCCGCCTTCGAGCGCTCGGACGTGACGGCAATTCCGGCGGCCGGTGTGGTCGGGGAGGCGATGGTGGCGCTCGTGCTCGCTCAAGCTCTCCGCGAGAAGTTCGGGGGGGATTCGCTGCAGGAGATGAAGCGGCAGTTCTCGGCGTATTGCGAGCAACTGCGCGCATATTGAGGGTGCGACGAGAGCAATGAAGCACGCGTTCCGGACAACGGCGGTCTCCACGCGGGGCCGAAGAGATCTTCGACGACAGGCATGGCGGCGGATTCGGAAGGCCTGGGCGCGCCATCGTCGCGTTCTCCTGGCCGGCCTTGGATGTATCCTCCTCGGAAACGCGATCGGACTGACCGCGCCGACAGTCGTGCGCCACGCCGTGGATGATCTGGTGCGCGCCACGACGGCGGAGAAGTTCTTCCGCTACGGGCTGCTCGTGATCCTGATCGCCCTCGGGCAAGGGGTCTTCCTCTTCTGGCAACGGCGGTTGCTCGTCGGCATGTCGCGCGACATCGAATATGAGCTGCGCAACGAGTTCTTCGCCCACTTACAACGACAGGGACCGAGATTCTTCCACGAGTATCGAACGGGCGATCTGATGTCGCGGGCGACCAACGATCTGAACGCCGTGCGGATGTTGGTCGGTCCGGCGCTCATGTATGCCACGCATGCGCTCGTCGTGTTCACCCTGGTGCTCCCGCTGATGATGCGGGTGAGCGGGCGGTTGACGCTGCTCGCGCTCTTATCGCTCCCCCTGGTCTCGATCGCGACGCGACTCTTTGGCGCGCGCATTCACGACCATTTCGAGCGCATTCAAGAGCAGCTCGCCCGCCTGAGCACGAAGGCGCAAGAGAATTTCGCCGGCGTGCGCGTCGTGCGCGCCTACGGGCAAGAAGAAGCGGAGCGCCGAGCCTTTCGCGCGCTCAATCAGGAATACGTGCGACGCAATCTCCGCCTCATCCGAGTGACTGGGCTCTTCTACCCCACGCTCGCCACTTTCATCGGTCTGGGATCGGCCGCCGTGCTCTGGTACGGGGGACGACTCACCCTGGAGGGGAGAATAAGCGTCGGTCAGTTCGTGGAGTTCAACCTCTATCTGGCGCGGCTTATCTGGCCGGTGATCGCTCTGGGCTGGGTGGTGAATCTCGCCGAACGCGGGATGGCCGGCATGGAGCGCATCGTGGAGGTCTTGGAGAGAGAGCCCGAAGATCACCCTCGGACGGCCCCGCTTCTGCGAACCTCTGACGATGGGGAGATCGCGGGCGAGAGGATCGAGATCCGAAACCTGACCTTCAGCTACGACGGTCGCGCCCCAGCTCTCCGCGATCTCTCGCTGACGATCGAATCCGGAGAGATCGTGGCGATCGTCGGGCGAACGGGGTCGGGAAAAACGACGCTTGTGAATCTGCTCGCGCGATTGTACGAGCCCCCGCCGGGGACGATCTTCGTGGACGGTCGAGATATTCGCACGATCCCTCGCAAGCGGTGGCGCGCGGCACTCGGCGTGGTTCCTCAAGAGCCCTTCCTCTTCAGCATGAGCATCGCCGAGAATATCGCCTTTGGCGTCTCAGGGTCCCCGCAGGGTGCCCCGAGCGAGCGAGAGATCGAGGAGGCCGCACGATGGGCCGGAGTGGAGGAGGAGATTCGAGAGTTCCCCGAAGGGTTTCGCACGATCGTGGGAGAACGAGGGATCACGCTCTCCGGAGGACAGAAGCAGCGCGTGGCGATCGCGCGCGCCCTCCTTCGCCGACCGCGCATCCTCATCCTCGATGACGCGTTCTCGGCCGTAGACGCGCACACGGAAGTGCGCATCCTCACGCATGTGCGGACGCTTCTTGTCCGGCACCCCGCGGAGACCGCGGTCGGAGGACTCCGCATGGTGCTCCTCATCTCACATCGGTTGTGGACAGTGCGCGACGCGGATCGCATCTTCGTCCTGGATCGCGGGAGACTGATCGAACACGGGACCCATGAGGAGCTGCTCGCGCGCGGAGGCCTCTACGCGGAGTTGTACGAGGAGCAGCTTCTGGAAGCCGAATTGGCCACGAACGAATGAATATTCGCCTCTCGATCGATTCGAGGAACCGATGGAGCTTCCACGCGGAGCCGGAGGAGGACAGGGGAGGGCTCTCCGAAGATCGTGAGGGGATCCCGATCGGGGATGCTCCTCTCATCTCCCGGAGCGTCCTCGGCCGGCTCTGGCGATGGCTGAGCGCGGAGTATCAGCGGGTGCGCCGTGTGATCGAGACGAGCGAACGCCTGGCATGGGGGCGACGTCTGCTCGAACGACTCGAAGCACGCCGCGATCCGAGCGAGCCACTCCTGCGGCAGATGCGCACGGCGCCTGAAATCGTGCTCCTCCATCCGGAGGGGCTTTCGGCTTCGCTTGTGCGCCGTCGGTTCCTCCGGTTTCTCAGGCGAAGGGCGCGGGCCCATACCCGCGGGATTGCGCTCAACGTGGTGCTCCTACCGGTGACGGCAGCGATGGCGATCCTGCCAGGACCGAACGTCTTCTTCGCCTGGAACGCGTATCGGCTCATCACACACATTCTGGCGCGGCAAGGCGCTCGGCGCGTCCTGCGCGGAGAGTGCCCGCTGCGGATGCGCTCTCTGACACACGCGAGTGCTCCCATCAGCGCGTGTTCGGGCGAGATGCTCGATCGAAATCCTCGCGCCGTCGAGAGCGTTCCTCGAGGTCGAGATCTATGATCCTTCCGCGCGCATACGCGATCACAGATCGTCGGCGGACAGGGCTCTCACACGCCGAGCAGGTCCGACGCCTGGCGGCGGGTGGAATCCGCCTCATCCAGCTTCGGGAGAAGGAGCTGTCGCCTCGGGCGTTCTACGAGGATGCGCGAGAGGCCGCGGCCATCGCCCGAACGCTGGGCGTCACTCTGATCATCAATGATCGGGTGGACATTGCGCTCGCCGTCGGCGCCGACGGCGTCCACCTCGGACAGGACGACCTCCCGCCGGAGAAAGCGCGCATCTTGCTCGGGCCGAATCGCCTGATCGGCTTCTCGACCCACTCGCTCGCGCAAGCGCTCGCTGCCGACACGCTCCCGGTGGATTACATCGCGATTGGCCCGGTCTTCGCCACGCGGACAAAAGAGAATCCGGATCCGGTCGTTGGCGTGGAGACGGTTCGGACAGTGCGTGCGCATATCCGAAAGCCTCTGGTCGCCATCGGGGGCATTACCTTGGAGACGGCGCCACAAGTCCTCGCCGCCGGTGCGAATGCCGTCGCCGTGATCGCCGATCTTCTGAGCGCGCCCGATATCACCGCACGAGCGCGCCAGTATGTGGAGACCCTTGCTGCTCTTCCCTGAGCGCACAGAAGGAGGGGGACAATGAGACGCGCATCACTCGCACAATTGGGAATCGCAATCTGGGCGGCCTTCAGCTCTTCGCTCACCCTCGCCGCTCAAGAGCCCCACATCGTCCGGTTGCGTAATGGGTCTGTTCTTCGGGGACGCGTCGTTCGATTCGAGAACGGAGAGTTCACGGTGATCCTCTCCGGAACGCAGAGCCGGGCTATCCTCCACGTGGCCGATGTGGAGAGCATAGATTTCGGGGGAGCTGATTCGGCGCGTGCCGATCGGCCAAGCGCCCCTCCGTCGGCCACAGAGCGACCGGAGACTCCGAGCGAACGGGCCTCATCGGGACCGGTGACTCCGGCTCCGGCGCCTGCGGAAGCCGTGGCGCTGCCCCGCTACACGGAGCACACCGTCACGGTCCCCGCACAGTCGGAATGGGTGGATACGGGGATCACCCTCGTCAAAGGACAAAAGCTGCGGCTGGCCGTCAGCGGACGCATCCGCATCTCGCCGACGCGAGAGGTGGGACCCGAAGGAGTCGAGCTGACGGATCCCGACAAGATGATGCGCGATCGGCCAAGCGGTGGTGTGATCGCGGTCATCGGCGATGACAATGATGATTTCATCTTCATCGGCCCAGCCGCCGAGCTCGTCGCGCACCGTAGCGGTCAGCTCTACCTGATGGTCAACGATAGCAAGCTCGAGGATAACAGCGGCGAGTTCGTCGTCCGGATTCAGGTGAGCGAGCCCCCATCCGGAGCGACGAAAAAACCATAGCGCGCCGCGTGCGAGGAGGACGAAATGGACGTCGAGCAGCTGCGGCAGATTCCATCGGTAGAGTCCATCCTGCATTGGGATTCGGTGGCTCCCTGGATCGAGCGACTGGGACGAACAACCGTCGTGCGCGAAGTGCGCGCTGTCGTCGAAGAGATTCGCCAGGAGATCCGCAGGGGACGCCTTGCTCAAGGTCCCCACGCGATCCGCGGAGAGAGCACCCCAGGCGATCGCTCGGAGTACCCCACCGGGGGAACCCCGGCCGCGCGGGGACCTGGGGAACAAGAGGTGTCTCCTGCTTCGAGCACTTCGGCCGAAGGCTCTATTGTCGTGGTGCAGGAACTTGAACGCCGATTGCGCACACGCTTTGAGGCGTTGGACCGCCCCTCGCTGCGACGCGTGATCAATGCCACCGGCGTCATCCTCCACACGAATCTGGGACGCGCGCCTCTCTCGGCAGCGGCGCTCCGCGCCCTCCAAGACATCGGGGCCACGTATTCCAATCTCGAATACGACCTCGCACAAGGAGAGCGCGGACGGCGCGAGGCCCATTGCCAAGACCTCCTTCGACGACTCCTGAACGTGGAAGCGGCACTCATCGTCAATAACAATGCGGCGGCCGTGCTCCTTGTGCTCAATACGCTCGCCGAGGGAGGAGAAGTCATCGTCTCCCGCGGCGAACTGATTGAGATCGGAGGCGCCTTTCGGCTGCCGGAGATCATGGCGAAATCCGGAGCGCTCTTGCGTGAAGTCGGCACGACGAATCGCACCCGCTTGGACGATTACGAACGGGTGATCACAGATCGCACCCGGCTCATCCTGCGCGCACACCGGAGCAATTTCCGCATCATCGGGTTCACCGAGCGTCCTTCCCTCGAGGATCTCGTCGCCCTGGCCCATCGTTACGGCCTCCCCTGTTACGAAGATCTGGGGAGCGGATGCCTTGTGGATTTAAGCCCCTGGGGCATCTCCGATGAGCCGATCGTCGCTCACTCTGTGGCCGCCGGAGTGGACGTGTGTTCTTTCAGCGGCGACAAACTCCTCGGAGGACCGCAAGCAGGGATCATCGTCGGACGCGCCGCAATCCTTGAGCGCCTAGCGCGAAACCCTCTGATGCGCGCTCTCCGACCGGATAAACTCACACTCGCGGCACTGGAAGCAACCTTGCGCGCCTATCTGACGGGACAGATCGAGCAGATCCCGGTCCTACGCATGATCGCCCTGACGCCGGAGCAGCTTCGACGCCGTGCTCGCGCCTTCGTCGCTCGGCTGCGGCGCACCTGCGGTGAGACCTTTCACGTCCGGCTCAAGGAAGGCGTTTCAGTTACCGGAGGCGGCTCTGCTCCAGAAGTGGGCCTTCGGACCACGCTCGTCGCCCTGCGCCACCAGCACCTTCCCACCGCTGAACTGGAGGCGAGATTGCGCGCCGCCAATCCCCCGATCATCGCTCGTATCGAAGAGGATGAACTCCTCCTCGATCTCCGCACCGTCTCGCCTGAGGAGGAGAAAGAGATCCTTCGGGTCTTGCAGGAATCACTCGCGCACGCACGGGCAAAATAACAACGGCAACCAGAGGCGACGGTTGGAATGTCAGCAGGCCCCCACATGGGGACCCCGAACCGAGCCCCTGAATCCTTGCCGACCAGCGCGCATCACGCACAGATCACGGAGTCGGTTTCACTTCTTGACCCACGAGGTTCTTCAGTTCGCTTCGCAGCCTTTCGATCTCACGAATCTTCTCCTCGATGCGCTCGAACAGGCCAGCCTGTGCCTTGATCCCCTCGCTGATTAAAAACGCCGCGCTCTCGGAGCGGCTCTTGAAGATCCCCGCCTCAACCAACTCGTCAATGCGTCGCAACGACTCACGGTTGACACGGACCATCAACGGAAAGTCCCGGCCCTGAAGCGCCTTCTCAATCGCTTTGGCAATGGAATCCGGAATCCGCTGCGCGAACTCTCTCACCGAAGAGGCAATCTCTTCGAGCGGGTCAGACCGCTCCGCTTCCACTACGGTTTTCTTCTCGATGGGCTTCCCTTCTTCCTTGCTCTCAATCGTAATTTCCGGCTCTCCCATAAATTCCCTCCACAGAATGCAACCTCACGTGTAATTGCATTACGAGCTTTCAAAATAGCACGGAGGAGAGAAAAAGACAACCGCTGATGAAGCCGTTTAGTGAGTCCCGTTTATATGAGCGATGGAGGAGCAGCCGACGCAATCTCCCAGAGCGCTCAAGGCGTAGTGGGGCTTCTCTCTATATGCGCACTCCGCGAGGCTCCTGAGAGCAAGCGGAGTACGGCACGCTGTGGTAAGCAGAAACGCATTCTGCATGAAGGAGATGACTCGACGTTAGCTCCGAGCAAGCTCCTCTCGTCGGAGCTTGACTTCTATTCCGTCCGTTGAACCCCTGCGCGCAGGCGGCCTATCAGGTACGCGCGAATCCCTTCGGCCTCGCGATGTCGAGTGTGCGGCACTCATTCCTCTCGGTGTGAACGTACGGAACATTTTCCGACTGACAGGGCCGCCCCATTCGGAGGCCTGGGGGGGTTTGGCGATTGACTTCTGACAGGGATCCGGTGTGAAATAATCGGGTACGATGTCACGCCGACGTCATTCTCGAACCTGCACGGCGATCCTCGAGCGAGAGCTTCATCAGCTCGGCTACCGGTTCATTGCGGGCGTGGATGAGGTTGGGCGTGGAGCATGGGCAGGGCCTGTCGTCGCAGCCGCCGTGATTCTCAATCTCGATCAAATCCCTGAAGGCATTGACGATTCGAAACGCCTGTCGCCGCGTCGTCGGGAGGAGCTCTTCAGCGCCATTGGGAACACTGCGCGTGCGCTCTCTATCGGAATTGTGGATGCCTGGGAGATCGATCGCACAAACATTCTCCGCGCGACCGAACGAGCCATGACACAAGCGATCGAGGGACTCCGCGTCCGTCCGGATTTCCTTCTCATTGATGCCGTGGAGCTTCTCGACGTAGAGGTCCCGCAGCGGGCTCTCATCCGAGGGGATCAGCTCTCAGTCTCCATCGCTGCCGCTTCGATCATCGCCAAGGTCACGCGCGATCGCCTCATGCGGGAGTATGATCGGCTCTATCCTGGCTACGGTTTCGCGCACCATGTCGGCTATGGCACACGCGCGCATCGAGAAGCGCTCATGCGGCTCGGCCCTTGCCCTATCCACCGCCGCTCTTTTCGTGGGGTTCTTCTGAAATAATCCCAATATGGAATGCTTCCGCCCGCATCATATCGGGGCGCTCCTAAGGTCCTTACGCGTCGCGTGGAGTCCGATCCCATCCTGCGGAACGCACAAACAGGATCCTCACGCGACCTGCAGATGGAGCACTTCACACGGGGATCCCGGTGGCGTGGGATGCCTGAGCATTGGGATTCACCGGGATCCCGTGGGCCACGGTGCCCATGTCACCATCACTACAGCAAGAACAAGAGCGAATTGGACTCTCCCAAAACGGCGATCAGGATCAATGGCAGAACAAAAACAATGATCAACGCAGGGTTACTGAAAACAGCCCCGGGCAGAATCAACGCCAGAAGCATGAGGGCGAGATAGGGGAACGCGAGTGTCGAAAAGGCCATCAGAGAAGGCCCGGCGACGAGCGCAACGAATACCCATTTCTTCATAACAGAAACCTCCCGCTGATGTTCGATCACGACTTCAGAGCACAAAAACGAACACAGACGCCGGAAGCACAAGCCCTACGATCCCGAGCCCAAGGTCCAACCCTGATGCTGTAACCACCCCGGCGACGAGAGCGAGCAAATTCACAAAGGTCAATCCCGTTCCCCCCAGGTTCAGCAACTGAAGGATGATGCTGATAACACCCGGGAGGAGCCCCAACGCTCCCTGCCACAGGAGCGGCAGGCCGAAGACCAGGATACACGCATATCTCTTCGTCATATGTCTTGCTCCCCTCCAAAAGACTCAACCCCTACTACAAACGGCAGCCCCTAGTATATGGGCAATCCCCGTCTTTGTCAAGGAAACTTTGGAATACCGGATTTGGTCTTGGCCGAATGAGGAGCCCTCAGTGAGGGAACCTCGAGCGAGTCGCTCAAACGCGGTCCGAAGCGGATGCGAGCCCACCGTTAAACCGAATGAAGCGCAGGGCTCAATCGTGGTATACTACGATGGCGGATATGGCACTATGGGGAATTTACGTGCACATCCCGTTTTGCCCGTACAAGTGTTTCTATTGCGATTTCGATTCGGGCGTGTATTCGGAGCCGCTCGGGCACTCCGCGCGATTTAAAGATCGCGTAGGGATCCCATTGATGGAGGCTTACTGTGCGGCTCTGCGGGAGGAGATCGCACGGGCGCGCGCCACTGATCTCGCTGTGGATACGATCTATGTGGGAGGTGGCACGCCTTCGCTGCTGGATCCGGGGAGCCTCCAGGAGATCCTTCAGGCCGTGTATCAGAGCTTTGCCATTCAACCGGGAGTAGAGATCACGATCGAAGCGAATCCGGGAACGATCACGGCGGAGAAGGCCCGAGCCCTCCGCGCGCTCGGCGTGAATCGTGTGAGTCTCGGAGCGCAAACCTTCTCTGAGCCAGAGCTTCGCGTGCTCGGACGTCAACATACAGCGGATCACACGGTGGAATCGGTGGCACTTCTGCGAGCCGCCGGCTTTGAGAATCTGAATGTGGATCTGATCATTGGAATTCCCGGTCAGACGTTGGAGAGCTGGGAGCGGACAATGGACCGCGCATTTTCGATGCAGCCGACACACATCTCGGTCTACATGTTGGAGATCCATGAGGGGACACCACTGGCGGCTCATGTAGCGCGCGGACATGTGGAGGAGCCGGACGAGATGCTCACCGTCCGGATGTACGAGCGGTTTGTGGAACGCGCGGAGGCGGAAGGGTATGAGCACTATGAGATCTCTAATTTCTGCCGGCCGGGATTTGCCTGTCGGCATAATCTGAAGTATTGGTCTGACGACCCCTATCTCGGGTTCGGATGCAGCGCGCATTCCTACGACTATCGAGAACGGCGGTGGAATGTCGCGACGCCTCGCGCCTACGTCGAGGCGATGCGCGAGCGCGGAAACGCGGTAGCCGGACGGATTGTCATGACCGAGCGGAGGCGGATCGAAGATGCTCTCATGCTCGGGCTGCGCCGACGCCGAGGCGTGGATCTGCGCACCTTTCAAAAGCTCTACGGCGTGGATGTCCTAGATCTCTACGGCGATCACCTCGCCCCTTTGGCCGAGGCGGGACTGATCGAGATCAGCGGAGGTCAGCTTCGCCTCACGCGGAGAGGCTTGGTCCTGGCCAATGAAGTGTTTGCCGTCTTCGTGTGAGGGGGGGGATCGCGATGCGGCTCGGGAATCCGTGGGGGCTCCCGGTAAGGAGGAAACGATGCGACTCATTGATCTCCGAAGCGATACAGTGACGCGGCCAACGCCGGAGATGCGTGAAGCGATGGCGCGTGCCGAGGTCGGCGATGACGTCTATCTGGAAGATCCGACTGTGAATCGCTTGCAAGAGCGCGCGGCCGAGATCTTCCAGAAGGAGGCGGCGCTTTTTGTCCCTTCGGGCACGATGGGGAATCAGATCTGCGTGAAGGTGCACACCCGACCAGGACAAGAGGTGATCCTGGAAGAGAAGAGCCACATGTACAACTTCGAGATGGCGGCGATGGCGGTGATCTCGGGCACACTCCCCCGCGTCGTGCGGGGGCGGGACGGCATTCCGGACTGGCCGACGATTGAGGCGGCAGTGAGTCCGAGCGTGTACTATCGGGCACAGACGGGGTTGATCTGCTTGGAGAATACACACAACCTGGCAGGGGGAACGATCCTGCCTCTGGAGACGGCGCACGAGATTTGTGCGCGCGCCCATGAACGGGGCCTGCCTGTGCATCTGGATGGCGCGCGCTTGTTCAACGCGGCCGTTGCCTGCGGAAGATCGGTCGCGGAACTGGCGCGCCCTTTCGATTCCGTGATGGTGTGCCTCTCCAAAGGACTCGGAGCCCCTGTCGGTTCACTGATCCTCGGGTCTCGCGCTTTCATCGAGGAAGCACGCGTCGTGCGCAAGATGCTCGGCGGGGGCATGCGCCAGGTGGGCGTGCTCGCGGCCGCCGGATTGATCGCTCTGGAGAAGATGCCCGCTCGCCTAGCAGAAGATCATGAAAACGCGCGCGTGCTCGCTCGGGGACTCGCCGAGCTCCCAGGATTGGCGCTTGATCCGGAGAAGGTGCACACGAACATCGTCATCGTGGATATTGCGGGAACCGGATGGACGGCCTCGGAATTCGTCGAACGACTGAAAGTGCACGGAGTCCTTGTTGGGAGCCTGAGTCCGACGACGATCCGTCTGGTGACGCATTACGACGTCAGCCGCGAGGATTGCCAGAGGGCGCTCCAGATCATCCGCGATGTCCTTCGGGAAGCGCGGGAGCACCCTCGGCGATCCGAAGATCATAGAGGAGCTGCGCCCGGATCCTAGAGGACCCTGGAGATGAGTCTCGAGATGTCGAAGCGCGGAATCATCACCATAGATGGACCTTCTGGATCGGGCAAGAGCACTGTCGGGAAGCTCTTGGCCAAGCGTCTCGGCTATCTCTACCTGGACACGGGTGCCATGTACCGCGCGCTCGCGTGGAAAGCACTCCGCTTAGGAATCCCACTGGATGACTCCGAGAAGCTCGCCCGCCTGGCCGAACACTCGCAGATTGTACTCTCAGGAGACCCTGAATCCCTGCGGGTTTCGATCGATGGCGAGGATGTGACGGAGGCGATCCGTTCCCCGGAGATCAGTCGAGCGGCGTCCCTCATCGCGACGATCGCTGAGGTCCGGCACGTCATGGTGGCCAAGCAGCGAGAGATAGGACGCTCGGGAAAGATTGTGCTCGAAGGCCGAGATACAGGGACAGTGGTCTTCCCCGATGCCGATGTGAAATTCTTCCTGGATGCGCGTCTGGAAGTGCGCGCCCGACGCCGCTTCGAGCAAGACCTTGGAGGCACCCCGGAGGCAGCGGGCGCTTCCTTTGAGCACGTGCTTCGGGAGACTGAAGAACGGGATCGTCGTGATGCCGAGCGCTCTGCCTCTCCGTTGCGTCGCGCCGAGGACGCCGTCTATCTCGACTCCTCCGACCTGAGCGTAGAACAGGTCCTTGAACGCATGGTAGAGGTCATTCGGCAGCGATTCCCCTCAGACCGGCTTGAGTCTCCTCTCACGTCGCCGGTGGACGATTCACATGTCGCTTCAGGAAGGTGAGAACTTGCGCACGCAAATCTTGGGAAGGAATCGCCCGACCGACCGCGCATATGTTCGGTAGACCTCTCCATAGTGCGCGCTCAAGAGACGCTCCTCGGCTCGCGCCCGCACCGTGTTTCCAATAAGAGCGGCTGCGAAGCTGAAGAGGAAGAGACCGCACGGAACGAGCAGGAAGGTCCCGAGATAGAGCGCGTGGAGCCCCGTATACAGGGGGTGTCGAACGATGCGATACGGACCATGGAGCACGAGGCGATGTTCGACGATAATGCGAGGGCGGAGGCCAAAAGAGGGACCCAAAGAGAGAGCTGACCACACGACCATCCCATGACCGCCGATGAGAAGCCCCAGCCCAACCTTGGGGAAAGAAACTGTCGGGGAAAGTGTCCGAAAGAGCGAAGAAGCAGGATAAAGCGCAAACATCACGGAGCCGAGAAACCAACTCGCGTATCCGACGAGCGAGAGAACAAGACCGATCTTCGGAGAGTCAACCGATAAGAGGACCGTCTTCGTCCACCCCCGCTGAGTTCGACGAAGGAAGAGCCACACCGCGAACCAAAAGAACCCCTGAGCGAGGGCGCCTCCGATGAGGACCCTCGGGAGTGTCGCCGGGGCCAACATAAGAGCGAGAGGCGAGGTCCCTCAGAGAGACCCGCTCATGAACATCCGGTCGTCCCTCCGCAATTGAAGCAGCGGTAGCAGGAGCCATTCCGCACCATGATCGTGCCGCAGTCTGGGCACACCGGAGCATCGGCCTGGTTGACATAAGTATCGCGTATGCCGGAGAGCCTTTCCCGTTCCTCGGACGGAGAGGAGCGCTCTGCGCCCACTCGGGGTTCTGCAGTGCCCGCGGTCATCCGAGCGCGCACCTGCGGCGTCAGCACACCCAACTGCGCTTGCGTCTCCGTATCCAGGAACTGCGAGGCGAGCCAGCGGAAGATGTAATCCACGAGCGACTTCGCCACGCGAATCTCCGGGTTGGTCGTCACTCCGGACGGCTCAAACCGCATGTGGCTGAACTTCCGCACGAGCACTTCTAGCGGAACTCCATACTGCAGGGCGATGGAGATCGCCGTGGCAAAAGCATCCATGAGGCCGGAGATCGTGCTCCCCTCTTTGGCAACGGTGACGAAGATCTCGCCCGGACTGCCGTCCTCGTACATGCCGACGGTGATATATCCGTCATGAACAGAACCGTCCTGCGTTGTGATCGTGAAATGGTGTGTGATCGCTCGACGCGTGTCCGGCAACCGACGCCGAACCGGACGACGATCGGGGTCCCTGCGTGATTCTGGGATCGCGTAGGGTACTCCATCGGATTTTGGCTCCTCCGGCTTAAGGTCCTCAAGGGCCCAATCGCGTGAGGCTTCCGTAGTGCGTTCCGATCGCTCAGAGGGCAGCTCTCGGGCCTTCGCGCGACCTCCGGATTGCGTGGGGGATCCCGGAGGACCAGGACTCGCCGCTCGGGATCCCCGTGGGGTGCCTGCTTCTGTTTTGCCTGTCGAGAGCGGCTGCGCGTTCTTGGAACCGTCGCGGTAGACGGCGATGGCCTTGAGCCCCATCTTCCAAGCGTCAATAAAGAGCTGCTCGATCTGCTCGACGGTGATGTCGTGGGGGAGATTACATGTCTTGCTGATGGCTCCGCTCAAGAACGGCTGCACGGCGGCCATCATCCTCACGTGCCCCATATAGTGAATCGAGCGCTGCCCGTTGGCCGGGCGGAAAGCACAATCGAAGATGGGCAAATGTTCCTCCTTCAGATGCGGCGCCCCTTCGATCGTGCCTCGTTCCTCCAGATACGCCAGGATCTCGCGAATGTGCCCTTCGTCATAGCCCAAGCGACGAAGAGCTCGGGGGACCGTCTGATTGACGATCTTGAGAACGCCCCCACCCACGAGCTTCTTGTATTTGACCAGGGCGATATCGGGCTCGATCCCGGTCGTATCGCAATCCATCATGAAGGAGATCGTCCCCGTGGGAGCGAGCACAGTGACCTGGGCGTTGCGATATCCGTAGATCTCCCCCAGACGCAGGGCCTCATCCCACGCGTTCCGAGCCGCTTCCCACAGGTCTTGAGGAACGAATCGCGCATCAATGCGGGCGAGACTCTCCCGATGCTTGCGAATGACGCGCAACATGGGCTCGCGATTGAGCGCAAAACCGGCGAAGGGCCCCATTCGTTCCGCGATCCGCGCCGAGGTCACATACGCCTGCCCGGTCATGAGCGCCGTGATCGCCGCGGCATAAGCCCTCCCTTCTTCGGAATCGTAGGGGAGGCCCCGCGCCATCAGCAGGGCACCGAGGTTGGCATAGCCCAGTCCCAATTGGCGAAAGGCCATGGCATTGTGGGCGATCTTTGGCGTCGGATAGCTCGAGTTCCCGACGATGATCTCCTGCGCGAGGATCATCACCGAGACGGCGTGCCGAAAGGCCTCGATGTCGAATTCGCCTTCCGGAGTGAGGAATTTCAGAAGATTCAGGCTCGCCAGATTGCAGGCGCTGTCATCCAGGTGCATGTACTCCGAGCACGGGTTGCTGGCCGTGATGCGCCCGCTATTGGGGCACGTGTGCCACTCGTTGATCGTCGTGTCAAACTGCACACCCGGATCGCCGCACTCCCAAGCGGCTTGTGCGATCTGGCGCAAGATCTCGCGCGCCCGATGCACCTCCAGGACCTCTCCTGTCGTGACGGCGCGCAGCGGCCACTCTCGATCCTCCAACACCGCCCGCATGAACTCGTCCGTCACACGAACGGAATTATTGGCATTCTGATACTGGATCGAGATCCATCCCTCCGAATCGAGCGAGGACATATCGTAGCCGGCTTCCGCCAAGGCGCGAGCCTTACGCTCCTCCTTCGCTTTGCACCAGATGAATTCCAGGATATCGGGGTGATCGACGTTGAGGACGACCATCTTGGCCGCGCGTCGCGTCTTGCCCCCACTTTTGATCGTCCCGGCGATAGCATCCGCCCCTCGCATGAAAGAGACCGGCCCCGACGCCCTCCCCCCTTTCGAGAGATATTCCTTCGAGGAGCGCAGCTTCGAGAGGTTAATCCCCGATCCCGATCCTCCCTGGAAGATCTTGCCCTCCGTCCTGTACCACTCCAGGATCGAGTCCATGTCGTCTTCGATGGAGAGGATGAAACAGGCCGAACATTGGGGATGAGGCTCGACGCCGACGTTGAACCATACGGGGCTGTTGAAAGACGCCATCTGGTGCAGGAGGAGATAGGTCAGTTCCGCACGAAAGGTCTCGGCCGCCTCCGGTGATGCGAAGTACCCGTCCTTGATCCCCCACTCAGTGAGGGTGTTGACGACGCGCCCGATCAATTGGCGCACGCTGGATTCGCGCTCGGGGGAGCCGAGTCGCCCGCGAAAATATTTCTGCGCGACAATATCGGTCGCCAGTTGCGACCAAAAGACGGGGAACTCCACGCCCGTTTGCTCGAAGACGACCGAGCCATCGCTGCCGAGAATTCGCGCCGTCCGTCGCTCCCACGCGACCTCATCAAAGGGATGCACACCCGGACGCGTGAAGAACCGCTGTATGAGCGCTTCGGAATCTCCCGCGTAGGATGCTCGCTTGCTCCCATAGCTCACCATCATGCTGCCCAACTCGTCTGGCCTCTGCATGGGTCGCTCCCTCCTCTCAAAATTCCCACGCGATCGCGAGACCGCGTGGAGTGCCCGTGCGCGATTTCGTCCTCAACGGTACGTCCACGTCGCACTCACGATTGTCCCCACCAGAGTTCCCACGCGATCGCGAGGACCGCGCGGCACGCTCCCCCCAAGGAGACTCTCCCCCTCGGGACACACCCAGAAAGAGACTCCTCTATTCCGACGAACCTCCTTCTCCGACCAGATCCAACCGGAGCACCGGTCGAACCGCACGGGGTTCCCATCCGGGGCACCCCTTCGACCAGTGTGACGGCCCCTAGTGTATGCACAATATGCTGGCTTGTCAAGAGAGAAGATCACAAGATATTGTGGTTCTCAGTAACCCGCGCCTCCCGAACGACTTGCCCGACAGATGGGGTTCCCCTGCGATCGTGAGGATCGCGGAGGTCCCGAACGGCATGCCAATCCCCCGTACTCGGGAGGCGTGTGCCCTCGTAGGGGGAGTGTCGCTCCCGGTGACGTGCTGAAGAGACCGTCTCTCTCGCTTGACGCTGAGAGGGAGAGGGCCTATTATTGTGGCTTGATCAAGGTGAGGGAAACACTGTACGAGTCAGCCCTACGTGTCAGGGGTCGCCCTGTGCGCCCTCTGGTGTATCTCCGAGAGTGAGGAGAAGGCGCTATGCGAGAAGTCACTGTTGGCATCGGTGGAGCGGCTGGCGATGGCTTGGATAAGACGGGAGACACCCTCGCCAAGACGGCCGCTCGATTAGGCTTGTACGTTTACGCCTACAACAGCTACCAGTCCGTCATCCGCGGCGGGCACATCTGGCTCCGCGTGCGGATCGGGGAGAAGAAGCTGACCTCTCATGGGGACCATCTGAACGTTCTCATCGCCCTGAATCAGGACTCGATCGAGCGACACGCCCGCGAGGTCGAACCAGGCGGGGCTATCGTCTACAATTCCGATAAGCTCAAGCTCGATCCGACACTCTTGCGGGATAATGTGCTGCCGGTTCCGCTGCCGGTCTCCACGATCACGAAGCCGTTGGGGAAGATCCCTCCGGTCATGCAGAACACGGTCGCCCTGGGCGCCGTGCTCTTTCTCATCGGATTGGACTTCGAGACGGCCGAGAGCGTGTTCACCGATACGTTCAAGCACAAGGGGCAAGCCGTCATTGACCAAAACGTCGCCATTGCGCGGGCCGGATATGAGTACGCCAAGGAGCACTTCGTCCCACTCGGATACACGTGGACGTTCACCCGCATCCGGCGCCCCTTTATTACGGGCAACGAAGCGTTCGCCATTGGTGCGGTGACAGCCGGCTGCAAGTTCTATTCGGCGTATCCGATGACGCCCGCCTCTTCGATCCTGCACTGGATGGCGGCCCATGCCGAACGGTGCGGCATCCTCGTCAAGCAGTGCGAGGATGAATTGGCCGTCGTGAACATGGCCATTGGAGCGGGATATGCGGGTGTGCGCGCAATGTGCGGGACGTCCGGGGGCGGTTTCGCTCTGATGACCGAAGCGATCGGACAAGCGGGGATGATCGAAGCGCCTGTCGTCGTCATTGAAGTTCAGCGGGGCGGTCCCTCGACCGGTCTGCCCACGAAGACAGAGCAGGGGGATCTCAACCAAGTCTTCGGCGCGTCTCAAGGGGATTATCCTCGGGTCATCATCGCTCCGGGCGATGTGGCCGAGTGCTTCTCAACGGTCGTCGAAGCGTTCAATCTCGCCGAGAAGTATCAACTACCTGTGATCATCATGAGCGACCTGTTGCTCAGCGAGCATCCGGAGACGGTCGAACCCGACGCCTTGCGTTACGACGTCCCCATTGAGCGCGGCGAGGTGGTGACGGAGTGGGACGAGAGTCAGGGTCCGTACAAGCGCTATGCGTTCACCCGCTCGGGCATCTCTCCGCGGGCGCTCCCGGGTACGGAAGGCACTCTCCACGTTGCCGCGACCGATGATCACGACGAGGAGGGGATTCTGATCAGCGACGTATTCACCTCTCCTCCCGTGCGGCGCAAGATTCACGAGAAGCGGATGCGCAAGCTGGAGGCCGTCTTGCGCGAGCTGCCCCCGCCGGTGCTCGACGGCCCCGAGGACGCGGATGTCACGCTGATCGGATGGGGCTCGACCAAGGGCGTGATTCGCGAGGCGGTGGAGAAGCTCGCCACGGAAGGAATTCGCGCCAATCATCTGCACATCAAGTACCTCTTTCCCTTCCACGCCCGCGAGGTGACCGAGATTCTGCGCCGTTCTCGAAGGACGATCTGCGTAGAGGCCAACTACAGCGGACAGTTCGCCCGCTATCTTCGGGCCGAGACGGGCATCACTGCCGATGCGCATATCCGCAAATATGATGGCGAACCGTTTGAGCCGCGCTACATCGTTGAGCGGGTGAAGGCCATCCTCGATGGACAGCCGCTCGGCCTCGACGTCACGGAGGAGGAAGCCCGAGAGATCGCGTACCATTACATCCGCACCCACTTGGACGAGGACGCGCGTCCTGGGCGCATCGTCCGTCTGGAGCGCGACGGTTTTGAGGAACCCATCTGGGACGTGGAGATCGTCTCGCGCGAGACGGGACGGAAGCGGGGGCGAGTGTTCATCGGCACTGAGACCGGCTCGACCTATCGGTGGCAGCCGGAGGAATCCGCGTCGTGAACGAAGGAGGGGGGGATATGGCAACCGTCATCGAGCTTCCGATTGAGACGTACGCAGGACCTGTAGATCCCGACTGGTGTCCGGGATGCGGTGATTTCGGCGTCCTGAAGGCTGTGAAGATGGCGGCCGGAAAGCTCGGTATCCGGCCGAAGGACCTCGTGCTTGTGTCCGGCATCGGATGCTCCTCAAATCTGCCGGGCTTTATCCACGCCTATGGCGTCCACAGCCTTCACGGGCGAGCTGTCGCCGTGGCCGAAGGGATCAAGCTGGCCAACCACGAGCTGCACGTCGTCGTCACCGGAGGGGACGGGGACGGATATGGCATCGGCATCGGGCATTTCATCCACGCCATGCGCCGGAACATCAACATCACGTACGTCGTGATGAACAACCAGATCTACGGCCTCACCACAGGACAAGCCTCTCCGACGACGATGAAAGAGGTGCGCACGAAATCCACGCCGCGCGGGAATCCGGAGCCGCCGATCAATCCGATCGCCCTGGCACTCGTCTCCGGAGCGACTTACGTCGCGCGCGGCTTCTCCGGCGAGCCCGAACACCTTGCGCACTTGATCGCGGGGGGGATCGCGCATCGGGGATTCGCGCTCATTGATGTCTTCAGCCCGTGCGTGACGTACAACAAGGTCAACACATACCCCTGGTTCAAGCAACGCGTCTATAAGCTGGAGGAGGCCGGACATGATCCCTCCGATGTCATGGCGGCGCTTCAAAAGTCCTTCGAGTGGGGAGATCGTATCCCGATCGGTCTCTTCTACCGCGATGACCACCCGATCTACGAAGACGCCGAACCGGCTTTGCGCCGAGGCCCTCTGGTGCGCCATCCGCTCCGACCGGAGCGAGCCGTTTTCGAGGAGTTGATCGAAGAGTTGATGTAAGTGCGCCGACAGTCCGAGTCACCGGGACCCCAGTGTCCTGCGAGATCCCTGGCGCGGGCTAGAAGCCGGGCCTCGCTTCACGAGGCAGGCCCCACCCTGTAGGGAAATGTGTGCGCTCCCACAGCTTGGCGTACTTGAGGAAGACGTAGTACGCCGCAAAGCCTGAGATCACAAGCCCCGGGATGCCGTCGCGAAATCCTTGCCGCAACACGTAGCTTCGCAGAAAGGCCAAAACCGGATGAACGAGCAGAGTGAACCAGCCGGCGCGCCGTCCGCGCACAAATGCCTCCTCGGCCGCGAGCGTCGTGTACCGGTTCAAAATCTCGTGATGTTCGCTCAGGCTGCGCCGCGTCAGATGCCACAGCTCCCCTCGGAGCGTCCCCACGCTCCCCTCGACCTGCACAGCCTCATGGACGAATGCCCCAACCCATCGCGCGCGATCGCGGCGATAGAGCCGAAGCTGATAATCGGGGTACCACCCGCTATGCTGAATCCACCGTCCGAGATACCACGCGCGACGCGCGACCCGATATCCATCATGGCGCGGTCCTTCGCGCTTCAACTGCTCGATGGAGCGCTGCAGTTCCGGGGAGACGCGCTCGTCGGCATCCAGCGAGAAGATCCAGTCGTGCGTGGCTTGCTGATCGGCGAAATTCCGTTGCTCCGCATATCCGGCCCACGGACGCACGAAGACGCGATCCGTATACTCTCGGGCAATCTCTGCCGTACGATCCGTACTCCGCGCGTCCACGACGACGATGATCTCGTCGGCCCACGCGACCGAGGCCAACGCGTCGCCGATACGATCCTCTTCGTTGTAGGCGATGAGCGTGGCCGAGATCTTCATCCGGCGATGACCGACAGAAATCCCCACGCGATCGTGAGGACCGCGCGGGATTCCCGCGCTCCCACGGGCTCAGCGTCCGGGCTGCGCGGAGATTTTGATATTGTGCACATCCAGCGTCGTGGAGATCACGCGCTGGAGGTTGGCGATCGCTTTGTTGTAATTGACCAATGCCTGCAGCTCTTGGGCGCGCGCGGCGGCCAGGAAGTTCTGGAACTGAAGGACGAAGTAGGTCGTTGAGAGTCCGGCCTCGAACTTCCTCTGCTCGCCCTCCAACTGGCGCTCGCGGGCGATTCGTTCCGCCCGCGCCGCTTCGATGTTCTGGCGGGCGACCTCCACCTGCTGCAAGGCATTTCGAACCTCCACGCTGATTTGCTGGATCAGTTGCCGCTCCTGGAAATCGAGGCTGCGCTGCTGCGCCAGTGCCGCACCGAAATTCCCCTCGGCCGTCCGATTCCGCAGGGGAAAGCTGAAGGAGAGACCGAAGCTATAGGAACGAAAATCATTCGAGAAGGCCGTGCGCAGGGCCTTGGCCGCCCCGCCGATGAAACGCGGCGGGACATCGCGCGGCACCCGTTCCAGCACAGGCTCTCCCGTCTCGGGATCCGTGATCGGATTCCCCTCCTCGTCCAGCTTGATGCGCGTCACCAACGTGGGCGTTCCGGCCAGACCCGAGCTCCCATAGCTGGCCACCAGATCAATCTGCGGTCGCATCTGGTTCCGGAAGTACTTCAGGTCAATCTCGTTCTGAGCCTTTCGAAAGCGCAGCTGCTCGAGCTCCGGGCGGTTTTGCAAAGCGATGCGCATCGCGCTTTCGAAATCCACAGCCGGCGGCAGAAACTCGATGCTCTCGGTCGGGACGATATTGGCCGACCATTCGGGAGCGTTCGGATCGCCGAGGATCAAATTCTTGAGGGCGTTCTCGGCGATGGTGACCTGTCCGATGGCCGCCGTCACCTCTTGCGTTCGGCGCTGCACTTCGGCCTCCGACTGCGCCAGCTCGATGGGGGCGAGCGTCCCGGCCTGAACCTGCCGCCGATTGTTCTCCAAATTCGCCTTCGCCAACTCGAGCGACTGCTGCGCGATCTCCACATTGCGAATGGCGAAGACCAGATCCCAATAGGCGTTCTGCACCTGCGTGATGATCTCAATGACGCGCTGACGGAACTGGCTATCGGAGAGATCGAGCGCCCTCTTGGCGATCTCGATTTGCCGCCGCGTCTGGTCCATGCGGAGGTTCCGGAAAAGCGGCTGGCGCACCTCAAGCTGCACGGTAGTCACAAAGGAGGGATTGAACGCGACGGCCGAATCCCGACTCTCAATGCCCAGGAATCGCGAGACGAAGACCTGATCGGTCGTCTGCCGCGTATTCAGAATCTGGAAGCGCCAGTTCCCTCCCGTCGGCAGAAGCTGCTGCACCGTCAGATTGTAGGTGAGCTGCCGATTGGTGAAGGCCGGATTATCGGCCCCTGTCGTGAAGGAGCTGGTGCTCGGCCGCGTCGCCGTCGCCCCCGTGGAATCCACGCTGAAGAGAATGTCGTAGGCACCGCGCGCCGCCAGAAGGCTCCGTTCATTGGCCTGAACCGATAGGCGCTCGATCTGAATTTGGTTGTTGTTCTCCAGAGCCTTCAGGATCGCATCGTGCAGGGAGAGGTAGAGGAGCTGATCCGGATTCACACCCACACGCGGCACGCGAAGCGGTTGCACGCGTTCTAAGATGACTTGGGATCGAGGCGCCGTCTGTGAACCCGATGAGGTTTGAGGGAGCTGAGCCCACCCTCTCCCTACACCGGTCCCCATCACAGCCAGGATCCCCACTGTCGCGAAGAGCTTCCTCCCCATCCTTTCCCTCATAGGCCATCCCCCTTCTCACGTCATCACGCTCGAAACTACGCTCATATGCGCGAGGAAGTTCGACAGATCATGGTCCATGGAGGACTCGCTCGCCGGCGCTCCATGCGAGGGCACACAGGACGGTCACCACTGTGCTCTCCCAGGGGAGATCGAGAATGGCGATTCGCCGCTCGAGCGTCACCCCTCACCTCGACGTCACATCTCCCTGCGCTGTCGCCCTCGCGCTCTCTTGTCGTTATTCGAAATTCGTGCGATAGGTTATCACACAGGCGCGCCGGAAGCAACCCACGCCCTCACGCGGGCGAGATTTCGGCGATCGTCGTCCAGCGTTCGCCTCGGGGTTTCGAGGATGAGCGGACGACGTCGAAACCGCGCGTTGCCGAGGATCCGCCGAAAGGCCTCCGCACCGAGGTTTCCTTCGCCCACGTGCCAATGCCGATCCACGCGTCCGCCGCGCGGCACCCGGGTATCGTTCACATGGAGGACGCAGACGCGCTCCAGCCCTACGGTCGCCTGCAACTCCGCGAGCGTCGCGGCGAATCCCGCGTCGGTCGTCCAATCATATCCGGCGGCGAACGCGTGCGCCGTATCTACGCACACGCCGACAGGCAGCTCCGAGAGCTCGTCAAGGAGCGCCGCCAGATGGTCGAAGCGCCACCCGATGTGATGCCCCTGACCGGCCGTGTTCTCGAGGAGGATGCGCAGAGCGCCCAGCCGCAGGCCTCTCACGGCCTGCCGGATCGCGTGGGCACAGGCCTGAATCCCTTCCTCCGCGGAACACCCGCGAGCGCTTCCCGGATGGACGACGAGGTATTCAGCTCCCAAGTGCACCGCGCGGACGATCTCCTGCCGGAAGGCACCGATGGATCTCTCTCTCACCGGCGAGCTCACTGCCGCAAGATTGATGAGATACGGAGCATGGATGACGATGGGATCGAGCCCATATCGGTCCCGCTCGCGATGAAACGCGCGAATCTCCTCGCGTCGGAGCGGGCGTGCCTCCCACCCTCGCGGATTGCGGGAGAAGAGCTGCACGGTCTGACATCCCAAGGCAGCTGCTTCTCGGAGCGCGCGGGCCAACTCTCCCGAGATCGAGGCGTGAATGCCCAGGCGAACACTCTCCCCGATGGACACGTCTTACGGCTCCCCTGAGGACTCTCTCCCCGGCCGATCCTCGGCGCAGGACAACCGCGCGAGTCAGGTGGGCACGCCCATTCGAGGAAGGACGTAGCGCATGAGGAAAACGTAGCCTCCGATAAGAAGGGCGATCGACACAATATCCGCCATCTTCGCTCTCCTGATCCTTTCCGAGGGGCCTATCTCACGCGCGTGATCCCCGCGGTGCCCCGCAGAGCGCGGCCGTGTCGGTCGAGTACTCGCCACGGCGCGGCTCCGCGACGCAGAGGACTTACTCGGTCATCTCCAGCGGCCGCTTCACGCTCTGCCGCACCATCGAGACGATCTGCTCCAGCAACGTTCCCGGCAAGAAGACCTCGGCCACGCCCAGGGCCTTCAGCTTCGGAATATCCTCCTGCGGAATGATTCCGCCGACGAAAACGACGACATCGTGAAGCCCCTTCTCCCGAAGCAACTGCATCACCCGAGGGACGAGCGTCATATGGGCCCCCGAGAGAATGGAGAGGCCAATGACGTCCACATCCTCTTGAAGCGCCGCCGTGACGATTTGTTCCGGCGTTTGCCGAAGCCCGGTGTAGATCACTTCCATGCCCGCATCGCGCAGAGCTCGTGCGACGACCTTCGCTCCTCGATCATGCCCATCCAATCCGGGCTTCGCGATGAGCACCCGAATCTTTCGCTCTCCCATACCGCGTCCCGAAATCGCCCCCGTTCTTTCAGCGGCTTCCGAGACCGCACTCAAAACGGCGGTTCGTGGTACTCGCCGAATACCTCCTTCAAAGCATCGCAGATCTCCCCGAGCGTCGCATAAGCGCGCACGCACTCGAGGATATACGGCATCGTGTTCTCCGTTCCTCGAGCGGCCTCCTTCAGTGCCTCCAGCGCGCGCGTCACCTTCGCATTGTCCCGCCGCGCGCGCAACCGTCGCAACCGCTCCCTCTGGATCTCGGCGACCGACTCATCAATGTAGAGGATGGGAACCTCGACCGGTTCCTTCTCCACCACATACTCGTTGACGCCGACGATGATCTTCTCCCGCCGATCCACGGCCTGCTGATAGCGATAGGCGGCCTCGTGAATCTCCTTCTGCGGGAATCCTCGCTCGATGGCGGCGATCATCCCCCCCATGGCGTCAATCTTCTCGAAGTACTCGTAGCATCCCTGTTCCATCTCGCTCGTCAGCTTCTCGACGAAATAGCTTCCGGCCAGCGGATCCACAGTATTCACGACACCCGATTCATGGGCGATGATCTGCTGCGTCCGCAGAGCGAGCATGGCCGTGAACTCCGTCGGCAGGGCCAGGGCTTCATCCAGGGCGTTCGTATGCAAACTCTGCGTCCCGCCGAGCACGGCCGCCAGTGCCTGGATCGTCGTGCGCACGACGTTGTTGTACGGCTGTTGTGCGGTCAGACTGCATCCCGCTGTCTGCGTGTGGAAGCGACACATCCACGAGCGCGGATCGCGAGCGCCGAACCGCTCGCGCATGATGCGAGCCCAGACCTTACGGGCGGCGCGGAACTTCGCGATCTCCTCGAAGAAATCGTTGTGGCAGTTGAAGAAGAAGGAGAGCCGAGGGGCGAACTCGTCCACCTGCAGACCGGCACGCACACACCACTCGACGTACTCGATCCCATCCCGCAGGGTGAAGGCCAGCTCTTGCAGGGCCGTCGAGCCCGCCTCACGAATGTGATACCCCGAGATCGAAATCGGATGCCACCGCGGCACCTCTCGCGTGCAGAAGGCAATCGTATCCACGATCAACCGCATCGAGGGGCGCGGAGGATAGATCCACTCCTTCTGCGCGATATACTCCTTCAGGATGTCGTTCTGAATCGTCCCGGAAATCTTCTTCCAATCGGCTCCCTGCTTCTCGGCGACCACAAGGTACATCGCGAAGATGACGGCCGCCGGAGCGTTGATCGTCATCGAGGTCGTCACCTCTTCGAGCGGGATGCCATCGAAGAGGACCTCCATATCCTCGAGACTGGAGACCGCCACACCACACTTTCCCACCTCGCCCTCGGCCAAGGGGTGATCCGAATCCAACCCCATCAGCGTCGGCAGATCGAAGGCGACCGACAGTCCTGTCTGTCCTTGCTCCAGGAGATACTTGAACCGCTTGTTCGTGTCGAAAGCCGTGCCGAAGCCGGCGAATTGCCGCATCGTCCAGAGCTTCCCCCGATACATCGTCGGATGAATGCCGCGCGTGAACGGATACTCGCCGGGGAAGCCAATGTCCCGCTCGAAATCGAGGTGTTGAATGTCGAGCGGGGTATACAACCGCTGGACGGGTCGAAGCGAAGTCGTCGTAAATTCTGCCGCGCGCTCCGGCATGCGCGCCAGCGCGGGCTGGAGCGTGCACGTCTCCCACCGGGTGAGCGCTTCTTCCAGTCGGTTTGTGACCGTTCGTGTCGTCATAGATCTCCCCCCCCTGACTTCGGAGTGTAAATGGTAGGACAGGGGCGAAGACGGTGTCAAACGCTCGGCCGATACACCGGACGCGCGAAGACGGTGCGCGATTCACCCGAGGCTCATGCGCCCGGAGACTGTAAGAGCGCGAACGAGGAGCAACCAGTTGGCGAGCGCACCGAAGAACAAGAAGCTCACGCCGTACTCGGCCAGATGCAGATCGAGCTCCCCCGCCTGCAGCGACGCCAGGATAAGGCCGCACAGAATGGGGAGCGCGAGCACATGCGCGCTGCACTGAAGAAGAGCACCCGCATCAGCACCCACGCGCGAACGCGCAAGGGCCCATGCCCATCCGAACGTCACCACGGCGATGAGGAGATCCGCGTGCGGGACGATCGCCTCAAAGCGCGCGAGCTTGTTCTGCATGAGAAAAGGAGCGAACCCGTGAGGAGCATGCAGAGCGAAGGGGAGCGTCACACCCGCTGCGACGCCTCCTGCAATCCCCATGAGTCCGAGCGCAGCTCGCCCGCCGACCTGCTGCCGGAGGAACGCGAAGATGAGCGGGGCGAGAAAAAGGACATTCGCTCGCCACGCTACCCCAAGCCCCAGAAGGAACGCCGCTGCGGGTTTCCATCTCCGAGGTGCGCGCAGCAAAAGCCAAAGAAAAGTGAGAACGGCGATGCTTTGAGCCGGCAGATCACCCCCGGTGACAATCTGTTGGAGGAGAACGGGCGAGAAAACCAACAGGCTCCAGAGAAGAAGCAGCGTCTGTCGAACATCGCGTAAGAGGCGTTGAGCCAGGAGGAAAAACACGCCGAGCCAAAAGAAGTTCTGATAGGCACTATTCCCCAATACGACAAAGGGAAGGGCCAACAGCATGCCTCCGGGGAGCGGGGAGAGGGGATTCCCTAAATAGGTCGTGACATGATACGGACATCGTCCCCGCAATATTTCTCGGGCGCCGAGATTCAACGCGTCGTCTCGATCACTTCCGCCGCCGACAATCCCAGAATCGGCCAGGGGATAGAGCGCGAAAAAGAGAAGGAGAAGCGCAATCCCCGTTCCCAGAGCGAGCCCCCATGCCCATCGTTCCGGCACGACACGAGCATCCACGCGGCGCAGCAACCGAGGCACCCACGCCCAAAACGCGACGACTCCGAGGACGTAAAGGAGCACCCCCCATGTGCCCGTATACTTCTGAACGTGGCCGAGCGAGGGTCCTATCAGAACGAGCGCCAAGCCAAGGGCTGCGCGTTCCTCGGCCCCTGGGAACACTACGCCCTCCTTCAGGATGTCTCCTGAGACGAGCGATCGTTCGGTGGGCATCCCACGCGATCCAGAGATCGCGTGGGGACCCTGACACAGCCGCGGTGGAGAACCGTTCACGCGCCCGCAAGCCGGTTCGGAGCTGTCCGGATCGGACATGTTCTCACGGATCCGGGGAGAGAGGTTGAGCAATCCCGAGCCCCGTCGGCATTGATAGGCAAGCCGGTACCTCCGCCGCCCGGCCCCGTACAGTTCGATCCCGTAGCTTCGGGACACACTGAGTTACCGGGAGCCGGAGATTCCGCCGAATCCGGCCCCGTGCTCGCTCCCCAATAGTTGTTCCGCGCGTCGAGCGTATAGGTTCCCCCGGCGAAGACAAGCCCTACGGCCCCGGCTACGCGACACGCTCCGAGACTCGTGCAGGTGATATTGTTGTCGGTGATCACAGGAGGCGTCGTCCCGCTCGATGCTGTCGTATCCACAGCGATCCCGACGCCGTTATCCTGAAGATGATTGGCCAAGATCTTGCTTCCCGGTGAACCATCGACGACAATCCCGGTGCCGAAATTCACGATCGTATTGCGCTGTACGAGAACGCCATTACTCCCGGGATTGAGCAAAATCCCGATGGCCCCCCTGCCCAGGTCTCCCCCATCTAAGATGTTCCGTTCGATCACAACGGAGCTTCCCGAGGGGATATCCGAAACGAGAACTCCGGCCGTCACATCACTCCCGACGCGATTTCCTCGCACGGTCACCTGCAGCGGCCTACCGCCATTGCCATCCACCACAATGGCCGCGCTCACCAGTTGATTCGTGATGTGATTCCCCTGAATGAGGATGGGCCCACCGAACTCATTCACCAATGCGATGCCGGAGAAGAGCGCCGATCGGTCACGACCTACGAATCGGCAATTCTGCACGGTGAGAGGACGTCCACTGTCCCCGGAGAGGATCCCATAGCATCCCGAAGGGACCTCAACGGTGATCCCGATGATACGGACAGGGCCGTTCCGACCCCGCGCGTCAATAACGGTGAGCCGTGGTGGGCATGTCTCCACCGAAATGGTCGCGGGCACGTTCCGACTTCCGATCACGGTGACCCCACCAGGGGCCCGGGAGAAATCCACAACGCCTTCCACCTTTCCTATGACGAGCAGCGTATCGCCATTTCGGGATTGTGCCAGAGCCTCATTGACCGATGCATACGTCCGCCGCAGCCTCGGGTTGTACACGCTTCCCGCTCCCTGCGTGAAGACGAGGTCCGGAAGGATAAGCCCTCCGAGAATCCCGACGGCCATGAGCCACGCCCGCACGTTCACTCGCATGATCTTCCACCTCCTTTCCGAAGATTCGCTCGTCCCCGTACACGAGCTGATCACACCGCTGATGCGCATGGGACAATCTTCCTGGACGACGGACACGAGCACCACACCGAAGACGATTTGTCAAAGAACCGTCCCCCGCGACTCCGGATTCGGGGCCGCTGTCCGCGAGTCTAGTCTAAGAGAGGGGTTCTGTCAAGCCGAAGTTCACTCCTCACCGCGCTCCGAACCGGGAGTGAGCAGCAGGGCGTCATGTTGACAATCGGCAGAGATGAGCCTATTATTGTGAATCTGCCTTCGGGGCGTAGCTCAGCCTGGTGAGAGCGCACGGTTCGGGACCGTGAGGTCGGTGGTTCAAATCCACTCGCCCCGACCAGTTTTTATGCGGATCGCGCGCCGCTTTTTGATCAGTGGAATTGTGCAGGGTGTGGGTTACCGGTATTTCGCCCTTCGTGCGGCCGAACGTCATGGGATCGTCGGCTATGTGCGCAACCTCCACGATGGGCGCGTGGAGGTTGTCGCCGAGGGCGAACCCGACGCCATAGAGGCCTTCAAGCGGGAGCTCTCCCGCGGCCCGGCTGCGGCTCGCGTGACCCACATCGCTGAAGAGGTTCTTGAGCCGACGGGCCGATACCGCGATTTCAGCGTCGCGTATTGAGGAGGCCTCCCGGATCAGAGCACGACCGGAGCAACGCTCATGGAAAAACTCAAGCGGTTGATTCGAGAGATCCCAGACTTTCCCAAGCCGGGCATTCTCTTTTATGACATCACGACGCTTCTGAAAGATCCCGAAGGATTCCGCACCACGGTGGACCTCCTCTCGGAGGCCTTCGCCGGCGAACACATTGATCGTGTTGTCGGGATCGAAGCGCGGGGATTCATCTTCGCCCCGGCTCTCGCATATAAACTCGGGGCCGGCTTCATCCCCATGCGGAAGTCGAATAAGCTTCCGGCGCCCACCGAGAGCGTGACCTATACGCTGGAATACGGGACCGACCGCTTGGAGATTCACAAGGACGCCATCGAACCGGGCCATCGCGTTCTCATCATTGATGATCTTCTGGCGACAGGAGGGACAGCAAAGGCAGCGATTGAGCTCGTGGAGAAACTCGGCGGACAGGTCGTCGGTGTCGGATTTGTCATTGAGCTCGAATTCCTCAAAGGGCGTCAACGGCTCGCTGGCTATCGCGTTGTCTCCCTGCTAAAATACCCGTCTTGACGGTGCTCCCGTAGCTCAGTTGGATAGAGCGAGCGCCTCCTAAGCGCTAGGCCGCAGGTTCGATTCCTGCCGGGAGCACTTTCATTCCACGGTGACCGATTTGGCGAGATTTCGGGGCTGATCCACATCGCATCCGCGCCGCACGGCGATGTAATACGCCAGGAGCTGCAGCGGCAGAATGGCCAGAAACGGCATGAGCCATCGAGAGGCCGAAGGGACCGTCACCAGCTTGGCCCCTACCTCAGCGCGACACGCAGCGACCGCATCCGCGTCCGCCTCATTCACGACAGCGATCACCGGCGCTCCGCGGGCTCGCACCTCCAGCATGTTGGCGAATGTCTTCTCATACAGCACGCGTCCCAGCTCCTCTCTCCGATCATAGGCGGCCAGCACCAGAACGGGCAGCCGCTCGTCCAAGAGGGCATTCGCTCCATGCTTCATCTCCCCGGCTGGGCACCCCTCCGCATGAATGTAGCTCAGTTCCTTCAATTTCAACGCCCCCTCGAGCGCGATCGGATAGAGGAGGCCGCGTCCGAGATAGAGGAAATTCCGCGCCCCGGCAAAGCGCCGGGCCAGCGCCTCGACCACGTCGGCTCGCTCCAACACCCGCTCCATCTGAAGCGGAAGGCGGTGCAACTCTTCGAGCTTCTCCCGCACCACAGCTTCGGTGAGCTCCCCCCGTTGTCGTCCCAGCTTCAAGGCCAGCAGCACCAGCACGGCCACTTGCGCCAGAAACGTCTTGGTCGCCGCCACGCCGATTTCCGGTCCCGCTTGCGTGTAGATCACCCCGTCAGCCTCTCGCGTGATCGTCGAGCCCTGAACATTGGTAAGCGCCAGAACCCGTACACCCCGACGCCGCGCCTCTCGCGCCGCCGCCAATGTATCGGCTGTCTCCCCCGACTGCGTGATGGCCACCACAAGCGTCCGCTCGTGCAGCGCCGGACGCCGGTACCGAAACTCGCTCGCATACTCCACCTCCACGCGCACGCCCGCCGCCTCCTCCAACAGATACTTCCCCACCAGCCCCGCATGGAAGCTCGTCCCGCACGCCACGATCACCACGTCTTCCAGCTTCTCGAGTTCCCGTGCAGAGAGTCCACACTCTCCGAATGCGATCTCCCCGGAAGCCACCCCTGCATATGCGCCCACCGTATCGCGCACCACTCGGGGCTGCTCATGAATCTCCTTGAGCATGAAATGCCGATACCCCCCTTTCTCGGCTGAGATGGGATCCCACGCGATATGGTGAACGCGCAACGGACGATCTCGTCCCGCGCTGTCCATCACACGCACGCCCTGGGGCGTCAGCCATGCGATCTCTCCGTCCTCCAGCACGTGCACGTGGCGCGTGAAGGGCAAAAGGGCGGGAATATCCGACGCCACCCAAAATTCGCCCTCTCCCAAACCGATGACCAGTGGCGCTCCCCGCCGCAGAGCCACGATCGTCCCCGGGATGTCCGCCGAGAGGACCGCGAAGGCGAAAAGCCCCTGCAACCGCCCGACCGCCCACCGCACGGCTTCCAGAAATGAGGCCTCCCGGAGACCGTGCTCAACCAGGTGAACGATCACCTCCGTATCCGTCTCCGAAGCGAAGCGATGTCCCAAGTGCTCCAATTCTCGGCGCAGGACGAGATAGTTCTCGATGATACCGTTGTGCACGACGACAAGACGCCCCGTGCAATCCCGATGCGGATGGGCGTTCTCCTCGCTCGGTCGCCCATGCGTCGCCCACCGGGTATGCCCGATTCCAAACGTCCCCGTGATCGAGCGGCCGCGAAGGGTCTCCTCCAACCGACTCACCTTCCCCTGAACTCGATAGACATCCAACCGCCCGTGAGCATCCCCGACAGCGAGCCCTGCTGAATCGTATCCGCGATACTCCAACCGCCGTAGCCCCTCGAGCAAGACAGTGACGGCCAAGCGCGATCCGGTATAGCCGATGATTCCGCACATCGCTCCTTTCCTCGCACAGGTTCACCATACGGAGGAGACGACCGGAACGTCAAGGGATTCCACAGGACACACGGGGACTCTCAATCCGTGCCCACGACATGCGCGGAACACGCGAACGCGCATGTCACGGAGATCACGGTTGGGGGGTCCCCACACGGTCTCTCTGACCGCGTGGAATCCCCGTTCCGGTCGCAAGCCCCCTTCGCTCGAGTTGGTGGTAGTACCGGATTACCCGCTTCAGGATCTCATCCAGAGGAACCGTCGGCCGATAGCCGATCAGCGTCCGAATCTTCGTGAGATCAGGGACACGCCGCGGCATATCCTCGAACCCTTCCCTATAGGCCTGATCATACGGAACGAAGACGATCTCCGACGGACTTCCGGTCAATGCCTTGACGCGACGGGCAACCTCCACAATGCGGACCTCTTCATCACTGCCCACGTTAAAGACGTGGCCGACGGCGGCGGGATGCTCCGCCAGAGCCACTAAGGCTCTCACGACATCGCCGACCCAGCAAAAGCTGCGCGTTTGCTGTCCATCTCCGTAGACGGTGATCGGCTCCCCGCGCAGAGCTTGTCGGACGAAAGTCGGGATGACCATCCCATAGCGATCCGTCTGTCTCGGCCCCACCGTATTGAATAACCGGGCGATCACCACCGGCACTCCATACTCCCGCCAATACGCCAAGGCGAGATACTCTCCCAGAGCTTTCGAACACGCATATCCCCACCGCGAACGCCAGGTCGGTCCAAGGACCAGATCATCATCTTCTCGAAAGGGCACCCGCGCCGTCTTGCCATAGACCTCGCTCGTCGAGGTGAAGACGACCTTCTTCCCCCTCACTGCCGCCAGCTCCAGAACCAACTCCGTCGTGCGCATGTTCGTCTCTATCGCCCGAACAGGATGCTCGACGACGAGCTTCACTCCCACGGCAGCCGCCAGATGAAAGACGACATCCGCCCACTCCACCAGCTCCGCCATGAGCCGACGATTCAAAACCGTATCCACGAAGCAGTGAAATCGAGCCTCCCCCATCAAGGGCTCGATGTTCTCCAAGCTTCCCGTTGAGAGGTCATCTATGACGGTCACCGCATGACCGGCGCGCAACAGTTCCTCAGCTAAGTGAGATCCGATGAATCCCGCTCCTCCTGTGAGCAAACATCGCATCGTACAGACCTCCTCGTCAGCCCGACAGCTATGACGGTGCGATATGTTTCATCATCGTTCGCGTTCGCCGTGTCCCTCTGGGAGAAGAGAAACCGAGAGGATTTCCATAGGCGTGTGGGACCGCTCTGCTTCCAGGATCCTCGGCGGGCGTCCTCGAAGAGGAACGCTCATCCCCTGCTCCTCACGGTGCGGAGCATCTGGTCATACCGACAGACGGCGAGCGACCGGTCGTAGAAGCGCTGCAGGGCGTCTCGCCCGTTTCGTCCCAGCCGTGCACGCTCAGAGGGATCGGCCTGAAGCGCGCGCAGAGCGTCGGCCAAGGCCTGGGGGTGCCCCGGTGGAACGATCACTCCGCACTCATGCTCCCGAGCGATTCGAGCCACTTCGCTCTCCGAGCCAATGGCCGCGACGAAAGGCCGACCGCTGGCCATAATGGCATATACCTTGCTCGGCTCAACATACCCCTCCAATCCCGGCTTCAGCACGATCACGGCCACATCAGCCGACGCCAGCGAATACGCCAGATGCTCCCTCGGCTGGTAAGGCAGAAAGAGGACGTTCATCAACCCGCGTTCGGCGACGGCTTCCTGAAGGCGGCGCTTGCACGCCCCATCGCCAATGAGGACGATCCTCATGTCCTCCAGGCCTTCCGCACTGCGAAGGAGCGTCTCGAAATCCTGTGTGAGCCCGACGTTCCCCGAATGCAGGACGACGAAGGCGCGATCCAATCCATGAGCTCGCGAGAATGGATTCGCTTTCGCACAGGGGACAATGGCGCGTCCGTCGGCCCAATTGGGAATCACGATGATGTTCTCCTCGGGGACGCCCTTCTCACGGAGCCGGCGCTTCATCCCCTCACTGATGGCGACCACGCGCGCGGCTCGACGAAGGGGCCACCCGAGAAGCGCATTCCCTATGAGAATCCACACGGGATGTCGGAGTACCCCGAGACGCACGGCGACCTCGGGATAAACATCCTGCACGACGACGACCAGAGGCAGACGCCGCAGCGCGGCGAGCATCCACCCGATGAGAGGAAGGAAAGGGGGATCCGTCCAGGTCATGAGCACATCCGGACGAGGGGCGAAAAGGCCGACGAGGAACGCCGAGAGGAGAAACGTCGCATACACCGCCGCGCGCGAGAGGAGCGTCTTCCGCGAACCGCGCCACGTGTAGACCCGAAGAACGCGCACCCCGGCCATGTCCTCCTGCGCCAGAAGCCGTCGCCTTCGCGACTCCAGCGGATCGTAGCTCGGGAATCCCGTGATCACCCATACCTCATGGGATCGCGCCAAATCCACGCACAGCTCCGTCAGCAGTTGCCCGGTAGCGGCGACGTCGGGGTGGAAATATTGGTTAAGGACAAGCAGCCTCATACGCAGCCGTGTGGACGTGACGATGCGCGCGGTACCATGCGATCGTCCGACGCAATCCCTCGACAAGGGGCGTCTTCGCCACGAAGCCGAATTCGCGTTCCGCCCGACGCGTATCCAAGCACCGGCGCGGCTGCCCATCCGGCTTGGACGTATCCCAGAGGACGCGTCCGCGAAAGCCCGTCAGTTCCATGATCAGCGCACAGAGATCGCGAATCGTGATCTCCACGCCCGATCCGATATTGACCGGATCCGGCTTGTCGTACCGCTCGGTCGCGAGCACGATCGCTTCGGCCGCATCCTCCACGTAGAGGAATTCTCGCGATGCACGTCCTGTCCCCCACACGACGATATAATCCCGTCCTTCCTCCATGGCCTCGAAGCACTTCCGAATCAGCGCCGGGATGACGTGCGACGTCTCGGGGTCGAAATTATCGCGCGGCCCATAGAGGTTCACCGGCAGCAACGAAATGGCATGGAACCCATACTGCTGGCGATACGCTTGCGCTTGCACGATGAGCATCTTCTTGGCCAACCCATAGGCCGCATTCGTCTCCTCAGGATATCCATTCCACAAATCGTCCTCGCGAAAGGGCACAGGCGTATGTTTCGGATACGCGCACACGGTTCCGACGACGACGAATTTCTCGACGCCAAAGCGCCGCGCCTGTTCCATCAACTGAATGCCCATGATGGCATTCTCGTAGAAGAAGCGCCCGGGTTCGCGCATGTTCGCCCCAATGCCGCCGACGCGAGCGGCCAAGTGAATGATGATATCCGGAACCGTATCGGCGAGCAGCCGCACAATATCCTCCTTCTCGCGCAGATCATAGGTGACGCTCCGAGGAACGAAGACGGATCGGCAGCCGCGCTCCCGCAGTTTCTCCACGACATGCGATCCGAGAAATCCCGCTCCCCCGGTGACGACCACACGCTTATTCGCCCAGAACGACATCACTCCCCTCCTTCGCGACGAGATAAGGGCCAATGGCCAACACGTCCATGCGCGTCCGCAGGAAACATCGGATGGCCTCATCCGGATGGCACACGATCGGCTCGCTCTCGTTAAACGAGGTGTTGATGAGTACCGGCACGCCGGTCAGACGCTCGAATCGGGTGAGAATCTCCCAAAAGAGCGGATTCGTCGCGCGAGACACCGTGTGCACCCGTCCCGTCCCATCCACGTGAAGAGCCGCCGGAATGAGCGCGCGCTTCTCAGGTCGCGCCGGATAGGCCAGGAGCATGAAGGGCGACGGGTGCGTCTGCTCGAAATACTCTCCCACGGCCTCCTCCACAATAGAAGGAGCAAAAGGTCGAAAAGGCTCCCGATTCTTGACGCGGCGATTGAGGATATCTTTCATGTCCGGGCGGCGGGGGTCGGCCACGATACTGCGGTGGCCGAGCGCGCGGGGACCGAATTCCATTCGCCCTTGAAAGAGACCCACGACCTTCCCCCCGGCTACAGCGCGCGCTATGCTCTCGACAAGGTCCTCTCGCGAGACGCGCCGCGCCACGAGGCCGTGACGGCAGAGCGCGTCTCGGATCTCACTCTCGGACCACTCCGGTCCCCAGTAGGCATGCTCCATCGTGAACGCGCGAGGGCGCCCCAAGCACTCGTGCCAGACGAAGAAGGCCGCACCGACGCTCGTCCCGGCATCCGAGGCGGCCGGCGGAATATAGAGACGCTCAAAGGGCGTATCCCTCAGGATCTTCCCATTGACGACGCAATTCAACGCAACCCCGCCGGCCAGACACAACGCCTTCAGGCGTGTGCGCTCGAAGATCCGAAGGAGCAGGGTGAGCACGACCTCCTCCAGCGCCGCCTGCAGCGAGGCCGCGATCCGCTCGTGCTCGACCGTGATGGGATCGCTCGGCTCGCGCGGTGGCCCGAACGCGCGGATCATCTTCGGTGAGTAGAGCGCACCGAGAAGAGGTGCGCCCTCGCTCCACGTCATCGAAACGCCGTCCGTATGATGAGTGAAATATGAGAGATCAAGGCGGAAGCCCACACCTTCGCGGAGACGCACGATCTGCCGCATGCGATCGAGATACATCGGCTCCCCGTACGCCGACAACCCCATCACTTTGTACTCATCCCCATAGTGGGGGAATCCGAGATATTGCGTGAGAGCCGTATAGAAGATCCCCAGCGAGTGCGGGAACGGTACAACGCCTCGAATGTCCATCCGCGTTCCCCGCCCAACCCCCCACATCGTGCTCACGAAATCCCCCATCCCGTCTATCGAGAGCAGGGCCGCTTCTTCCAATCCGGACACGAAGAAGGCGCTTGCCAGATGCGCGCGGTGATGCTCGACATAGTGCACCGAGGCGCGCAGGTCACGCGGATCCATCCCCCACCCCAGGGCGAGCGTCGTCTTCACATCTCGGAGGCGAACAGCGTTCCTCGCCCGATCGGCAACTCGACGGAGACGGGGGTGGTGAAGGAGCAGGGCGAGAAGCCGTCGAGGGAGTCGCGCCCGAGGATTTCGCGAGACGGCAATATGGGTGATCTCTCGAGGCGTGATCCCCGCCGCGTTCAGACAATAGGCGATGGCATGATGCGGGAATCCCGCCATATGCTTCACCCGCGTGAAACGCTCCTCTTCAGCCGCTGCGATCAACTTCCCATCAATCACCAGAGCTGCCGACGCATCCCCGTGATAGGCATTTATGCCCAGGATGACGGCCATCGGACACTCACCCCCTTATCTCCGCGCGCATCGAGCGCCGCGTCTGACGAACCAGCTCCCCATAGAGGCGTTCCAGTTGCCGTATCGGCTCTTCCCATGAGAGCTCCTCCCGAAGTCGGAGCGCGTTCTCGGAGAACCATCGGCGCTGCGCCTCATCCTCCAGCAGGAGGCGCAAGGCCCGCACCAGCGCTTCTTTCTCCGGCTCGATCACGAGCCCCGCGCGCCCCTCAACCAGAGGCGCTACCCCACACCGATTCGTCACAATGACAGGCGTCCCACAGGCGATGGCCTCGGCCACGACATTCCCGAAATTCTCGTGAATCGAGGGAAGGACCAGCACATCTGCATCCACGAGCGCGTTCACACGCTCACCCTGATAGAGCGGATCGAGCACGCGCACAAAATCTCCCAAGCGTGCGCGAGCGATCGCCCGCTCGATGGCCGCTCGCGTCCCATCTCCGTCATCCGGTCCGATGATCAGCAGCACCGCCTCCGGACGGCGCACCTCAGCGAACGCTTCGATGAGCAGCGGCACGTTCTTCTTCCGCGCGAGCCGTCCCAGATAGAGGACCACGCGCCGATCGTCGCCGATCCCCACACGGGCGCGAAAGATCCCGCGCGGTGGCAGCGGATCGAACTCCGAAAGGTCGAGCCCGTTCCGGCGCACCACGATCTTCTCCCGGGGAATCCCCCAGGCGACCCCCTCTTCCGCCTCCTGCTCCGAGGTCGCAATCACGCGCGCGGCTCCGGAAAGGAGCCTGCGCCCAAAGAGCCAATCATACGCCCGCTTCTTTCGCACGCTCCGGCCAACGGGGAGAAGCATCCCCATCGGCTCGACCACATACGGAATGCCGCACCGCCTCGCCCACCAGCACACAACCGTGGAGAGGAAATCCCTCACGCCGTACACGTGAATGAGATCGAACTGCTCGAGGAGAGGGAGATATCGGAAGACTTCGGGCTGTATCCCATCCCACCGATACCGCACGGGAGTGTGGAAGTAGACAACGCAAATCCCCTCCCACTGTCGCACGAGTGTTCGATCCGAGAGCCGTCGCGTGGCATCCCAGAGATTCGACGCGTAAACGGTCACCTCGTGCCCCCGGCGAACGAGCGCGCGGGCAATCTGCGCGACCGTCCGAGCCATCCCTCCGCTCGCCAGAGCAGGAGAGAAGCAGCGCGTGACGCTCAAGATTCGCAACGGCGTCATGGCCGCTCTCTCACGGTCGCACCCATTCGCTCACGATCGCCGCGAGCCGCTGCCGAAACCGCTCGCGCGTGAAGTCGCGCCAGGCCCTCTCTCGCGCGCGCTCACCGAGCGTCGTCCGCCGAGCATCGTCCCGAAGAAGATCGAGAGCAGCCTGTGCGATCGCCTCCGGATCAGAGGGATCGACAAGCACGCCGGTCACTCCATCGAGAACGGCTTCGGCACTCCCCCCATCGCGGCCAGCGATCGCGGGCTTGCCGAACGCCGCCGCTTCCAGGTATACGATCCCAAAGCCCTCGCCTTCACACGGATCGTCGAGTCGAACCCGACTCGGCATCACAAAGAGGTCGCAACTGCGATAATAGGCCGGAAGCCACGCGTCTTCCACGTCGCCCGCGAACTGCACGGCGTCGCCAAGCCCCAGCTCGCGCGCCACGCCTTCCAAGCGCGGACGATCATCTCCATCGCCGACGATCACATAGACGACATTCGGCAACGCCGCCCGAATCCGAGCAAGAGCCCGAATCACGACCTCGTAACCTTTGTATCTCCCCCTCCGCGTCACGCGACCAACGGTGAGCAACACCCGCCGACCGTGAAGCCGATGTCTCTCGATCACGCGCTCCGGAGGGATCGGCGCTCGAAGAAGCCCCGGATCGAGAGCGGGAGGAAGGAGTCGAATCTTTCCAGAATCCACTCCATGCCGATCGATGAGGCGATCGGCTGTGAAGCGGCTCACACAGATCACGGCTTCCGCTCCCCGAAGCACATACGAAGGGGCCGTCCCCCATACCTCATCCCCATGCGCGAGGACGAGATAGGGAATTCCCCACACGACCTGCAGAAGAGCGGCCACGCGTGCGACGCCCACGTGGGTGCCGATGACAAGCACGGGTCGGGTTCGCTGCGCCTCCGCAATCCCGGAGAACGTGAACGCGACTTTCTCCCGAAAGCCCGGAGGAGATGTCGTCGTCCAGAGGAAGCACGCGCGCACCGCCTTCGGCCCGTACAGCTCACCGAGACTCTCCAGGAGATGACGGGTGTACCTCTGTATCCCCCCTCGCGTCCCGACATCCGTCGCCAAAACGAGGATGCTCGGCGCGTTCCTCCCTGCTCTCGTGCTCATGGCGGTGAAGACTCCGACGCCTCTCCGGAAGCGATCTTCGGCAATCGGAAGAGCAAGCCACAAAGGAACCAGTGATACGCATTGGTCACGTAGTTCTGATACACCGGCAAGCCCAAGAAGAAATAGGGGAAGTGCAAGAGCGCGAGAAAGAGCACAAGCGCCAGGGCGAGCCCGAAGAATCGAGATCCCCGGAGCCTGCGCGCAACGCGCCAAGAGGCCCAGAGGAGGGCCACCGTCCATCCGATCCAAAAGACAACGCCGATGATCCCCCACTCCCAAATGACCGAAGCATACCCCCCTTCGACTCGATAGGGCGACCACGTCTCTCCCTGGTAGAAGTAGTCGAGACCATAAAGATATGTGAGACCGAGCGAGGCTGTCCCCGTTCCATGTCCGAAAGCGCGCGACTCCCGCAGCGCGAGGAGGATGTCGGCCCAATAGACCCTGGGACGCCAGACGACTTCCGCTTCTCGCGCCGCCGGCGAGAGCGTCTCCACGCAGAACCGATACAGAGCAATGAGCCGCTCGGCGCGAAAGAGGGCAAGTCCGAACAGCGCCACCGTCAGCCCCGCCATGATCCGACCAATAGGAAGCGGGGCTCGCCGGAGACGGGCGATCCAGGAGGCGAGCCGTTCCCGACTCGCGACCGCCGACAGTATCAGGAGGGCACCGCCGACCAAGACGAGCGCCGCCCGCTGCGCGCTCACGATGAGCCCCGCCGTGATCATACCGAAGGCGATCCAGAGCACACGTTCGTGGCGGCGCCATACCGAGGATGCCGACCGCGCGGTCGCAAAAGGAGCCCTCGACGCAGAACGCCGCCGCCTTCTCCCTTCTGAGCCCCTGCTCCCTGCTCCTTCTTCGCGCCGGAGACCTTGCCAATAGGAGAGCGCACCGAATCCGAGGAAGAAGAGGACGAAAAGATATTGCGCAAACCGCCCCGCATCCACAAAGACCGACGTCGGCCTCGGGACGGACATCTGGCTCTCCGGAGCGATACGAATCAGCTCCAACCGCAGTCCGGGGACAAATCCCTCCGGGTTCAAGAAATCCAATCCGATCACCGCTTGGAGCACACCAAGAGCCGCTACTCCCCCCCCAAGCCCGAGAGCAAAGATGAGGAAGCGGCGCACCCGCTCTTCCGCATCGAAGTACGCATAGCCGAGATAGAGAAGCGGAACATAGAGGAAAAACATGCGCAGCCCGATGAGGGGAATGAGCGGATGCTCAATGTGCGGATTGAAACATTCCGCGAGGGCTAATCCGATCACCGCCATCAACGGTACGCGGATCGGGTTACGAAAGTCGCTCGCACACCGACTCATCATTCGAGCGAAGAGGAAGCTGACATAGACGAGCACGATCAGCACGTCCTTCGCCCCGTAGAGGATGATCCGATTGCCGAGATACTTGCGGATCAGATCTTCCACGACGATCCACGTGAAGAAGATCACGATTCCCAGCCTCCAGTTCCTCAAAACCTGAAGGCCGAGCACTCCCGCCCCGACGAAGACGAGGGCGATGACCAGCGTTCGCCAATCCCCCTGTCGCAGAAGATGCGCCAGACCCAAGCCCGCGAGCACGGAGACGGCAAAGGTCGCCGCCGAGACACGGATCAAAAACCCATGATGTGGAGTCGCCCGCGACATCGCTCACGTCCCGGAGGACCGATACGCGGACATCCGCGCCGCCGGGATTGAAAGGGAAACACGACCGAACGAGACCTCCGAGCCTCTCATCGGCGAGGATGGGGCCAGAGTCTCCCTCGGACTCCGAAGATCGGTGCGCTGGCGATCTCGCCGAAGACGATTTCTCCCCCCACACATCTTCCCCGAGGATCTCGCGCGCACGACGCCGCAGATGGCGTCGCTCACTCTGCGCATCGGGCGAAAGATTCTACCGTGCGGCGCAATCCCTCCTCGAACGAGATCTGTGGACGATAGCCGAGCTTCTGTTCGGCCTTGCTCATATCAGCCTGCGTATGGCGCACATCCCCCTTTCGAGGAGGAGCGTGACGCGCCGGAAGCGATCGTCCGAGAATCCGCTCCAGATGGGCTTTCACATCGAGCACGGAATATCGGCGCCCACACCCGACGTTGAAGACTTCCCCAGCGATGCCCGGTTGTATCGCCGCTCGAAGCGTCGCCTCCACGACGTTCTCCACGTAGGTGAAATCCCGCGATTGCTGCCCATCGCCGTGAATCTCCAGAGACTCCCCGCGCAACGCTGCGAGAATGAAGCGCGCGATCACGGCCGCGTACTCCGAACGTGGGTCCTGTCGCGGTCCGAAGACGTTGAAATATCGCAGGCTCACCGTCTCCACTCCGTAGAGCCTCGTGAACACCGAACAGTAGTACTCGCCCGCGAGCTTGGAAACGGCATAAGGGGAGATCGGACGCGGCGGCTGCGATTCGCGCAGCGGCAGCTCCATAGCCTCTCCATACACGGAGGATGACGAGGCGAAGACGACGCGCCGCACGCCCGCCTCGCGCGCCGCTTGGAGCAGAGTCACCGTTCCCAGCACATTCACCGCCGTCGTCGTCACCGGATCCTCGACCGAGCGCGGAACCGATCGCAGAGCCGCTTGATGCAGCACATACTCCACATCGCAGACGGCGCGACGCACACACTCCCAATCCCGCAGATCCCCTTCGAGAAACTCGATCCGATCCCATACCGAGGCGAGATTCTCCCGCCGTCCTTCCGACAGATTGTCGAGGACACGCACCTGGTGTCCCAACTCGACCAATCGCTCCACGATATGCGATCCGATGAACCCCGCTCCTCCCGTAACCAGATACATGGCCATAGCCAGCTATCCTAACACAAGCACCTCACCGTCGAACAAGAAGCGCACGGCACAGGCTACCGCCGATCAGGCCAACGGCCTGCCGTGTGAGCGTTCGATTCGTTCTCCTCACCGCTCGCGATCCAGGCGCAGAAGTACGGTGAGCAGGCTCAGGAAAACGAGCGCATTCGCCGGAATCCGCAGCCCAAAATCCACACCGCTGTGCAGCAAGGCCGCGACGATCCCCGTGCTCGCCCCCACGGCCCAGGAGGCATCGTCAGCCCCCCCCGTGCGCGAGAATGATCGCCACACCGTCCGAAGCAGGGAGATGAGAAAAGCGGCGCCGATGATACCGCCCACAATCCCCGTCTCCGCGAGGAGCTGAAGATATTCGTTGTGCGCTTCGGCTGTATAACGCAACCCATTGCCCTCATCATATCGCGGATACATCGTCGCGAAGGCGCCGAGCCCCACACCGAAGACCGGATGATCGGCGATCATCCGAAGCGTCCCCCTCCAGATCTCCCCGCGCACGGCAAACACGTCCTCGCGAAACCGCTCGGCGATGCGCTCGCGCACCCCTTCGCCACCGATCCATGCGCCCCCACCGATGGCAAGACCCATGATCACACCCGCGCGGAGAAGCGCCGGGCGGAATCGCACTCGCTGCGTCCCCCACCATATCGCCATCGGCACGATCACACACTGGAGAGCGACAAGCACGATTCCGGCGCGCGAAGCTGCCCTGCCAATAGCTGCCCCCATGAGGACGAGGGCCACCATCAGCCAGGGCGATTCACCCCGTCGGCCGATCCCCACCGCAAGAAGTCGCGCTAACGCGAGGGGGACGATCATCTCCACAAGGACAGAGAAATGCGCCCGATTGGCATACGGGCCGAACGATGGGGACTCCGGGGGGAATGACCAAAAGATCGGGTCCTTCGATGAGGAGGCGTTCACAAGGCCGAGAAGGGACAACAGGGCGCCATTGACGATGAGCGCCACACCGAGCACTCGGATGCGCACGGGGGAGCGCACGCTGAGCGCCAGAAGGAAGAAATACACGAGCAGGAGCGTCCATGTGGCCGCTGCTGCGGCCGTGGCCGCGGGATCGCGCGTGAGCCGATTCCAAAAGAGCGTCTCCCCTTCCGGCAGCACGACATGCTCGACCGATACCGGCAGAGGCGCGAGTTGGAGAAGCGCCAGACCAAGCACTCCGAGCATTCCGGCGTGCCCCCACGACCACACCCCTCGCCCGACTCCCGTCACCGCGATCTCCAGCATCCACACACACAGAAGAAGCGCCGCTCCACTCCCCAGGAGCAAGAGGGCGCCCACATGGTCGGAGCCGTAGAGCCAGGGAGCGAGAACCACCAGGGCGAGCACGCCGCCGAAGATCACACCGTCGCTGACGCCGGCGCCCCACGCCCGACGTCTTGCTCCCTCTCCGTCCGGCGAGCGCAGAACTCGCGCCCGTATCTCTTCAAGACGCCTCACGGCTTTTCCTCCCCCTCTGCCACGGGAGCGCGCCTCTGGATCGGGCGAATGGAAAAGGCATCGAACCACACGCGGCCCTTCACGAAGTCGGCGAGCGAAGGAGCCGGCTCTCGCCGAAGGCGCAAGAGGACAAGTGGGGCCTCCGACGATACCTCGAACGTCCCGCGCACGAGCGTCCACTCGGTACGACCCGCACCCGGTGGAGCCATCCAGCGAAAGAGCACAGCATCCTCTTGGGGTACCCCTCGGCGCGCTTCCACAACGTCCACGCTCACACGCGGATCTCCACGCACGTCAGCCCTGTAGGCGAAGCGCAGCTCATAAGCCGTCGCCGGGCGAAGGAGCACAAACTGAGAGACGCCGGAGAACCGAACGGCCTCATGTCGCACGAACTCGAGCTGAAGCGCTCGTTCCCCCTCGTAAGAGACGTCGCGCACGATCCCAGCCACAACCTGCTCGTCGCTCTGGATCTGCCAATCGAACCCTCGCTCTGGGACCGCCGACTCCTCATCGAGTCCGAATGCCGGGAGGGGCCGATGAGCGATCGCTTCCGAAAGCGGGACGAGCTCAAAGCCGCCGTTCCAGACGAACTCCTCACTCGGTTCCCCACGGCCATATACGTGCTGCCGCAGGTCATCCCAGAGCGCGTGCGCCAGGGCATACTCCCCTGTGCTGATCCCGCGTGAGATCGCCCTCCGCGCGAGCTCCACCTTCAGCTCCTCGCTCCACGGAAGATCGCGCCAGAGAGCGGACGCCGACCGCAGCGCTCCCCGTGAGAGCAGGACCGCACACAGGCGTGCGCGAACGTGCGCATCGGAGATCCGACGGCCGAGGCGCTCCCATCGCTCCGCGTCCTGAAGCAACTCGGCAATATTGGCGAGAGCTTCCGGATTGGCGCGAGCGGCGTCGGCGAAGACATCGAGCGCTCGATCACTGTCCCCTTGCTTCAAGAGGAAGTTCGCATAAAGCCACCGGGGGAGGAAATACGCGGGCGCGCTCGCGAGAGCCTGACGATATGCCGCCTCCGCCCGCACACGATCCCCCGCCGCTTCATATCCCTGGCCCAGGTGCACCCAGTTCCGAAAGTCGAAGGGATTCTCCCGCAGCGCGCGCTGCAGATGCATGAGCGCACGGCGGGGATCGAACGTGAGGGGATCATAGAGGTAGCGCAGCCCCAAACCCACGCGGACCGAGGACGGACTGACCGGAAGTGAAGCGAGCACTCCCTCTGCGTCTTCCGCGCGCAGGCTCAGGGAACGCACAAGGAGTGCCTGAGCACGGGGATATCCCCAGAGAAGGAGAAGTCCTCCCAGTACCGCTCCGATCCCCAGGCTCAGTCGCGCCCAAAGAGGACGAACGCGGAACCCGACGTCTCGAACACCCGCTCTCGCCATGTCCCACACCCGCACGAGCTCGTGCGCGAACGCGATTTTTCGCTCTCACACGTCCAGAGCGCTTTCGCTCTCCGTCCAGGATCTACGCGAGATCCTCGCCTTCTACAATCGCTCTTGGATTCTCAATGAACAGAGCACGCGCCACAGCCTCGCCATGCGCTCGAACGACATCCGCCCACGCCCGCCGCAGTTTCGGCGGACGCGTGCGAGGGCCATGCGCATCAGAAGCGACCACGTGCACGAGTCCTTCCGCGATCCATCGCCAAGCCGCTCGTCGGGCCTCCGCCCCGTGATCGCCGAGAAGAGACGGAGCATCCACCTGAACGCCGCATCCTTGCTCCACGAAGCGGCGCAGCCGTTCGGGCTGACGGCGCATCACCGCATGCCGTTCGGGATGCGCGAGGATCGGTCGGACTCCTACGGTGAGCAGGTCGAAGAAGAGCCGTTCGACGCCCGACGGGATGATCTCGGGCGGGAACTCCAGCAGCATATACGGCGCTCCCGCGAGAAGAAGGGAGCGATCCCCATCGGCCGACGCACGGGAGAAGCGTTCTGCCCAGTCCCTCACTTCAGAGACGATCCGCACCTCCGCACCCGGAAGGACGCGCATCCGTCCCTCAAGCGCGCGATTCAACCGCGCGATGTGATCGCGCACCACCTCAGGCGTCGGATTGGGATACCGCGCTCGGAAGATATGCGGCGTCGCAACAGCGAGCGTGACCCCCTCCTCGGCGAGCTGCGCACCGAGCGCCAGGGCCTCCGCCCACGTCTCCGGCCCATCGTCCACACCCGGCAGCAGATGGCAATGCAGATCAATCACGAGGCTCCCTCCGAGGAGGGACGACTCTCGGTCCCCTCCGGCCGATCCGACTCCGATGCCGCCTCCTCATCATCGCGGCCGCCCGCATAGTAGTAGCGATAGTAGGAATAGTACGAGTACCCATCCTGCGTCACATCCACGCGATTGAGGACGACTCCGAAGATGCGCGCGTTCACATCCAGAAGGGCCTGATGCGCGCGATGCACCAGTTCGCGCGGCGTCTCTCCACAGCGGATGATGAGAATCACCCCGTCCACCAAAGCAGAGAGCACAAGGGTATCCGGTGCGGAAACCGGCGGCGAATCCAGGAGGACGAAATCATAGCGCTCGCTCACCTGCTTCACCAACTCCCGCATCTTGGCCGATCCCAACAACTCCGACGGGTTCGGGGGGATCGCCCCCGAAGGGATCACAAAGAGATTCTCTGCCGGCTGATGAACGATGATGGCCTCCAAATCCAGCGGGCGCGTCAAATAGGCCGAGAGCCCAGGATGGTTCCTCACGTTCAAAGCCTTATGCAGACCGGGCTTGCGCAGATCGCCATCAATGAGCAGGACGCGTGCGCCCGTCTGCGCCAGCGAGATCGCCGTATTGATGGCCGTCGTCGTCTTTCCCTCGCCGGGTCCGCTCGAGGTGAAAAGGATCGTGCGCGGCGGATGCTCGGCATGCGAGAGCAAGACCGAGGTCCGCAGCGTGCGAAAGGCCTCGGCGAAACTCGAACGCTGCCGCTGGCTGATCAGAATGGGGCGCTCGTCATCCTTCTGACGATGGACGCGGGGCAGCGCCGCCCACCGTTTCCGTTCCAAGCTCTCCAACGCCGGCACAAGTCCCAGCACCGGCAGACCGAGCAACCGATCCACATCTTCGGTGGATTTGACCGTGTTGTCCAGATATTCGACAAAGAGGGCGAGACCGATGCCCAGGATGAGGCCGACGATCACGCTGAGGCCGATGTTGAAGAGCTTGCGGGGTCGCGCCGGGCGCAAGGGGACCTCTGCCTTGTCGAGAATTTGGATGTTGGTGGTCGTCAACGTCGAGAGCAGCTTCACGTCGTTGAGCTTCTCGAGCAGGCCTTCATAGAGCTGCGTCGTCACCTCGACCTCGCGCTTGCGCAGGCCTAGCTCGATCGCCCGCTCGTTCTGCCGCAGCGTCTCGGCGCGCTGCCGCTCCAGAGCTGCCCGCAGATCGTTCTCGCGTCGCACGGCCGCCTTATACTCGGCCTCCAGATTGGCCACGATACGGCGCTTGGCCAGAGCCAGTTGTCGCTCGGCCTCCGCGATCTGCTCGCGCACACGAACGACGCGCGGATGCGTCGGCTGGTATTCGACATTGAGCTGCGCGAGCTCCTGGCGCAGCTCCGCCAGCCGCGCGTTCAATGCCTGAACCTGCGGATCGGCCAAAACCGGAGGCAAGGCGTCACTGTCCCCCTCACGGCTGAGCCGATACAGCGTCTCGGCGCGAATCCGCTCGGTCTCCGCCTCGACCAACCTCCGATTCAGATCGGCCAGGCGCTCGACTGTGATCGTCTGATTCTCGCTGAGCTGCACGATCTCATTCTCGCGGCTATAGCGGACCAACTCCTCCTGCGCTTTCTCCGCACGATCGCGCAAGAGAGTGAGCTGCTCCTGCAACCACTCGGTCGCCTTGCGCGTCGAATCCGACCGCGACTCGAGCATGTACTCACCATACTGGGTGAACAGCTCATTGACAGCGCGCGCGGCCAGATGCGGATCGTGCGCGCTATAGGTGACGGCCACCACGCGCGTGTTCCGCACGAGTTCGACCTTGAGATTCTCCAGGAAACGATCGATGAGCAAGGCGCGCCGCCGATCCGGATCCGCCACGCGCGTCGCGATGTCCGCGAATTCCGGATGCCGTTCCAACGCGAGGGCCTCGATAACGCGCCGCGCCAGCTCGCGGCTCCGCAGGACGTTCTGCTGCGTCTCCACATATTGCGCATCCGTGGAGGAGAGATCGGCGCTGGTCTCCTTCTCCCGCGTCACCCGCAGCGGCATCTGCGGATTAATGATGATGCGCCCCGTGGCTTCGTACACGACCGGCAATTGGTACATGCGAATCGTCACGATGGTGACGATCACCAGCAGGACGCTCAGAACAACCCACCGCCTCTTCTTGATCACCCGCCAATAGTCGAGCAGGTGGACGTCACGCTCACCTCTCTCCTCGAAGGCATTCGCCGGATAGAACTTCATGACGGGTCCCGAACCCGCCCCGGGCGCCTTCAGCGAGGGCCGTCCCGAGGGAGGGGCCGGAAGAAAGGGCGTCTCGTCGAAATCCGCCATGATCACCTCTCCCGCGCGTCGTCCTCAACGGAGGAGCCAAATCAGTTGCGATGCGGCTCCCAAACTGAACGCATTTAACATGGCCATCCCCACGTTGCGCATCGAGGAGGACGGCACGAAGACGATATCATTCGGCTCCAAAGGGACATCCTTCACCTGATCCTTCTCCACCTTCTCCAGATCCACCACAATCTCTGCGCGCTCACTCCGCCCGGGCACGAGCCGTAGGATCGTCACCTTGTTCTTCTGGGAATGCGGGCGCAACCCTCCAGCGAGCGCGAGCGCTTTGGTCAGCGTCATATCGCCGCGGATTCGAAAGGCGTTCGGGTTCATGACATTCCCCGTCACGAAGATCTGATCGGCTTCCGGCACACTCACGATGTCCCCGGGATAGATGAGCAGATTGACGAGCTCCCATCGTCCGCTGAGCAGTTGCCGAAGGTCCACGACCTCCAGTCGTGGCTCCGCTTCGCTGGAGGGCTCTCCCTCGTTCTCCGCGCGAGCCGGCCGCTTCCCCGTGCGAATGATGTGAACCGTGTTCCCCGCATTCTCCGTCAATCCCCCGGCAGCCGCCAGCAACGTCAACAAGCGTGTTCCGCGGACGACTTCGTACCGATCCGGCTTACGGACAGCCCCGATGACAGCCACAAACCGACTGCGCGATTCCTTGACGCGGACGACGACCTGGGGATTTTTGAGGAGCATCGCGAGCTTCTCCCGAAGAATATCGGCGAGCTGATGCTCCGTATATCCGGCGGCCTTAATCGGCTCCGGAAAGGGGAGAACGCGAATATACCCCTTGAGCGAAACGCGCACCTCGCCGCTCAAATCCGGTTGTTCGAAGACGCGAATCTCCAGCAGGTCTTCCGGTCCGATGATGTAGTCCTCCTCGTCCGTGGGCGACAACTCTCTCCGATTCTCCGAAGGCTCGAGCGCGCCCGCGCGCGCCTTCGGCTCGACAGACGGCCCCGACGTCTTCTGGAGCCCATCAGCCGCCAGAATGCTCCCTCCGACACTCACGATCAACAGAGCGCTCACAGCCCACATGTGTGACCCCCTTTGATCGTCTCCTCCCGCACCGCGCAGGAGGACGCCACTGAGTGTTTTCCCTTCCTTAAAACCCGCATCGGTTCCCCGCGATCTCCCGTCCCACGTGCGTCACCACCTCCACGACGCCTCCCGCGGCCAGATCCGCGGGCGTCGCGGCACACACCGCTTGGTAGTAACCGAGGAACGGTCCATCCGCACCCGTGACGACGTTCATCACCGTCAGACCGGGGAGCCGATTCCGAAACAGCACGCGAATAATGACCGGGGCTCCCCCAATAGGGGTCGTGCCCAGAGCGACACGGCCGACGACCCGCAATCCCTGGCCGAAGAGCTTCTCCGCGCGACATCCGATCACCAACGGAGGGCGCTCGGTCGTATCCGGCACCGACATCGGACCCGGCGAATATCCAACGCGCTCGCTCTCGCCTCTCTGCGGAAACGGCATCAGGGCGATGGCGCTGGCCACCTCCGGCGCGACTCCCTGCCAGACCCGGTCACGCCGCGCCCCTTCACTGAGGGGCTGAACCACGATCGTCTGGTCCCGCACGAAGATCGAATAGAGAATCTCTCCCGCTGCTCGCGGCACGTGAGGATCATGCGACGGGCCCACTCGAAGGAAGCGCTCCGGTCCCTCGACCTCGATATCCTCACGGCTGCGAATCGTCGCTTCGCCATACAGAAGACGAAGCTGCAAACCGGAGCTGCTACGCGCAAGCCGCACGCGACTCATCGGCCCAATGTAGATCACCCCGCCGCCGTCGCTCAACCGTACAAAGGCCATGCTCGAAGTCGTCTCGATATCGCTCTCATCGAAGACGGCACTCCCCCAGAAGATCGGAGCACCGTTGAGGCGTACGATGCCATCTCCGACCGTGATCACTTCGCCTAAAACCGCCCGCTTCTGCGGAGATCGTCGAACCAGATCCTGAGCAGGGGAGCTACGCAGAGCGTTCTGCGTGAGGTCTTCAACATGGGCCCGGCCTCCACCCGCGCCCGTAGGTTCGACCACTCCGCGTTCCGCCCCGACTTCGGTGAGCACCACAAGCGGAGCCAGACACAGCGCCACAGCTCGGAACCACCGCCGGTCCAACCGACTATTCATCTACCCGCTCCTCCGCCTCGGACATCCGCTCCAACTCGCGCGCCTGACACAATCATCGAAACCGCTCCCGCTCGTTTCCCCTGCCTCAACGCGCACGCCGAAGATACACGCCCACTCTGACCATCCCGCACGTCACGTGAGATCAAGCCCACATTCGCGCGTTTCGATCGCCCGCATATTTTTCGCCTCTCATTGGCCCGTATTGTAGGTCTTGACCACCGCAATGTCAAGGAGATTTCGGGAAAGACACGCTTCTTACAGAGAGAACGGTGAGAGGCCCTCGGTGATGAGTGACCCTGTTGAGCTAAGCTCTCGCTCCATCGCGCCTTACCGCACGGTGAGGGATTCCCGAGGCGTGCCGGAATGGGATGCGCGATTTTTCACATTAGAAGGCACTGTTCATCCGAAACGTGAAGGGCCTGGAGGCGATGGTCCCGACCCGGGCTCCTCAGAGTCGGCCTCTTGCCAATGCCCGCTGCACGTGCTACGCTCACTCACCGATGCGAAGTGCTCGGCAGAATACGCCTAGAACGCGCCTTCTTGTGCTCGTGCTCTGCCTCCTCACGGGGAGCCCGATCGGACGTCCGAAGTCCTCCGCCGTCAGCTCGGTCGAGCCTCAGCCGATCCCCCCCCGCTACGTTCCCTACCACCTCATCGTGGGATTTCGTCCAGGCGTTTTGGCTCTGACCGAACCCGTTACACGGGCGGAAGCGGCTCCGTACGCCTTCCTCCGAGACCTCGCAGCGACGATGGGACTTCGCGAGATCATACGCATGGCCCCCTCTCTTCCTCCGCCTCCGGATCGCCGTCGCGCGAGCGAAGCGCTTGCGCAACGCGCCCCGCGCTCGTACTCGGAAGTGGCACTTCTTCTGGAACGCTATGGCCTGGATCGCCTGGCCCTGCTCCGATTCGCCCATCCGATTGATCCCGTGAGGTGGGCTCAGACACTCCTGCGCCGGTACCCGGAGGAAATCGAGTTCGCCGAGCCCGATTACGTGCTTCGCTCTCACCGTGTCCCCAACGACCCTCTCTTCGGCCAGCAATGGTACCTCCGCGATCGCAACGTCTTCCCGGAACGGCGAGCGGACATCTGGGCTCCGGAAGCGTGGGACATTACGACAGGGCGCTCGGACGTGGTCATCGCCGTTATTGATACCGGCATTGATGCGTCGCACCCGGACCTTGCGCGGAAGCTCTTCGTCAATCCCGGGGAGATTCCCAATAACGGAGTAGACGATGACCGCAACGGATTTGTGGATGACGTCTCAGGATGGGATTTCGTTCGCGGAGATCCGGATCCCGATGATGAGAACGGACATGGGACGTGGATGAGCAGCTTAGCCGCGGCCGAGACCAATAATGCTGTGGACATAGCGGGTGTCGGTTGGGAGAGCCGCCTCCTTCCCTTGAAGGCGGGGGATGAACGGGGAAACTTCCCCATTTCCACTCTCACTCGGGCCATCACCTACGCCGTGACGATGGCCCCATTTGGCGTACGTGTCATCAATATGAGCCTCGGCGGACCGGGGACAAGCCCGGCACTCGAACGCGCCCTAGCGGCCGCAAATGATGCGCGTCTTATTGCCATCGCGGCCGCGGGGAACGAGGGGCAGAACAACGATGTCACTTCTCACCTTCCTTCCTATCTCACGACGCGGCTCGACAACGTCGTCGCTGTGGCGGCAACGGATCGGTTCAACCAACTGGCCTCATTCTCCAACTATGGCCGTCTGAGCGTAGACGTGGGCGCTCCAGGAGTCGGAATCCTCGGCCTCACGACGCGGAACACGTCGGCGGAGCTGGGGCGGAGCGAGGGGACCATCATCGGGAACGGAACCTCCCAAGCCACGGCGCTTGTGAGCGGCATCGCCGCCTTGATCTTTTCTGCCTATCCGGAGAGCACACCGATTCAGGTGAAGATCCGACTGCTGGCCAACGTTGATCGAATCCCGGAACTCGCGAACCGGGTCATCTCCGGTGGACGCGTGAACGCCTTCCGAGCGCTGGAGCGCGACGATGTCCCGCCGGCGCCGATCACAGATCTGCGTCTTCTCACCGACGTCACGTCGCTCACGCTCACCTGGACGGCGACGGGTGACGACGGCCTCCTCGGGCGCGCAGCCTTTTACGATATCCGCTATAGCCCCTCACCGATTACGGCGAACACACTGCGCTTCGCCACTCGAGTGAAAGACCCTCCCCGTCCGCAACCGGCTGGGACGATCGAGACCTGGACCCTTCCACCCGATATTCCGCCGCGCACCTACTACTTCCTGATTCGCGTCTTCGATAACGCTGGGAACATGGCCGAATCCAATCAGGTGGAGGTCACCATCACTCGATGACGCGGGAATAAATAGCCCGCTCGGTTGTGCTCAGTCAGTGAGCGCATGAGATCGAACCCGCAAGGGGAGCGAGGCGCATCAGGAGGGCGAAGCGCACAAGGGATCGCAGATCGGGGAGAGATCGCACGGGGGCTGAAAATGATCCGGCGATGGCGGGCGCGGAACCACGCCGAGCGCGAATTCGAGCGTCAAGCCTTGGCGTATCTGGAGGGACTCTACAACTTCGCTATGATGCTGACACGAGATCGCACCGAGGCCGAGGATCTGGTTCAGGAGACCTACCTTCGCGCCTTTCGCGGGGCCGCGCGGCGATTGCCGACCGGAGATGTCAAAGCCTGGCTCTTCACAATCATGCGCAATATCTGGATCAACGATCGGCGGCGAAAGGCGCGGCGGCCGGACACGGAGCATCTGGAGACGGAGGAAGAGGAGGGCGCTTCCGGCCAGAGGATCCTAGCGGACGAACGGCATCGCCCGGATGTTCTTCATGAACAGAACGTGCTCGGCGCAGAGATTCGGGAAGCCATCGAGAGCTTGCCCGCCGTCTATCGGGAGGTCATCGTCCTCCGCTTCCTGGAGGGGTTCAGCTACAGCCAAATCGCAGCGATCGTTGGCTGTCCGGCAGGGACGGTCATGTCGCGCCTCAGTCGTGCCCGCGCGGAGTTGCGGAGGCGACTCTCCGCGCACGGAGCTGCTTCTCTGCATCCTCCGCACGGGGACCACGAGGGCGATGAAAAGGCTTTCGGAGCAGGAGAGCCGTATGGGTGAACACGTCACGCACCTGATCGAACTCTATGTGGACAATGAGCTACAGGGTGAAGAACGGCGGCGCTTTGAGGCGCATGTCGCCATGTGCGCGGAATGCCAGGCTCACCTGGAACGCGAGCAGCGCCTGATGGCCTTGCTGGAGCGCGCGCGTCCGCTCTACTCCGTCCCCGAGAGCGTTCGCGCGCGCGTGGAGCAGATGCGAGCGTACACCGCGCGCCCGAGACCGCGCGCTTGGAGTTGGGCCCTCGGCCTGGCTCTGGCGATCTTGGCCATCCTCGCCCTCCGAATCTCCGAAGGCCTCCGGCCACTCTCGACGGATCGGAGGTCCTCGCACTCGGAGTTCGCCCTCCTGGCCGCCGATACGCACCAACGATGGGTACGGGGGCAGCTCCCGCTCGAGATTCGGAGCCAATCTCCTGAAGAGGTCTCGGCATGGTTCGCCGACAAGGTCCCCTTTAACCTGAAGCTCCCGAGCTTTCGCGAGATCCCCGACCAGTCGAAGCCCTATCAGTTGGAGGGCGCGCGCCTGGTCGGGTTCAAAAACGATTATGCGGCCTATGTCACCTATCGGATGCAAAATCGCCCTATCTCTCTGCTGGTCACTTCGGAAGCCGTCGTCCGTCCCTCCGGGGGCGAAGAGATCCGCGCTCAAGGTCTGGTCTTCCACTTCGAGGAGATTAACGGTTGGAAAGTGCTCACGTGGTCGGATCGAGGCTTAACCTACGCTCTCGTCTCTGATTTCGAAGAGCGCGGTCAGGCCTCCTGCATGGTGTGCCATCCGAGCGCCAGCGAGCAGCATAAGCTCGAGGGATTGCGGCGATGACGGACTCTGCGCGCGCCACCTCGGGGAACCTTCGGTCTCCACGCCCAACCCACGCTCTGACGGCTCACGCCCCTTCCGGCGTCCTCTTCGCCGCGATGCGCTGAAGGAATCGTGCGAGTTCCACCGGGGCGCGCACATGTGTGCCCTCTCCGATCTTCTCTCGCTCATCGTAGGCTTCAACGGAGAAAGTGACCGTGCGCTCATCCACGGCGATGACTTCGGCCCGAGCCGTGACCGTCATCCCCACCGGCGTGGCGGCCAAATGCCGTACCGCCACGGAGACCCCCACGGAGATCCATCCCTCGGGGAGATACGGTTGAATCGCTTCGGCGGCCGCGATCTCCATGAGATAGATCATCATCGGCGTTGCGAAAACCGCCGGCAAGCGCTCATCCACGCGCGCAATCGTCACGTCGCGGGTCACCACCCACGTCTTCGTCGCCGATGCACCCACCGGAATCAGCATACCGCGTCCTCCCCAATTCTCGCTCCCATCTCCTCCCCATTATACGCGGCTCTCCATTGACACGCTTTCCCGTCATGCTATGCTAGAGGGAGGAATCCATCGGATGAAGGAGCAGACGACATGGTGGAACGAACGGCGTCGTCCGGACATCCGTCAGGACTTATCGAGACGATCTTCGATGATTTTCTGGCCCGCTTGGAGGAGAAACTCGCCGATCCCCGATTCGATCGCAATGAGATCGTGCGCGATCTGCTCTACGAACTGTATCTGACCGAGGCTCCGAATTTTCAACGGCTGAACGACTACACGTTCCCCATCGCCGCACGCGCAGTGATCGCGTGTCTTGATCCACGAAATGTGACGCTGGAGATCGAAGCGAGTCCGGAGCTGGATCGGCAGAAGTACGCGGAGCGAAAACCGCTCATCTGGCTGTGGCAGATGCTCGACAGTTCGCCGGTCGGATGGAACGTCCATCTTGCTCTGCGGCTCCGCCGGATCCTCGCCCCGTATATTTTCGCGCGGGTTGGCGCGAACTTCGTTTGTCATCAGGGGGTTCGGTGGAGCTGCGGATATAACATTGCCATCGGAGATAATGTCACGATCCAGAGCAATGTGGTCCTGGACGATCGCGGAACGATTGAGATCGGGGACGATGTCTGCGTGGAGAATGGTGCACACATCTCAGCCGCTCCCTCGGGGGGCGTGACGCGCATCGGACGGGGCGTTCGGATCGGCGCGCGGGCTCTCGTACTGGCCGGCGCGTGCCTCCCGGAAGGAACGGTGATCCCTCCGGCTGGTATTGCAGGGCCGTGAAGAGAGTGAGAATGATCCGAATGGGAGCAAAGGCCTGCACACCCGATCAGGGATGGGAGGGGGTCACCATTGTGCTCCTCGCCCTCCTCCTCTTCGGCGCGGATGCGCCTCGGGCAGCAGGGAGACTGTACGCTCCTCAGGCGTCATCGGCTCAGAAGCCCCCTCTTCCCCCCGAATCGAAATCGGAACGCTCTCAGGAGGAGAAAGAGCCGAAGTCTGCGTCGCGAGATCCCCTTGCAGATCCGGAGAAAGAGCTTCTGGATCGCGCGGCGATCGAATATCGAAAAGCCGAGCATCGCCGCGCCCTTGAGGCCTCTGCACAGATTCTCAAGCGGGTGCAGGAACTGGACGAGCAGTGGGGGAGGCGTCAACAGCTCCGACGTTCGGAAGAGCTGCTTCAGGAGATCGAGCGCTTCGCCCGTCGCGTGCGCTCCATCAGCGGGGCGAGTGATCTGGAAGCGCGGGAGCCCGTGCCTGACGACCCCGCGCGAGCGCTCGCCCGCTTGCGCGAATCGGCCGAACGGCTGCACGCGCTCCTGAAGACGCTCACGGCATACGTCATCTCCGTCGAAGTCATGGAACGCTCGGATGAGATCGTTCGCCTCGCCCGATACCTGAGAGAGCGCATGCGCAGCGATCGGGGAACGTGAGATGATGCTTCGCGTGCTCGCAGCAGCGATCTGCCTTATCTCGGCATTCGGCGGAAGAGAACAACACCGTTCCGAACAGGAGCCGATCCTTCGCCTAGAAGCTCCGCTCGTGTTGCTCAATGTCACGGTCACCGGCGACGACGGCCGCTATGTCCGGAAGCTCAGCGAGCGCGACTTCACCATCCTGGAGGACGGACGCCCGCAACCGATCGCGCACTTCAGCGCCGAAGAGACCTCCTTTGCCATCGCCATCCTGCTGGATGTCAGCGGGAGCATGGAGCGCACGCTCCGGATCGCACGAGCCGCAGCGCGCGGGTTCGTTCAAGGCCTCCGCGAGCACGATGTCTTCGCCCTCTACGCCTTCGCGACACGGTTCGCGCAAATTCAGCCCTTTGGCTCCCATCCGGACATCGAACCGGACGTGTGGAGCCTGAAGGCCGAAGGATACACGGCGCTATACGATTGCCTGGTGAGCGCAGCACGGGACCTGGCCGAGCGGCCGGAGAAACGGCGCGCTCTTCTGCTCCTCTCCGACGGCGCGGATACTGCCAGCCGCGCGTCGCTCGACGATGCCCTTCGAGAAGCGCTCGCCGCCAATGTCACCATCTACGCTGTGGACCTCATGGATGAAGCGTCCGTCTCACCGGCTGAGGTCCTGCGCGCTCGTCAGGCCCTCCGTACTCTGAGCGAGCAAACCGGCGGGCGATATATTCGCGATCCTGGGGGCGCTCAAATGTACGCGACGTTTCAGGCGATTGTCCAGGAGCTGGGCCATCAGTATACGCTCGGCTACTATCCAGCGCTCGAGCGGCGCGACGGCCGGTGGCACCGAATCGACGTGCGCGTCGCGCGCCCCGGAGTCACCGTGCGCACACGACGCGGATATTATGCTCCTCGACGGTGAGCCCGACGAGCTCGCCCGAGCGAGATCGCCCCTTGCCTTCCGGTCCACTCAATGCTACAGTGACCGCGCAGGGGGAAGCACAGATGCCGATCATTACAGTGCCCAAGGTGCTTCGAGAGAAGCTCGGCGATGAAGGCGTTGAGGCGCTTGTGGCGCTCATCAATACGGCTGACAGCCAGACCATGTCCAATGTCCTCGCGCTCGCTGAGGAGAAGTTCGAACGCCGGCTCTCAGAGGAAGCCACAAAGCTGAGCGCGCACATCACCGAATTGGAGAGCCGACTCAACCAGCGGATCGGCGAGGTCGCCACACGATTGGATGCCCGGATCACGGAAGAGGTCACCCGATTGGACGCCCGAATCGTGGAGGAGGTCTCCAAGTCGGAGAGCCGACTCAACCAGCGGATTGGCGAAGAAGTAGCCAAGCTGAATCACCACATCAGCGAGGTCGCTACGCGATTGGATGCCCGGATTACGGAAGAAGTCGCCCGATTGGACGCCCGAATCACGGAAGAGGTCGCCCGACTCAATGTCCGGCTCACGGAGGAAGTCGCTCGGTTAGATGCTCGGATTGCAGGGGAAGCCGCTCAGTTGAACCAGCGGATCACGGAAGTGAAAGCGGATGTGATCCGATGGATGTTCCTCTTCTGGGTCGGACAAATTGGGGCTCTTGTGGGCATCCTCGCTGTGGTTTTCAAATGATCCCCCCCTCGCAATCCCCGCATGTCCTATCCCCCCATCGCTGCGAAGACGAGGACACCAGATCTGAGTCCCCAAAGAGGAGCATCGCAGATGTGAAGTCCGGCCGCACAGTTGCCTGCCCTGAGGAGATTGGGTATGATTGAGCGCAGAATATAAGCCCCGAGGCGATCCCGAACGTGGCGTGAGGGGAAAAGCAATGGGGCGCAGAAAGGGAGGGAACATGTCGGAGCCATCGAGCGCTAAACAGCGTCTGGCCGAGGAGATCGAAAACTTGAGCGAAGAGGAGGCCGTAGAGGTTCTCGAATACATCTCCATCATGCGGTTGATGAAGGAAGAGGAGCGTCACCCGGAACAGTTTCACAAAGAGTTACTGTCGTTGCTCTCTCACCCGGAGAAAGGGAGCACGTCTGCTCCGCGAGGCCGGAAAGGTGTAGAGTGACAGAGTGGACCACGGAGGAATCTCGCTCGGAGAAGGATGCGTGAGATCGTTCAGCTTCTTGATCACACGTGGCGCTCTGCGTGAAACCGGTGACCCGGAATGCGAATGCGCGTGCTCACGGCCATTCTGCTTGTGCTCGTCGTCGGCACGAGCTCTCGCAAAGCGGGGGCTCAGGAGAACAGGGCTGGATCCAGAGGCGAGATCGTGAAACAGCTTCAGGCTCCCGAAGCAGCGCAGCGTCGAGAGGCTGTGTTCGTACTGAGCACCTTCGACGACCCCACATTATCTCCCATATTCCAGAGAGCCGCGTCCGATCCCGATGCGGGTGTGCGCGCGATGGCGATCACAGCACTGGAGAGGCTCAGCCGCATTGACGAAGCCTCAGGGATTCCCGATCTCCTCCCTACGCTGCTGCGTGCTCTGAGCGACCCGCACCCGCTTGTACGGCGAGTGGCGGCGGAGGCGCTGGGGCGCACGCGCGATCCGCGCATCGAGAAGGCATTGGAGAAAGCCACACGCGATCGAGATGCCGCGGTGCGAGCTGCTGCTGTGGACGCCCTTGGTGAGCTGGGGACTGAAACCGTCCTCCCGCTACTCCTCGAGCGGTTGCACGACCAGGATCCTTTTGTGCGGCGTCAAGCCGCACGGGCACTCGGACGCCTGGGCGCGCCAACGGCAACGGCTTCACTCATTGAGCGCGCGATCCGAGAGAAAGACCCTGAAGTCAAGCGCACAATTGCGTGGGCGCTCGGCGAGATCGGAGATCCGCGCGCGATAGAAACGCTTCGAGCCCTGGCGCGTTCCCCCGATCCTTATCTGAGCGCCATCGCCGGCGAAGCCCTCGAGAAGATACGCACACGCTGATCCCTCTTACTCCCGCTTCACAAAGACCTGTCGGCGCGTCCGCTCACCCTGGGGCGTCACCGTCCGCGTCTCGATGACCAACGTCTTGCCATCCTCGGAGAGCGTGCGCGTTTCAGTGATCTCGAGATCTATCGTTCCCATGGGCGACTCGATCGTTTGCGTGCCCGTGGTCACCAGCTTGCCCTTGTTCCATCGCGTCTTGGATCGAAATTCGCCGCCGCGCATGCCCGGGTTCTTGTTCTCCTTTCCATCGGTCGTATAGACCAGCTCCTGAACCTGCTCTCCGCGCTCGGTCTTGATGATGCGCTTGATCTTAAGAACCGGCTCCTGATGCTCGATGATCAGGGTGATATCCGGGGTGATCCCCCCTCGTCCTCCCATGCCCATGCCGGGGGGATCGCTCCTCTCCTTATCCAGGACCCACGTCCCACTCAGGTTTGGCTTCTCCTGAGCCAGTCCCGCACCTCCGAGAGCGAGACTGGCGATGGCAAGGACGATCCATCGCTTCATGGCTCCCTCCTCCTTTCGCTGAGGCTCTCACTTCGGTCATCTCCGGAAGCTAAGAACGCTCGCGAGCATCGGAAGGTTACAAACGAACGGGGGTCCCCACGTTTTCTCAACAGAAGGGATCGAGCGCGCGCCGAGCGGGCTATGAGGCTGCTCGATGGGTGCGTTGTCGAAGGGCTTCAAAGAGGATGATTCCGGCGGCGACTGAGACGTTGAGCGAAGAGATCTGTCCTCTCATCGGGATTGAGACGAGGAGATCGCACTGAGCGCGAGTGAGGCGGCGCAAGCCCTTGCCCTCGCTCCCGAAGACGAACGCCACAGGCCCCGTGTACGAGACGTCCGTGTAGGGAATGGGACCATCGGCTTCGACGCCAATGACCCGAATCGAGCGCTCCCGAAGTTCGCGGCAGAAGGCGGCGAGGTTGGTCACGCGAACGAGGGGGGTATAGACCCACGCGCCGGCTGACGTCTTGGCGACGACATCGGTCAGGCCGGCGGCACGATCTTTCGGGATCACAACGGCTCGAGCACCGGCGCAATGGGCGGTGCGCAGAATCGCACCCAGATTGCGCGGGTCTTCGACATGATCCAAAAGGACCAGCACCACGTCGTCGGAGAGTGTCGCCAGAAGTTCCTCCGGATCGGCATAGTCGCCTGCGGCCAGATAGGCGAGGATACCCTGATGAACCGCACGAGGAGCCAACCGATCCAGGACCGCTCGCGAGACAATATGCACGGGAATCCCGGCACGGCGCGCCTCGGTCACGAGCTCGTTCACACGGTGGCGCTTCCCTTCTCGCGCGACGAGAAGCTTCTGCACAGCCCGTCCGCGGGCGCGCACGGCCTCACGCACGGGAGCCCATCCGTAGATGATCGCCGACCCCCCTTTCATCGCGCCTTCTCTCTTCAAGTTTATCGCAAGAGGGGCGGAAGGGGAGGATCTCAACGACGGAGCGAAGCCGCCTTCACCCGAGCGGGAAGGTAGCGAATCTGATACCGACAAACGGCTTCTCCCTGCGGGATGAAGCACTCGCGAGTGACGCAGGCTTCGAGAACCGCCTGGTGCATGCGCAACTCTTGCTCGCAGAGTTCGGGACACACCATGGCGATACGTCGCAGTGGGCAATGCGCTTGCGTGAGGATGAATCGGCCGACGCCGGCGCGCTGCCAGGAGGCGAGAAATCCCATCTCGGTCATCGCTTCCGTCAGCAGCTCAACGCGCTCGCGCAGCGACTTCCCCGTCAGACGCGCCTTGATCCGTTCAATGAGCTTGCTGGTCCGATGCTGCAAGAGACGTCGAAGGGCCCCCTCGCCGAAGGCTTCGCGCACCCCTTGGAGCAAGTCCACGGCGAACTCACTGTATCGTTCGGGGAAGAACCGATCGGCCTCCTCTGTGAGCCGGTAGACCTTCACCGGCCGCCCCCGTCCTCGCGGCTGGACCTGAGCCGTGACCAGATGGTCGCGCTCCAAGATATCGAGATGGCGGCGAAGGCTCACGCCCGAGAGGTTCAAATCCCGCGCGAGCTCGGCAACCGTCGCGCTCCCCCATCGCTTGAGCCGCCGGAGGACGCGCATGCGGGTGGATTCATTGGCGCTCAATCCTCGCTCCATATGAGGTTCGCTTGTATTGTACCACAGGTCCGTGCTTCCGCAAACGCAGATTATTCAGGAAAAATATTGCCTATTTCGAGAGGAGCTGATAAGATTGATCTTTCGCGAGAAGATCGCACGGGAGGAGACGACGATGACACTGACGATCACCGAAGCCGCCGTGGCTGAGATCAAGAAGTTCATCGAGAGCGAGAACCTTTCACCGGAGCAGGTCGGCCTGCGCGTGCGGGTCATCCCGGGCGGCTGCTCGGGATTCCAGTACGACCTGGCACTGGACGAGGCGCCCGAAAGCGGGGATACGGTCCTTGAGATCAGCGGAATTCGCGTCTTCGTGGACCCGCTGAGTCAGCGCTACTTGAACGGTGTCGAGATTGATTACGTCCGTTCGGTGATGGGTTCGGGGTTCACCTTCCGAAATCCGAATGCGCGGGGGACGTGCGGCTGCGGCAGCAGTTTCACCGTCTGAGGGAGCTTCTGATGAGACATTTGTCGTTTCGCAGAGCCCCCCCCGAAAAGGAGGCGCCTATGTTTGGCCGGAAAATCCAGGAGGATGATGTCCTTCGGGCTCTGCGCCAGGTTGTAGATCCCGACTTGCATCGGGACATCGTCTCGCTGGGGTTCGTCCAGAATCTCCGCATCGAAGGCTCCGTCGTCAGCTTCGACATCAACCTGACGACGCCGGCCTGCCCCGTGAAAGAACGACTGCGGGAGGAGGCGCGGCGCGCCGTCGCCCAATTGGACGGCGTGCGTGAGGTGCGCGTGAATCTGACGGCCGAGGTTCGCCCCCATGCGGCGCTCGACCGGTCGGCGCTCGCCGGGGTGCGGAATATCGTCGCCATTGGGAGTGGCAAAGGAGGCGTAGGGAAATCCACCATTACGGTGAACCTGGCAGCTGCTTTGCGTGCCAGCGGAGCTCGCGTCGGTCTTCTCGATGCCGATATCTATGGGCCGGCAATCCCTCTCATGCTTGGCCATCAGCAACACGCCCAGGTTCGTGGAAACCGCATCCTCCCGGCCGAGCATCATGGTCTTCGGTTCATCTCGATGGGGCTCTTCGTCTCCGGCGATAAACCGCTTATCTGGCGCGGCCCGATGGCGCATAAGGCCCTGCAGCAGTGTCTCTTCGACGTGGAGTGGGGAGAATTGGATTATCTGCTCGTGGACCTGCCCCCCGGCACAGGAGATGTCCATCTGACGCTCGCCCAATCCGTGCCCGTCACCGGCGCTGTCATCGTCTCCACACCTCAGGACGTAGGGCTTGTGATCTCGATGAAAACGCTGCGCATGTTTCAGCAGACGAACGTGACGATCCTCGGGATCATCGAGAACATGAGCTACTATATCTGTTCGCACTGCGGCGCGCGCGAAGAGATCTTCGGTCACGGAGGCGTTCGTCGCGCCAGTCACGAGTTGGGCGTTCCCTTCCTCGGAGAGATCCCCATTGATACCCGCATTCGGCATCAGGCCGATACGGGAGTGCCGATCGTGCTGGCCGATCCGATCTCTCCAGCGGCCGTGGCCTATCGGGAGATTGCCGAACGACTGGCAGCACAGATCAGCATCGTGAATTACCAAACGACTCCGCTCCGGATCGAAGAGGTCTCGATCTGACCGGCTTCTCAAAAGCGGTGCCATGAATGCGCACGCTTCTGTTCGCCCCACTGCGATCAAGAAGATCGGTGCGACAGAGATTCACATCCTCTGGAGCGATGGACACGCGAGCACCTATCGCGCGAGTTATCTGCGGCGACACTGCCGCTGCGCCCTCTGCGTGGATGAGCTCACGGGCCGACCGGTGCTCGCCCCTGAGGCGATCCCAGATGATCTCACCCTTCTCAGCGTCGAACTGGTTGGCCAGTACGCCCTGCACTTTCGATGGAGCGATGGGCACAGCACAGGCATCTATCCCTTTGCGCACCTCCGCGCTCTCTGTCCATGCGAGCACTGCACCGGCGCGCCCTCCGAGCGCGAACGCCTCTGATACCCTGGGTCGGACGGCGATCGGAATATTGACTCGTACCATCAGAGCAGCCACAAGACCAAAAGGAGAGGCGATACCATTCTGGCGAGGCCGTCTTCTGATGCCACGGGCGTGAGGCGAACCGTCCGTTCCCCCAACGTGGAGTCCCCGCCGTCTGTCCCCTCATGGGGACTGTGAATACGATCACTCAGCCCGCCTTGATCGCGCCTGATCGCTGCTCGAGTGGTGAAAAAAACCTTGACTTCCTCGCCCTTTTGCTATAGTATGACGCGGCGTCGGCGGCGCATATGGGGAAGGTCGCACAGCAGGGATGTCATCCTCAGACTGTGCCCCACAGTGTGCGCTTGCTATGTCGGGGTGTGGCCCCTTCCCTAGAGCTCGCTCTAGGTGGGAACGGCCAGCTTGGCACGGCTTTTGGAGGATCTTGGAATAAGGAGGTATGAGGCCATGCCGAGAATGCGCGGGAGAGTGAAGTGGTTCAATAACCAGAAGGGATATGGGTTCATTGAGCAACCCGATGGCCGCCCTGATGTATTCGTCCACTATTCGGCCATCCAGGAGGAAGGATACAAGTCGTTGAAGGAAGGACAGCTCGTCGAGTTCGACCTCGTGGAAGGCCCGAAGGGTCTGCAGGCGGAGAATGTTGTAAAGCTGTAGCACCGGCGTTTCTCCTGACATCCGATCGCCCCACAGTTCCTGAAGTCTGCAGATACGCTAGAGGAGGCCTCCCGGAAAGAGGCCCGTGAGGGCTTATTCCGGGAGGGTCCCTCCCTGAGCGACATCAGCGCTCAATGAGCGCGGCAACTGCCGGACTGCGCGAAAAGTCCCACAGGGCTATCTTGTGGTGCGTCTTCTCGCCCACGGGGCGATGAGGACACCCGGCATGAAACAGGAAGCTATCTGCCCATTCGATTGTGGCATCTTCCCTTGCTCACTCCGAAGACATACTCCATGTGGCACGCGAGTTGCTTCTCTTACTGTGTGAGCGCTTCGGAATAAAGGCTGCACTCACGGGAGACGGCCAGGAGGAAGAGTATGTCAGAGCCAGAAGAGGCGCAAACGCCGGAGACGGAGCGCGACGAAGGATTCGGTCTTGAGCTTCTCTTCTTCATCATTGGAGCAGGCTTTGTCTTCTTTGGCTTGCTGTTCATTCTGACCGGAATTGGTGCACTGATTGGAATCGGCATGATCGTTCTCGGCGGATTGATTGGTCTCTTCGGGTCGGCGATCGGTGTGATCCTCGAGTGGCGAACCTCACGTCGAAAGGAGCCTTGACGTCGCACATCCTGCGGACAGCCGCGATCATCGCGAGACGGAGAACACGCGCTCCAACACGCGGGCGAGCATTTCCGAGCGATTGGCGGGCGTCAGTTCCCACACTTCGACATCGGATCGCGCGCGAATGCGCTCGATCACAGGATGAGAGCTCTTCTGAAGAGTCGCTATGAGGCGTTTCGGACTTGCCAACGCCTGTTCCAAAACGCGGACGAAGGCGGGAGAGAACAACTCCATGCGCGCGATCTCATCAACGATGAGGACACTGATGCCGGGCGCGGCCAATCCTCGCTCCAGGGCGGCGACGGCCGTATCCATCGCCCGGATGTCCACGCCATATCGGGAGACACGATAGGACGTGGGAAAATCCACATGGGCGAGCAGCCGGCGCTCACCCTCGAGGGTGACGATCTCAAAACCCACGCGACGGCCTGCAGCGTCTCGCACTTCGAGCGTGTAAAAGCCGGCCACCTGTGGCACCAGGCGCTCAGCCAGTTGTCGAACAAGCGTCGTCTTACCGACGCCCGGCCGTCCCGTGATCAGAAGATGGCGTCTCGCCCGGAGGGATTCGCTCATGGATTCCCGAGACGTGCCAGAGGCTCGTCACCTCGCCCGCGCAGGGCGGTTATCTGGCGATGCTGCCAACAACGGCTACCTTCGGGCACACGGCGCCGACAGGGTCTCCCACTCCGAGTCGGAGCGCCACATATAGCGGTTCGCCGCATCTGTCCTTCCGATGGAAGGCGCGCTCGGTCCGAACCCGATGAAGAAGACGCCAAGGGCACTCCATTTGCGGGAACGAGTCGCTCGATCCGAAGCGAAGGTGCGGGCGAGGGATCAGGAGCCGAGAAGCGGCCAAGGCCGAAGCCGAGAGCAAGACCCGCCATCAGCAACGCACCCAACCACAGGCGGCGCTTGCGCTCAAACACCCGCGCGCACGTGTCGCAGAACGACCGGCTATGCCACACGCGCCACCTCTCCCGTTCGATCCGATGGCCGCATTCGGCGCAGTAGCGCGGCCGGTACATAGGGCAACTCCCCACACTGTGGGAGGCACTCCGGCGCTCCCTCAGACCTTTCGATCACATCCCTGTCACCGACTCTCCTCTAACAAGGTGCGCAAGACGTAGGGCAGAATGCCCCCGTGCCGATAATACTCCACCTCGATCGGCGTATCCACGCGCGCGATAGCCGAGAAGACGATCTCCGACCCATCGTCGCGCCGAGCGCGGACAGTGACCATCTGACGCGGCGTGAGCTGAGGGGCCAATCCCTCGATATCGTAGACCTCGCGACCGGTGAGACCGAGCGTCTGGCAATTTTCCCCTTCGCGGAATTGCAGGGGGAGAATGCCCATGCCGACGAGATTGCTCCGATGGATGCGCTCGAAACTCTCTGCAAGCACAGCGCGCACGCCGAGCAGCCTCGGCCCTTTCGCCGCCCAATCGCGAGAGGATCCTGAACCGTATTCCTTCCCCGCCAGAACCAAAAGCGGCACGTTTTCAGCCCGATAGCGCTCGGCGGCTTCGAAGATCGTCAGGCGCTCGCCGTCAGGGAAATGCACCGTCCACCCCCCTTCGACGCCCGGCAGCAACAGATTCCGCAAGCGGATATTGGCGAACGTGCCGCGGATCATCACCTCATGATTGCCCCGCCGCGCGCCGTAGGAATTGAAGTCGCTCGGAGCGACGCCGTGGGCGATCAGATACTGCCCGGCCGGGCTGTGGACGGGGATCGAGCCTGCCGGCGAGATGTGATCCGTCGTCACCGAATCGCCGAGCAGAAGCAACACGCGCGCTCCGCGAATGTCCTCCAATGGAGGAGCTTCCCTCGGCACCTCCTCAAGGAATGGAGGCCGGCGAATATACGTGGACGTTTCCTCCCAGGCGAACAATTCCCCCGTCGGTGCTGAGAGCGCAGCCCACCTCTCTTCGCCTCGGAAGATCTCGGCATACGTTCGACGGAACATCTCGCTTTGAAGGACTGCGGCTATCGTCGTGCGTATTTCCTCAGGCGTCGGCCAGATATCCTTCACATACACGGGCCGACCCTCGGCATCCACGCCGAGCGGCTCTGCGAGCACATCCGCATCCATTGTACCGACGAGCGCGTACGCCACCACAAGCGGCGGCGAGGCCAGATAGTTCATGCGCACCAGAGGATGCACGCGTCCTTCGAAGTTGCGATTTCCGCTCAGGACAGCCGCCGTGACCAGCCCCTCCTCTTGGATCGCTCGGGCGACGGGCTCAGGCAGCGGGCCGCTGTTCCCGATGCACGTCGTGCAGCCGTATCCGACGACGTGAAAACCCAACGCTTCCAGATACGGCAGCAACCCGGCTTCGCGCAAGTACTCGACGACCACACGGGAGCCCGGAGCTAAGCTCGTCTTCACCCACGGCTTGGAGCGAAGCCCGCGCTCGACAGCCTTCTTGGCCAGAAGCCCTGCAGCGATCATCACCGCGGGATTCGATGTATTCGTGCAACTGGTGAGAGCGGCGATGACAACCGATCCATGTCCGAGCTCCAGTTGATGACCGTTCACCCGTACCGGGACGCGCTTCTGAAGCGGAGCAGGCGCCGGTTCTTGCCCTCCTTCTTCCACCCAGCGCGCGTGTAACTCCGTCTCGAGCTTCGGCAGGTCTCCTGAGAGCATCTCAAGGAGCGCGCGACGGAAAGCGCGCCGCGCGTGTCGGAGCGGAACCCGGTCTTGAGGACGACGCGGTCCGGCCACGCTCGGTTCCACCGTGCTCAGATCCAACTCGATGGTCTCCGTGAAGACAGGGTCGGGCATCCCCACCTCTCGGAAGAGCCCCTGCGCCTTCGTGTATGCCTCCACAAGTGCGACGAGGTCCTCCTCGCGCCCAGTGAGCCGCAGATACCGAAGCGTCTCCTCATCCACGGGGAAGAAGCCGATGGTCGCTCCATACTCCGGAGCCATATTCGCGATCGTGGCGCGATCGGCGAGACTCAAGCTCTGGAGGCCAGGTCCATAGAACTCCACGAACTTCCCCACGACTCCCTTCTGACGCAACAGCTCGGTGACCGTGAGCACAAGGTCTGTCGCTGTCGCTTCCGGAGGCAGCTCCCCCGTGAGCTTGACACCGAGGACCTCGGGAATGAGCATGGTGATCGGCTGGCCGAGCATAGCAGCTTCCGCCTCGATCCCTCCCACTCCCCAACCGAGCACGCCCAGTCCATTGATCATCGTCGTATGCGAGTCCGTGCCCACGAGTGTATCGGGATAGGCGACCCCTTCCTCTACGAAGACGACGCGAGCCAAATGTTCGAGATTCACTTGATGCACGATCCCCATGCCCGGGGGAATGACGCGGAAGTTCGTGAAGGCCTGTTGTCCCCACTTCAGGAAACGGTATCGCTCGTGGTTCCGCTCGAACTCACGTGCGACGTTCTCGGCGAATGCCAGCGGCGTGCCAAAATGATCCACCTGCACGGAGTGGTCAATAACCAAATCCACAGGCGTCAGCGGGTTGATGCGCCGCGGGTCACCACCGTGTGCGCGCATCCACTCGCGCATTGCGGCGAGGTCCACGATCGCAGGGACTCCCGTGAAATCTTGCATGAGGACGCGCGCCGGACGAAAGGCGATCTCGCGCTCCGAACGCGTTCCGGTCACGCTGCGGCACACAGCCACGATATCTTCCGCTGTCACCGTCCGACCATCCTCATGGCGCAGCAAATTCTCCACGAGAATCTTCAGCGAGAAGGGTAACCGCGCGACCTCCTCCACGCCCGCGCGTGCCAAGGCATCCAGAGAGAAATACTCCACGACGAACCGTCCTGCGGACAATCGGGATCGAGCCCCGAAGCTATCCTTCGTCCCCACGCGCATACCCTACTGCCTCCTTCCTCGCGCCCGCCGGAATCCCCCACATTAGGGATTCGCCAAAGAGGGCGAATCGTTCAGCCCTTCATGATAGCAATCCCGGACCGAATTTTCCACAGACCACCGACCGACTCGCCGGAGGAGAAGCCGATGCGTTTGACGAGCTTCGATATCTTTGGCTAACATCACACATCGTCTTTTCGGAGATTGCCTGCGGCATCTGGAGGAAGGGCTGTGGCCGTCACGGAGGCGGAGTTGAAACGGATCTTCGCCGAGGCCGTGCGCGAGATCACGGGGCGACGATCGGTGCCGGAGATCGAGGTCGGATTCTATCCGTTTGCCGGGCTCAACAGCTATATCCGCCTGCGCCGCAATCGTCTGTATGTGAAGCTCTCAGATATTCTCCGAGATGCCCCGCGGCGTGTGCATCGGGCGCTCGCCCATATCCTCGTGGCGAAGCTCTTTCGGCGGAAGGTGGATGATGAGTTCGAGCAGATCTACCGAGCTTATACGGCTGACCCCGCTGTCCTGCGAGCAGCCGAGCAGGCGCGCCGCGAGCGGGGGCGCAAGCGCATCCTCGGGCCTCAAGGACGCTACCGCAATCTCGAGCACGCCTTCCAGCGCTTGAACCGACTCTATTTCGGCGGCGCGCTCCGAATGCCGATTCTGACCTGGAGCCCTCACCGGAGCCGGACCGTGCTTGGTCACCTCGATCACACACACCGAACGCTTGTCATCAGCCGCCTTCTTGATGATCCCCGCATCCCCGAGTTCTTCTTCGAATATGTGCTCTTTCACGAGATGTTGCACCTGGTCTACCCCCCGCGCACGATCAATGGAAAGCGCTACTATCACACGACCGCATTTCGCGAAGCCGAGAAGCGATTTAAGGAGTATGAGAGGGCGAAGGCGCTGGCGGAACGCATCGCGGGGAATCGCCTTCACCGACGATGAGAGATATGGGGACGTCGGACGTCATTGTCATCGGTGGGGGAATTATCGGGTGTGCGATCGCCTACACCCTCGCCAAGGAGGGAGTGCGCGTTCGGCTTCTTGAGCGTGGGGAGCCCGGGCGCGAGGCTTCGCAGGCGGCGGCCGGGATGCTCGCGCCTCAATCCGAAGTGATGCATGCCCCCGAGGGTCCATTCTTCGAGCTGTGCCGGGCGAGCTTGCGCCTCTATCCTGACTTCGTCGCCGAGATCGAGGACGCCACAGGCCTCGCCATCGAATATCGCCGCGAAGGGGCCCTATTTTTGGCCTTCGACTTCGCCGAAGGAGAAGTCCTCGCGGCGGCCTATGAGAAGCAAAAGGCGGCGGGATTGGCCGTCGAGGATCTCACGGCTGAGGAAGTGCGCCGCCGAGAGCCGGCACTCTCCGAATCCGTGCACCTGGCGCTCTTTCTGCCGGAGGATCACCACGTGGACAATCGGAGGCTCATGGAGGCTCTCATTCTGGCCGCGCAGCGTCGGGGCGTGGAGTTGATGGCAGGGTGTCCCGTGCTCGGCCTCGTCCGGGAGAAAGGTCGGGTGATTGGAGTCCGCACAAGTCAAGAGATCTATACAGCCGCCTCTGTCATCAACTGTGCCGGCGCCTGGGCAGCAACCATAGATCCCGAAGGGCGACCTTCGTTCCCGGTCAAGCCCATCCGCGGACAGATTCTCGTCCTGCACGCGCGCGCTCCGCTCCTGGAACATGTGGTCCATTCCGCTTACTGCTACATCGTCCCTCGCCGCGACGGCCGCCTCCTCATCGGTAGCACCATGGAAGACGTCGGATATGAGAAGCGCGTAACGGCCGAAGCGCTCCTTCGCCTTTTGACTGCTGCTCGACAGGTTCTCCCTGCTATCGAGCGGTGCACGTTCGTGGAGGCATGGGCTGGCCTTCGCCCTGCTACCCCCGATCACCTCCCGATTTTGGGGGAAGCCGAGGCGGGACTCCTGATCGCCACCGGCCACTTCCGCAATGGGATTCTGCTTGCGCCAATCACAGCCCGTCTCATCACGGAGCTGGTCGTCTCAGGACGGACGAGCGTAGACATCACTCCCTTCCGCCCCCAGCGGTTTCATCCCTCTTTCGAAAGCGGTGAGGAAGTGACATCCGGGGCGTGAAGCGCACACGGACGCGAGGGGGGGAGATCGCATCCCCTCGACTTCCGCTGGAAGTCGTGCTATAGTTTGGGGTGAACTATGCCGAATGCACACACATTCGAAGCCTATCGGTTGCTCCGGGAGAAGTTGGGAGATGAAGCCACAGCAGCACTCCTGCAGTATATTCAAGAAGTAGCCCACACCCATGTGGCAACGAAAGAGGATATCTACAAGCTGCGGGAGGAGACGAGGGAGGAAATTTACAAGCTGCGGGAAGAGATCGGCGTTCTTCGAGAAGAGCTGAGAGAGGGCATCGCCTCTGTTCGCGAGGAGCTGAAGGAGGACATCGCCGCCGTTCGTGAGGAGCTGAAGGGAGACATCGCCGCGGTTCGTGAGGAGCTGAAGGGAGACATCGCCGCGGTTCGCGCCGAAATGTACCAGATCCGGGACGAACTGAAGCGAGATATCGCCCAGGTGCGTGAAGAGATGAAGAGCGAGTTGTTTCGCGTCAAGGCGATCCTCTACGTTGTGATCGCTCTGGTTATTTTGAGCAATCCGAAGGTCTTAGATACGTTGGGCCGAATCGCGGACTTCCTCAAGTAAGCGCCTGCTCAGGGTCGAACGCTTTGAACGGTTAGAGCCTCCGCCCGTGAGCATCCCCCCGTCATCCTCAGATCGCGTGGGGATCCCGTCCACCGCACACGCGGACGAGCTCGCTCCCCCCTGCATGAGCCATCAGGTCGAAGAGGTTTCTTCTCCTGAGGAGAGTTGTCCCAACCGCCCCTTCGGATGCAGAAGGTGATACTGACGTCGGGTGAGTCCCTTTTCCACCTGAAGCGCGACCGAGAGCGCCGCGAGCACATAGATCTCAGCGAGAACGCTCGCGCGGGGGGGGAGGTTCAGCGGATCGCCCTCGTGCGAAACTCCGGCGTACAGGAAGACGTCCGAATGTCGTGCCAGCCAGGAATGGGGCTGCCCGCTGACGCCGATGATGCGGGCTCCGATGCGCTTGACGGTCATCACGGTCTCCTTCATCTCCTGGGTTTCGCCACTGTTGGAGATGACGATGACGACGTCGCTGGGCAGGACTTGTCCGGCGCTCCCATGTACGGCTTCTGTTCCATGCAGGAAATAGGCAGGAGTGCCTGTGCTATTCAACAGCGAGGCGATGTAGGTCGCCACGTGCTCCGGCTTTCCAACCCCAGTGACATGCACACGCCCTCCGCGCTGTTCCGCTTGGAGGATCATCTCCACAGCCTGGTCAAAATACCCAGGTGTGAGCTGCTTCCGGAGAGCGTGCAGCTCGGCGAGCGCAATATCCAAGAACTCCCGGACAGCCGATTCATAGCGGCGAACCGTCGGCGCTTCGCGCGTCTCGGGTCGTCCCCCCATGTTCACATCCCCCCGATGAGGTCTGTGACGACATGTTGGAACCGCTGCCGGAATTCCTCCGGCGTCATCGTATATTGCTTGGTCGAAGCGGCGCGAGCCAGCTCCGCCACTCGTCGCTCATCCTCGAAGTCCTCGCGCTCGAGACGGATCATATACTCCCGCGCAATGCGGTACATAGGCGCTGTGACGTCCACGACACGGATGCGCGTGCGTCCTGTCGCCGGATCCATCAACTCCTCAAAGGGCAGGTACCGAAGCTGCCCGCCCACCACGCACACCAACGCTCCGGGCCATGGGGCGTGCTCGGGCGCAGGATGGAGCAAGAACTCAACGGCTCCGTATCCGAGCATCCTCACATACTGGCAATCGAAGGCGAGAGGGGGTGCCGAACGCACCTCGTAGCCGATGGTCTTATGCACGATCGCCAAGGCATCGCCCCGCGCGGCGAAGCGGCGCTCGACAATCGTCTTCAAGATATGCGCCAGGTCCATCTCCGCCAATCGCAGATGCCCGTATTCGTCGCGGGTGAGGCGCACGCCCTCAATCCGGCTCAACTCCTCCTCTGGGATGCGCTCCAGAAGTCCCTCGGCGATCACAGCCACGCCGTCGCGCCGCTGCCAGAAGGCGCGTCGCTTCAAAATCGCTCCCTCGAGCACATCGGCCACCGTCTCCAGATGCACAATATGAGGGAACTCCTCCGGGAGAATGATCGTCGTCGCTCCGGCCGCCATCCCACTCTGCAAGGCGAGATGCCCGGCCGACCGCCCCATCACGACCACGAAGTACCAGCGGTTCGTCGTCCGCGAATCCTCCATGAGGTTCCGCAATAATTCGAAGATGAGCTGCCGCGCCGTCTCAAACCCGAAGGTCGGCATATCGCCCGGCAACGGAAGGTCATTATCAATGGTCTTGGGGACATGACACACGCGGATGCGCCCGCCGGCTTGCCGCGCCACGCAATGGGCGGCGTACATCGTATCATCGCCTCCAATGGTCACCAGGTACCGAATGCCGAGCGCTTCCAGTGCGGCGACGACGCGCTCCAAATCCTCCGGACGGCGCGTGGGATTCGCCCGCGAGGTGTTCAAGATCGAGCCCCCTTGGAAGTGAATGCGCGAGACTTCGTCGTGATCCAACGGGCGCACGCGGCTTGTCTCTCCTCTCATCAACCACGCGAAGCCATCGTAGATCCCGACGACCTCATACCCGCGATTGCGCGCCTCCAGAGTCACGGCGCTGATAACCCCATTGATTCCGGGCGCTGGTCCCCCTCCGACCACGATTCCCACGCGATGCGAACGCTCGGCACTCATGCTGACGTCTCCCCTTCCCCCTCCACGTGTATGAGGGCCTAATCTTAGCACTGATGCACCCATCTCGCCAGATGGAACGTTTCGCGGAGTCCCTGAGACCTCCGCTCGGGCTTTCGCCCTTGACTTCCCACGGCCCTCTCCCTAAACTCCACCCACTGATCACACGCGGCATGGAGAGGCTTCATGAGAATACACGAATATCAAGCGAAGGCACTCCTCACGCGCTATGGGGTGGCCGTTCCACGGGGAGAGGCCGTCCAGACACCGGAAGCGGCGCGGGCAGCGGCCGAGCGCATCGGTGGGCGCGTCGTCGTGAAAGCACAGATTCATGCCGGAGGGCGCGGGAAGGCCGGCGGGATTCGCCTCGCGGATTCACCGGAGCGCGCGTATGAGCTGGCTCGAGAGATGCTCGGGATGACATTGGTGACGCCGCAGACAGGACCGCAAGGGCGCCGAGTCCGCACGGTGCTCATCGAAGAGGCCCTCCCCATCCGGCAGGAGCTCTACGCGGGTGTCATCGTGGATCGCGCGGCACAACGCCCCGTCGTCATGGTGAGCCCGGCCGGAGGCATGGATATCGAGGAAGTCGCTCGGCGCTCGCCCGAGCTGATCATCACAGAGCATGCTCATCCGACGCTGGGTCTGCAACCCTATCAGGCGCGCAAGCTTGCCTTCGCGCTCGGCTTCACCGGCGATCGCCTCACGACGGCCGTGCGGACCCTCCTGGGCATGTATCGTGCTTTCGTCGAGCTGGATGCATCGCTCGTCGAAGTGAACCCCCTCGTCGTGACCGACGACGGACGGCTCTTCGCGCTGGATGCGAAGATCACCTTCGACGATAACGCCCTCTTCCGGCATCCGGACTACGCGGAGCTGCGCGACGTGCACGAGGAGGAACCGCTAGAGGTGGAGGCCTCCCGCTATGATCTGAACTACATCAAACTGGAGGGCACCATCGGCTGCATGGTCAATGGCGCCGGCTTGGCCATGGCGACGATGGATATCATCAAGCTCGCTGGCGGAGAGCCGGCGAACTTTCTCGATGTGGGGGGCAGCGCGACGGCCGAGCGCGTGGAGCATGGCTTTCGCATCCTGCTCTCGGACCCCAACGTGCGCGCGGTGCTGATCAATATCTTCGGCGGCATCGTCCGCTGCGACATCGTCGCCGAAGGTGTCATCCAAGCGGCGCGGAAAGTCGGCATCTCTGTCCCCCTCGTCGTGAGACTGGAGGGGACCAACGTCGAGCGTGCGCGCGAGCTGCTGGCGCACTCGGGCTTGAAGATCACCGTCGCTCACAGCATGAGCGACGCCGCGGAGTTGGCCGTCGCCCTCGCCCGTCAGGCCTGACGCTCCTTGTGTCCCCGGTTGACAGCTCCGCCGTCGGCGCGATAAGGTGAATCCCGCGAGAACGATCCAGGGTGGTCGAGATCGGGGGATGAAACGATACGTCCTGAAGCGAGCGGCGATAGGGCGCACGCTGATCAACTACCGAGCTGAGCTGAACGACGAGCAATACGCGGCGGTCACCTCGGGCGATGGACCGGCACTGGTGATCGCAGGTGCGGGATCGGGAAAGACGCGGGTGATCACGTATCGCGTGGCCTGGCTCGTTGAGCAGGGGATCGATCAATCGCGCCTGCTCGTGATGACCTTCACCAACAAGGCCGCGCGCAGTATGCTTCAGCGCGTCGAAGCGCTGCTGCACGTGGAATGCCGTCGGATTTGGGGCGGGACATTCCATCACGTCGCTCATCGCATCGTGCGCCGACATGCGGACGTGCTCGGCTATCACCCGAACTTCACGATCCTGGACAGTGAAGACGCGCGCGAGCTGTTGGAGGCGTGCGTGCGCGCGTGCGGCGTGGATTCTCGCGCGCGACGGTTCCCCCGTGGAGAGGTCCTCCACGACCTCCTCAGCCTCTCGATCAACACGGGGCACTCGCTGGAAGAGATCGTCCTCCGGCGCTTCCCGTATCTCGAGCCGCTGCTCCCGGATATTGAGCGCGTGACGCGAGAATATGCCGAGCGAAAGCGGCGCGACAATCTCATGGATTATGACGATCTGCTCGTGAACTGGTGGCGCCTGCTCCGCGAGCATCCGGAGATTGGAGACGCCTACGCCGAACACTTCCTCTATATCCTCGTGGACGAATATCAGGACACCAATCGCCTTCAGGCGGAGATCGTGGATCGGCTGGCCGAGCGACATCGCAATCTCATGGTCGTCGGCGACGACTGCCAGACGATCTATAGCTGGCGCGGGACGGACTTTCGCAACATCTATGAGTTCCCCGAGCGCTATCCGGACGCGCGCATCTATCGCTTGGAGACGAACTATCGGAGCACGCCGCAAATTCTGGCTCTCGCCAACGCATCCATCCGCCACAACGAGCGGCAATTCCACAAGGAGCTGCGCGCGCGGCGTCCCGATGGGCCGAAGCCGGCCTTGGTGCCGGTGCAGGACGTCTATGAACAGGCGGCCTTTGTCGCCACGCGCATTCTCGAGCTCTACGAGGAGGGCGTGCCCCTGTCGGAAATCGCCGTGCTCTACCGCTCGCATTACCATTCGATGGAGCTGCAGATCGAATTGCTGCGGCGGCGCATTCCGTACGTCGTCCGCTCCGGACTCCGCTTCTTCGAGCAAGCGCATATCAAAGACGTGCTCGCCTACCTGCGTGCTGTTGTGAATCCGCGCGACGAGCTCGCCTGGCGACGCGTCCTGCGCTTGGTGCCGGGGATTGGTCAGCGCACGATTGAGCGCGTGTGGCCGATCTTGGCCACCAGCGCGGACCTCGGACGCACCCTCGAGGACCTGGTGACGCGCGGTCTCATCCCTCGCCGCGCCCACTCGGGATGGCGCGAGTTGCGCGACCTTATCGGCGCGCTCTGCGACGACCCGATCGCCCACCGCCCGGCTGCGCAGATCGAGACGGTCCTCTCCAGCAGTTACGCAGACTACGTCCGCGCGACTTATAGCAATGCGGAGATGCGACTGGAGGATCTTCGGCAGCTCGCCCACTTCGCCGCTCGATATTCCTCGACCGAACAGTTCCTGAGCGACGTCGCCCTTCTCGGACAGGAGCGCTTCTCCATGCGCGATGGCCTCTACGGAGAAGACCGTGTGGGAGGGGCTGAGGGCGAAGACGACTATCTGATCCTCTCCTCCATCCACCAGGCAAAGGGTTTGGAATGGCGCAGCGTCTTTCTGATCTGGGCTGCCGAAGGGCGTTTCCCCACGACGCGCGCGGTACAGGATCCGGAAGCCCTGGAGGAGGAACGCCGGCTCTTCTACGTCGCGCTCACTCGCGCCAAGGATGAGCTGTACATCTGCTACCCTCTCATTGCGCGTGAGGGATCGCGCACGATCCTGTTGCGTCCCTCCCGGTTCATCACCGAAGTTGAACCCGAGCTTTTCGAGACCTGGGTGATCGAATCGGCGTGACACCGCCTCGGCTCGAGAGAACTCCGCCTCCTGGCGGGCACCCCGCGGGGACCCCGATAGAAGCGCGCCGCTTCATCCCGCTCCATCTCCGATTTCAGCCTCTACTTTTTCTGGCTTCTGCTTTCTCTGTGGGGATCGCCCTCGGCCGAGAGCTCCCCCTGCGTCCGACCCTCTGGGGCCTGATCGCCATCGGCCTCTGGCTCATCAGTCTCCTCGCGCGAAATTCGCGCGCGTTCGTCCCGCTGATCCTCATCAGCTATGGGACGGCCGGAATTCTCCATCTCCAGCTCACAGAGAGGCGCTCGTCTCCTCCTCGTCTTCGCGCGCTATATGAACGGGGGATCATCGCCGCCGGAGAGCCCGCGCGCGTGATCGGCAGACTGGCTGCTCCGCCTGAGCATGCCCCCCAGAGAGCCTATCTCACCCTCGACGTCGAACATGTCGCCGCCTTCGGGCACGTCCTCTGTACAAGCGGTCGCCTTCGCGTGATGGTCGCCGTGGCGGATCCAGAGGCACGCGATGCGCTGGAGCGACTCGGACTTCGATATGGCCGACGCATCCACGCCCTCGTGCGGATCGTTCGACCGGAGCGATATCGAAATCCCGGTTCGCCGCCATACGATGAATACCTGGAGCTGCGCGGGTACGATCTCGCGGCTGTGAGCAAGAGTCCAGTGCTCATTGAGCGGCTCGATGCGAAAGTGCTCCTTCCGGAAGCCATCCGGCACCCGGTGCCGTGCGCACACGCTTCACGGACTGGACTCGCTGAGCGGCTCATCGCACCCGCTCTCACCCTGCTCTCTGATGTGAAGGAGATGCTCGAGCATGACCTCGATCGCACCTTCCAAGACGCGGGGCCGCAGACGGTGGGGCTCGTCAAGGCCTTGCTTCTCGGGAACCGACACTTTCTCGACGCACGCGTGGCAGAGGCGTTTCGCGCCGGCGGAACCTTTCACCTTCTGGTCATCTCCGGAGCGCATATTGGCTTTTTGGCCGCCCTGCTCTTTGGGATTGTTTCCCTGTATACGCGACGGCCGTCTCTTCGCGCGCTCGGCACACTCCTTCCCTTGTGGAGCTATGCGCTCATGGTCGGCGGCCAGCCTCCCGTCCAGCGCGCGACGGTCATGGTGACGGCCTTTTTACTGGCCTCGCTCCTGTTTCGGCAGACTCCGACGGCCAACAGCTTGGGCCTCGCCGCGCTGCTTCTCCTCGCTCTCAATCCTCGGCAACTTTTCTCCCCGTCATTCCAACTCTCCTTCGCAGCCGCCGGCAGCTTGGCCCTCCTTGCCGCTCCCCTCTTCAGTCGGCTCCAGGCCATCGGAACGTGGCAGCCGACGCCCGAGCATCCTTATCCCCCACGCGGTCCAGAACTCGTCCGTGCGTTCGCCGAATGCCTCTTTTGGGACGAGCGGAAATTTCAGCGGGAACAGAAACGCTCGCCCATCCGCTTTCAGTTAGAGAAAGCCGGTCTGGCCCGCACGCTCAACCGCCTTCGCCTCCAACCCATCGTGCGCGCTCTTGCTCTGTCGGTGCTCGTCTCGCTCACCGTGCAACTGGGAGTACTCCCCCTCATGATCGAATATTTCCACCGAGTCGCCTTCATTGGCATCGTGCTGAACGTGATCGTCAGTGCGCTCATCGCCCTGCTGGGAGTGACGGCCGTGGCAACGCTCGCGTGCTCCCTTTGGAACGCAGATCTCGCAGCGCTTCTGGCGTCCCTCACCCACCGGATCACCGATGCGACGATCGCCAGTTCCGCCTTGGCGCTCCGATGTCCCGAGCTGAGTTTTCGCGTCCCGGATTATTCCGGCGCAAGTGCGCTCATTTACCTCGCCTATTGGATCGCCATCTTATATTTCGCCTATAGGCTCCATGCGTGGAATCCGCTTGACCGTCCTCACTCTCCCCCCCGACCGATCCCTTCGCCCGAGCGAGCATGGATCCGGTGCGCTCTGTCGAGATGGGTTCCCTGGGGCTTCACGTCCGTCTTCCTGCTGAGCCTCGGCCTCCTGATCGCCCATCCTGTCACGCCCTCTCGTCCGAAGGGATGGCTCCTCGTCCACTTCCTCGACGTCGGACACGGGGACGCAGCGTTCATCGAATTCCCCAATGGGACGACGATGCTCGTGGATGCCGGTGGAGAGGTCGGCCCTTTCCCTCCAAGCGCTTCTTCCACCCCGAGAGCGATCTCCGAGAGCGAGGAGCCTGAATTCCTCGAAGACCGTCCGCCGATTGGCGAGGCCGTCGTCTCCACCTTCCTCTGGTCGCGAGGACTCACACGCGTCGATTACCTGGTCCCGACGCACGCCCATGCCGATCACATGCGCGGATTTCTGGACGTGGTCCGAAATTTCGAAATCGGGGCGGTGCTCTTGGTGCGACGCCCCGTGCGCGACCCCCTCTTCACGACTTTCCTGCGTACCGTCGAGCAGAGACGTATTCCCATCATAGAGCTCCAGCAAGGCGATCGCTTGTGGATTGGTCCTCCCTCTGCTCCTTCGGCCATGGCGACCGTGCTGTGGCCACCGCCGGTCCCTCAGCCTGAGAGCTGGGGGAACGAGGATTCGCTCGTGCTGCGACTTCAGTACGGTGAGATCTCCATCCTGTTTCCGGGGGACATTGAGCGCGCGAGCGAGGAGATGCTCCTGGCCTCCGGCCAAGACCTGCGGAGCGACGTCTTGAAGGTCCCTCATCACGGAAGTCGGACGAGCAGCTCCGAACCTTTTCTCGATCGCGTTCGCCCCCGATGGGCGATTGTTTCGGCAGCCGATCCCGCGACGAGCGGACGCTTTCGATATCCTCCGCCCGACGTCCGCGAACGATATGAACGCCGAATGATCCCCCTCTGGCACACAGGCGAGCAGGGCCTGATTACTCTCCTGACGGACGGGCGAACCGTCCGGATCCATCCCTGGGATCCGCGCGCTCACGGGACGAACTCCGGCCGGTGAGCCGCCTCGGCCGATGTTCAAGAATCCACACCCTATTGTCCAGCCTCCGCTGAGTATGGTATCCTTGGACGCGCGATTGCTCGGTAGGGGGCAAGGAAATGGGGACCGTTCAGAATGCGCCGAAACCATACACGGAGAGGGAGCTGACGGAGCTGCTCCGGCAGGCCCAAGAGGGATCGCCCGAGGCGCTCGATGAGTTTTTTTCATGTCTGCGCGAAAGAATCCTCGCCCTCGCCAAACAAGCAGTATGGAACATCGGCCTGCGTGTGGCGGACGCTGAAGACGCGGCTCAGGAGACGATGCTCGTCGTCCACGAGCATCTGCACGAATTCCAGAGGTGGGAGAATGTCATGCGGTTCGCGCGGAAGACCCTGCGGAACAAGCTCGGCAATTACCACCAGTATCGCCGGTATCGCGATCCGCTGGAAATCCCCTTGGAAAAGGCGAGAGCCCTCGGCCGGATGGACGTTGTGCTGGAGGAGATCGAATTGCAGCGGATCCTCGAACGGGCGCTTGAGGAGCTGCACCGAATCAGGCCTCACGATGCACTGATCCTGCGCGGCGTTTGCAACGGTCTGAGCAAGAAGGAGCTGTGCCAGATGCTGGGCCTCACCTCCCACCATTTCGATGTCAAGCTCCACCGGTGCCGCCAACTCCTGCGGCGTATTCTCCGGGAGTGGGGGGTCATAGTATGAGTCCTTTCCCCGCAGGGCTTCATGAACTGGAGGGAAGCGAGCATGCCAACACGCAAGAGCACGTGCACGGATCCTCGAATTGGGCGGCTGATCGCTCAATATGAGCTGGGCTTGCTCGAGGGCAAGGAGCGGGAAGCATTTTTGAATCATCTCCTGCAGTGCGACTTCTGCCATGCTGAGCTCTATGCAATGGAGCCTATCATGGATCTGCTGCGCGCGAAGCGCGAATCGGCCTTGGCCTCACAAAAGGCTGCCTCGCGAACGAGACGGCTCCTCTGGCACATCCGCCTTCGGACGGCCCTGCAGCGCCGGCGCATAGCCTGGGCAGCCTCGATTCTCATTGCCGCGGGAGCCGTGCTGACCCTCGTGCTCTGGCTGCGTCCTTTCCAGGGGTCCTCCGAGTTAACGCAGGTAGCCCCGCCTGAGAAAACGCCTTCCTCCGTCCCGAAATCCTCCCTTTCCGCCGAGGAGATCGCACGCCTGCGAAGCGCGGAGATGAAGACGCCTTTCGAGAGCGCGCTCTCCGCCTACGAAAAGGGCGACTTCGTCCGAGCTGTTGAATTGCTCATGCCGATCGCGCGGCTTGAGCCGGAGAACCCGGAAGCGCACTTTTACTTGGGTGCCTCCTGGCTTCAGCTCAACCGCCCGCAGGAGGCCATCGCCCCCTTACGACGGGCTGTGGAGCTGAGCATCGGCGTGGAGCGAGAGCGCAGCCGATACTATCTGGCGCTCGCCTACGCGCGCGCCGGCCACCGCGCAGATGCCCTCCGCGAGCTTGAGGCGATCATCGCCGAAGGCAGCGTATATCGCGCTGACGCGGAACGAGCGAAACGCGAACTTCTCCGCTCCGGGACCGTGAAATGAGAGATCGGGCGATACAACGGGCGGCCATCCTGACGGGCCTCATGATCAGTCTCGCAACCGGCATCGCGATCCTGGGCTGGCGTGCGCCCGCCGCGCGACCGATTCGCCTCGGCGAACGACAGGAGGCTGTTCTTCATCCCGACGACTCCTTCACGCCGGAGAACGTGTGCGGGCCGAAGCACTTCTGGAGCTTCGAGGCTGAAGCCGGTCAGCGGATCACTCTCACCATCACGTCCTACGAATTCGATCCCTCGCTGCGCGTGCTCGGCCCCTGGGGCCGCCCGATCGCTTGGAGCGAGGACGAGGACTGGTTCTTCACCGCGCGTGTGCGCGCCACGCTGCCCGTAAGCGGACGCTACACGGCGATCGTCTGCGGGACGAACGCCGATCAATACGGCACATACTGGATCACGCTGCGCACTGAAGAGGAAGAGCCCCTATGGCAGGAGAGCGACGTGCTCGCGCATTTCCAGCGCGGACTCCAGTGGGCTGAACGTCGGAGGAATCCGCGCGCCCGGAGCTGGTTGCATCTCGCCCTCGGGCGGTACCTGCGCGAGCACCGACGCTGGGCCGAAGCGGAAGCGCAGTACGCGCAGAGCCGAGCGGCTGCCCAAGAAGCTGACTTCCGCTACGGCCAATGGGCCGTCGGCTTGGAACGCGCTGCGCTTCTCATCCGCCGCATGCAGTACGAACAGGCCATCTCTGAGCTGGAACGAACGCTCGCCCTCAGCCGAAGCCTGCGCGCCGCTCAATACGCGGAGGCCCTCACGCTCACGCATCTCGGCGACCTCTACCGCTCCCTCGATCGCAATGATGCCGCCACGGCGTATTACCGTCAGGCGCTTCACCGCGCTGAACGTTTGAACCATCCCACGCTGATCGCCCGACTCTATGCGTCACTATCCGAATTCCTCCGTCTCTCGGAGAAAGAGCGCGCCCTCACCTATGCCGAGCGCGCCTATGCCCTTCGCACCGGTCTCGATCCTCTGCTTCGCCTTCTTGTCGCCTCACGATTCGCCGAAGCCTATCTTATGTCGGGAAAAATCCAGGAGGGATTGCGCATTGCTTCCGAAGCCCGGGATCTCGCTCGACGCCTCCAACTTCGAGACCAGGAGAGCGCCCTCCTCATCGTGATGAGCTTGGGTCATTTCGCCCTGAAAGACCCCGAAGGGATCATTCGCTCCGCTCGCGAAGCCCTCGCAGCGACTGACCCGAACGATGACGCTCCCGACCTCCGTCGAATGGCCCTGCAAATGTACGCGGCTGGAGAGATCCTCCGAGGAAATCACGAGACGGCCTTGCAGCTCTGCACCGAGGCTCTGCGCGTGATGGAGCGGGCGTGGGCGCGCGCGGAGATCGCGGAGCTGCAGCAGCGATTCCTCGCGCATGCGAAGGCGATCTCCACGCAGATTCTCCAAAGCCTCTATGCCCTCTATGCCCGCCATCCCAACGAGGAATATGCGCGCCAGGCTTTCGATATCGCCGAGCGGAGCCAGAGCCGAACGCTCCTTGAGCGGCTCGCGGCGTTGAAGATCAATCTGTCGAGCCCGAGCGATATGACGCGGCTCGAAGAAGAGCAAGCGGTTCTTGATCGCCTCTCGGCGCTCAGCCGCCAGATCGTCCTCGCACGTGCTGGTGGAGGATTGAACGCAGAGGAGCTGAGCCGCTTGGAGGAAGAGCGCGCTCGACTCCTCAACGAACGCATCCGGCTGGAAGCCCGAACCCGCCGCACAGGAGCCGAACGAGTGGAGGCCGCATGGATTGCACCGCTCACGGCTGAACAGATGCAGCGCGACTATCTGGCTGCTCGTCCCACTGCGGCCGTTCTCCTCTACCGGCTTGGCATTCAAGAGAGCTTCCTCATCGTCCTCACGCGCGAGGACGCCCATCTCTTCAAGCTCCCTAACTGGACGACGATCCGCGATGCTGTGGTTGAATGGCGCGCGCACATCCGGCGGCAAGCTACACCGGCCGGTCGCACACCCGAATCCTTGCGCGCTTATGCACAGGTGGCTCATCGGCTCTACCAAATGCTCGTGCAACCGGCCGAACGGGTGATTCGCGGGCGCGAGCTGATCATCATCCCCGACGCCGCCCTTTACAACCTTGCCTTCGAAGCCCTGATTGTGAACCCGCCGACAGGGAGCGCACCCCTCCGCTATCTTGTCGAAGATCATCCCATCACCTATGCCCCTTCGGCCTCTGCACTCGTCGAGATCGTCAACCGACCGAAACGCATCGCTCCGAAGAACGAGATCCTCCTTGTCGGCGATCCCGTCTTCAACACCGAGGATCCGCGGGCAAAGGAGAAGGGGGACGCCTTCGCGTTCGTGGCGATGAACGTTGGCGGGCGCCTTCGCGGAGGCTTGCATCGGCTCCCTTCGACGGAGCGAGAAGTGCGGGAGATCGCCGCGATCGGCGTGCGATACCGATTGCGCCCGACGGTCTGGCTCGGATTCGAAGCAAGCGAAGAGAACCTGAAGCGTCGGGATCTTGCGACCTATCGCTTCCTCCATCTGGCAACGCACGCCGTCGCCGATACGGAAGATGGCGAACTCTCGGCCATCGTCCTCTCGCTGGCGAGCGGAGATTGCCGCTCGGAAACCAAGGCGCGCAAAGAGTGCGATGACGGCATCCTCACGGCGGCCGAGGTCGCACGCCTTCGACTCGACGCCGATCTCGTCGTCCTGAGCGGATGCGAGACAGGAACCGGACAAAAGACCGAAGCGGAATCGGTCATTGGTCTTGGCCGCGCCTTTCTCCTGGCCGGAGCTCGCCGCGTCTGTGGATCGCTCTGGAAAGTCGAAGACGCGGCAACGGAGATGCTGATGACGAACTTTTACAACGGCCTCCTTGCGCGCGGCCTCACGACCTCACACGCCCTCCGCTTGGCGAAGCTCACGCTCATCCGGCGTGGATTCGCCCCGTTCTATTGGGCGCCGTTTATCCTGATCGGATCGCCCTAGCTTCTATACAATGGGGGACCTATTTCGGCGGGGTCGAGCAGCAAGGTGCTCCCAATACGCAGCACAAACTGTCGCTCGCTGTCGTGACCTGACCGGGCGTCCGCAGATCGGGCTCTCGCGTGAACCAGGACGAGCTGCTCATCAACAAGCTCAGCAACATCAAAATGAACCACTTCGTCAAGGTCATGGCTCCTTACCTCCTCACTGTGGGATTTTTTGGGGCGCAAGGTTCGCTTGACGAGACTGCCTGCGCCTCCCCGACACCGTGTAGGGGAGAGTATTCTCCTCCGGGCTCACGAAAAAATCAAGAGGAAGATGTCACTCTGACCGACTCCGCGGCCTGAGGAGCAAAGTTACATCTTGGCAGAGCACCGCTTCTTGGGGAGCGCACGTGAAAGGCGGCCGACGTAAACAAGATGCTCAGCAGCGAGCGGATATTTTCGGGAATATCGAGCGGTCTACGGCAGGGACAGGAGCTTTGGTGGAGCTAGCCGGATTCGAACCGGCGACCTCGTGAATGCCATTCACGCGCTCTCCCAACTGAGCTATAGCCCCACCGCGACTTCGGTAGGGAGAATACACGAAACCGGGGGGGCTCGTCAAGATCGAGAATCTGGGCGGTCCGAGGCATCCGGCTGAGAGAGGGGTGTGGCCACACGAGCTTCAGCCTAGGGTCTGGCGAACGTGGCTTGACGCGAGCGCCGTCGGGCACTACCTTCAAGACGACGTGCACGATAAGCCCGGGGAGGGAGGCAGCGTATGAAGGCATGGAAAGCGAAGCGGACTGTGTCGCAGCACATCGGGGCGTGGACTATCGTGGCGGTCCTTGCTCTGGAGTGCACCACAGTATTGGCGCAAGCGCCTACCGGAGCAGCTCCGGATCCGGCGCTGGCGCGGCTGGAGCGGGAGATCGCTCGCCTCGCCCGAATTGCCGGCGGGGTCGTTGGCGTTGCGGCGCTTCATATGGAGAGCGGACGGCGTGTCTCGCTAAACGGCAAGGAGCGCTTTCCGATGGCGAGCACGTACAAGATTCCCATAGCCGTGCAGGTGTTGACCCGAGTGGATCGAGGCGAACTCACGCTGGATCAGATGATCACGGTGGAGGCGGCGGATTTCAGCCCGGGTAGTGGCACACTCTCCGATCTCTTCACGGCGCCGGGCGTAGCGCTCTCGGTGCGAAATCTGCTCGAGCTGATGTTAGTGATCAGCGATAACACAGCAACCGATGTTCTGCTCCGCGTGGCCGGAGGGGCGGAAGCGGTGACCGCCCGCATGCGCGAGCTCGGAATCGAGGGCGTGCGCGTGGATCGTCCGACGAAACAGGTGATCGCCGAGTGGATGGGGATTGCGGGACCAATGCCAGAGTCGTTGGAGCACTTCCGGGAGCGGGCGCGTGCCATGACCCCGGAGGAACGGCGGGCGGCTGCCAGACGCTTCGATGATGATCCACGCGATACAGCGACGCCCGAGGCTATGGTTGCGTTGTTGGAACATATCTATCGGGGCCGAGCCCTCACCCGTGAGACGACCGAACTCCTGCTCGACATCTTGCGGCGCTGTCGGACAGGCGAAGCGCGGCTGAAAGGGTTGCTTCCTCCCGGGACCGAAGTGGCACATAAGACAGGAACCATCGGCGGCACAACGAACGATGTCGGCATCCTGACGTTACCGGCCGATGCCGGGCACGTCGCCATTGCTGTGTTCGTGAAATCTTCGGAGGCCGATGTCCCGACGCGTGAGCGTGCGATCGCCGAGATCGCCCGCGCCGTGCATGACTTCTTCCTGTTCCATCCGGCGCCGGCTCGACAAGCGGAGAGATGATCGCATGGGAGGACTTCCTTCAGCCAGCCGCTGTGAGAAGCAGTCGGGATCGTCGGCTGTGGGGCTCATCGCCTCCGAGGCGCCGGTCGTGCCGAAGCCGTTCGAGGAAAATGCCGACCGTTAGGAGCCGACCAAGGCGCCGAGGCGAGCGGAATCGAACTCCGGAAGGCTTTGCACGCCCTGGAGGCAAGGGGCGAAAGCTGGCGGATTGATTCTCGCCAACTCTAAAATCGTGGCATGGAGAACGGTAAGGCGGAACGAGCGGGACCACCCTCCTCGGTGACGGAACATTGGGCCGAGTTCGTGGAGCGTCTCCGTTGGCTCAACGACCGGTTGCTGTCCGAGCTGGAAAACTGCTGGCAAGATGTGCGGCGTCTTCTCCAAGACCAGCTTCGCTTGTGTGAAGCGTTCTCGACTCCTGATCTCGAACCACCGGACCTTCATACCGTGGCAACGGCCCGTGCACGCATCGCTCGTGAGCTTCTCCATGAGCCGTTCTCACAGTGGGAGCGGAGGCGGCTCGACCGACAGGTGCTGATGGCCATCGAATTATACGACCGCAGGGTGGAAGACGCGATCCGAGCTTTACCGGAGACGATCTCTGTCAACGGCCCCGAAGCTATCGCCCTGTTAGGAGAGGGGGCGTCTCCGGGATGGTGGCGGCTAGCGGCCCTGCGACGCGCCCCACGCTCAGTGCCGCTGCGAGCTCTTATCGAGGCCGAGTTCCAGAGGCAATTACTCCAACGGCTGGAAATCGAAGGTCACTATTTCCTGGCGCTCACTTTGGCCATCCGCGCGGTGAGAAGACCGTGGGAAGTGAGCCGCACCGCTCTCGATGCCTCGGTCATGGGCCGACCTATCGCCGAACACGAACGAGAGGCGCAGCTTGAGCGCATAAGGAACGCCTTACAGGAACTGACCGCACGGGGAGAGGCGGCGCTCGCGGCCTGGCGCCGCTGGTGCGAGATACGCGCGCGGCAAGGAGCACACCGCCTTCTAACGGAGCTCGTGTGGCGTCGGCGGAGAAAGAGCGCCGATGTGAAAGGACAACGGGCAGCGGTCGTCGCCCATGGGATCAGCCAGTTGCGAGCGGCAGAAGCAGAAATCCGATTGGAATGCGAGTGGGAACGCGTGGAAGATCACGCCCTGAGGCTCTTTCAAGAAATGCTGAAGAGCGCGATTCAAGAGCGCGCCGATCTTTTGACCGAACTCGATGACGCCAGGGAATGGTTGCGACAACGCCTCGAGCAGAAAGGGGAGGCGGACTTTCCTCCTCCGAGGGGAGATGTGGTGCCGGCTATCAGCCGGTTATCCGAATTAGAAGCTAAGCTGAAAGCCGAACTGGAATCGCTTCCTCCTTCCTGTGAAATCTTGGTTCAGTTCTCAGCTCTGCCTCGGCGTCGAATCCCGGCGAAGAAGCTTCAGCCTCGCACTGTGCTGCACCAAAGCTTCATGCGCAAGGGGAGAGCGGATATCCTGTCGGTGTTCCGAGAAATCGAGTCCACCCATCGAGAGATCATCCAGGAGATCGAGCGGGCACGGGAAGTCGTGACGTTCGCCCTGGAGGTGGTCGGCTCCGAGCACGAGAGTGAGATACAAGCAGTTCAAGAGGCGCTCCAGAACGCACTCTCTCTGCTCGAATACAAGCGCCGGGAAGTGCCCGACTGGCGGGCGGCCGCGAGCTCACGGCTGGCGCAGGTGTTGGCCTCTGTCTTCGTCGAGGCGCGGATGATCGCATATCGCCATCGGGTCGGCGTCCTCGCTTATCTCGCCCAACAAGGGCTCCGTCGCGCTGTGGCGCTGGTCGGCCGAAGCACAGCCACCGCTATAGAGCAATTTCTCCGTCATGCGCTCAGGGCTTTGGAACACGCGGTCCTGAGGTTCCTCGTCTCCATTGGCTGGAAGCCCGCCCCTACATCGGGCACTGTGGAAGTCATCACCCGACCGTTTTTACCCGAGGAATTCATCGTTGATCTCACAACCAAGGAGCTGCCCGCGCTCTACCGCCGACTGTTCCGGTTTGAGCCGGTGCAAGATCCCCGCTTTCTCGTAGGGCGCCAACAGGAACTGGAGGCCATTGCCGAAGCCCGCTCGCTGTGGGAAGCAGGTCGGCCCGTCGCGCTCATCATTGTGGGACAACAGGGGAGCGGAAAGACAAGCTTGATCAACTGTGCGGTGAAGGGCCCCCTCGAAGGATTGGAGGTCATTCGGGGAGAATTCACTCGCCGACTGATCACGGAGCCTCAGTTGCGTGGTTTCTTGGCCAAACTGATCGAAGCCGAGGCGATCGCGCAGGTGGAGGAGAGCCTCCTGGCTCGGCGGCGCGTCGTGATCTTGGAGGAATTGGAGCGTACCTTCCTGCGGCAGGTGGGAGGCTATGGGGCGATTCGGGCGCTGCAACGTGTGATTGCCGCTACCTGTTCATCCACGCTTTGGATTTTGACCATCAATCAGACCGCTTTCCAGTTTCTCCAGGCGGCAGTCAACCTCGGCTCCAGTTTTTCCCACCGCCTCAATGTGGGCACGGCCAGCCGCGACGATCTCCGCCAGGCTATCTTACTGCGGCACACCCTGTCCGGCCTACGCCTTCAGTTTCCACCACCCCCTGTGCCGCGCCATTGGGGAGATCGGGTCAAGCGCTTCATCCAAGGTCCAACCGATGCGGAGAGCCTCTTTTTTGAAGCCTTGGCCAGGGAATCCGCCGGCGTTTATCGGACCGCTTTCGAAATTTGGCTCAGCCATATCGAGAGGGTGGAGGCCGGCATCCTCTATATGAAACCGCTGGCTGCCCCGGACCTGTCGCCGGTGATTGATGACCTGGATGTGGCCGACCTGTTCGCCTTGGTGGCCATCCTCCAGCATGGGAGCCTCACTCCGGAGGAGCACGCCGTCATCTTTCAGACGAACGTCGCGGCGAGTCGATCTCAAATGGATGAACTCCTGGCGCGGGAGATCATCGAGAACGATCCCCACCGACCGGGCTTTCGCATCCGCCCGGAAGCCCTGCGTGTGGTCAGGGAAGCGCTCTATCGCCGGAATTTGCTATGAGGAAGGTTTGGAGGGGCCTATGATCGCCACCGACGTTTTGTCTCTGTCGCCCGCATGTCAGGTCTTGCCGGAAACTCCAGTCGAGATCCTCACCAGGATTTCGCTCACCCACATCCTGTACGCGCTGCTTATCCTCGTCGCTACCTACGTGCTCGTGCGGGTGAGCACGGCCATTACGCACGCGCTGGCCGAGCGAGCGCCGCGCGCCCGCTTCTTCTTTCTCATGGGGACTCCGGTGATTCGATTCGTGCTCTGGTTGGGCAGCGGTCTGGTGATCCTGGCCATCTTCTCGCCTTCGCGAGAGACCCTGTTTGCGATATTGGCATCAGTAGGGATTGCGCTGGGACTCGGCGCGCAGGACTTGGTCAAAAACCTCATTGGTGGACTGATCATCTTGGTGGATCGTCCATATCAGCTCGGCGATCGCGTGAAAATTGGCGATGCCTATGGAGAGATTGATCACATTGGCTTGCGCAGCACGAAACTGATCACGCCCGATGACACCCGTGTGACCATCCCAAACAGCGAGATTTTGAACGGCACAGTGTGGAACGCGAACTCCGGCGTCCCAACCTGTCAGGTCGTCACCGATCTCTATCTGCCTCATGATACCGATCCAATTGAAGCGCTGGAGATCGGCTACGAAGCAGCCTATAGTTCCCCCTACATTCTGCTGTCCAAGCCCGTCGTTGTCCTCTTGCAGGATGGATTTCAACGCGCTCCCTTCCTCCGACTTCGCGTGAAAGCATACGTCTACGATCATCGCTTTGAGCCTCACTTTCAAAGCGATATCACCGTGCGAGCCAAAGCCGAATTCCTGAAGCGAGGCATGTTGCAACCGTGGAGCCGCTACGACAAGGTGATCCCGACTGCCGCCCTCAAGGCCGAGAGAGAAGGGCAGGAATATGGGCAGGAACCCGTATGATCCTATCACGGGAATGAGAGGACGCAGAGTCCAGGAACCGAAACGGCAGCAGCCCGCGATCCGCCAGGATGCTGGCGGCCAGAATATTGGGCGGGATGCCAATGAGCATAATGTTACCGCTGGGAAGAGAGGAGAAGGCTCATGGAATCATGAGATGCGAGAGGGGCACGTTAGCCTGACGTGAGATGCCGACCACGGCCGGCAGCAGCACGGCCACCGCGCCTACTCATGAAGGCCGGAGAGGGTGCCGCCGTTTCAGTGATGACCGCGATCAGGCGCGGCTCGCTCTTGCGGGCCAGTCGTGTGATGCGCTCACCCAAGAAATCAGCTACGCCCGTCTTGAACAATCCGCCGGACACGATGTAGACAGCCCACACGGTGATGACCGCCGGATTGGCAAACCCGGCGAAGGCTTCTTCCGGCGTGACCGGGCCCGTCAGCGCTAACGCGAGCAGCACCGTCAGCGCGATCACGTTCACGCGCAACTTTTCGGTGACAAAGAGGATCACCGCCGCCACGATGAGCGTCAGTGTGAGTGCGATGTGCGGGGTCATCGAACACTCTCTTTCACGCGCGGGATGGTGATTGTTCGATTGAGAATGAACCACCCGACCACGCCAGCAGTGAGCGAAGCAGCTAGAATCCCAACCTTGGCCAAGTCCAGCAGCGGACTGTCGCCAAAGGCCAAGCCGGCGATAAACAGAGACATCGTGAACCCGATTCCGGCCAACCAGCTCGCGCCATAGATGTGTCGCCACGTGACCTCGCCAGGCAGAACAGCAAAACCGCTCCGGACGACAAGCCAGGAGAATAAAGTAATGCCCACCTGTTTGCCGACGACCAAACCCACGATGATGCCCACGCTGATCGAGCTGGTCACGGCGGCCGACACGTCCCCGCCCAGGGCGACGCCGGCATTGGCCAGGGCGAACACCGGCATAATGGCAAACGTCACCCATGGATGCAAAGCATGTTCGAATCGCTCGATCGGCGCAGCCACACGTTCGCAGGCGATTTCCAGCGTGTGCAAGGCCGCCTGACGATCGGCGTTGGTCAATATGCTCTCACCTGATTCACCGGCGCGTTCAAACTCATCGAGGAGCGCTCGACTCTGCGCCAGAAATTCTTCCGTGTTGATGCGCGCCCGCGAGGGGATCGTCATTGCCAGCAACACGCCGGCAACGGTCGCGTGGACGCCGGATTTCAAGAAAGCCAGCCACAGCCCAAGTCCTAACAGCGCGTAGACCAGGGGGTGGCGAACTCCCGCTCGATTGGCCGCCACCAAGAGGAGCAGGAAACCGGCTCCGATAGCCAGACTCGTCCAGGAGATCTCCGCCGTGTAGAAGAAAGCGATCACCAGCACGGCCACGATGTCATCCACAATGGCCAGCGCCGCGAGAAAGACCTTCAGGGCGAGGGGAACTCGCCGGCCCAGCAAGGCCAGAACACCCAAGGCGAACGCAATATCGGTGGCCATCGGAATCCCCCATCCGGGTGAACCCGCCGTCCCGGCGTTGAACCCCAGGTAGATCCCAGCAGGCACGAGCGCCCCACCCAGAGCGGCGACAATTGGCAGCGCCGCTTTACGGACAGAGTTCAATTCGCCGACCAGTACTTCGCGTTTGATTTCCAATCCGACGACGAAAAAGAACACAGCCATCAGCCCGTCGTTGATCCACAGGAGCAGCGGTTTGGACAGAAGGACCTCACCAAACCCGACCGTCAGCGTCGTTCGCCAAAAGCTGAAGTAGGTGTCGGCCCACGGTGAATTGGCCCAGACCAAGGCCGTCACCGTGCACAAGAGCAAGAGAATGCCGCCCGAGGCTTCGAGCTTGGCAAATTCCTGAAAAGGCCGGAGGAGGCGCTCGACGGGCTGCTCCCGGGTTGTTTGCTTTCCTTTGATCACCTCTTTCATGGGCCGACGTAGAACATCGGCAGGCACGCCACGGCCGCCGTGATCATCACCGGAATGTCGAAATCACAGTACAGACGACAAATGGTACGATGCCGTGGAATCATGTGTCCAGAGAATGCCCGCGTCCAGTAGCCAGAGGAATGAGGTGAGCCTATGTCTTTCCTCTTCGTCCACCGACTCGTCTCCTGCGATGAACGCCTGGGAAGGAATGCCTCACAACGGCTCTCTCTGCATGGGCATGCCGACCGATCTCGGACAGCGCCCGGGACGAACTCTTCCGAAGCTCCCACCAGACCATAGCCCACCGTTCACATCTGAAGGGTTGAGAACTACTCACGAGGCTATTGACAAAAAGGGCTGAATGGGTTATTCGATGAGTGCTGGCGAGAACCAAGCCGGGTGGTGTTTGAGAGGTGGAGTGGTTCACCGGAGGAGCCCTACCGGGAGTTCCCTGGGAAGTGACGCCTGTGGAGATCCCTCTGGCGGCGGAACGGTCCATCGAGACCGGTCTACGAGCCATGGGTCGGTGAAGCAGGAAGCAACGGGGACGAATGTCATGGGGCATTTGCCCATGAGTTGCAGAACGGTTGTCGTTATTGTTGCTATAAAGAGTATGCTGTCAACGGCGTAACTCCCACCAAGGAGTGAGAAGGAGGAAAAAATATGAACCAGCGTCGCCGAGTGATTGCAAGCTTCATAGGGGGGATCGTGCTTCTGGCTCTCGCCGCGGGGAGGTTTTCCGTCTCGGGGCAAGCGGCGGATGCCACGATAAAAGGGACGATTACAGACCCGACGGGAGCCGTTATTCCTAATGCCACCGTGAGCATCAAAAATACCCGAACGGGATTCGAGCGCACGACGACGACCAATGAGGCGGGATATTACTATCTACCTCTGTTGCCGGTAGGCGAGTATGAGGTGACCGTCCGCGCGCCCGGCTTTGCCACGCTTCGGCGCAGTGCGCTCACGCTCACGGTGGGACAGACGCTCACGCTCGATCTTTCGTTGCAACCGGCGGCAGTGGCCGAGGAGGTGACGGTAACGGCCGAGACGCCCACTGTTGAAATCACCCGCACGCACGTGGCAACCACTGTCAACGATCTCTCGGTTGCGAACTTACCGGTCCACGGGCGCAACTTCCTTGATTTCGTCTTGTTGACGCCCGGCGTGACGCGCGATCATCGGGCAGGTGACCTCAGCTTTGGAGGGTTGCGAGGACCGATGAATAGCCTGCAAATTGATGGCGTCGACAATAACAACACCTTCTTCGGCCAAACGCTTGGTCGCACCGGTTCGGGTCGCGCTCCCTATCAGTTCAGTATAGATGCTGTCAAAGAGTTTCAGGTCAACACCAACAGCTATTCGGCGGAGTTCGGTCGCGCCGGAGGGGCTGTCATCAACGTCGTCACTAAATCGGGCACGAACGAGTTTCACGGAACGGGGTTTTTCTATTACCGGGATCGTTCGCTCAATGCCACTGACTTTTTCAGCAATGCGCGAGGATTACCCAAACCGCCATTTCACATCACGCAGTTCGGCGGCAATGTCGGGGGTCCCGTGGTCAAGGACAGGGCGTTTTTCTTCTTCCTGTACGACGGTCAACGGCAGAAGCTCCCCAACGTCGTAATCCCAGGTGGTCCCGGTTTTGTGCCTCCGAGTGATCCTGATTCCCAGCGGGCGTTCCAATCGCTGCTGTCGTTGGCTCAGAGCTATGTACGCACCTTTGATCAGGATGTCTACATGATCAAAGGCGATTGGCAAATCCGTTCCGGCCATCGCCTCAGCGGGCGCTACAACCGGCAAAATTTTACCGGAGGCAATCTGGAGAATCCGGGTCAGACGAGCGCCCTTGAGCACACCGGCGACAGTTTGGTGACTACTGACACGATGACGCTCACGTTGGCCTCAACGCTCACCAACCGGCTTCTCAACGAAGTGCGCTTTCAGGTGGCCCGCGATAAGCAGCCGGGCAAGGCCAACAGCGATAAACCGGAAGCTGAGATCCGCGAACGCGGACGCGTCGTCCTCACCATTGGCCGTAATTTCTTCAGTCCCCGCGAGACGACCATTCGGCGCTATCAATGGGTTAACAATGTTTCCTATCTGACGGGTCGTCATGGGTTGAAGCTGGGCGTTGACATTAACATTGATCGAATCAAGAACTTCTTCCCCGGACAGTTCGGGGGACAATATTTCTTCAGCAGTCTGGCCCAGTTTGCCACCGGTCGGCCCGACCGGTACGTGCAGGCGTTCGCCGGCGAAGGAACGACCGGGCCGCTGACGTTTCCTCACAACAGCGAATTCGCGTGGTTCGTTCAGGACGACTGGCGGGTGACGCCGCGATTGACGTTTAATATTGGTCTCCGCTACGACCTTCAAGACATTGCCGATCCGCCGGTGAGAAATCCCGATCCGGGGTTGGCTGCTCTGGGATTGCGGACGGATCGTCTGAATCTGGACAAGAACAACTTCGCCCCCCGATTTGGTTTCGCCTGGACGCCGCTGGCCAGTCAGAAGCTCGTCATCCGGGGAGGGTATGGATTCTTCTACGCGCGCACGCCCTCGATCATGGCCGCTCAGGCTCATTCGCAAAACGCCATCAACGTCCGGGTCCTGACCTTCACCGGAGCAACGGTGCCGACCTATCCCCAGCGCTTCACGACACCGCCGGCGGGAGGAACGCCTTCGCCGCCGAGTATCTTTGTCTTCGCGCCCGACTATGTCAATCCCTATGTCCAGCAGGGAAGCGTGGGTCTGGAGGTCGAGGTGCTGCCGACGTTCTCCATCTCAGCCAGTTACCTGGCGGTCAAGGGCACGCATCTCCAGCGCACGCGCAACATCAATTTGCAGCCGCCGGTTCTCACCTCGATCGAGCTTGTGGGCGAAGGGATGCGCACGTTCTGGCGCTTTCCCGGACGGCTTCTGCCCAATTTCGTGCGCATCAGCCTGTTCGAAAGCACGGCCAACTCGATCTATCACGGGGGCATCTTTCAGGCCAATAAGCGATTCTCCCACAATTTTCAGATGCTGCTTTCCTACACGCTCTCCAAGGCGATCGATGACACTCCGGATGCCACTTCGGTGGTGGCCTTCAGCAGCGGGGATGACGCCAAGCAGGTCCAAAATCCCTTCAATCTTCGAGACGACCGCGGCCCCAGCCTCACCGATATTCGTCATCGATTTGTCGTGAGCTGGATCTGGGATCTGGCCTACGCGAAGACGTTGGAGAATCGCGTCGCACGGGCGCTTCTGGACGGATGGTTGGTGAGCGGCATTGTCACGGCTCACTCGGCACCGGCCTACTCGGCATTGGTCGGCTTTGATCTCAACAACGATACCAATGCACGAACCGACCGCGTCCCCGGCGTCGGACGCAACACTTTTCGAGGATTCAACTTCGTCAGCGCTGACCTTCGCCTCACACGGGAGATCCGCTTCGGCGAGCAGGTGAAACTGCACCTGATCGCTGAAGCCTTTAACCTTCTCAATCGCGCGAACTTCCGAACCATTTCTCTTGGGGGAGCGCTTCCGAGTGTCAATGCGATTCAGTTCACCGCCGGCACTGGTGCCCATGCTGGCAAGCTCGTGCGACGTCCCGATTTCGGAACACCCAACGAGACGTTCGATCCGCGAATCATCCAGCTCGCGGCGAAGATCGTTTTCTAACGGTATGACGAGCGGCGACATCGCCGCTCGTCATGACCTTCGCTCAGGAAGTCAATCAGTAAAGCGAAAGGAGATTCTCGCATCCACGTAAGCACAGCGTGGGTGCTCGAGTTGTTCACCCTTTGCCTGGAATTGCCTTCTCGAAGCGACGCGGATTGCGCGTGAACAGGGTTTCTACGGCGCCGGATTGGAGGCGCCGCGTTGGGATTTTATCTTGTCGTCCTATGGTGACGCCTTGGGCGAGTTCTTCGGAGCCTTGATCAGATACTCTATCCCGATTTGTGTCCTCACTTAAGGCGCGTCTTGACGAGGGGCACGAAGTTCGCTACGCTAATATGGCGGTGGTAGGCAGAGCGACGGGGGCATCTGGAATAAATAGGGAGCCGGCGTAGCTCAGCAGGTAGAGCAGACGATTCGTAATCGTCAGGTCATCGGTTCGAATCCGATCGCCGGCTCCATTTTTTATGGGCGCGGGCAATGAAGAGATCGAAGTGCAGCCGGAGAGAGCGCGCGGCATGTCGAGGGCTGAGGTGAAAGATCCGAGTGCCGGAAATGATGCGTCGTGCGTGCTGTCTGAGGGACGTCCTATTGTCGTCGTCAGCCGATGCTTGGACATAGAGACCTGTCGGTATAACGGGCAGGTCATTCCCTACCCCTTCATCCAACGTCTCGCTCAGCATGCGACGCTCATTCCTATATGTCCGGAGGTGGAGATCGGACTCGGTGTGCCGCGCGATCCGATTCGGCTCGTCCAGCAGGGCGGCGAGGCACGGGCGATACAGGCGGCGACGGGTCGAGATGTGACCGAGCGACTCGCCCAATTCGCCGAACGATTCCTGAGCGCTCTGTCTGAGGTGGACGGCTTCATTCTGAAGAGTCGGTCGCCTTCGTGCGGGATTCGAGATGCGAAGGTCTTCCCCGCCGTGGAGAGTGAAGCAGCATGTGGGCGGCAAGCGGGTCTGTTCGCCCACGCGGTGCTCCGCCGATTCTCCGGCCTGGCCATTGAGGATGAGGGACGGCTGAACGACGAGAGGATTCGCGACCATTTCTTGACGAAGCTCTTCACCCTGGCGCGCTTTCGCCACGCTGTGAAAGCCGACTCGATGGCCGCGCTTGTTCATTTTCACACGACGCATAAGTTCCTGCTGATGGCTCACAGCGAGAAGGCGTTGCGAGAGATGGGACGCCTCGTCGCCAATGGGGCGCGTCGCCCGCTTCGGGAAGTCGTTGTCGAATATCGCGAACAGTTGCAGCGAGCGCTGGAGCGAGCGGCTCGTCGTACGGCTGTGGCGAATGTCCTGCAACATGGATTCGGCTATGTCTCAGCGCGGCTGACGGCGCGAGAGAAAGCATTCTTCCTCCGCACCCTCGAGAAGTATCGGCGTGGGCAGATTCCCGCGAGTGCGGCGATCGCCCTTCTTCGCGCCTGGGCCGTGCGGTTCGACGTCTCTTACCTTCTCCTGCAGACGTTCTTCGAACCCTATCCGGACGAATTGCGAGAACCGCTCGATCCGCGAAGCGCATGGGAACTGGGCGTCCCTCTGACGAGGCCCAAGCGGCGACAGGCGCGATCTTGACAGTGCTCTCGATGGTATGGTAGCTTTTCAGCCCTTTGAAATGACATCGGGCGTGCGACCATGGGCGTGATCCACGCGCTGGCACTGCAAGAGAACGTTCTGAAGCCGGACGCGAGCGTCCTGGTTGTTTTCCTGACGACGTGGGTTCTGGTTTGGATTCTCGATCGCGTGCTCTTTCGCCCTGTCCTTCACATTCTGGACGAACGGGAGCGGCGCACGAAGGGGTATCGAGCGGAAGCCCGGGCGATGGAGGCGGAATGCGCGCGGCTCCGAGCGCACTATGACGCCGCCATAAAGCGTGCGCGCGCTGAGGGGTATCAACAGATCGAAGCGCGACGCCGAGAAGCGTTGGCATGGCGGGAGCAGCTTCTGGCGACGGTGCGGGAGCAGGCGCGTGAGGCTCTCGAGCGCGCGCGTCGCGAACTGGCCGAACAGGTTCAGGAAGCGAAACCTCAGCTCGAACGGGACGCCGAAGAGCTGGCGCGCGAGATCGCCCGCCACATGCTCGGTCGCCGCGTGGAGGAGGTCACGCGAACCCTCCCCTGAGCGTATGGGCGATCTCCTGCCGGACATCGTGGACAGTGTGGGAATGGGCGGGGCGCTCGGCCTCGTTGGCACGGGGTTGCCGCGCGTCGTGAATTTCCTCATCTTCGTCGTGGCGCTCTACTACGTGCTGCGGAAGCCGGCGAGCGACTTCTTCCGTCAGCGCGCGCACACCATTGCGCGAGATCTGGAAGAGGCGGAGCGTGCGCGCGCGGCGGCCGCGCAGGACTTGGCACAGGCGCGGGCCCAATTGGCTCGAGTGGACGAAGACGTGGCGGCTATTCGCGAGCGCGCCCAGCGCGAGGCCGAAGCCGAATACGAGCGCCTTCGGCAAGAGACAGAGATCGAAGCGGAGAAGATTCGCGCGCTAGCGGAACGCGAGATCGCGATGGCACGGCGCGCCGCGGAGCTGGAGCTGAAGGCCTTTCTGGTCGAGCGCGTCTTGGCGCGCGCCCGCGCGCTCCTTCGCGAACAACTGACGGAGGAGGATCACCGGCGCTTGATCGCGCAATTCATCGAGGACGTGGCGGAGGTGTCTCGATGATCCCTCTTCGCATCGCCCGCCGATATGCGCGCGCCTTGGCCGAATATACATTCACGCGCCGCGAACACGAGACGGTGCGGGACGAGTTGCACGCGCTCGCTGAGCTGTTTCAGGAGACCCCCGTGCTGAAAGATATCTTCGCTCATCCCGTCATCCCGCGCGCACAGAAGGAGCGCGCCCTGCAGACCGTGATCGAGAGGACGCAGGTGGGACGAACGACGGCGACGTTCCTCTATCTGCTCTTGAAGAACTATCGGCTCCAGCATCTGGACGCGATCGCCCGCGCCTTCGCTGAAGAGGTGGATCGTCGAATGGGGATTGTGAACGTCGAAGTCCGCACAGCGCGCCCCCTTCTCGAGGAGGAGCGGCAGCGCCTTCAGCGACAGCTGGAGCACATGACGGGAAAGCGCGTGCGCATGCGCGAGGTCGTGGAGGAACGACTGCTCGGGGGAGTACAAGCGCGCCTCGCGAGCGAGGTCTACGATGGATCTCTGCACGCCCGATTGGAAGCGTTGCGGCGCCAGCTCCTCTTGTGAGCGCCGCTTTCGAGGAGGCGATCTATGGAGAAGATCAGAGCCGATGAGATCGTTGACATCATTCGTCAACAAATCGAAGGGCTGGAGGCACGCGTCTCTCTGGAGGAGGTCGGGACGGTCATCCGAGCAGGCGACGGCATTGCGGAGATTTACGGCGTGGAGAAGGTGATGGCTGGCGAGCTGCTCGCGCTCCCGCATGACGTCTACGGGCTAGCCCTCAATCTCGAAGAAGATAAGGTCGGCGCTGTCCTCTTCGGCGAATACCATCTGATCAAAGAGGGGGATGAAGTGCGACGGACGCGCCGCATCATGTCGGTCCCGGTCGGCGAAGCGCTCATCGGACGCGTCGTGGATCCGTTGGGGCGTCCCCTGGACGGACGGGGACCGATTCTCACCGAGACGTACAATCCCATCGAGCGCTTGGCCCCTGGCGTCGTGGATCGGCAACCGGTGAAAGAACCCTTGCAGACGGGCATCAAAGCGATCGACGCGATGATCCCGATCGGACGCGGTCAGCGCGAGCTGATTATCGGGGATCGGCAGACGGGCAAGACGGCCATCGCCATTGATACGATCATCAACCAAAAAGGCAAGGATGTCGTGTGCATCTACGTCGCCATCGGACAGAAGAAGTCCACGATCGCGCACGTCGTCAAGACGCTTCAGGACTACGGGGCGATGGAGTATACGATCGTCGTCTCGGCTGCGGCATCGGATCCGGCGGCGATGCAGTATCTGGCTCCGTATGCCGGATGCGCTATGGGCGAATACTTCCGGGATCGCGGGCAACACGCCCTCGTCGTTTACGATGATCTCTCCAAGCACGCGGCGGCCTATCGTGAGATCAGCCTCTTGTTGCGGCGCCCCCCCGGACGCGAGGCGTATCCGGGGGATGTCTTCTATCTGCATTCGCGGTTGCTGGAGCGAGCGGCGAAATACAGCGAGGAATTCGGCGGCGGATCGCTCACGGCTCTGCCTATTATTGAAACGCAACTGGGCGATGTCTCCGCCTACATTCCGACGAACGTCATCTCGATCACAGATGGCCAGATCTATCTGGAGACCGATCTCTTCCACGCCGGGATTCGGCCGGCGATCAATGTGGGGATTTCGGTCTCGCGCGTGGGCGGATCGGCACAGATCAAAGCGATGAAGCAGGTGGCTGGGACCTTGCGCTTGGAGCTGGCGCAATATCGGGAGCTGGCCGCGTTCGCGCAGTTCGGATCGGATCTGGACAAGGTGACCCTGCAGCAGCTCAATCGTGGGCGCAAGCTGACGGAATTGCTCAAACAGGATCAGTACAAGCCGATGGACGTCGAGAAACAAATCGTCTCGATCTGGGCGGGGACGAACGGGTATCTGGACGACCTGCCCGATGAACTCGTGCGCCCGTTTGAGGAGGAGCTGCTGCAGTTTGTCGAAAATAGCCGCGCGGGGCTTCTGGAGAAGATTCGCACGCGAAAGGCGCTCGATGAAGAGATCCTGACCGAATTGCAAGAGGCCGTGCGGGAGTTCAAGGAGCGATTCGTGACGGCGCATGCCGTGACGGCACAGGCGGCATAAGGAGAGAACGATGGCGAGCTTACAGGACTTGCGGCGACGCGTTCGTGCCGTGCGGAGCATGCAACAGGTGACGCGCGCTATGAAGATGGTCTCGGCCGCGAAGCTCCGCCGGGCACAGGAGCGCGTCATCGCAGCGCGCCCGTATGCGGAGCGCATGGCCTCTGTGCTCCGGGGATTGGCCGAACGCGCCGAGCAGTATCGCCATCCGCTGCTGGAGCCGCGCGGCGAGGATCACCTCGTCCTCGTCCTCATCACCGCCGACAAAGGGCTCTGCGGCGCGTATAACACGAACCTTATCCGCGCTGCCCACGCTTTTCTCGAGCGACATCCGGAGGCGCGCGTCGAGCTCGTCTGCATCGGTCGAAAGGGGCGCGACTTCTTCCGCCGACACGGCGTCCCGATTCGCGCCGAGTATACGGGCGTGACAGCCCGACAAGTGGAGTTGCCTGTCGCCCGGCAGATCGCGCAGGCACTCATCGAGGATTTCCTCGCCCCCGAATCGGACATTGATAAGGTCCTCCTCCTCTACATGGAGTTCAAATCGGCCGCGCGTCAGCAGATCGTCCTCGAGCAACTCCTGCCCATCGTGCGGTGGCCGGCTGAAGGTGAGCCTCCCGCGCCGCGCGAAGTCTTCATTGACTATCTCTACGAACAGCCTCCGGGTGAGATCTTCGATCGCCTGCTCCCGCGATACGTGGAATCGGAGGTCTATCGCGCTCTTCTGGAGGCGACGGCCTCCGAACATGGCGCGCGCATGATGGCCATGGATGCGGCGACGAAGAATGCCGAGGAGATGATCGCCTCGCTCACGCTTCAGATGAACCGCGTCCGACAGGCGACGATCACCAAGCAGATCATCGAAGTCGTCAGCGGTGCCGCCGCCCTCGAGGAGATGGCGCGCTAGCGCGCCCGTCCCAACCGGGCGATATCGGCGAAGTAGTGGACGAACATCTTGATCCCACCAGCCGTTTGCGCCCAGTCGTAGTTCTCGTTCGGGGCGTGATACCCATGCTCGGGCAGGCTCAATCCGAGGAAGATGATCGGCGCCCGCAAGTATTCCTCCATGATCACCACAGCTCCGATCGAGCCCCCCTCTCGCGTGAAGGCCGGCTCCTTGCCGAAGGCGAACTTCATGGCGCGGCGTGCGGCCTCTGCGTAAGGACCGGTGAACGATCCCAGATAGGGGCGCAGCGTCCCGGCTCTCCGAATCACGACGTCCGGATTCTTCGACCGAATGAACTCGCTCACCAAGCGGAAGATCTTCTCCGCATCCTGATCGGGGACCAAACGCATGCTGATCTTGGCCTCGGCGCGCGGAGGGATGATCGTCTTGATGCCCGGACCGCGATACCCCCCGACGATCCCGTGCACCTCGAAGGTCGGCTCGGCCATGATTCCCTTCACCACGCGCGCGGGATCGGTCGTGCGCAGCGAGCGAAATTCATGCACGCGCATGAACCGTCGCACGGTGAAACCGGACGCGAGATAATTCTTCACCTCCCGGCGCGTCACCTTTCGCACATCGTCGTAAAACCCCGGAATCTTCACGCGCCCCGTCCGCGGATCATAGCACTCGCAGATGAGCTGACACAGTTCCCCGATGGGATTGCGCGCCGGTCCTCCTGTGACCCCTGAGTGCGCATCCTTTTTGCCCGTCTCCAAGGTGAGCGTGAGCCCAAGCAACCCTCTCAGCCCATACGGCACCGTCGGCTTATGTCGCGCGATCCAAATCGTATCGGAGACGAGCACGGAGTCCGTGCGCAGCTCCTTCCGCTTCCCTCGCATGAAGTGAGCGAAATGGGGACTGCCAATCTCTTCTTCCAGCTCCCAGATGAAATGGACGTTGAGAGGCACGCCGTGCTCCACCGCATATCGAGCCGCCAAGAGCGCCGTCAGCGCCGGCCCTTTGTCGTCGGTCGTGCCCCGACCGAAGTACCGTCCGTCCTCCCGAACGAAGGCAAAGGGCGGCGTGCGCCATTCTTCGGGATCAGCGGGTTGCACATCGAGGTGGTTGTAGATGGTGACCGTCGGATGTCTCGGATCAGTGATCAGGCGACCGAAGACGACAGGATGTCCCGGAGTCGGCACGATCTCCACAGAGGCGCCGATATCTCGGAGATATTCCGCCGCTAAACGCGCTCCCCGCTCGATGTCCTCCTTCCGCTCAGGATCCACGCTCACGGTCGGCGTCTCGACCAGGGCCGCGAGTCTCTCCTCGAATTCCGATCGCACGTGCCGAATGTACGCCTCCAAACCGCGAAAGAGCGCCGATGTCTGTTTCATACCTCTCGCCTCCCCCGTGTGCTGCCCGCGCCCGACTCAGACGCGATGTCGGGCGAGGAATTCCTCCAGAGGAGCCAGCTCCTCCGGCGAGTGAACGACGCGCCCCTCCATGCCTCCATCCACGAAGACCGTTTGTCCGGAGATGAAGCGCGCGCATTTCTCCGAGCAGAGGAAGACAACGATCGGAGCAATGTCCTCCGGGCGCGGCACCTCCCAGGCGATGGCGCGCGTCTGAAAGGACCGCTTCAGGATGTCGGGTGTGATCCCCTCCATCATACCGGTCAGCGTCCACCCCGGCCCCACGATATTCACAGCGGCATAGGGAGCGAGCTTCACGATCTCGTTCTTCAACGAGAGCATGAAAGCGTGCAGAGCCGACTTGGCCGCTGCGTATGCGGCGTTGTAGGCCTCGCCGAATTTCGCCGCCGTCGAAGAGATGATGACAATGCGTCCGCTTCGTTGTCGCTCCACGATGGGGAGGAATTCGCGGACGCAATAGAAGACCGAGCGAGTGTTCACGCGGAACTCGAAATCCCAATCCTCAGTGGTCAGATCCTTGATCCCAATCCCCTCATGCGGCGACGCTCCCGCGTTGGCGATCAGAAGATCGAGCCGGCCGCGCCAGCGAACGGCATCGGCGAAGAGTCGCCGCACATCCTCCTCGCGAGCCAGATCAGCGCCGAGCACAAGGCTCTCGCGCGGCAACTCTCGCTGCAGTGCCTCAGCGCGATCTCGCCCCGTGTGGTAATGGATGATGACCTGCGCGCCCTCCTCCACCAGAAGGCGCACGATAGCCCGTCCGATCCCACCGGATCCTCCGGTGACGAGCGCCACCTTATCGGCCAGTCCGAGATCCATACGTCTCCCTCTCCCGAAGAACGCGTCTGTTCCCTCCACGGGAAGGACAGCTCACGAGTCCTCTCGCACGTAGGTCAACCAGTCCTCCGGTGCTTCCTTCCGCCCCGTCGCGATGGCGAAGAACTCCTCCTGCAGCCGCCGAGTGATCGGGCCGCGTCGGCCATCGCCGATTCGAATCCGATCGATCGAGCGCACAGGCGTGATCTCGGCCGCCGTCCCCGTGAAGAAGACTTCGTCGGCGATGTAGAGCATCTCCCGCGGGATCGTCGTCTCGTGCGCCTCGATGCCGAGCATCCGACAGATCTTCAGGACCGTATCGCGGGTGATCCCCGGCAGAATGGAGGAGCTCAGCGAGGGCGTCAGGACCTTTCCGTTCACAACTAGGAAGATATTCTGCCCGCTCCCCTCGCTCACATTCCCATGGATATCGAGCGCGATCCCCTCGGCGAAACCATTCACGAGGGCCTCCATCTTGATCAGTTGTGAGTTCATGTAATTGGCCGCCACCTTCGCCAACGCGGGCAATGTATTCGGTGCGATGCGCGCCCAGGTCGAGACACACGCATCCACTCCTTCCTCCAACGCCCCCTCGCCCAGATACTTCCCCCACACCCAACAGGCGATGTAGGTCTCGATCGGACAGGGGAACGGATTCACGCCCAGGGCTCCATAGCCCCGAAAGACGAAAGGACGAATATAGCACTCCGAGACCGCATTGCGCCGCACGAGCTCCTTGCACGCTTCCACCAGGTCCTCCAGCGTGTAGGGGATCTCCATCCGGTAAATATGGCAGGAGTGGATCAAGCGCTGCAGATGCTCCCGCAAACGGAAGATCGCCGGACCGCGCGGCGTCGCGTAGCACCGAATCCCTTCGAAAGCGACCGAGGCGTAATGGAGCCCATGTGCCAGGACGTGAATTCTCGCGTCCTCCCACGCAATGAACTGCCCGTTATGCCAGATGTATTTCGTCAGCTCCTGCTCCATACCTGCCTCCTTCCCTCACGCCATCGGAGGCGTCGTGTGAGACGTCGTCCCCCTCACGCCCGTTCGCACGAAAAAGCCGCCTCGGGCATTCCGAGGGCGGCTTCCTCTCTTTCCCCGTCCATACTGCGCACGTTTCCTCACGCGCGGCCGTGAAGGGGGAGCGATCGCTCCCCCTCTCGCCTTCTCACTCGGAGAGATCGTTGAAGCTCTCCTCCGAACTCGAGTCCTCGGCAACGGTGATGCCAATATCCCGGAGCAATTCCTCGCGCTCCTCCTCTGAAGGCAGGATGACCTCGGCCTCCTCCGCCACGCGGTCCACGGGGATGCGAATGTTCCGGTAGTACTTCATCCCGGTGCCCGCCGGGATGAGCCGTCCCACGATGACGTTCTCTTTGAGCCCGCGCAGGAAATCGATCCGTCCGCTGACGGCCGCTTCCGTGAGCACACGCGTCGTCTCCTGGAAAGAGGCCGCGCTGATGAAGCTCTCGGTTGAGAGACTCGCCTTCGTGATTCCGAGCAGCAACGGCTCGGCCTGGGCCGGTCGGCCGCCCATCTTCACCACGCGCTCGTTCTCCTCCTGGAAATGGAAACGATCCACCTGCTCGTCGAGCACGAACTCGGTATCTCCGGGATCCTTGATCCGCACCCAACGGAGCATCTGTCGGACGATGACCTCGATGTGCTTGTCATTGATGGTGACGCCTTGCTGTCGGTAGACCTCCTGGATCTCGTTGACGAGATACTTCTGAACGGCCTCCACGCCCAGAATAGCGAGGATGTCATGCGGGTTCAGTGGCCCATCAATGAGCGGATCTCCCGCCTGCACGTAATCCCCATCCTGCACGTTCAGGTGCACGCCGCGCGGGATCGAGTACTCGCGAACCTCACCATCGTCACCGATGATCTGGACCTTTTGCACGCCGCGCTGGATGCCAAGCACCTTCACGCGGCCGGAGATCTCGGTCATGACTGCTGTCTCCCGCGGCTTGCGCGCCTCGAATAATTCGACGACACGCGGCAGACCGCCAACGATGTCCTTGGCCTTCGCCGTTTGCCGCGGGATCTTCGCGATGACATCGCCGGGCGCGACGCGCACGCCCTCGGCCTCCTGAACAGCCTTATCCTGCCAATCCTCGCGCCGCTCCTCGCGCTTGCGCCGACGCCACTCGTCGAAATCATTGACGAGGATGATGGCGCGGATGGGCAGATGCTGCACCTTGATGAGGCGCCCCTCGTCGTCGCGAATCTCAATGCGCGGCTGCAACTTCTCATCCAGCGATTCGATGACGAAGCGGTAGGCCAACCCGGTGACCTTATCCACCTCCTCGCGGAACGTCACGTTCTCGATGAGATCTCGGAAGTGAACCGTCCCTTCCACATCCGAGAGGATGGAGAACGTGTAGGGATCCCACTCGACCAGGCACTGGTCAGGCTCCACCATCTGCCCATCGGTCACGCGGAGGACGGCTCCATAGGTGACCGGATAGGTCTCGATCTCACGCCCGCGAGCGTCCACAAGGGCAATATAGCCGTTGCGGTTCATGGCGATGAGCTCGCCCCGGCGATTGCGGATCGTTTTGAGGTTGACGAATTTGACCCGTCCGGCGCGCCGCGCTTCGTGCGAGGACTGCTCCTTGATGGCGCCCGTCGCCCCGCCGATATGGAACGTGCGCATGGTCAACTGCGTCCCCGGCTCGCCGATGGACTGCGCGGCGAGGATACCCACGGCCTCACCGATCTCGACCATCTTCCCCGTGGCGAGATTCCGTCCGTAGCAGAGGACGCACACGCCGCGCCGGGATTCACAGGTGAGCACCGAGCGGATCCTCACCCGCTCGATACCGGCATTCTGAATCTCATTGGCGAGGTCCTCGGTGATCTCCTGATTGGCGCGCACCAGGACGCTGCCGTCAATCGGATCAATGACATCCTCCAGGGCGACGCGCCCGATGATGCGCTCGCGCAAGGGCTCGACGATCTCCCCCGCGTGGATGATCGCCTCAGCCCAGATGCCCTTGACCGTGCCGCAATCGTACTCGGTCACGATCACGTCTTGCGCGACGTCCACCAAGCGCCGGGTCAGATATCCGGAATCCGCCGTCTTGAGGGCCGTATCGGCCAAGCCCTTGCGCGCGCCGTGCGTCGAGATGAAGTACTGGAGGACGTTCAGCCCCTCGCGGAAGTTGGCCAGAATCGGCGTCTCGATGATCTCCCCGGTCGGCTTGTTCATCAAGCCGCGCATACCCGCCAACTGTCGAATCTGTTGCTTGGAGCCGCGCGCGCCGGAATCGGCCATGACGATGAGCGGGTTGGGGACGCCCGTCTCTTTCTCCCGCTGCTCCATGGCCTTGAACATCTCATCCGCGACCCGCTCGGCCACGTTCGACCAGATCTCAATCACGCGGTTGTAGCGCTCGCCAGATGTGATGACCCCCTCCTTCACCTGCTTCTCGACAGCGAGCACCTCCTTCTGCGCCTGACGAATGAGCTCGCCCTTGCTCTCGGGAACGACGAGATCATCAATGCAGAGCGAAATGCCCGACTTCGTCGCATAGAAGAAGCCGAGATCCTTCAAGTTGTCAAGGAGAGTGATCGTCTTGGCATGCCCCAAGCGCAAGAAGCAGTACCGGACGAGCGATTGCAACCCATTCTTCTTCATCAGACCGTTGATGAAGGGCATGCCCTCCGGCATATGTTGATTGAAGATGACGCGGCCCACGGTCGTATCAATAAGCCGCCCCTGCACGTCATAGACGGGAGCATTGACGACGTCCTGGGGATCCCGCTGCGCTTCCAGATCAATCAACCGCCCCTCATAGCGAAGCCGGATGGGCGTTTGCGTCTCGACGATCCCCTCCTCCAACGCCAGCAGGACTTCGTCCATCGAGGCGAAGCGCATCCCTTCGCCCTTGGCCCCCGGCTTGCGCCGCGTCAGATAGTAGAGGCCGAGCACGATGTCCTGCGTGGGCACGGCGATGGGCTGCCCGCTCGCCGGCGAGAGGATGTTGTGGCTGGAGAGCATGAGCACCGACGCCTCGACTTGAGCTTCCGGCGAGAGGGGCACATGCACAGCCATCTGGTCCCCATCGAAATCGGCGTTGAACGCCGTGCACACGAGCGGATGGATCTTGATCGCCTTCCCCTCGACCAAGATCGGCTCGAACGCCTGAATGCCCAGCCGATGCAGCGTCGGCGCGCGATTGAGCAGCACCGGATGCTCGCGGATCACTTCTTCGAGCACATCCCACACGATCGGATCCTGCTTCTCGACGATCTCCTTCGCCTGCTTGACCGTCGCCACGTAGCCTTTCTTCTGCAGGAGGTGGTAGATGAAGGGCTTGAACAGCTCAAGGGCCATCTGCTTCGGCAAGCCGCACTGATGGAGCTTGAGTTCGGGACCGATGACGATGACCGAACGCCCGCTGTAATCCACGCGTTTGCCTAAGAGATTCTGACGGAAGCGCCCCTGTTTTCCTTTGAGCGAATCGGCGAGCGATTTGAGGGGCCGATTGTTCGCCCCCTTGATGACGCGTCCGCGCCGACCATTATCCAGAAGGGCATCCACGGCCTCCTGCAGCATGCGCTTCTCGTTGCGCACGATGACCTCCGGAGCGCGGAGCTCCAACAGCTTCTGCAATCGGCTGTTGCGATTGATCACCCGGCGATAGAGCTCGTTCAGATCCGACGTGGCGAAGCGCCCGCCATCGAGCGGCACCAGCGGGCGCAACTCCGGCGGGATGACCGGCAAAACCTCCAGGATCATCCACTCGGGCCGATCCCCAGACTTCCGGAACGCGTCCACGACCTTCAGGCGCTTGGCGTACTTGAGTCGCTTCTGCTGCGAGGGATCGGTTTTCATCTTCTCGCGGAGCTCCGCCGCTAATGCCTCCAGGTCCACCTGCTGCAGGAGGATACGAATGGCCTCGGCCCCCATGCGGGCGACCTCCGGCCCAAACTTCCCCGGGAACTCCTGCGCCAGTTTCCGATACTGCTCCTCGCTGAGCAGTTCTTTGTACCGAAGGGGCAGGCCGAGCCGCTCCAGCTCCTCGTCCGGCTTGATGACGATGTACGACTCGTAGTAGAGCACCTTCTCCAGATCGCGAAGACTCAGGTCCAAGAGCTGACCGATGCGCGAGGGCAGGCTCTTGAAGAACCAGATATGCGAACACGGAGCCGCGAGCTCAATGTGCCCCATGCGCTCGCGCCGCACCCGGCTCAAGGTGACCTCGACCCCGCACTTATCGCAGATGACTCCTCGGTACTTCGCTCGTTTGTACTTGCCACAGAGGCATTCATAATCGGCGATGGGACCGAAGATCCGAGCGCAGAAGAGACCATCGCGCTCGGGCTTGTGTGTGCGATAATTGATCGTCTCCGGCTTGGTCACCTCGCCATGCGACCACGAGCGGATCTTCTCCGGCGAGGCCAGCCCGATGCGAATCGCCTCGAAGTCGAGTGTGGTTGATTCTCGCTCAAAGAAGCGCCGTGGAAACATAGGCTGACTCCTTTCCGGGAGCCCGATGTCTCCCGATTACTCCTCCTCTTTGCCGGTCAGTAATTCCACATCCAGGCAGAGCCCTTGCAGCTCGCGCATGAGGACGCTGAAGGATTCGGGCACGCCCGGCTCGAAATCATAGTTCCCGTTGACGATCCCCTCGTAGATGCGGGACCGTCCCGCCACATCGTCGGATTTCGCCGTGAGCAGCTCCTGAAGCGTATACGCCGCACCATAAGCTTCCAGCGCCCACACCTCCATCTCGCCAAAGCGCTGACCGCCGAACTGCGCCTTCCCACCGAGCGGCTGCTGCGTGATGAGCGAGTACGGACCGATCGAGCGCGCGTGGATCTTCTCGTCCACAAGGTGCATGAGCTTCATCATGTAGATGTAGCCGACGGTCACCGGTTCATCGAAAGGCTCTCCCGTCAGACCGTCATAGAGGATCGTCTTCCCGCTCACGCCGACCATCGGCGGCAGTCCCTGCTCCCGCAGCCGAGCGTCCGCTTGCCGGAGCAGGTCCTTGATCTGCCCCTCGCGCGCGCCGTCGAAAACGGGAGAGGAGAAGTGCAACCCGAGCACCTTTCCCGCCCAGCCCAAGTGCGTCTCCAGAAGCTGGCCGACGTTCATCCGCGAGGGCACGCCAAGCGGATTGAGCACGATCTCGACCGGCGTCCCATCCGGCAGGAAGGGCATGTCTTCCTCCGGCACGATCTTCGCGATGACGCCCTTATTGCCGTGGCGACCCGCCATCTTATCGCCGACCGAGAGCTTCCGCTTCATCGCGATGTAGACCTTCACGAGCTTGATCACGCCCGCTTGAAGCTCATCTCCGCGCTTGAGCTTCTCGATCTTCTCCTGATAGAACTGCTTGAGCACGGCGATCTGCCGCTCGATCCGAGCCTCCAGCTCCTTGACCTCCGCCATGATGTCGGCCCGCTCGAGCTGGATCTTCTTGAGGGCCGAATAGTCGAGCGACTCCAGGAAATCCCGCACCAGACGCGTCCCCTTGGAGGCCAATTTCTTGCGGCTGACGATGAGATCGGCCGCCAAGCGCTTCCCCTCCAGCAGCTCGATGAGCCGTTTGTTCCGCTCTTCCTCGAGGATGCGGATCTCGTCCTGCAGGTCGCGCAGAAGCCGCTCTTCCTGCGCCTTCTCGATCTGCAGGCTGCGCGCATCCTTGGGAGCGCCACGCCGCGTGAAGACCTTGACATCAATGACGGTTCCTTCAATGCCCGGCGGACACTTGAGCGACGCATCGCGCACGTCGCTGGCCTTCTCGCCGAAGATCGCTCGCAGCAGCTTCTCCTCCGGCGTGAGTTGCCCCTCGCCCTTGGGCGTCACCTTCCCCACCAGGATCGAGCCCGGCTTGACGTAAGCCCCGATGCGAATGATCCCGCTCTCATCCAAATCGCGCAGCATGTACTCGGAGACGTTCGGGATGTCGCGCGTGATCTCCTCGGGGCCCAGTTTCGTCTCGCGCGCCTCAATCTCCAACTCCTCGATGTGGATGGAGGTATAGGCGTCGTCTTTGACGAGCTTCTCCGAGATCACAATGGCATCTTCGAAGTTATACCCGCGCCACGGGAGGAACGCGACCAAGACGTTGCGGCCTAGGGCCAGCTCCCCACGATCCGTGCAGGGGCCATCGGCGATGACCTCCCCGCGACGAACGCGCTGACCGACACGCACAATAGGCCGTTGGTTGATGCACGTGTCTTGATTCGATCTCTGGAACTTGACCAGCGGATAGATATCCGCCGTCACCTCGCGCGAGAGGACACCGCCGTCCGCGCTCGTATCGGCTCGGATGATGATGCGCTCCGAATCCACATAATCCACGACACCATCGCGCTTGGCGACAACCACGGCTCCCGAATCCCGAGCGACGACCGCCTCCATGCCGGTCCCCACAATCGGCGCTTCCGGGCGCAGCAACGGCACCGCTTGCCGCTGCATGTTCGATCCCATGAGCGCGCGATTGGCATCATCGTGTTCCAAGAAGGGAATGAGGGAGGCGGCGACCGAGACCACTTGCTTCGGGGAGATGTCAATGAACTGCACCTCCTCGCGGCTGACCGTGACGAACTCCCCACCCCGCCGCGCGATCACCCGATCGGGAATGATGAACCCCTTCTCATCCAACTCGACGTTCGCCTGAGCGATCACATATCGCGCCTCCTCCCACGCAGTCAGATAGAAGGGAGCGAGCTCATATTCGGCCGGCCGCTTGCCCTCGGCCTGAAGCTGACGATTCACACGGTCCACCTTCTCCTTGGGCAGATGCTCACCGAGGCGGAACGGACTCTCACCCGGATTGAGGATGCGCACATAGTCCACGACGCGCCCGTTTTCGACCTTTCGATAGGGCGCCTCGATGAAGCCAAACTCATTGACGCGGGCATAGCACGCCAGGCTGGAGATCAGGCCAATGTTCGGCCCTTCCGGCGTCTCGATCGGACAGATGCGCCCGTAATGCGTCGGATGCACATCGCGCACCTCAAAGCCCGCGCGTTCCCGCGAGAGACCGCCCGGTCCGAGCGCCGAAAGCCGCCGCTTATGCGTGATCTCGGCCAGCGGGTTCGTCTGATCCATGAACTGCGAGAGCTGGCTCGATCCGAAGAACTCCTTGAGCGCCGCCATCACCGGCTTGGCGTTGACGAGATCGCGCGGCATGGCCGTCTGCAGCTCGGCGTGCACGGACATCTTCTCCTTAATCGCTCGCTCCATCCGGACCAAGCCGACGCGGAACTGATTCTCCAACAACTCTCCCACTGGGCGCACGCGCCGATTCCCCAAGTGATCGCGATCATCCACCTCGCCAATATCCTTCCGCAGCTTGAAGAGATACCGGACGACGTCGAAGAAATCTTGCGGCGAGAGCGTCAGATCCTCCAGCCGATGGCGCTCGGGATACCCCATCTTGATGTTGAACTTCAGGCGCCCGACGCGCGAGAAATCGAACTTGCGCGGATCGAAGAACATGCCTTCGAAGAGGCGCCAGGACGAGAGAATCGTCGGAGGATCCCCAGGCCTCATCTTCCGGTAGATCTCGAGCAGCGCCTCGGCGGGCGTGCGCGTGGGATCTTTCCGCAACGTCTGACTCAACGTGGCGCCGATGTCATCGTTCTCCGGGAAGAAGAGGTCGAACTCCGTGATCCCGCTGCCGATGACGTTAGAGATCGCCGGCGGCGTGGCCGGCGTGTTCGCCTCCGCCCGGACCTCGCCCGTCGGATCCACGAGATCGGAGATAAAGTACGCCCCCTCCAGATCCGCGACCGAGATCTCCACCTCCTCCACTTTCGCCGCCAGGAGCTGACGGTAGAGCGCCGTCGTGATCCTCCGACCCGCTCGGACAAGGACTTCTCCCGTGCGCGGATGAACAACATCGCGAACGGCGCGCGGTTCGAAGATGTTCAAGACGGCCTGCTCCGGATGCGCCTCCGGTCGAAGCCGCCAATAGAGCCGGCCGTCGCGCACGACGAAACTCTCCCACCGATAGAACTGGCGCAGCATCTCCTCATCCGTGAAGCGCGCGTTCACGATCGTGCTCTTGAGCCGTTCCTCGTCATCCCGCATCGCGGCCATATCGTACTTGAGCGGCAATCCGAGCGCCCGCAAGAACGTCGTCCCCACGATCTTTCGCTTCTTATCAATGCGCACATAGAGGATGCTCTTGGCATCGTACTCGAACTCGACCCACGCTCCGCGATTGGGGATGATCTTGCCCAGGTAGGAATGAATCGTGGGCTTCTCGAAGTACACACCCGGGCTCCGATGCAACTGCGAGACGATGACCCGATCCGTCCCGTTGATGACGAAGGCTCCGCTCTCGGTCATGAGCGGGATCTCCCCGAAGTAGACCTCCTCCTCCTTGATGTCGCGCACCTGTCGCCGACCAGTCGCCTCGTCCACGTCGAAGATCGTCAGGCGGAACTTCACCTTCATCGGCACGGCATACGTCATGCCCCGCTCGCGGCACTCCTCGACGTCGTACTTCAACTTGAGTCCCACCGGCTCTCCACAGTGTGGGCAGAGGTTGAGAACGTTCGGATTGAGCGTCCCGCAGCGGTGACAGAGAATGTCCTCGGTCGAGAACGGGTTCAACCGAATGAGAGCCCCGCACTGCCGGCAGCTCGAGCGCAAGTGCCGGAGGCCCTCCAACTGACCACACTTGCAGCGCCAGGTTCCGATAGAGTACTCCACGAAGTCCAGTTGCGCCGTCCCGCGATAATCCGTGATCGGAAAGACCGAAAGGAAGACAGACTGCAAGCCCACCGTCGGATCTCGCTCCTCCGGCAGCAGATCCATTTGCAGAAACCGATCGTAAGACCGGCGCTGCAACTCGATGAGATTCGGAATAGCAATTGCTGTCTTGATTCGCGAAAAATCTATGCGGTGATGCGGACGCCTATCCGGTGCCGACATAGCGCTTTTCTCCTCCACCGCTTTTGGAGGCTCCGCCCGATCGTCAGACCAGGTGGAGAGCCCATCAGAGACCTCATCCCCTGATCGGGGTCACTGCTCAGAGCTCGCCACGTTCGCCTAGGGAACACGCCATCATTCCGACGCTCGAAGGCAACCGCGGGATGCTCCGCAGGTCCTTCTCGCGCCCGAGAGTCCATGCTTTTCATCGTCTGCGAATGCTCTCTTCAGAGATACCCGCCGTGAGACCCGAGCCTCAGCGGTTGCTCGAGGGGTCTCGACGCTCGTCACTTGATCTCAACCCGAGCCCCCGCCTCCTCGAGCTTCTTCTTCACCGCCTCCGCCTCTTCCTTGGAGACGCCTTCCTTAATGGGCTTGGGCGCCCCTTCGACAAGGTCCTTCGCCTCTTTCAATCCGAGACTGGTCAACTCGCGAACGACTTTGATGACGTTGATCTTCTTGGCCGGATCAACGGCAGCCAAGATGACGTCGAATTCCGTCTTCTCCTCGACCGCCGGAGCGGCTGCCGCTGCCGGAGCTCCCGCCACGGCCGGTCCGGCGACGACGGCGGCAGCCGCCGAGACGCCGAACCTCTCCTCCATGAGCTTCACCAACTCGGACGCCTCTAACAAGGTCAATCCGGCGATCTGTTCGACAATAGCCTGCAATTTCTCACTCACGTCCGTCTCCCTCCCTTTCCCAACAAGGATTTCGCTCCGATCAGGAACCGGCCTCTCGCTTTTGATCGCGAATCTGGCCGAGAACGACCACAAGATTTCTCGCGACTCCCGTGATGGCCGACATCAGAGCCCGCGTGGGCGCCTGAACGAGGGCCATGATCTGGCTCATCAGCTCCGCGCGCGAGGGCAAGGTCGCGATGGCCGGAATCTGTGGCGCTTCGACCACCGTCCCCTCCACCAAGGCCGCCTTGAAATGAACCTGCGCGTTCTCCTTCGCGAACTCGGTCAGCGCTCGGACGAGCGCCACAGGATCGCCCGTGCTGAAGGCGATGGCCGTCATGCCCCGAAAATGCCCACTCAGTCGCTCCACGGGCGTCCCTTGCGCGGCCAAGCGCGCCAGCGTATTTTTCACTACGCGAAAGCGCGCGTTGGCCGCTTCCAACCGCCGCCGCAACTCCCAATCCTTGGCGACGCTCAATCCTTGCGTGCTCAGCAGGACCACCGTGGGTGTCTCGCGAAAAGCCTGCGCGAGCCATTCGATCTCCGCTTGTCGCTGCTGCCTCGTCTTCATCGTTCCCTCTCCTTACGGCCATCCGCTCACATCGAGCTTCACGCCAGGGCTCATCGTCGAGGAGATCGCGATTCCTTTGATATACTTCCCCTTGGCCGAGGCCGGACGCGCACTGACGACGGCCTCGATGAGCGCTCGGGCGTTCTCTGCAAGCCGAGAGGTCTCAAAGGAAAGCTTGCCGATCGGCGCGTGCACGACGCCCGTCTTATCCACGCGAAACTCGATCCGTCCCGCTTTCACCTCGCGCACCGCCGTCTTCACGTCAAAGGTGACCGTCCCCGTCTTCGGATTCGGCATCAAGCCGCGCGGTCCCAAGATCTTCCCAAGCGGTCCGACCAAGCGCATCATGTCCGGTGTCGCAATCAAGGCGTCGAACTCCAACCATCCCTCCTTGATGCGCCCGACCAGATCCTCTCCCCCGACGACATCCGCTCCGGCCTCCTCAGCTTCCTTGATCTTCTCACCGGAAGCGATCACCGCCACGCGCTTGCTCTTGCCCAGGCCGTGCGGGAGGACCACCGTCCCGCGGACCATCTGATCGGCCTTCCGAGGATCCACATTGAGCTGAATGGCCAGCTCGACCGTCTCGTCGAAGCGCGCGAAGGCGATCCGCTTGATCAGCTCGATGGCTTCCTCCAGCCCATATGTTCGCGTCCGATCCACCTGAGCCAGTGCGGCTGCATACTTCTTCCCCCCCATCGATCCCTCCCTTACTGCTCCACGATCTCCAAGCCCATGTTCCGCGCCGTCCCCATGATGATGCGCATCGCGGCTTCGAGCGACGTCGTGTTCAAATCCGGCAGCTTCGTCCGCGCGATCTCCTCGATCTGCTTCATCGTCACGCGGCCCACCTTCTGCCGGTTCGGCTGCGGTGAGCCTTTCTCGATCCCCGCGGCCTTCTTCAAGAGATCAGCGGCCGGCGGCGTCTTCGTCACGAACGTGAACGAGCGATCCGAATAAACCGTCACGACCACGGGGATATTCACGTCGCCCATGTTCGCCGTCCGGGCGTTGAACTGCTTGCAGAACTCCATGAGATTGATCCCATGCGGTCCGAGCGAAGTGCCCACGGGGGGTGCCGGCGTCGCTCGCCCCGCCGGAATTTGCAACTTCACCTGCGCCACGACCTTTTTCGCCATATCACTCTTCTTCCGCGAAGGTCACCTTCTCGACTTGGAGGAAATTCAATTCGACGGGCGTCGAACGCCCGAAGATCGTCACCATCACCTTCAGCGTGTTCTTATCCAGATTCACCTCATCCACCTTCCCCATGAATCCTGTGAACGGGCCGTCCATGATCTTCACCATCTCCCCCGGGACAAACACATGCTTGGGCTTCGGCTTATCGGCTGTGAGCGAGACGTGATGGATGATCTCCTCGACCTCCTCATCCGTCAATGGCGTCGGATGCTGCCCGCCGACGAATCCCGTAACCTTCGGCGTGTAGCGCACCACCTGCCAGGCCTTCTCAGAAATCTCTCCCCGCTCATTGGTCTCGATCTGCACGAGCACGTAACCGGGGAAGATCATCTTCTCCGACTCGATGCGACGCCCTCCTCGCAGCTCCACGACTTTCTCCGTCGGCACGAGCACATTGGTGATCTCTTGTTCCATGCCGAAGGCTCGAATTCGATTCTTCAAGCTCTCGCACACCTTGTGCTCATGCCCGGAGTAGGTATGAATGATGAACCACCGCTTCGACATCGCCTATCGCGCTGCGTATTCGAACACCTTACTGACCAGATACCCGAGTACCCAGTTCGTACCGTAGAGGAAGAACCCGAAGAAGAAGACGACAATCAGAACGACGATCGTCTGCGCATAGACCTCCTTCCACGTGGGCCAGGAGACTTTCTGCAGCTCCAGCTTCACATCCGCATAGAACTGCCGCGCGGCGCGAGCCTTGGCCACCACAGAAGAGCCCACTCGGACCGGGAGCCCAGCGATCCACTGCCCGGCTCGCACGATCCAACTCGGCTCGCTGACGATCGGTTTCTTCTCGACCCCCGCTGCAACTTTCGCCATGGCTCTCACGAAGCGATGGCAGGGGTAGCAGGATTCGAACCTGCCCTTGCGGTTTTGGAGACCGCCGTGCTATCCGCTGACACCATACCCCTGCCGAACCGACGTCACTTTGTCTCCCGATGCAGTGTATGCCGACGACATACGCGGCAGAACTTCCGAAACTCCAGCCGCTTGGTCGTCTTCTTCTTGTTCTTCGTCGTCGAGTAGTTCCGCGCTTTGCACTCGGAGCACTGCAGGATGACGATCTCCCGCGGCATGCCTCACTCCACGATTTCGGTGATGGTGCCGGCGCCGACGGTGCGGCCTCCTTCGCGGATGGCGAAGCGCAAGCCCTTCTCCAGAGCGATAGGGGTGATCAGCTCCACCTCCAAATTCACATT
>Ga0079995_1056631_pt2 | contig 160906 bp, 170 predicted proteins | sample FaiFalFF_MnMetaG_2_FD_69198 | JGI IMG/M metagenome (GOLD analysis project Ga0079995, IMG submission 69198) | Freshwater microbial communities from Yellowstone National Park, Wyoming, USA - Fairy Falls C (FF_Mn_C) (SPADES assembly) (version 4) | ecosystem: Environmental > Aquatic > Freshwater >... | reverse complement strand
TGCCCCGATCCCCGCCGCGTCAGAGGAGCTCTGAGCGTGGTACACTATGAGCCGACCCGAAGCTGGGCCCGCAAAGTACACCATACCCCGGGACGGGATCGGCTAGTAGCCCGCCTGACACCACGCTGACACCACCGCCGCGGAAGGAAGGAGGGCGGTGGCGGTGACGGTCTTCCAACGCAAGGACGGCTGGTGGCAGGCCACCTTGTGCCTGGGTGGCCGCAGGCGGGCCTTCTACGGCAGGACCAAGCAGCAGGCCCAGGACCGCTTGTCACCTGGAGGGCCTGCGGGCAACCCGGCTGGACAAGATCACGCCCTACGCCCTGGCGGCGGTCCTGCACCCTCTGCGCTCTCGCCCACGGCAGGCCCTGAAGGTCTACCGGCTGCTTTCCAAGGTCCTGCGGCAGGCGGTCCGGCTCGGCCTAGTTGGGTCCAACCCTCTGGAAGGCCTGGAGGTACCCAGGTACCGGCCTGTTCTGTCTCGGCTTTCGTTTCAATCCTGATCCGGCCGCAGCAGGACCGCGAGCTTCTCGAGGATCTCTGTGACGGTCTCCCGGGGCAGGGCGCAAATGAAGTCGGCCCGGCGCGCCCTCCAGTCCAGGCTCTTGACCTGATCCGAGAGCACCACTCCGCCCACGGGCAGACCGGCCGGAATGGCCACCTCGAACGGGTACCCCTTCGCCCGGGAGGTAATGGGGCAGAACAGTGCCAGCCCCACCCGGGCGTTGTACTGCTGCGGAGAGAGCACGACCGCCGGGCGGCGCCCCGCTTGCTCATGGCCGGCCTGCGGGTGGAAAGACAGCCACACTACATCCCCTCGCTGAGGGACGTAGGACCGCTTTCTCACCAGATCTCCCTGCCGACCGGGCCTTCGGCTTCCACCTCGGGGTGCAGGTTGTCCTCACTCACCCCCTCCAGCAGATCCTCCAGCCGGTATTTCGGGATCCGGACGGGCTCCAGCACGATGCGCCCGTCCTCGACACGCAGTTCGGCGGTACTCCCCTCCTGCAGGCCAGCATCCGCCGCGTAGGGTCTTGGGATTCTCACGGCGAGACTGTTCCCCCATCTCTGCACTCTGACCCGCATCGGAACTCCTCCGCCGGTGTGTCTACAAAGATTAGACAGTGCCGCGCGACCGCGTTGCAAGGCGAATACCTGTTTGCTAGCTAGAGCGCAGGGCCCGCCGGGTTTTCGGCCGGACCACCAAGCCCTACAAACGCATGTTCACCACCCTTTAGGAGCACCTCAGTTTGCCCCTCCGGGCCATCCCAGCCGGACCTCGCGGATCCCGTCGTCCCGCATGGTGCGGCAGCCTTCCGTCCGGTTCCCGGGCCGTAGCCCGCCGGGTTGCCCTGGTGGCCCTGGTTGGCTACCCTGGTGGTGCACCACCACCGCCGAGGGCCGGTGGCGAGGTTACCGGGTCCTGCTACCGGCCCTCTTCTTCCGAGGCGGTGGGGGTGACACCACTGACACCACGCGGCGGTGGTGGCCCTGCGGTGCTGGCTAGAGGCTGAAAGGCCCGTTAGGAAGGCCGGAGGGGTGCACCGAACTGGCTAAGGGGCCGGTCTCGAAAACCGGTGGGCGCAAGCCCTTGTGGGTTCGAGTCCCACCCCCTCCGCCACGCGGCGGTCCGTCCCGAGCCACCGGGGTCTGCGCACCCGGGCGTGCGGACGGCGGACTCAGGCCCCGCGGGAAAAGCGCTTCCAGTTCTCCCGCTCCTGCTCGGGGTCCGCGGCCACGTGGTCCGGGCAGTCCACGCGCAGCAAGCCGTCGCCGAAGGGGGCGTCCACAAAGGCGCAGTGGTGGGGCCGTTCGGGGTCGGGGTGCGCGTACGGCCGGAAGTACCGGCAGGTCACGCACATCCGGGACACGGGGATCCGGCCGGCCCTCTGCAGCTCCCGGATGGTCTTCAGGAGCACCCGGAGCAGGGTGGCCTGCTCGGAAGCGGGCAGGCGGCGCACCGCCCGCAGCAGGAAGTCCGGCCAACCCGCCAGCCGCTCCGCCTCCTTTCTACCCGCGGGGGTGAGCACCACCAGCCGGGCCCGGCCGTCCTCTGCCACCCGGGCCTTGCGCACCAACCCCTTGCGCACCAGGGCGTCCGTGGACTCGCTGGCCGTGGCCGGGGTGACGGCCAGCGCCTCCGCCACCTCCGACACCCGGGCCCCCTGCCGGCCCCGGAACCGCAGGTACCCGAGGATCTGCGCCTGGGTGGGGGTGAGCCCACGGGCCATGGCCTCCCCCCACGCTTCGCTGCGCAGGGCGGTCCCGATACGGCTCAACGCCTGCGCCACCCGCTCCGCGGTGTGCTCCCGGCTGTGGAAAGGTCCTCCGCGCCGCCCGTCCGCCACAGCGCCCCTCCTTGACGTCCCTTCGCCCTCCATGGTATATGATTAGCAGTCCGAAACAAGGAGGTGATCCGATGAAGCCCCGGAGCCTGGCCGCCGCGGCCGTCCTGGCCGTGGCCCTCCTCGCCCCTCCGCCCCTGGCCCAGCCCGCCCGTGGCGCAGCCCCCGTCCGCCGCTACCAGGTCACCATGAAATTCTGGAAGGCGACCGTGGCGGGAGTTTCCACCATCGCGGTGACCAACCTGCCCGCGGACGCCTTCGCCTACGAGGGCGAGACCGTGGAGTTCGTGGTGCGCAACGACAGCCCCATCCCGGAGGGGTTCGCCATCGACGCCTTCGGCGTCAAGGAGGTCCTGCAGCCCAAGCAGACGAAGACGGTGCGGGTCCGCAACGTCCGCGCGGGTGCCTACACCATCTACTGCCACCTGCACCCCATGAGCGTGCACTACACCGGGACGCTCCTCGTGGCGCCCCGGCGGTGAGGACTCGGGAGGGCTGTCCTCCGCCCTCCCTTCCTCCTGCTTCAAATCTTGAGGTCGATGATGGCGGACACCCCCACCCCCACGACCCGCCGGAGGCCCTTCCACGGTTCCAGGCTGTCCACGGGGATCAAGGCCCGCACCTGGAAGACCCCCTGGTAGTTGGCGTCCAGGGCCGCCACCGCCTCCACCTTCTGGACCGCGGCCCGGGGCCCCGCCACCTGCGCGGCCCCGATGGTGGCCCGGCCCGGGGCGCTGAGTCCGATGGAGATGCTGAGGATGGGCACCACCTTGGTGGTCTGCTGCGTCGCCGCGTCCCGGGACAACAGCATGGAGTTGATGAAGTCGTTGAGCTGGGGCCCGAAGGTGCGTACCGCGTAGCCGATCCCGAACACCTTCACCAGCTGCAGGATGTCCTGGGCGTGGGCCACACCCCCTGCCCCCACCACCACCGCCGCCAGCAAGGCCGCCAGCTGGACTCGCCGCATCTTTGCCTCCTCAGGCGCTGTTCCTGCTCACAGGTACGCAGCCCGCCGCCGGACGGTTCTGCCCTCCGCCCGCACGCCCGAGGGGCGCGGCTTGAACACCCCCACGATGGCCACCTCCGCACCCCGGGAGCCGCGGCGCAGCCCCACCAGCAGCCCCTTGCTGGTCCACTCCAGGTACCCGCCCCCGAGCCACTCCGGGTTGCTGCCGTACGCGGTCAGGAACTCCAGCAACGTGCTGCCCACGCCCACACCCCCCTTCAGACGGAAGCGGGGGTCGTCCGTCACCACGGCCATCACCAGGCCTGGGGTCTTGGTGGGCTCCCGCTCGTCCTCGTAGAAGTAGTAGTCGTACGCGCAGATCCCCACCCCGTCGTCCACGTTGCAGACCTCCCGACCCACGTCCCGCGCCTGGTCCCGGGTCTGTCCGAACCCTTGCGCCACCCGGGCGGCCTCGTCCATGGCCATGCCGATGCGGGCCGCCCCAATCCCCTCCCCGGGCACGATCTCGCCCCCGGGGGTCTGGGCCACCAGAGGCCCCGCGACCACCACCGCCAGCGCCAGGGCCAACACCAAACCGCTCCACCCCCTCAGCCCACCTGTCCGAGAGCTTTTCCGGGACGGGCTCCCAGATTGGCTCTGAGTTCCCCTGCAGTCAAGCGGTGCCATACCACCCTCCCACGGTTCGCTTGGCTATAGCGTCCCGCGCCGGGCCGGTTTGTGCAAGCGAGTGGGCGGAAGGCTCCGTCCCGAGGCCACCCTCCAGGCCGCCCACGCCACCGCAAGCCAGCCCGCCAGGTACAGGCCCCACGGGAAGACCTCCGGGCGCGCGGACACCGCGGCTTCCCACCCTGCCCCGAGGCGGGTGAGGGCGGGCGCCATCACCGCCCCCAGGGCTGCGGCGGAGCCCACCCCCGCGGCCATCACGCTGGCGCGGTCCACCCGCACGGGCTGTCCGGATTCCCCGCGGACCGCCACCGCCGCACCGAAAACTGCGAGCAAGACGGCTGCCAGGATCGGGGCCCACACGGGCGCCCACCAGGGGAGGGGGAGGAGGAACAACAGGTCCCAGTCTGCCAGAGACCGCGGGAAACCCACCAGGAGCCGGAGCCAACCGTAGTACGCCACGTCCCAAAGCCCCCACGCGTACAGGAAAGCTCCCCACCGGGCCGGGCGGCTGCGGCCCGCCAGCTGCCCCACCGCGAACAGCATCACCAGGGTGGCGGCCTCCCTGCCCAACTCCACCCACCCGAGGGGGTCCGGCCGGGCCGGCACGTCCCGGACCAGGTCCTCCACCCGGTACAGGGCCCGCAGGTACACCACCACCGCGGCTTCCGCGTACGCCATGGCCACGGCGTACAGGCTCACGAACACCCCGCACCGCAGGAGCTGCCCCCGCACGGGCCCTCCTCCGCGCTACCCTGTGGGGGGAGGGAGTGCTGCATGGTTGAGTTCACCGTCCGTACCCGCCGCAAGCGTGAGCTGGTGGACATCACCGAACGGGTCCAGGAGGCGGTGCGCGCTTCCGGCACCCGGGAAGGCATCTGCTGCGTGTACGTGCCCCACGCCACCGCAGGCGTGGTGGTGAACGAGAACGCAGACCCCCAGGTGTGCGAGGACCTGCTGGACGCCCTGGCCAAGCTGTTCCCCGACGGGGTGTGGCGGCACGACCGGGTGGACAACAACGCCAGTGCCCACCTGAAGGCGGCCGTCACCGGGCCCGGCCAGGTGATCCCCGTGCGCGACGGCCAGCTGGCCCTGGGCCGTTGGCAGGCGGTGATGCTGGCGGAGTTCGACGGCCCGCGGGAGCGGCGGGTGCTGGTGGTGGTACGCTGAGCCACCCCCAAGAGCGCGCCGCGATTTTCGGGGACCCCGGTCTGTGGTCCCCGCGACCCTTCCAAGAGGGGCTGCCAGCAGATCGCCCCGAAGAGTCCTCACACCGGACAGGGGAGCTCCCAGAACCGCTGCCCCACTTGCGAGGTGGTCTACACCTCTAGCTCCCACACTTCCTCCCAGGGGTCCGCGGCCGTGCGCTGAAACCCGACCCGGCGGTACAACGCACAGGCCCGGCCGTTCCACGGCTCCACGGTGAGCCACACGTGCCGAACCCCCCGCGTCCGCCCCACCTCCAGCACAGCCCGCACCAAGCGCGTGCCGATCCCCGCCCCCTGGAACTCCTGGTGGACGAACACCGCCAGCTCGTGGGACCCGGCCCCGTCCGGCACCAGCACCGCGTGGCCTACCACCCGGTCCCCGGACCACGCCAGCACGTTCACCCCCTCGCCCGTCAACAGGTCCACCCACTCCTGGAGCCGCAAGGGGTGTACGGGCGGGATGCCCTGCGCCCGCTGCTCGGGGTCGAAGGTGCGGTACATGGCCAGGAGGAGCCCTCGGTCCTCCGGCCGGTACTCCCGCAGCTCCACCGTCCGACCCCGCGCGTCCTGGAAGTCCCGGCCCGAAGTCACCTCACGGCCCCCTCGGGGACCGGTACACCACCACGGGTCCGGGCGCGTTGGCCAGCAGCCAAACCAGCCCCGCGCTCAGCACCACCTTGCGGGTGGCTGTCCTCCTGGGTGCCACCACCACCTCCGCGCCCTCCTCCTCCCCCGCCCGGCACACCTCCACCTCCGTCCGGCGGCCTCCCTCGGGGACCCGGACCTCCACAGCCACGCCCCGCGTGGCGCCCTCCCGGACCGCTCGGGCCCGGTCTTCCTCCGGCACAGAGGGGTCGCACACCGCCACCAGCCCCACGCCGCGCCCCCGGGCGAGCTCCGCGGCGTACCCGAAAGCCTCCCAGCTCCAGGGGCTCCCGTCCAGCCACACCACGGGCCTCACGCCCGGGCCTCCAACAAGGACAGCACCGTCTCCGCCACCCGCCGGGCGGTGTGGAGGTTCTGGGAGCGCACCGCAGGCGGAGCGTCCTGGGAAGGCTCCTCCCGCACCCCGCGCGGCAGGTCGTGGGGGGCCCAGGGCCGCCACCGCTGGCGCCACGCTTCGGGGACGACCTCCGGGACCTCCTGGTGCGACACCACCCCGTACACCAGGGTCCAGGCCCGGGGTACCGTGGACCAGATGTCGTACCCGCCGCCCCCGGTGGCCAGCCACCGGCCCCCGCACAGCTCGTGGCTCAGCTCGTGCATGCGGCGGGCGAAGTACTCCGCGGTGTACACCGTGCAGCTCAGGTCCGTGAGGGGATCCCGCCGGTGGGTGTCGCACCCGTGCTGGGTCACCACCACGTCCGGCCGGAAGGCGCGGGCCACCGGGGGGACCACGGCTTCGAAACACTCCACCCACGAGGCGTCGTCCGTCAGGGGCAGCAGGGGCACGTTCACACTGTAGCCGTAGCCCTGGCCTTCCCCCAGCTCCTCCGGCTCGCCCGTCCCCGGGAACAGGAACCGCCCCGTCTCGTGCAGGGAGATGGTGAGGACCTGGTCGGTGTCGTAAAAGAGGGCCTGGGTGCCGTCCCCGTGGTGGGCGTCCGCGTCCACGTACAGCACCCGCCAGCCACGCCGGCGGAAGAACTCGCACGCCACCGCCACGTCGTTGTACACGCAGAACCCGCTGGCCTGGGCCCGCTGGGCGTGGTGCAGGCCCCCGGAGATGTGGAAGGCGTGGAGGAACGCCCCTGACGCGATGCCCTCCGCGGCCACCAGAGCACCTCCCACGATGGTGGCCGCGGCTTCGTGCATGCCCGCAAAGGGCGGGTTGTCCCCGGGTCCGAATCCGTAGAGCCGGCTCAGGAGGGGGTGGTCGGGCCTCTCGCTGAGGGCCCGCACCACCGCCACGTACTCCGGGCTGTGGACCCAGGCCAGTTCCTCCTCGGAGGCCGGCCGCGGGGGGAGGACCCCGTAGCGGTCCAGGAGGCCCAGCTCCCGCATGAGGTCGGTGGCCAGCTCCAACCGGGTGGAGTTCAGAGGGTGCCCCCCGCCGAAGTCGTAGCGGCGGCACTCCGGACCGTAGATGAGCGGACCACCCACCGGCTGTTGCTTTCTCCCCGCTCGGCCCCGTTCCTCCGACACGGCGGGCGAACCCTCCCGGGCCGTTGACAAACCCCGAGGGCTGGCCGATGATGGGCCTGTCCCGCCCGGTGCGGGGAGGACGGCACGGAGGAGCACGATGCCCAGGGGAACGGTGAAGTGGTTCAGCCCGGAGAAGGGGTACGGGTTCATCACCCCCGACGACGGGAGCAAGGACGTGTTCGTCCACTACAGCGCCATCGTGGGGGAAGGGTACCGGAACCTCCAGGAAGGCCAGAAGGTGGAGTTCGAGGTCACCCAGGGTCAGAAGGGTCCCCAGGCCTCCAACGTCCGCGTCATCGGCTAAACCTGCCGGCCACCAGGAGCCCGTCCCGAGACGCCCTCGGGTAGCTGCGCATACTCCACGCGCCGGCCGGGATCTATCCTCCGGCCCGCCGCGCGATCACCTGCAGCCAGTTGCGGGGGACCGTGGCCAGGGCCAGCTCCTGGAACGCCTGCCGGACGCCCACCTTGAGGGCTTCACACGCCTCCTCAAGCGGCACACCCGGCAGGGCACCCTCGATGAACAGGGAGAACTCGCTGATGTCCTCCAGACTCTCGCACGACAACTCCTGTCGGTGCAGGTGGACCTGCACGTCTTCGAAGCCGTGCCCACGCAGCAGGGCTTCGTACTCCGAAGGGGACAGCCAGCGCATGGCCGTCGCCTTCACTCCGCGGGCCACCTCCAAGCCCCGCTCCTTCAGGTGGCGCACCGCCCGGAGCATCCACAGCTTGTAGAACCGGAGGGTTTCCGGAGGGTAGGCCCCCTCGAAGAAGGTGGTGTTAAACGCGAAGGCCCCGCGGGGCCGCAGCACCGCCGCCGCCTCCCGGACCACCGCCAGCTTGTCCTGGATCAGGTGGATGGCGTTGCAGAACAGCACCACGTCCGCGGCGGGCACCAGCTGCGTCAGCCGCTCCGCGGTGCCCTCCAAGAACCGCACCACCGCGGAGCGGATCCGCCGCCGGGCGGCTTCCAGGGCGGAGGGAGAGGGGTCGATGGCGTACACCACCGCCCCCGCCTTCGGGTCCACGTGTTCCAGGATCAGCTCGGTCACCGCCCCGGGGCCGCAGCCCAGGTCCACCACGGTGTCCCCGGGCCGGATGCCCACGTGCTCCACCAGCCAGCGGTTCACCTCCCGGAAGAAGCCGTGGCTGCTGAACTTCTCGAATCCGAACGTCCGCTCGCCTTCCCGCGTAGCCACGTCCCAGCAGTTCGAGCCCTGCCCCTCGGGTTCCTTTGGCCTCCCATCGGGCCCGTGCATCAAAAACCTCCTCCGCCGGGCCCCGGAAGTCCGCGGTATGCTGGTGGCGCAGATGTCTCGCGCGGTGGACGGTCTGTCCCGGAGCGCCCTGGTCTCCACGGTGCAGAGGCTCGTGGAGGTCAGCCGGCAGGCCCGCGACGTGTTCCGCCGCGGCCTCACCCGGGAGGCGGCGGCGGAGGTGGCCCGGATGCTGCGGCAGGCCGTGGGGGCGGACGCGGTGGCTCTGGTGGGCCGTGCCCAGGTGTTGGCCTTCGTGGGAGAAGGAGAAGACCACCACCTGCCCGGCCAGCCCGTCACCACGGAGTTCACCAAACGGGTCCTGCGCACGGGGAAGGTGGAGGTAGCCCACAGCCGGGAGGAGATCGGCTGTCCCGAGCCTCGCTGTCCCCTCACCGCGGCCTTGGTGGTGCCGCTGCGGGTCCGGGGGATGGTCCCCGCGGCGCTGAAATTCTACCGCACCGACGGCCGGCCCTTCGCCCCTGACGTGGTGGAAGGTGCCGCCCTGGTGGGGGACCTTTTGGGCGCCCAGCTGGAGCTGGCCCTGCTGGACGCGGAGGTGGAACGCCTGACCCGGGAGGAGCTGCGGGCCCTCCGGGCGGAGATCTCCCCGCACTTCGTGTTCAACACCCTGCACTCCGTGGCGGCGGTGGTGGGCAGGGACCCGGACCGCGCCCGTCGGTTGCTCACGGACTTCGCGGAGTTCCTCCGCCACGCGCTCCGGAGCCACGGGGAGTTCTGCACCCTGGAGGAAGAGCTCTGGTACGTGGAGCAGTACCTGGCCATCGAGGCCGCGCGCCTCGGGCCACGCCTGCGAGCCCAGGTGGACGTGCCCAAGGAGCTGCTGGGCCAGCTGGTGCCGGTGCTCACCCTGCAGCCCCTGGTGGAGAACGCGGTGGTGCACGGGGTGGAACCCAAGACCGGCGCGGGAGCGGTGAGGGTGCGGGCCCGGCGGGAGGGGGATCGCCTGGTCCTGGTGGTGGAGGACGACGGGGTGGGCATCCCGGAGCACCGCCTGCAGTTGGTCACCCAGCGGGGGGTGGGCTCGGGGCTGGGTATCGGCCTGTTCAACGTCCAACGCAGGCTCCGGGCCATCTACGGGGAGGCCGCGGGCCTGCGGGTGGAAAGCGAGGAAGGCCGCGGAACCCGGGTCACCGTGTGGGTGCCCTGCCGCGTGGGGGAGGAAGCGTGACGCGCAAGCTGCGGGTGCTGGTGGTGGACGACGACCCCGAGGCGCGCCGCTACCTGGAGGAGCTGCTGCGGGAAGAGGGCCAGGAGGACGTGGAGGCGGTGGACTCCGCGGAGGCCGCCCTGGAGCGCCTGCGGCAAGGGCCGGTGGACGCTTTGTTCTTGGACATCCGCATGCCGGGCCTGTCGGGGCTGGACCTGCTGCGCGGTCTCTCCGGCCTGCCCCGCAAGCCGCGGGTGGTGTTGGTGTCGGGGTTTGAGGACCACGCCTTGGAGGCCTTTGAAGCGGCCGCCTTCGACTACCTCCTCAAGCCCGTGGACCGTTCCCGGCTACGCAAGACCCTGGAGCGGCTTTTCCAGGAAGAGCCCGTGCACCCCACCCGGGTGGCCGTGCCCACGGAGGACCGGGTGGTGCTGGTGGACCCCGCCGACATCCTGTACGTGCAGGCCCAGGGGGAGAACTGCCGGGTGGTCACCCGCAGCGGGACGTTGGAAGCCCGGTGCCCCGTGGGGCAGCTGCTCCGGCGGCTCCCCCCGGCTCAGTTCCTGCGGGTGCACCGGAGCTTCGTGGTGAACTTGGACTGCGTGCGGGAGGTCCACCCCTACTTCTCCGGGACCCTCCTCCTGAAACTGGACGACGACCGGGGCACGGAGATCCCCGTGAGCCGCACCGCCGCCAGGGCCTTGCGCCTCCTCCTGCACCTGTAGGCACGGAGGACTGATCAAGACTATTTATCCAGCCCCTCTTCCCTTCCGGTCACTCATCAGCCTTTTGAAACCATTCACCCCCCAAGACGGGGAGTTGGTGGGGCTTCCGTGGAGGCCCGCCTGGGAGGGTGCCACAGTGGAGGCGAGGTGACGGCCATGAGCACTTGCTGGTGCGGACGGACGGTGCGGTGGTTCGAGGCGTGGACGTGTCAGAGCTGCGGGGCTCCCTGCTGCCCCAGCTGCTCCTACACCCCAGAGGGGACCGCGTACTGCGCGGCGTGCGCGGCCCTGGGCGAGCTGGAGGCGGAGCTGGCCGTCCTGCCTGAGGCTTCCTGAACCAAAACCCAACCCGGAGGTCTTGACATGAACGCCGCCCTGGAACAGGAGGCGCGGGAGCTGGAGCGCCGCTGGCAGACGGAGGAGCGGTGGAGGGGCGTCCGTCGCCTGTACTCCGCCGCGGAGGTGGTCCGCCTACGGGGGTCGGTGCGGGTGGACTACACCCTGGCACGGCGGGGAGCAGAGCGCCTTTGGCGGGCCCTGCACGAAGAGCCGTTTGTGGCCGCCCTGGGGGCTCTGACGGGGATGCAGGCGGTCCAGATGGTCCGGGCCGGGCTGCAGGCCATCTACCTCAGCGGCTGGCAGGTGGCCGCGGACGGTAACCTGGCGGAGGCCACCTACCCGGACCTGGGCCTGTACCCCTGGACCAGCGGGCCCGCCCTGGTCCGCAAGATCAACAACGCCCTGCGCCGGGCGGACCAGATCGAGTGGGCCGAAGGGGAAGTCCGGCGGGACTGGCTGGTGCCCATCGTGGCCGACGCGGAGGCTGGCTTCGGGGGGCCCCTGAGCGCCTTCGAGGTCACCCGGGCCTTCATCGAGGCCGGAGCCGCGGGGGTGCACTTCGAGGACCAGCTGGCCTCGGAGAAGAAGTGCGGCCACCTGGGGGGGAAGGTCCTGGTCCCCACCTCCCACTTTGTCCGGGTCCTGCAGGCCGCGCGCCTGGCCGCGGACGTGTGCGACGTCCCCACCGTCCTGGTGGCCCGTACGGACGCCCGGGACGCCCAGCTGCTCACCAGCGACGCAGACCCGTACGACGCGCCCTTCCGCACCGGGGAGCGTACTCCGGAGGGCTACCACGTGGTGCGGGCCGGGCTGGAAGCGGCCATCCACCGGGCCCTGGCCTACGCCCCGTACGCGGACCTGCTTTGGTTCGAGACCTCCCGGCCGGACCTGGAGGAGGCGGCGCGTTTCGCGGAGGCCATCCACGCCCGCTACCCTGGGAAGCTTCTGGCGTACAACTGCTCGCCCAGCTTCCACTGGCGCCGCCACCTGGACCCCCAGACCATCGCCAGCTTCCAACGGGAGCTGGCAAGCTTGGGCTACCGGTTCCAGTTCGTCACCCTGGCCGGCTTCCACGCCCTGTGCGCCTCCACGTTCCAGCTGGCTCGGGACTACGCCCGGCGGGGGATGGCCGCGTACGTGGACCTGCAGGAGCGGGAGTTCGACCTCGAGCGGGACGGGTACACCGCCACCCGGCACCAGAGGGAAGTGGGCACGGGGTACTTCGACACCGTGCTGCAGGCCCTGGGGGTCCAGTCCACCGTGGCCCTGGCAGGGTCCACGGAGGTGGAGCAGTTCACGCCCGCTCCGCTGCCGGCAGGGAAAGCCTGACCGGGGGAGCCCTCCTCACACCACGGGGGGCCGCAGGAGGAGGTCTCGGGCCTGAGCGGCGGCCCGGGAGACCTCCTCCTGCGGTAGGTCCGCCAGCTGGTTGCACACCTCCGCGGCCTGCAGCAAGATCCGCTGCAGGTCTCCCTCCGCCACCTCCAGCTCCCGACACAGGAGCTGAAACTCGGCCCCCTCACTCCACCGCAGGGCCGCCCACGCCCGCCGGTCCGCGCTGGAAGGCAGCACCCGGCGCACGGTCCGGTCCCACTGCGGACGGAACTCACCCACCAGGTCGTCGGCCGGGACGCCCTCGGACGCCTCCAGCTCCGCCAGGGTGACCACGACCCGCTCCAGGGGGCGCAGCCCCGCCTCCTGCCCCAGCCGGGGAGCCCGTTCGGTGCTGACCGCGGCCGCGTACCCGCACAGCCGCCGCGGCTCCGTGGGCAGCAACCCCCGCCGGACCAGCTCCGCCAGCAGAAGGCACCTGGGGTGCCGCAGCCGCCCGGCCCACAGCCCCTCCGGGGTCAGCCGGAGCGCGCCGTCCAGGTAGCCGAGGCGCTGGAGCACCCGCGCCCTCGCCAGGAAAGCCTCCCGCAGGCTCCCCTCCGCCTCCCGCAGCTCCCGCCGGAGCCGGGAACGCCGTTGCTCGACCCGGCGGAGGGCCTCCAGGCTTTCCACGCAGCGCGCCTCCACGGGGCAGGTCCTGCAGGGCCAGCCCGCCAGGGCCTCTTGGTGCTCCTGCGGGCGCTCCCGCATGCGCTCGTACCGCACCCGGGTGTACAGGCGGTCCCCGCACGGACGCTCCCGCAGGGGGTCCGGGGGGAGGGCCTCCAGCTGCCTGCGCAGTTCCGCCACCTGACGCCGTCTCTGGTACGCCGCCAGGGAACGGTCCAGCTCCCCCAACACCGCGTCCAGGGGCTGGGACCGCAGGAGGTTGAGGACCAGGGCGTAGGTGGGTGTGAAGGCGGAGCGGATGGGCTCCGGGGCGGACCCCAAAAGGGCTTCGCCCTGCGCCAGCTCGTCCGGGTCTACCGCGGGCAGCACCACGAAGCCCACCGGGTCCTTCCCGCGGCGGCCTGCGCGCCCCGCCATCTGGTGGAACTCCGTGGCCGAGAGGTACACCATGCCCTCGGGACTGTTGCGGACCAGGGTGGTCAGCACCACGGTGCGGGCGGGCACGTCCAGGCCTGCGGCGAGGGTGGTGGTGGCGCACACCGCCCGCAGCAGGCCTCTTTCCAAGAGGTCCTCCACGGCCATGCGCCAGGCGGTGGTGTGTCCCGCGTGGTGCGGTGCCACCCCGGCCCGGAGCACGGCCAGGCGGAGAGGGTGGCCGCGCAGGTGCGGGAACTCCGCTTCCCACCGCCGCCAGGCCTCCCGCCGGAGCGTCTCCCCTGGGGCGGGGCGCTTGGCCAGGAGCTGGACCGCTTCATCGCAAAGCCGCCGGGCCGGGAAGAACAGGATGGCGGGGACCAGCCCTGCCTCCTCCAGGGCCGCCATCACCGCGGTCACCCAGCCTTGCGAGCGTCCCTCCCGCGCCACAGCCCGGCCCAAGGGCACCAGCCGGCCGGAGGAGTCCGCGGCCAGAAACTCCAGGGGTACAGGCCGCACCTTCTCCGTGACCACCGCGGGCCGCCTTCCCCGCACCTCCCCCATCCAGTCCGCCAGCTCCGCGGCGTTGGGCAAGGTGGCGGACAACAGGAGCAGGCGGGTGACCGCGGGGGCGTACAGGATGACCTCCTCCCATGCGGTCCCCCGCTCGGGGTCGCTGAGGTAGTGCGCCTCGTCCAGGACCACCAGGTCCGGAGTGGTCTGCTGGTCGTACAGGGCGTTGCGCAGGACCTCCGTGGTGGCCACCACCACGGGCGCGTCCGGGCGGAGCTTGCGCTCGCCCGTGAGCAAGCCCACCCGCTCCTCCCCGTACAGGCCGCAGAAGCGCCGGTGCTTCTGGTTGGAGAGGGCCTTCAGCGGGGTCGTGTACCAGCACGTGCGCCCCGCCGCCAGGCCTTCCCGGATGGCCTCCTCCGCGATCCACGTCTTCCCGCTGCCCGTGGGGGCCTCCACCAGCACGTCGCCGTGGCGGAGGGCCTCCAGGGCCTGCACCTGGAAGGCCGAGGGCTGGAAGGGCCCCTGCCCCGGCACCTGGAACGCCCGCAGCAGGGGGCGCAGGGCCGGGTCCACCCGGGAGGTCCTCGCCAGGGAGGGACGCGCCATCGGGTCCATCATACAGGCACAGACCACGGTAAGCTGGAACTGAGACCGATGCCGGCGAACCTGACGCCCGAGTACCTGAACGCGGAGCAGCGCTACCGCCAGGCCACGTCTCCCCAGGAGCGTCTGGAAGCCCTGGAGGAGATGCTGCGCACGGTCCCCAAACACAAGGGCACCGAGAAGCTCCAGGCGGACATCAAGCGCAAGATCGCCCGGCTGCGCCAGGAGATGCAGACGCGGCGCGGGGGGGCGCGGGCCCAGCCGCTCTTCCACATTCCCCGGGAGGGGGCAGGGCAGGTGGTGCTGGTGGGGCCTCCCAACGCAGGCAAGTCCAGCCTGCTGGCGGCCCTCACCAACGCCACCCCGGAGGTGGCTCCGTACCCCATGACCACCCGCCTGCCCCAGCCCGGCATGATGGCCTTCGAGAACGTGCAGGTCCAGCTGGTGGACACCCCGCCCGTGTGCCGGGAGTTCGACGAGGGCTGGCTGTACAGCCTGATCCGCGGGGCGGACGCCGCGGTGCTGGTCCTGGACGCCAGCGACGACGGCATCCTGTTCCTGCAGGAGAGCCTGGAACTGCTGCCCAAGAACCGGGTGTTCCTCGTGGGGGAAACGGAGGAGGTGGCGGAGGACCCCACCCTGCCACGCGGGGCACGCAAGCGCACCGTGGTGGTGGCAAACAAGTGGGACTCCCCGGGGGCCGCGGACAACCTCCCGGTGCTCCTGGACCTGGTGGGGAACCAGCTCCCGGGGCCTCCCCTTCCGGTTTCCGCCGCCCGGGGGGACGGGCTGGATGAGCTGCGGCGCCGGATCTTCCGGGCCCTACACAAGATCCGCGTGTACAGCAAGCCGCCGGGCCGGAAGCCGGACCTGCAAGCCCCCTTCGTGCTCCCCCGGGGCGCCACGGTGCGGGACGCGGCGGAGGTGATCCACAAGGAGCTGGCGGAGAAGTTAAAGTACGCCCGCCTGTGGGGCCGGGGGTACAGCGGCCAGATGGTGGGGCGGGACCACGTGCTGGAGGACGGGGACGTGCTGGAGCTGCACGCTTAATACCCCCGTCCCCTCCGTAGGGGGTTCCGGGCGCGCTTCCGACCGGCTCGGGCCAGGGCACGGTGGTTGCTCCGGGGAGGGAGGGATGTTCCCGTTCCGGGCCAAGCGGGGGGACGACGGGCTGGCGCGGCAGACCGCGGAGCGCCTGGCCGCGGTCTTGCGGACCGTGTCCGACGCGGTCCTGGAGGTGGACGGGGGAGGGCTGGTGGCCGCCGCCAACCGCCAGGCCTGCGACCTCGTGGGCCTCGGGCCGGGTTCCTTGGTGGGCCTGCCGTTCCGGGCCCTCACGGACGGCTCCCCCGAGACCCTGCAGCTGCTGGAAGAGGTCCGCAGGCGCAAGCGGTGGGAGGGGGAGCTGGGGTTCCGCAGGGCGGACGGTACCGTGCTCCGGGCGTGGGCCCGGGCGGAGGCCGCGGGGCAGACCGTCGTGTGGTCCGTAACCCCTCCCCGTAGGGTGGCCCGCAGCGAGCTGGTGGTGTACGTGCGGCAGGCCTTGCAGGACCTGCCCCTGGCCGTCCAGGCCTTCGACCCAGAGGGCGACGTCCTCGCCACCAACCCCGCGTGGGTCCGGCTTTTCGGGCAGGCGCCCGCCTCCCCTGCCAACGTGATGCGCGGGGGGTCGGTGTTCGGGCCCCAGCATCGCAGCGTGCTGGAACAGGCCCTCCGGGGCGAGCCCGTACGCCTTCCGGCCTTCCCCTGGCCCCCCCCGGACCCCCGCCGGGCCGGCACCGGGCCCAGCAAGTTCCTGGAGGTGTTGCTGGCCCCCGTGCGGTATCCGGAAGGGCAGCTGCAGTTCGTGGCGGCCATCGCCCTGGACACCACGGAGCAGCGCAGGCTGGAAGAAGAGCTGCGGGAGTCCGAAGCCCGGTACCGGACCCTCATCGAAGAGTCCCCCGACGGCGTGTTTTTGCTGGAGGAGGGGCTCTTTCGGTTCGTCAACCGCCGCTTCCTCCAGATGTTCCGCACCACCTCCGCGGACTGTGTGGACCGCCTCGGCCCCCTCGCCCTGTGTGCCCCGGAAGACCGGCCCAAGCTCGCGGCCTACCTCCGGGAGCGCCTGGCCTCCGCGGCACCGGGCGCCACGGTCACCTTCGTGGGCGTCCGGCCCGACGGCACCCGACTGGAGTGCGAGCTGCAGGCGAACCGGGTGGTCCTGCGGGGTAAGGCCATGCTCCTGGGCACCGTACGGGACCTCACGGAGCAGCGCCGGGTGGCGGAGATCCTGCACTTCCAGGCCAGCCTGCTGGAGCAGGTGCAGGACGCCATCGTGGCCACGGACTGGGACGGCCGGGTGGTGTACTGGAACCGCGCCGCGGAGGCCCTGTACGGCTGGCTCGCCAGCGACGCCGTGGGCCGGGACTTCGACGCCCTGGTCCGGCCGGAGGCGCGGGACAGCCTGGCGCGCCTGCGGCACCACCTCCTGCGGGAAGGCAGCTGGCGGGGCGAACTGCAGCACCGTACCGCGGAAGGCCGGGTCGCCTGGCTGTCAGCCTCCCTGTCCGTGCAACGCGACCCGCAAGGGCGCCCCGTGGGGGTGGTGGGGGTGTACCGGGACATCACCGCCCAGAAGCGCCTCGAGGAGGAGCTCCTCCAGGCCCAGAAGATGGAGAGCATCGGCACCCTGGCGGGCGGCATCGCCCACGACTTCAACAACATCCTGGGGACCATCGTGGGGTACCTGGGGCTCCTCAAGGAGGAGCTGCCGGGCAACCCCGAGCTCCAGCGGTACTTCGAGATCCTGGAGCGGTCTGCCCTGCGGGCCTCCGAGCTCACCCGGCAGCTGCTGGGGTTCGCCCGCAAGGGGAAGTTCGAGGTGCGGCCCCTGGACCTGGCCCGGCTGTGTTCGGAGGTGGTGGAGCTGTTCCGCACCACCCTCGACCCCCGGGTGCAACTCCGAACCCACTTCCCTCCCGACCTCCCCCTGGTGGAAGGGGACGCCAGCCAGCTGCACCAGGCCATCCTCAACCTGTGCATGAACGCCCGGGACGCGATGCCCGAGGGCGGTCTATTGGAGCTGACCCTCCAGCCCGTCATCGCCCCCGACCCGACCTCCGGGGAACCGCCGGTGCTCCGGCCGTACGCCTGCCTCACCGTCCGGGACACAGGGGTGGGGATGGACGAGCACGTGAAGTCCCGCATGTTCGAGCCCTTCTTCACCACCAAGGGTCCCGGGAAGGGCACGGGGCTGGGGCTGGCCATGGTGTACGGGATCGTGCGCAACCACGGGGGGTTTCTGGAGGTGGACAGCGAAGTCGGGAAGGGGACCTCTGTCCGCATGTACCTGCCGGTGGCAGGGGGGACCGGGGAGGCGGAACAGGTGGCAGCGGAGTCCCCACCGGGCACTGGGGAGACCATCCTCGTGGTGGACGACGAGGAGCCCTTGTGCAACCTCCTCCGGGACGTGCTCACCCGGCGCGGCTACCGAGTGCTGGTGGCCACCGACGGCGAGGAAGCCCTCCGGCTGTACCGCGAGCACGGCGGGCGGATCGACCTGGTGGTCCTGGACATGACCATGCCGGGCCTCTCCGGGATGGACACCTTCGAGGCCCTCCGGTCCGCGGACCCCCACGCCCGCATCCTCCTCACCAGCGGCTACACCCAAGAGCAGGCCGCCCGCGAAGCGGTGGCCCGGGGCGCCAAGGGCTTCCTGCAAAAGCCCTTCCTCATCAGCGAGCTGCTGGCCCGGGTGCGGGAGGCCCTGCAGGAGCCCTGAGGCGCGCATGGGCGTGCCCCTGGTGGTCCTCGAAGGCGACCTCACCGGCCAGGAGCTGCTGGAGCAGGCCCTACGGGTCCTGGAGCCTTCGGTCTGCGGAGTCCCCTTGGAGCTGGTGCGCTTCGACCTCAGCCTGGCGCACCGCCGGGCCACCGCCAACCGCGTGGTGTACGAGGCCGCGGAGGCGCTCCGCCAGTACCGGGTGGGGATCAAGGCGGCCACCACCACCCCGGAGGGGCCGGGGGACGTGGGCAGCCCCAACGCCCTCCTCCGGGAGCTGGTGGGAGCGCAGGTGATCCTGCGCACGGGCCGTCGGATCCCGGGGGTGCGGCCTCTCGCGGGCGTGGTAGCCCCCATCGCGGTGGTCCGCATGGCGGTGGAGGACGCCTACGGTGCCCAGGAGTGGCGGGAGGGAGAAGGGCTGGAGGAGGTGGCGTACCGCACCACCCGCGTGAGCCGCAGGATCTGCCGGGTGGTGGCGGAGTTCAGCTTCCGCCACGCCCGCCGGCTGGGGGCGAAGGTGTTCGGGGGCCCCAAGTACACCGTGAGCCCCATCTACGAAGGCCTGCTGAAGGAGGAGCTGGACGCCGCGGCGCGGCGCCACCCGGACGTGCCCTACGACCCGCAGCTCATCGACGCGGTGTACGCCCTCCTCCTGCAGACCACGGGGGAGGCGCTGGTGATCCCCGCGTTGAACCGGGACGGCGACACCCTCTCGGACCTGGTGCTGCAGATGTTCGGCAGCATCGCGGGTGCGGAGTCCGTGGTCCTTTCCCTGGACGACGACCTGCAGGTCCGGGTGGCTCTGGCGGAAGCACCGCACGGGACCGCACCGCGGCTGTACCGCAAGAACCTGGCAAACCCCATGGCCATGATCCTGGCCGCGGCCGCCGCCCTCTCGTACCTCGGGGTCCCGGTAGCCTCCCGGGCTTCCCGGGCCATCTACGAAGCCACCTTCGAGGCGGTGCAGGAGGGGGTCCGCACCGCGGACCTCGGTGGGGCCGCCACCACCGCGGAGTTCACCGACGAAGTCATCCGCCGGGTGCGGGCGAAGCTGGAGGCCTGGCAGGCCTTCGGGTTGGTGGAACCCTCCGGGTAGACCTCCTACGGGCGGTCCTCCGCCGGGTCCGCGGCCTCCTCCGCCACGTGGGCTTCTGAGCGGGTGTACGGGAGGGCCACCCGCACCACCTCCGTGGCCACCACCTGCAGGGCCGCGGCCACGGGGATGGACAGCAAGACCCCCACGGGCCCCATCACCGCTCCCCCCGCCAGCAGGGCGAAGATGGCCAGGATGGGCGACAGCCCCACCGCGCGGCTCATGATGCGGGGCACCAGCACGTTCTGCTCGATCTGCTGTGCCAGCACGAACAACACCACCACGCCCACCAGCTTCCACGTGGGCTGGAACAGGGCCACCAGGACCGCGGGGACGGCTCCCAAGAAAGGGCCCACCACGGGGATGAGCTCCGCCACGCCTGCCGCCAGGCCCAGGACGAAGGGGTACGGAATCCCCAGGAGGATCAGCCCCGCGGTGTCCATGACAAAGATGGACAGGCCCATGAGGAAGGTGCCCCGGACCCACCCGCTGAACTTCGCGGAGACGCCGTCCAGGACCTGGATCACCACAGGCCGTTGCGCCGGAGGCCACAGGCGCACGAAGCCGCGCTTCAGGCGAGGCCCCTCGATGAGCATGTACACCACCAGGACCAGGACCGTGGTGGCGGTGAACAGCCCGCTCACGAACCTGCCAAACACCCCCGCCGCGGTACCGAAGTACTGCTGGACTTCCTCCGGGAGGCGGCTGACCCACTTGCTGACGTCCGGGACCCACGGATGCCGGATCCGGAGCTGCCGGAGCCAGCGGTCGGCTTCCTCCACGTACTCCGGAATCCGTTCGAAGAACGCCCCGGCCTGCTGCACCAACGGGGTCACCAGGACGCTCAGCATCAGGGCCACCGCGAGGAGCACACCCACCACCACCAGGGTGATGGCCCAGCCACGGCCCAGGGTCCGCCTCCCCACCCGGACCCTCTCCAGGCGCGCCACGGTGGGGGCCAGCCCGGAGGCCAGGATGGCGGAAACCAGCACGAGAACCAGGATGTCCGTGATGCGCACCAACAGCCACAGGGCCCCGTACGTGGCCGCCACCACCAGGCTCACCACCAGGGCGTGGGCCGCCACCTCCGACCGGCTCACCCCGTCCACCTCCCGGCCTGCGGGCCGGGTTTGACACCGCCTACCCGCCCGCGTATGATCGTGGCGCTCGGTCTACCGTTCCGGCGTAGCTCAATGGTAGAGCACCTGGCTGTTAACCAGGGGGTTGTAGGTTCGAGTCCTACCGCCGGAGCCACCCAGTAACTCCCCTTTTACTTGGCACGGGTCTTGCTCCTTCTCCCCCTGAGAGACGTGGAGGACCCGGCTGTGACTACCGCCACCGCCCAGCCCCTGGGCCAGATCTTGCTCCAGGCGCGGCTCATCACCGCGCCCCAGCTGGAACAGGCACTCGCGCTGCAACAGCGGGACCGCCTCCGCCTGGGGGAGGCCCTGGTCCGCCTGGGCTTTGCCACGGAGGACGACGTGGCCTGGGCCCTGAGCACGCAACTCGGCCTCCCGTACGTGCACCTGCGGCCGGACATGGTGGACCCTGCGGCCCTGGGGTGCCTGCCCGTGGACGTCGCGCGCAGGCTGGGTGTCCTGCCCCTGCTGGTCACGGAAGGGGAGCTGGCCGTGGCGGTGGCCGACCCCACCGACCGCCAGGTGCTGGACGAGGTGCAGCGCCTGAGCGGCCTGCGGCCGTCTCCCGTGGTGGCCCTGGCGTCCAACATCCGCGAGGTGCTGGAGCAGGCCACGTCCAGTCTGCCTGCTGCCCCCGCTGGGGACTTGGCCTTGCGCCTGGCCCTGAGCAACCTGGCCCTCCGGGGCGCCTCCCACGTGTACGTGGAGCCCGGGCCGGGCCGCACGGTCCGGGTCCGCTACCGCACCCCCTCGGGGGTCTTCCCCGCGGAGGGCCCGCCCGTGCCCTGGGAGTTCCTGGCGGAAGTGGGGCGCGCCGCACTTCCGCACGCGGCCTTGAACGTAGAGGTCGTACTCCCGGACAGGTCCGTGGAGGCCGCCCTGCGGGTGGTGCACACCCGCTGGGGCGCGGGGCTGGCGGGCCCCCTGATCCCCCTCCCTTCTGACCCTTCCCGGGACGACGCGGGGTTGCCCGCGGAGGTGTGGGGGCAGGTGGCGTCGGTCCTTGAGTCCGGAGGGACGGTGCTGCTGGCAAGCCCGGATGCGGGGCTGCGCCTCCGCCTGGTGCGCTCTGCCGCCGCCCGGTTAGCGTCCCGGTGGGGCGGGGTGGTGGTGCTGGCAGGCCCGGCCGCCACCAGGCCCGTCCCAGGGGTAGTGGAAGTCGCTGCGGCCGAGGCCCTTTCGTGGCAGGCCCTGCGGCCGGACACCCTGGTGGCCGAAGTCCCCCGTGACCACGTCCCCGGCCTCGTCGCCAGCAGGTGGCCGGGCCAGAGGCTCGTCCTGGCCCTGCCGGGCTACCGCGCCCTGCACGCCCGTTCCGCCCTGTGGGACCCGCACGGGGCCGCCCTCGCGCCCCTCCGCGGGGCGCTCGCCGCGGTGGCCCTTCCGGCTCTGTGCGGCTGCGCGGAGAAGCACCACTCCCCCTACCTCCGGTGGCCCGTCCCGCAATCCCCGCAGTCTTGGGCTTCGCCCGTGGGGTGCGAGCTGTGCCGGTACACGGGGTACGCAGGCGAGGCGGTGGCGTACGAGTGGGAGCCCGCGGAGGGGCAGGGCGCGACCCTGGAGTCCACCGCACGAGCCCTGGCGGAGTCGGGGCGGGTGCCTCCTCAACTCCTGGTACGGCTGTTGGAGGGCTGACGTGGACATCACGGAACTGTTGGTCTTGGCGAAGGACAAGGGAGCTTCCGACCTCCACCTCACCGTGGGGACCCCGCCCAAGCTGCGGGTCCACGGGGAGCTCGTGGACGTGCCGGGCTGGCCGCCCCTTTCCCGCGAAGACGTGCACGCCATGATCTACGACATCCTCACGGACGCCCAGAAGGCCAAGTTCGAGGAGCACCTGGACCTGGACTTCTCCGTGGAGCTGGAAGGCCTGGGGCGCTTCCGGGTGAACGTGTTTTCCCAGCGCCTGGGCGAGGGCGCGGTCTTCCGGCTGATCCCGTCCCACATCAGGAGCATCCGGGAACTGGGCCTGCCCCCGGTGCTGGAGGACCTGGCCCTGCGGGACCGGGGGCTCATCGTGGTGACCGGCCCCACGGGCTCCGGGAAGTCCACCACCCTGGCGGCCATGGTGGACCTCATCAACCAGCGCCGCACCGCCCACATCATCACCTTGGAGGACCCCATCGAGTTCGTGCACGCCCACAAGCGCAGCATCGTGAACCAGCGGGAGGTGGGTGTGCACGCCCGCTCCTTCGCCGCGGGGCTCAGGGCGGCCCTCCGGGAGGACCCCGACGTCATCCTGGTAGGCGAGATGCGGGACCTGGAGACCATCGCCCTGGCCCTCACCGCGGCGGAGACCGGGCACCTGGTGCTCAGCACCCTCCACACCAGCGGCGCGGCGCAGGCCGTGAACCGCATCATCGACGTGTTCCCCAGCCACCAGCAGGAGCAGGTCCGGGTCCAGCTGGCGGAGTCCCTGGTGGGGGTGGTGGCGCAGCTCCTGCTACCCACCGCGGACGGGGCGGGCAGGGTCCCCGCGGTGGAAGTGATGGTGGCCACCCCCGCCATCCGCAACCTGATCCGGGAGACCAAGGTGCACCAGATCCCCTCCGCCATCCAGACGGGGGCGAAGGACGGCATGCAGAGCCTGGACCAGAGCCTCCGGCACCTCCTGAAGACCGGCCGCATCACCGCGGAGGTGGCCTACCGCTGGGCCACCGACAAGCACGCCTTCGGCCACGAGGCGCCCGCTGCCGTCCTGGCCGCGTGGGGGACCTCGTGAGCCAGGCGCCGCCCCCCGTGGAGCTGCGGGCCGCGGACCTGCTGGCCGGGATGGCCCCGCGGGACGCCAGCGACCTGTACGTGAAGGTGGGATCCCCGCCCGCGTACCGGGTCCACGGGAAACTCGAGCTCCTCCCCGGCCCCAAGGTCACCCCGTCGGCCGCGGAGGCCTGGGTCCGGGAGATCCTCGACCCAGACCAGCTCGCCCAGCTGCACCGGGAAGGCAGCGTGGACCTGGCGTACAGCCTGCCGGGAGTAGGACGCTTCCGGGTCAACGTGTACCGGCAGCGGGGGACGGTGGCCTTCGTGGCCCGGCGGGTCCGGACCGACATCCCGTCCTTCGAGGACCTGGGCCTGCCGGAGGTGCTGAAGGACCTGAGCATGCGCAAGCGGGGGCTGGTCCTGGTCACCGGCCCTACAGGGAGCGGGAAGTCCACCACCCTGGCTGCCATGATCGACTACCGAAACCGCCACGAAGACGGCCACATCGTCACCATCGAGGACCCCATCGAGTTCCTCCACCCGGACAAGCGCAGCCTGGTGAGCCAGCGGGAGGTGGCCACGGACACCCCTTCCTTCCACCACGCCCTGCGGGCCGCCCTCCGGCAGGCCCCGGACGTCCTCCTCATCGGGGAGATGCGGGACCGGGAGTCTGCGGACGCGGCCCTGTACTTCGCGGAGACGGGTCACCTGGTCCTCAGCACCCTCCACACCATCAACGCGGCCCAGACCCTGGAGCGGCTTTTAGCTTTCTTCCCCCCGGACGGCACCCAGGAAATCCTGCACCGGCTGTCCATCACCCTGGAGGGAATCGTGTCCCAGCGCCTGATCCCCCGGGCGGACGGGCTGGGCAGGGTGGCGGCCCTGGAGGTCTTGGTGGCCACCCCCAGGGTCCGGGAGCTGGTCCGCAGGGGCGACGTGGCCAGCCTCAGGCAGGCCATCCAGGCGGGGGCCCAGGAGGGCATGCAGACCTTCGACCAGGCCCTGTACGACCTCTACCGCCGAGGGCTGGTGACCGCGGAGGAAGCCCTGCGGTGGGCGGACTCCCCCAACGACCTCCGGCTGCGGCTCCGCGGCCTTGTGGGGTAGACCCCTCGAAGATGCTGCGGCCCTCGGAACCGCTTCCCACGGGCGGTCTGCGGCAAGCGGGCGCCGGACCGTGACGGGAGCGTGACAACGCGGCCGTAAGCTGGACGTCGGCCGGGAAAGGTTCCCGGCACGAGGGACCGGGGGTGACGGCCATGCGCAAGCTCCTCTGGGTGGCGGTCCTGGTGACCTCCCTGGCGGCCTTCGCCTGGGCGGACCCCGGCGGAGAGCCCGGCCCCGGGACGGACGACCAAGCGCGCAGGCTGTACCAGCAGGGGGTGGAGTACTCCCGACGCCAGCAGTGGGACCAGGCCATCCAGGCCTACCTGCAGGCGGTGCGGTTGGATCCCAGGTTCGTGGAAGCCTGGACCAACCTTGGGTACGCCTACCGAAAGGTCCGGAACTACAGCCGCTCCGTGGAGGCGTACCGACGGGCTTTGAGCCTGCGCCCGGACTTTGCCCCCGCCCACGACTACCTCGCCCGCACCTACCTGGCCATGGGGGAACGCCAGAAGGCCCTGGAGCACTACGAGATCCTGCGGCGCCTGGACCCCCGGATGGCCGAGCGCCTCTTCCGCGCCATCCAGGCCAATGACCCGGACCTGGGAAGCTCCGAGTACTAGGGCCTGTCCACAACGACCTGTGCAAGCGAGAAGACCGGGGTCCGTGCGTCATGTCGGTCCGAACCCCCCTCGGAACGCGCCCTCAGGCGGCCGTGGGGTCTGATCTCGGCCTACTGCTGGTGCGCCTGGCCCTGGCCGCGGTGTTCGTGCCCTACGGGTACGCCAAGTGGGCGGGGGGGATGGACCGGTTCGTAGCCCTCCTGATGGCCAGCGGGTTCCCCGCCCCGGAGGTCCTGGCCCGTGCCGTAGCGGCCCTGGAGCTGGTCGGGGGTCTGCTCCTCCTGGCAGGGCTGGGTACCCGGGTGGTGGCGGGGCTCCTGGGGGTGGAGATGGCCGTGGCCATCCTGCGGGTCCTGTGGCCCCGGGGCTTCGTGGGCGGGTTCGCCTTCGAAACCGTCCTGCTGCTGTGCGCCGCGGCTCTGGTGGCTGCAGGCGGTGGACGCTGGTCCCTGGGCCGCGGGAAGTTTTCCCGCTCCTAGGAGCGTGTCCCGGAGACCGGGGTCCCCAAAAATCGCGTAGCGATTTTTGGGGTGGTCTAGCCACCCCAACAAGACGCGCACCCCTCTTCGCGGTACTAAAATCGTGGCGGAAACCGTCACGGGGGAGGCGCGTGGACATGGAGGAACGCCGCCTAGAAGGATTCCACGGGGAGGTTGCGGAAGAAGAGTTCGACGAACAGGGCGACCTGTCGTTGACGACGGACGAGGAGGCGGAGGACATGTACGGCGAGATGGAAACACCCACCGCGCCGGCACCTGCGGAACCCACGCCCGCGGCGCCCGCGCCCGCAGCACCCAAGCGCAGGCCCGCGGCCAGGAAGGCCGCAAAGCCGGCTGCGAAGGCGGCCAAACCGGCCAGGAAGGCGGCTCAGCCAGCCAGGAAGGCGCCGGCCAAGAAACCCGCCCGCAGGCCCGCGGCGAAGAAGGCCACGCCACGCCGGGCGGCCCGCAAGGCGGCCACCGCCCGGAAGCCCGCGGCGCGGCGCACGGCCCGCCGTCCCGCGGCCAAGCGGACCGCCTCGCGGCGGGGCACCCGCCGCGGAGCCCGCCGGTAGACCAGCCCCAAAATCGCCGCGCGATTTTCGGGGCAGACGAGGCGACCGACCGAGCAGGAGGCCGCCCCCGGGCGGCCTCCTGCGCTTTTCCGGGATGACCTACTTCGACTGCGTGGGCTTCCACCTGGAGCGGGCCCCAGACCTGCAGGCTTTAGCCGAGGAGGCTGCCCGCCTGGGCCGGCCCCTGCCCACGGAACCAGGCTTCGGCCTGCGGCGCTGGGAAGTGGGGGCAGGGGTGGAGCTGTGGGCGGAGGTAGGCCCCTCGGGGCAGACCCTGGGTGTCCTGCCCTTCTTCCGTCCTGCCCTCAGCCACCGGGCAGCGGTGGTGGCCGTGGGTCAGGACCCCGACCACCCGGAGGAGGGCTGGGCGGAGCTGTGGCTGGATCCCCAAGACCCCGAGGAGCCCTACAGCGGCCGGTTCCCCCTGGTGTGTGACCTGGTGGACTACCTGTGCGTGGCGCGCCGGTTGCAGGACCTCCCGGCCACCGTGGACGCGCAGCTGGTGTGCTTCGCGGACTCCGTGACGGCTTACCAGGACGCCCTGGACTGGGCCGCGGGACAGAAGGCCACGGGTTTCCGGATGCCGCCCCACACCTTCGCCAGCACCTGGCACACCGCGGTGGACGAGGGCCCGGACCGGGAACGGCCGGAGGCCACCGCGTGGCTTGCAGGCAGCGTGGTGGAGGTGGAGCGCCGGACCAACCCCCGTACCCAGGCGGCCTTTCTGCGGCTGGTGGTGGACGTGGGAGGCCTGGCGGTGGAGGTGGTGGCGCCGGAGCCCCTGGCCTCCGGGGTCCAGGCAGGCTGGCTGGTGCAGGCCGGCTGCTGGGTTCTGGGGCGGTTCCCGGCTCTCGAGCCCGCCGGCTAGGAACTGCCTCCCCGAAACACTCCTCCGAGGGAGGGGACCGGGGTCTAAACACCCCGCGGCCCGTCAGCTGCCGAACAGGGCCCCCTCGTCCGCCCTCCGGTAGCTGTGGATCTCCTCCTCCCGGAACCACAGGCGGACTTCGAACTCTGCCTCCTCCACCGTCCCAGAAGCGTGCACCAGGTTGCGGACCGGCCTCTGCTCCAGGTTGGCTAGCGTCGGAGAGTCGGTACTCCAGTCCCCCCGGATGGTCCCCGGCTCCGCGAAGATGGGCAAGGTCTTGCCCACCAGCTTACGCACCGCACTCACCGCGTGTACCCCTTCCAGCACCGCGGCCACCACCGGTCCCGAAGCCATAAACTCGATGAGCCAGCCCCGGACCTGCCTGCCCACCTCCACGGGGTCCTCGGTCCCCATGCGCTCCCGGACGTCCAGGCCGTACGCCTCGAAGGCCTCCTTCGTCTTCCCCCCGATGGTGCGCAGGAAGTCCTCCTCCGCGGGGTAGTGGCGTTCCAAGAGCTCCCGCGGGGCCCGCAGCATCTTCAGGGCCACCACCTTGAGCCCCGCCCGTTCGAAGCGGGCGAGGATCTCCCCCACCAGCCCCCGCTGCACGCCGTCCGGTTTGACCACCACCAGCGTCCGTTCCCTCCTGGGGTCTTGCAAGGGCACACCTCCACCACGAGGCCTTGGTGGTACCAGGGTCTCACGACACGCCCGTGGACCGCTCGCGGCGCCGCGGCGCGCCGCGGGATCTCTGTATCCACGGAGGGAAGCCCCGGTACGCCGCGGACGGGCACAGGTTCCGCAGGGGGCAGGCGGGACACCGGGGGTCCCGGGCGGTGCACACCTCCCGCCCGAAGTAGATGAGGCGTAGGGAAAACCTGGACCACTCCTCCGGGGGGACGTACCGCATGAGCTCCCGCTCGATGCGCTCCGGGTCCGTGTGGGACGTCAGGTTGAGACGTCGGCTGAGGCGGGCCACGTGGGTGTCCACCACGATTCCGGTTCCGTCGGGACGGGTGCGGGGCTGAGGCCACCCGGGCCAGCCTTCGATCTCCGCCGCCGCGAACAGCACGTTGGCGGTCTTGCGCCCCACCCCGGGCAGCTTCACCAGGGCTTCCATGTCTGGGGGTACCTTCCCGGCGTGCTCCGCCACCAGGCGCCGGCTGCACTCCACCAGGGCCCTGGCCTTCTGCCGGAAGAATCCGGTGGGCCGGATGAGTTCCTCCACCGCGTCCACGGCAGCCCGGGCGAGGGCCTGGGGCGTGGGGAACCTGCGGAACAGCTCGGGGGTGACGCGGTTGACCGTCTCGTCCGTACACTGCGCGGATAGGATGGTGGCGATCAACAGTTCGAAGGCAGAGCGGTGGTGCAGGGGGATCTGGGGATCCGGGTACCTGGCCTTCAGGGCCTCCAGGATCCTCTGCACCCTGGTGCGGCGCCGTGCCTCCGGCTCCGCCGGCGGCTTGGTCTTCCCTGCCATGCCGCCTACAGAGTTCGACCCTTCCCCCGTGCCCCCTGCCCTGCAGGAGGAAGGCGGCCTGGAGGGCGTATAAAATCGGGCAGAACACGCGGTCGGACGCAGACGTTCGCGGAGCCGGAAAGGCTGCAGCGGAGGTGAGGCGGTGCGATTCGGACTCGCGCAGATCCGCTACCGTTGGGGCGAGAGCCGTTCGTGGGAGGAAGGCACCACGGACAACCTGGAGAAGGCGGTGGAGTTCATCCGCCGCGCGGGCCGGGAGGGGGCCGCGGTGGTGGCCTTCTCCGAGTACTTCCTGGGCAACGTCAAGCCCATGCCCATCCCGTGCCCCATCACCGAGCGCCTCAGCCAGGCGGCCCGGGAGGCCAACGTGTACGTGATCTGCGGGGCCACCCGGGAGCTGGTCCCCAAGCCCAAGGGATCCCGGAAGGCGCCCAAACCTCGCATCTGCTCCTTCGTCATCGCGCCCAACGGCAAGATCGTGAGCAAGCACTACAAACAGGTGTTCTACCCCACGGAGCGCGGGCTGTACGACCCCGGGCCCAACCGCCCCACCACCATCCACGGTGTGAAGGTCGGGATCCTGGGCGGCTACGAGCTCCTGGTGCCGGAGATCGCCCGCAGGCTCGCCAAGGCCGGGGCGGAGATCCTCGTGGTCCAGATGGTGGCGTCCTCGGACATGCCGTACATGCTGGAGACCATGCAGTCCGCGGTCCGGGCCCGGACCATGGAGCTGTTGATGCCGGTCCTGGCGGTGGGACAGTACGGGGAGTTCTACGGCGGCATCATGATGCAGGGTGGCAGCATCGCGTACGTGCCGGAGCTCGGAAAGTTCCAGGGCAAGTGGGCTCCCAACGGCGCCCGCCTGGTAACCCGCATGGGGGAGTACGAGAACCTCCTGCCCGTGGACATCGCCCCGGAAACCGCCCGGGAGGTGCGGAAGAAGTTCTCGTGGTGGTGAGGCCTTGAGCCTCCGGCTTTCGCGCGTGCGTGCCCGCCCGGAGCAATCCGGGTACGACGTGGCGATGGGGGGGGCCCGGGGACGACTTCTGCTACCTGGGAGCGTGTCCCGCTTCAGCCGGGCCGGTACACCATGACCACCTCAACCCGGCCCCCCCGGTCTTTCCGGATGGCGAAGGAGATGCCCAGGCCGGGGTAGGCCAGGATCAGGGTATTCCGGTCCTCCTGCCCGTGGGAGGGAGGCCCGAAGGCCGCCAGCACCTCGTCCTTGCTGCTGCCCACCCCCACACCCTGGGCCGTGCGGTACTCCGGGCTGTCCACAAACACCGCGTCCACGCGGCCTTCCCTGTCCAGCCGCACCGTCAGGCCTCGGGCGGGCCAAGCGATCCTGGCCCCTTCCCGGGGCCGCACGGGTCCGACAGGAGGGCCCAGGTGCGGGACCAGTTGCTCCAGACGCATCCCAAGGGACACGGGCCCCACCGCCCGGCCGGGGACGATGAGGGAACCAGACCGCGGCGTGGCCCAGCCGGGGAGGGCGAACCCGAGCACGGCCGCCAGGGCCGTGGACACCGTCCGGAAGGCTCTGTTAGAATCCATCTAGCCCGCGCCCGTAGCTCAACTGGACAGAGCATCTGACTACGGATCAGAAGGTTGGGGGTTCGAGTCCCTCCGGGCGCGCCACCTCCTTCCCTGGTACGTGTCCGGGTCCCGCGCGGTTCGCACCCACCAGCGGCTTTCGCCCTGTCAGGACCCGTCCCCCTCAAGGGGGTTCCCCGTCGGCTCCTACAGGCGCACCAGCTCCGCGGGCGGGGAGCCTGCGCCTTCCGTCCCTGGCTCCGAGCCGCAGGCAACCTTCCGGGCCAGGTGCGCTTCTTCTGCGGTCGCGGGCAGGAACTCCACCTCACGGAAGGCGTGGCTGAGGGCCCGCACCTGCACGAACCACCCCACGTACCGCTCGGGTACGGGGACCCGGCGAGCCAGCCAGCCCGCCACCTCCCCGGGCCAGATCCACACCCGCGCCCTGCGGCCGAAAGACCTCGCCGCCCACAAGGCCTGCAGCACCGCCTCCATGGCTGCCGCCGCGGGGTCTGCGCCGGCCCGCACCCCTCCCAGCCGGCGCAGCACCGTCCCTTCCGGCGCCAGCACCGCGGCCCCGTAGCAGGCCCCCTCCCGGCCGGGAAAGGCTCCCACCATCACCCGTAGCTTCCTGGCGTGCGCCACGCCTGACACCCTTACGCCAGAAACTCTCAAGCCGAGAGTAGCGAACAGAGATTCGCACGTCAACCGCCCAGCCACCGGACCAACTGGCCCGGGTCCAGGTTCCCCCCGCTCACCACCGCCACCGTCCCTTCCCAGGGGTGGCGCAGAGCGTAAGCCACCGCCGCCGCACCCGAGGGTTCCGCCACCACCTTGGCCTCCCGAAAAAGGCGCACCACCGCCTCCACGATCTCCCCGTCCGACACCGTGACGAACTCGTCCACGTACCGCGACGCGCATTCCCAGGTGACCTCGCCCGGTTCCACCGCCCGCAGCCCGTCCGCCACGGTGTCCACCCGCTCCAGGCGGACCCGCCTGCCGGCCTTCCAGGAGGCGTAAAAACAGCTGGCGCCCTCGGGCTCCACGGCCACCACCCGCACGTCGGGCCGCAGGTTCTTCACCGCCACCGCCACTCCGGAAACCAGCCCCCCTCCTCCGCAGGGCACCGCCACCCTCCGCACGGACGGGAACTGGTTGAGGATCTCCAGCCCCACGGTGCCCTGACCCGCCACCACGTCGGGGTCGTCGAAGGGCGGCACGTAGTGCAGCCCCCGGGCCCGGCTGATCTCCAGGGCAGCCGCGATGCGCTCCGCGGTGGTCCGGCCGCACCGGACCACCTCCGCTCCCCAGGCCCGGATGGCGTCCTCCTTCGCCGGCACCACGTCCTCCGGCACCACCACCACCGCGGGCACGCCCAGGGTTCTGGCCGCGTACGCCACCGCCTGTCCGTGGTTGCCCGAGGATGCCGTGACCAGACCCGCCCGGCAACGGTCCCTGTGCCGCAGCACGTGGGAGAAGGCTCCCCGGGGTTTGAAGGAGCCCGTCACCTGGAGCGACTCCAGCTTCAGGCAGAGCCCTGCACCGCCCCGGTCTGCTTCCCCTCGGGCGGCATTTCCGGGACCCGCTCCGAGGGCCCACGCGGGCACCAAGGGGGTACACAGGACCCTGCCCGCGATACGGCGCTGCGCCTCCAGGACGTCCGCGAGGGTGGGGCAGGCCACCTCAAGCCTCCCGCCTCAGGAGGTCCAGGAGCATCTGGGCGTTCACCGCCGCCTGCCCTCGCTCGCAGTTGTTCAGCATGAGGAACACCTTGTCCACCTCCGCGGCCAGCCGCCGCGCCCGTTCCGCCCACGGCCGCAGCTCGTCCTCCGAGTACAGGTAGTCGAACCGCTCCTTGACCTCCGCGCCCCTCGTGGACCACGCTTGCGCGTTCCGGCCGTGGAACCGCACCACCGCCCAGTCCGCGGTCACCGCCACCTCCGGGGGGACGGTCCACTCCAGCTGCGGCTCGTCCGGCACCACGTAGACCACCCCGCGCTCCCGGAGCGCCCCCCACACCCGGTCCCGAACCCCAGGTTCCACCCACGAACGGTGGCGGAACTCCACCGCCAGCCGGTACCCCTGGGTCATGCGGACCAGGGAGTCCAAGCGCCGGAAGAACCGGTCCGAGTACATCACCCACCGCGGGAACTGGAACAGGAGGTAGCCGAGCCTGCCCGCCTCCCGGAGGGGCCGGCAGAAATCCAAAAACAGCTCCCAGCAGAGGGTCTCCACCTCCTCGGGCAGTTCCCGGTCCACCAGCCGCTTCCGGGACCGGAGGCCGGCGGGCAGCAGTGCCCGCACCGCGTCCGGAAGCCGGGCGGTCTCCGCACCTTGCCCCGTGAACAGCCCGAAGGCCTTGACGTGGAACAGGAACCCCGCGGGAGTCCAGGCCACGTACTTGTGCGCCACCTCCGAGGGCAGGAGGGCGTAGTACGTGGCGTCCACCTCCACCGTGGGGAACACCGTGGCGTAGTACCGAAGCCGTGCTTCCGGGCGGCTGCGGTACCCGCGGGGGTAGAAGCCCTCAAACCCCCGGGTCCACGAACAGGTGCCCACGTACACCTCCGCCCTGCCCAGCGGCAGCGGCCGGGCACCGGCCTGTGCGAACAGCTCCTCGAAAGCGCGGCCCACGGCTACCCCTCCGCTTGCTTCGCGGACCGCAGCCCGCCCTCCTCGGTGAAGTGCTATACTCGGAAGGCGGCCGTGCTAGGCGGGGAGCTGGCGGTTCCCTGTACCCCCGATCCGCCACAGGGGGGCTGAAACCCCGCCCGAGGCGGCGTGGCTACGGGTCCGGTCCGTGTCCCCCGACCAGGACGGCTGGGTCCTGCGCGACGGGGCCCTGTGAACCCCGCCAGGTCCGGAAGGAAGCAACGGTAAGCAGCCCGTCCCGGGCGCCGCAGGGGAACCTGGCCCGAGCCGGGGGCGCGGGGGCCGCCGCGGCGACGCTGGTCGACGGCGGGTGCACGGCCGCAAAAGTTCCTCCTGCCGCGTACCGCCTCCGGCGGTCCAGCAGCCTGCCCGGGAAACCCCGCTGGAGAGGTCTGTCCGCCACACGCTCCTACCGCTGGGTGTAGGTGACCACCAGGGCCACCAGGTTGTTGACCCCGTGCATGGCCACGGCAGGTACCAGGCTACCCGTACGCTCCACGGCCGCCGCGAAGGCCCACCCCAGCACCGCGATGGGCAGGAAGTTGGCCACCTGCAGGTGCACGCCGGCGAACACAAGGCCCGTGAGCGCGGCAGCCCAGCCCCAGGGCAGCCTGTGCCGCGCCGCCCGGTAAACGAGCCCTCGGAAGAACACCTCCTCCGCGAGGGGGACGAGCCCGCACACCAGCACTGCGAACAGCGCCACCGCGGGCCAGTCTCCCAAGGGAGGGATGGCCTGCACCAGGGGGTTCGAGTACTGCTCCAGCTCCGCCAGAGCCCGCGCCCGGTCGTGGCCGATCACCAGGCCCAACAGGTACACCGCCGCGGGCTGCACCGCGTAGTGCACCGCGGCCACCAGGGGGATCCCCGCGAGGAGGCCCAGGCCTGCCCACCGCAGGCTCCCTTCCCGGCCCAGCCCGACGCTCCTCCACGAAAGCCCGCGCCTGCGCAGGACCTGCCAGCAGCCCGCCAGCAGGGCTCCGCTCTGGGCCACCACCACGCCTGCCACCGCGCCCAGCCCCACCCACGGCCCCAGGGCAAGGCTCGCCAGCAAGGGCGCCGCCACAAGTCCCAAGACGGCTACCGCCAGGAGTTCCGCCGCCCCCCAATCTTCCTCCGGCGGACGTGCCAGCAACACGTACGCGGGGAAGCTCACAGGCCCCGCCGCCGCCACCGCGAACCCCCACCACCACGCCGTCCTCGACCGGCGGGCCGCGTCCTGGTACACCCACACCGCGGCCAGGAGCTGCAGGGCCACGAGCCCTGCCCGGGCCACCACGCCGAGGACCTCCGAGCCCACTTCAGGTAGAATACCAGTACCGGTAGCCCACGCACCCATGGCGCACCTCTCCTTCTACCGCAAGTGGAGGCCCCAGTCCTTCGACGACGTGGTGGGGCAGGAGCCGGTGACCCGCACCTTGCGGGCCGCCATCGCCTCCCGCCGTGTGGCCCACGCCTACCTGTTCAGCGGCCACCGGGGCACCGGGAAGACCACCACCGCCCGCATCCTGGCCAAGGCCCTCAACTGCCAGCTGGGCCCCACCCCCGACCCCTGCAACCGTTGCCCGGCCTGCGTGGCCATCGGGGAGGGGACATCCCTGGACGTGATCGAGCTGGACGCGGCCAGCAACCGGGGCATCGACGAGATCCGGGAAATCCGGGAGCGGGTGCGCTTGGCGCCGGCCTCCAGCCGGTACAAGGTGTACATCCTGGACGAGGCGCACATGCTCACCGCGGAGGCGGAGAACGCCTTGCTGAAGACCTTGGAGGAGCCGCCCGCCCACGTGGTGTTCGTCCTGGTGACCACCGAACCCCACCGCCTCCCCGCCACCATCCTCTCCCGCTGTCAGCGGTTTGAGTTCCGCCGCATCCCCACGGCCCTGGTGGTGGAGCGCCTGCGCCGCATCGCCCGCCAGGAAGGCCTGCAGGTCTCCGAGGGCGCTCTCCAGCGGATCGCCCGGGCCGCGGACGGCGCTCTGCGAGACGCGGAGAGCGTGCTGGACCAGCTGGCCAGCAGCGTGGAAGGCCCCATCCAGGAGGCGGACGTGGTGCGCTTGCTGGGCCTTTTGGAGGACGAGGTGGTGGAGGCCGTGGCGGAGGCGGTGCGGGCCCAGGACGCCGCGGCCGCTCTCCGCCTGGCGGCGCAGGTGGCGGAGAGCGGCCGGGACCCCAGGGCGGTCCTGCGCCACCTGGTCTTGCACTTCCGCGACCTGCTCCTCCTCCGGACCTCGGAGGACCTCCACGACCTGGTGGACGCCAGCCCGGACCGCCTTCCCCGGCTCGTGGAGCAAGCCCGGGGCTTCTCCCCGGAGGAGCTGGTGCGGGCCATCTCCGTGTTCACCGCCGCGGAAGGGGAGGCCCGGTGGAGCCCCCAGCCCCGGCTCAGCCTGGAGCTGGCCCTGTTGCGTCTGGCCCGGCCGGACATGGACCCCACGGTGGAGGGGCTGCGCGGCCGCCTGTTGCGCTTGGAGCAGCTCCTGGAAGCCCGGCCGCAGCCCGGTCCGCCCTCACCCCCCCAGACCGGACTGCGGCCTTCTGAGCCGGACGGCCCCGCGGTGCAGTCTGTCCTGCCCGTGGAACCGGAGGTGGACCTGCAGGCGGTCCTGGCCCGCTGGCCCCGGGTCCTGGAGGAAGTGAAGGCCAAGCGCGCGTACACCTTTGCCCTGCTGGCGGAGGGGAAGCCCGTGTCGGTGCAGGGAGACGAGCTCTTGGTGGAGTTGCCCAGCGAGTTCGCCGCCACCACCCTCCAGGACGGCCGGCACCGGGCGTTGGTACAGGACGCCCTCCGGCAGGTCCTGGGACGCGGCCTGCGGCTGCGGTTCGCCGCTTCCCCGCGGGAGGACCGGCCCCAGGACCCGCCCCGGGACCCCCTGGTGGAACAGGCCACCCACCTTCTGGGTCCACCCGTGGCCTTCCGCCCCCTGGAGGCCCCCGAGGAATAGCGTGGCGAGGTGAACCGTGCGGGACGTGAGCAGGGTTCTGCGGCAAGTGCAGAAGGTGCAGGAAGAGGTCGCCCGCGTCCAAGAGCAGCTGGCCCAGGAGCGGCTGGAAGCCACCGCGGGAGGTGGCTTCGTCCGCGTGGTGGTGGACGGCCACGGCCGGGTCCTGGAGGTGCACATCGCCCCGGAGGTGGTGGACCCTGCGGACGTGGAGACCCTGGAGGACCTCGTGCTGGCCGCGGTGCACCAAGCCCAGGAACAGGCGAGGGCCCGGGCAGAGGAGCGCCTCCGCGGGATCGCGGGGGGCCTCGGTCTTTCGGGCGGGCCCTTCTGAAGCATGGCGCTCCCGGAAGCCTTAGCCCGCCTCGTGGAGCAGCTGTCCCGGCTGCCCACGGTCGGACCCAAGACCGCGCAGCGGCTGGCCCTCCACATCCTGCGGATGGGCGAGGAGGAGGTGCGTCAGCTGGCGGAAGCCATCCTGGAGGCCAGAGCGCGGGTGAAGCCGTGTTCCGTGTGTTTCCACCTCACGGACACCGACCCCTGTGCCATCTGCACCAGCCCTACCCGCGACCCTTCCGTGCTGTGCGTGGTGGAGGACTCCCGGGACGTCCTGGCCCTGGAGCGGTCCCGGGAGTTCCGGGGCCGGTACCACGTCCTGCAGGGGGCCATCTCACCCCTCGACGGGGTAGGTCCGGAGGACCTGCGGATCCGGGAACTCCTGGAACGTCTGCGGACCGGCGAGGTCCGGGAGGTGATCGTGGCCACCAACCCCCGGGTGGAAGGCGACGCCACCGCCCTGTACCTGGCGCGCCTGATCCGGCCCCTGGGTGTGAAGGTCACCCGGCTGGCCCACGGGCTCCCCGTGGGCGGGGACCTGGAGTACGCGGACGAGGTCACCCTGGCCAAGGCCCTGGAGGGGCGACGCGAGCTGTAGACCACGTGCCCGAGGCCGCGGCGGGGACGGGCTTCGGTGGCTGGCCTTCCCCTCGGCGCCGTATACTGGCCTGGGAGCGCGGCCATGGAGTTCGTCAGCCCCAGCCTGGGGCGCATGACCTTCGAGGAGATGTTCCGCCACCTGGTGGACTTCGTGGAGGAGCAGCCGGAGCGTCCGTACCACCTCATCGTGGGCACCGACTCCCTGGTTTCCGACCACACGTGCTTCGTCACCGCGGTGGTCATCCACCGGGTCGGGCAGGGAGGGCGGTACTTCTACCGGAAGCAGTACAGCCGCAAGCTGGACAGCTTGCGGCAGCGGATCCTCTACGAGGTCTCCCTGAGCCTGGAGGTGGCCTCGCGCCTGTCCGCGGAGCTGGCCCGCAACGGGCACTCCCAGCTGCCCATCGAGATCCACGTGGACGTGGGGGACCGGGGCGAGACCAAGAGCATCATCCGGGAGGTGGTGGGCATGGTCACCGGGTCCGGCTACGCCGCGGTGACCAAGCCCGAGGCCTACGGCGCCACCAAGGTGGCGGACAAGCACTCCAAGTAACGGGGGTCAGGTCTCCCCGCGGGCGTCCAGCAGCCGCAGGAACACCTCCACCACCGTGGGGTCGAACTGGCGGCCGGCCTCCGCCCGCAGGTACGCCCGCACCTGCTCCGGAGGCCACGCAGGGCGGTAAGGCCGCTCGGAGGAGAGGGCGTCCCACACGTCCACCACCGCGAAGATGCGGGCTGCCAGGGGGATCTCCTCTCCCCGGAGCCCGCGCGGGTAGCCGCCCCCGTCCCAGCGCTCGTGGTGGCAGTACGGAATGTCCAGGGCGGGGCGCAGATACTCGATGGGCCAGAGGAGCTCGTACGCGTACTGCGGGTGGCGTCGCATGACCGCCATCTCCTCCGGGGTGAGGGGACCCGGCTTGTGGAGGATCTCATCGGGGATGGCCATCTTGCCGATGTCGTGCAGCAGGGCGCCGCGACGCAGGTGGACGATCTGCTCCTCCGGCATCCCCATGGCCCGGGCCAGTTCCACCGCCAGGGCCGTGACCCGGAGGGTGTGTCCCCCCGTCTCCCGATCCCGGAGGTCCAGGGCCCTGGACCATCCCTCCAGGGTGGTGTCGTACGCCGCCGCCAGCTCCGCCTCTCGGGCTCGGAGGGCCTCCACCATCCCGTCGAAGGCGCCCGCCAGGGACCCGAACTCCGTGGGGTCGTGGCGCAGGCCCGTGCGCACCTGCAGGTCTCCCGCCCGCACCCGTTCTGCCGCCCGCACCAGGGCCCGCACAGGCCGGAGGATCAGCCAGCGGCTCCCGCCCCAGGCTACCGTGGCCGCCGCCAAGGCGGCCACGGCAAAGGACAGCCAGCTCCTGCGCGCCGAGGCCTGCAGGTCCGCGAACGCCGCTTGCTCCGACACCGCCCACACCGCGGCCAGGTTGCCGTCCGCCAGGAGGGCGTGCGCCACCGCGTACCCCCCGGCCCGGCGGAAGCCGACCCACGTCCAGCTCGCCTCCCGCGCCACCGCCCCATCCGAGAAGGAGTCCAGACGGGACCGGACCGACGCCCACACCGGCCAGACCGCGCCCCTCGGAGAGACTCCTTCGGGCCAGGAAGCTGCCAGACGCCCCCGGGAGTCGACCAAAGCCCAGATCTCCCCCGGGCCCGCAGGCCGGCCGCGCACCAGGGACTGGAGTTTTTCCCCATCCACCAGGCCCACCAGGGCGCCTACCACCCTGCGGTGCCGGCTGTCGAACACCGGCACCGCCACCGCTAGCCCCGTGGCGTCCGGCCCGTCCACGTACCCGCCCACCGAGAATCTCGTGGCCGCCCCCAGGCCGCGGCTTGACGGGTGCCGCAGCCAAGAGAGCCGTCCGGCGGGGTGGGAGGCGCACAGAGGGCCGCCCTTGGGGTCGGTGCGGGCCATGCTGGCCAGCACGGGTGTGTCCGCCACGGTCCGGGCCAAGCGCTCGGTGCAGCCTTCCTTGTCCGGTTGCCGCACCGCAGGGAGGAGGGCGAGGCGCAGGAGGGTCTGGCGGACCTCCTCGAGCAAGCGGCCCGTGTCGCTCCCGAGGAGTTCCGCGGACCGACGGGCCTGTTCTCGCACCCGCTGCAGCTGCCTGGCCTGCTCGCGGCGGTAGGTGTAGCCCAAGCTCGCGGCCACGGGCACCAGGGCCGCCAGGGTGACCAGGGCCAACCTCCCCGCCAGGGACAAGGGCACCTCCCCCTCTGCCCGTCAGAGCAACCGAGGCGCCACCGGCAGCTAGGCCTAGCTAAGCCCCCAAATTCACGAGGGCTTCCAGCGCAGGTCTGGGTGGCGGGCGGCGCGCACCTCGTCCAGCCGGCCCACCGGGGTGGTGTGGGGCGCGGTGCGGACCTTCTCCGGGTCCTCCCGGCACTCCCGGTCGATGGCGATCATGGCCTCCACGAAGGCGTCCAGGGTCTGCAGGCTCTCCGTCTCCGTGGGTTCCACCATGATGGCCTCCTCCACGATCAGGGGGAAGTACACCGTGGGGGCGTGGAAGCCGTAGTCCAACAGCCGCTTGGCGATGTCCTTGGTGGTGACCCCGTCCCGCTTCTTCTGCCGCACCCCGGAGGCGACGAACTCGTGCTTGCAGACTCGGGGGTACGGGATCTCGTAGTACGGGGCCAAGCGCGCCCGCACGTAGTTGGCGTGCAGGACCGCGTGCTCCGCCACCGCCCGCAGCCCCTCCGCGCCCAGGGAACGCACGTACGCGTACGCCCGCACCAGGTTGGCGAAGTTGCCGTAGAAGGCCCGCACGCGCCCGATGGACTGCGGTCGGTCGAAGTCCAGCCGGTAGCGGTCCCCCTCCCGTACCACCACGGGCACGGGGAGGAAAGGCTCCAGGTGCGCCTTCACCGCCACCACCCCGGCCCCCGGTCCTCCGCCGCCGTGGGGGGTCGAGAAGGTCTTGTGGAGGTTCATGTGCATCACGTCGAAGCCCTGGTCCCCGGGCCGGGTGACCCCCACCATGGCGTTGAAGTTGGCCCCGTCCAGGTACATCTGGGCTCCCACCGCGTGCACCCGCTCCGCGATGCGGTCCACGTGTTCTTCAAACAGGCCCAGGGTGTTGGGGTTGGTCAGCATGAGGGCTGCGGTGCGGTGGTCCAGCTGCTCTTCCAAAGCCGCCAGGTCCAGGTTGCCCCGAGAGTCGGACCGCACGGTGACCACCTCGTAGCCCACCATGGCCGCGGTGGCGGGGTTGGTACCGTGGGCGGAGTCGGGGACGATCACCCGGGTGCGCCGCTCGCCCCGGGACGCGAAGTACGCCCGGACCATGAGCAGGCCCACCAGCTCCCCGTGGGCACCCGCGGCGGGCTGGAAGGTCACCGCGTCCATGCCCGCCAGCTCCCGCAGCTCCTCCCCCAGCTCCCACAGCAGCCGCAGGGCCCCCTGCACCAGCTCTTCCGGGGTGTACGGGTGCAGGCGGGCAAACCCGGGAAGCCGGGCCACCTCCTCGTGCAGCTTGGGGTTGTACTTCATGGTGCAGGACCCCAAGGGGTAGAACCCCTCGTCGATGGAGAAGTTGCGGTGGCTGAGCTGGGTGTAGTGACGCACCACGTCCAGCTCGCTTACCTCCGGGAGGGCAGGCGGCCGGCTCCGCAGGGCCCCGGGGGGGACCAGCTGCTCCAGGGGCACGGAGGGGACGTCGGGGGCGGGCAGCCCGAACCCGCGGCGTCCCGGGACACTGCGCTCGAAGATCAAGGGGAAGTCCGCCCTCACACCCGGCCCCCCACGGCCCGTCGTCCCCGCCGCACGGCGCGCTCCAGGGCTGCCACGAAGGTGTCCATCTCTTCCCGGGTGCGGCTCTCCGTCACGCACACCAGCAGCGCGTCCCGGAACCCACGGTAGAACCTGCCCAAGGGCACGCCGCCCAGGAACCCCTCCCGGGCCAGGGCGCGCACCAGGGCCTCCCCGCTCCGCGGGGTGCGGACCACGAACTCGTGGAAGGTGGGCCCGGGGAAGGCCAGGTGGAACCCGGGGAGCTCCGCGATCCGCGACTTCAGGTAGTGGGCCTTGCGCACGCACAGCTCTGCCACCTGCCGGACTCCCTGGGGTCCCAGGAGGCTCAGGTACACCGCCGCGGCCAGGGCGTTGAGGGCTTCGTTGGTGCAGATGTTGCTGGTGGCCTTCTCCCGGCGGATGTGCTGCTCCCGGGTCTGCAGGGTCAGCACGAAACCTCGCCGGCCGTGACGGTCCACGGTGGCCCCCACCAGGCGGCCGGGCATGCGCCGCACGAACTGCTCCCGGGTGGCCACGATCCCCAGGTACGGGCCCCCGAAGTTCAAGGGGTTGCCCAGGGGCTGTCCCTCCGCCGCCACGATGTCCGCCCCCAGGGTCCCGGGCGGCTCCAACAGGCCGAAGGCCAGGGGGTCCGCACAGGCCACCACCAGGAGGGCGCCGGCCCCGTGGGCGAGCTCCGCCCAGGCCCGTACGTCCTCCAGGCAGCCGAAGAAGTTGGGGTGCTGGACCACCACGGCCGCGGTGCTCCCGTCCACCGCCCGGGGGTCCGGGGGCGTGAGGCCGGACTCGTGGCGCCACTCCACCACCCGGATGCCCAGGGGCTCCGTGTACGTCCGCACCACCTGCCGGTACTCAGGGTGTACCGCCTGGCTCAGCACCACCCGGTCCCGCCGCGTCAGGTCCCTGGCCATCACCACGGCCTCCCCGAGGGCGGAGGCCCCGTCGTACATGGAGGCGTTCGCCACCTCCATGCCCAGCAGCTCGCACACCATGGTCTGGTACTCGTAGGTGGCCTGCAGCTCGCCCTGCATGATCTCCGCCTGGTAGGGCGTGTAGGCGGTGAGGAACTCCCCGCGGCCCACCAGCTGCCACACCGCGGGCGGGATGAAGTGGTCGTAGGCTCCGGCACCCGCAAAGCAGGTCAGCCGGTCCGCGTGGCCGTTGTGGTCCGCCAGGGACCGGAGGAGCCGGACCACCTCGGGGTCGCTGAGGGCCGGCCGGAGGCGCAGGGGGCGCCTCAGCCGCACCGCCTCGGGTACGTCCGCGAACAGGTCCTCCACGGACCGCACCCCGATGACCCGCAGCATGTGCTCGCGCTCTTCCGGGGTGGTGGGGATGTACCGCACCTACGCCTCCCCGATGTGCCGCCGGTACGCCTCCGCATCCATGAGCCGGTCGAGCTCCGTGGGGTCCGCAAGCTCCACCACGATCATCCAGCCTTCCCCGTGGGGGTCCTGGTTCACCAGCTCCGGGTGGTCCCGCAGCCGCTGGTTCACCTCCACCACCCGCCCGGAGACCGGGGCGTACAGCTCGCTGGCCGCCTTCACGGACTCCACCACCCCGAAGGGCTGCATGAAGTGCACCTCCGTCCCCACCGGGGGGAGCTCCACGTACACCACGTCCGTGAGGCGGTCTGCGGCGAAGCGGGTGATGCCCACCCGAACGCGGCCGTCCTCCCGTTTGGCCCACTCGTGCTCGCTGCTGTATCGGTAGTCCTGCGGATACACCTGAGCCTCCCGCCTTGCGAGTTGACAGCCCCACTATACCGGATCGGGGCCCTGCCTTCGGTAGAAGGGGAGCTTCACCACCTCCGCGGCCACGAGACGGTCCCGGACCTCCACCTGGACCCGGGTGCCCGGGACGGCCAGCTCCGGAGGCAGGTAGGCCAGGGCGATGCTCCGCTGCACCCACGGGCCGAAGGTGCCGCTGGTCACCCGTCCCACACGCTGGCCTCCGGACAGCACCGGGCTCCCCGCGCGGGCGATGTGCCGGCCCTCCAGCACCAGGCCACACATGCGCCGCTGTACGCCCTGCTCCTTCTGCCGGCGCAGACTTGCCGCACCCACGAACTCCCGCCCGTCCAGTTTCACGGTCCAGCCCAGCCCGGCCTCCAGGGGGGAGGTGGACTCGTCCAGGTCCGCGCCGTACAGGAGGTAACCCGCCTCCAGACGCAGGGTGTCCCGGGCTCCGAGGCCGCACGGCACCGCGCCGAGGTCCACCAGGGCCTCCCACACCGCCTCCACCCGGTGCCAGTCCGTGAGGATCTCGAATCCGTCCTCCCCCGTGTACCCGGTCCGGGAGACCCACGCCCGTACTCCCGCCACCCGCACGGGTCCGACCGCGTGGAACCGGGGCAGCTCGGCCAGCTGCGCCTCCGTGACCTGTTGCAGGAGGTCCTGGGCACGGGGCCCCTGGAGCGCCACCAGGGACGTGAAGAAGGACACGTCCCGGACCCGGCAGCCCTCCGCGTGGTCCCGTACCCACTGGGCGTCTTGCTCCCGACGGGCAGCGTTCACCACGAGGAGGAAGCGGTCCTCGCCCACACGGCAGGCCACCAGGTCGTCCAGGACCCCCCCGTCCTCGCGGCACATGGGGGTGTACAGGGCCTGCCCCACCCGCAGACGCCTGGGGTCGTTGCACAGCAGCCGGTCCAGGGTCGCCAGGGCGCCAGGGCCGGAAAGCCGTACCTGGCCCATGTGGGAGACGTCGAAGAGCCCGGCCCCTGTGCGCACCGCCCGGTGCTCCGCCACGATGCCGTGGTACTGCAGGGGCATCTCCCACCCCGCGAAGGGCACCATCCGGGCGCCCGCCCTCGCATGCCACCCGTGCAGGGCCGTGCGCAGAAGCCGACGACGCGGCACCGCCACCCCCCGCAGCCCCGCCCAGAACCTCAGCCGCTCCGTGTGGGACAGGTAGTCTTGGGCCAGCTGGCTGACCGTGGCCAGCACCGTGAGGGGTTCGTCCCGCACCTGCACCTCCCGGTGCCAGGCGCCGTCCGGCAGCCCGCGCAGGAATTCCACCAGGGCCTGCAACGAGCCCTTCAGCTCTCCCAGCAGGGACTCCCGGTCCAGCCCGCCCCAGCGGGCCACGGACTGCGCGTTTAGTTCCCGAAAGTCCTCCTTCGCCTGGGGGAGGTAGAAGGGCGGACGGCCCTCCAAGAGCTCCCGGACTCCCTCTTTCGCGTGGTGGTTCCAACCCACCAGGTGCGCCACCACGTCCTTGGGGGTCCACCGCTCCACCCGTTCCCCGAGCAGGGGGTCCGGCAGGGCCGCCACCAGCTGCTCCAGCTCCTCGCCCGCCTCCTGCAGCCGCTGCACCGCTTCCTCAGGTCCCACCCGCGCCCTCCTTGCGCCAGAACTCCTCCAGCAGGCCCCGCACCTCCGCGTCGGAGACCTGGGTGAAGTCCTCGTAGAACTGCCCCACCGCCACGAACAGCGGGTCTTCCCGCACGCACAGGACCTCGCAGCCCTCCTCCCGGAGCCTCCGCACCGCCTCCGGAGGGGCCACGGGGACCGCCACCACCACCCGCGCCGCCCCGCGCCGCCGGGCGGACCGGACCGCGGCGATCATGGTGGACCCCGTGGCGACGCCGTCGTCCACCAACACCACGGTCCGTCCGGCCAGCTCCACAGGCGGACGGCCCTGCCGGTACGCTTGGACCCGCCGCCGGATCTCCTCCAGTTGCTGCGCCACCTCCTGCTGCAGGTAGTCGGAGGGCACCCGCAGGGAGCTGGCGACCCGCTCGTCCACGTACACGCTCCCGTCCTCCGCCACCGCGCCCACCGCCAGCTCCGGGTTGTGAGGCGCCCGCAGCTTCCGCGGCACCGCCAGGTCCAGCTCCGCCCCCAGGGCCCTGGCCACCTGGGCGGCCACCACCACCCCGCCCCGGGGGATCCCCAGGACCACCACGCGGCCGCCGTCGGGGCTCACGTGCGCCCGCACCAGTTCCCCTAGCACCGCCCCCGCGTGTCGCCGGTCCCGGAACACCCGCACCTCCCCTCATCCAGCCAAGGCCTGGGCCACCGCCTGCTGTTCCTCCTCCGAGAGGGGGTGGGAGGGCCTGCCGTCCCGCAGGGTCTTGGCGTACGCGTAAGAGCCGTCCCGGCCGTGCAGCACGCTCAGGACAACCCCGTCGCCCCGGGCGTCTAGGAGGGCCACGCTGAAGGACAGCCTGCCCCCGGAGCCGGGGAAGGCGTCGTACCGGACCATGCCGACCCTCTGCACACACCGGGTCAGCTGGTCTGCCAGCCGACCTTGGTCGGCGCGGACCCGCTCGACTTCCCGGCGCAGGCGCTCCAGCTCCCGGAGGTGTTCGTCCCCCGCGGCCCCCTGGGCGGCCTTGGCCAACCGCCCCGTCCACCGGGCCAAGGCCGCCACCGTGCCCGCCACCACGCCCGTGGCGCCCAGCAGCAGCCAGTCCACCGCCCGCAGGTCCTCCACGCAGGACCTCCTAGCCCGCCGCCTGGGCTCCGAGGGTGCGGGCGTGCTCCTGCAGCAGTTCCCAGCACCGCCGCACGTGGCGGAGCTCCGTCCGCAGGTTGCCCACGGCCAGCCGCAGGACGTACTGCCCGCGCAGCACCGTGTGGGACAGGTACGCCTGACCCGTGGCGTTCACGGCCTCCAGCAGGCGCTCGTTGAAGCGGTTGGCCTCCTCCGGGCTCAGGCCCGGCGCCCGGTGCCGGAAGCACACGGTGGAGAAGGGCACGGGGGCTACACGCTGGAACTCCTCGGAGCTGTCCACCCACTCCGCGAACTGCCGGGCCAGCTGGAGGTGCTTGCGGAGGGCCTCCTGCAGCCCCCGGACGCCGAACATGCGGAGGACCATCCACAGCTTGAGGGCCCGGAAGCGCCGGCCCAGCTGGACCCCGTAGTCCATGAAGTTCACCGCGTCGGACACGGGGGTCTGCAAGTACTCGGGCACCAGGCTGAAGGCCCCCCGCAGGGCCTCCGGCCGGCGGGTGTAGAAGGCGGTGCAGTCGATGGGGGTGAACAGCCACTTGTGGGGGTTCACCAAAAAGGAGTCCGCCCGCTCGCACCCGTGAAGCACCCACCGCATCTCCGGGAGGATGGCCGCGGCCCCGCCGTACGCGGCGTCCACGTGCAGCCACACCCCGTACCGCTCGCACACCTGCGCGATCTGGTCCACGGGGTCCACGCTGGTGGTGGAGGTGGTCCCGACCGTGGCCACCACGCACGCCGGCCTCCACCCCGCCCGCAGGTCTTCCCGCAGGGCCTCCTCCAGGGCGTCCGGCCGCATCCGGTACTCCGCGTCGGTGGGGATCTTGCGGACGCCCTCCTGGCCGAAGCCCAGCACGATGGCCGCCTTTTCCACGCTGGAGTGTGCCTGCTCCGAGGTGTACAGCCGCAGGCGGGGCAGGTCGGGCCGACCCGCCATGCCCCGGGTGCGGATGCCCAACTCCAGGCTCTCCCGCGCCGCCGCCACCGCGCACAGGGTCGCCACGGAAGCCGTGTCCATGAGGACCCCGAACTGCGGGGGAAGCCCCAACATCTGGCGCAGCCAGTCCAGCACCACCTGCTCCAGCTCCGTGGCCGCGGGGCAGGTGCGCCACAGCATGGCGTTCACGTTGAGCGCCGCGGACACCAGCTCCCCCAGCACCCCTGGGGCCGAGCCCGTGATGGCGAAGTAGGCGAAGAAGGCGGGGTGGTTCCAGTGGGTCACGCCGGGCAGGATCACCCGCTGGAAGTCCTCCCACACCGCCTGGAAGGGCTCGGGCTCCTCCGGCGGCGCGGCGGGCAGACGTTCCAGGACCTGTCCGGGCCGGACCTGCGCGAGCACGGGGTAGCGCTCCGCCTCCCGGAAGTACTCGTCAATCCACCGCACCACCTCCGCGGCAGCAGATGCAAACTGGCGTTCGACCTCCTCTGGTGTGCGCATAGTGGCTCCTCGCTTGCTCTGTGCCCTCCCGGGGCCGCCCGCCGGCGGGCCCTGTCGAGGAGGGTTGAGGTTGACCACGACGGCAGTCCCTCGGTCCGTCGGTGCGCGCGGGGGCGCGTATCGAGTGTACACCCTGGCGTGGACAGCCGCGGGGGCGGTGCTGCTGTGGCGTTCCGTGCCCGAAGTACCCCGCCTGCCCCCGGAGTACCTGCTGTTTGCCGCCCTGTCCGTGGCCGGACACCTGTTCTTCGTCCTGGAGCTACCCGGAGGCATGCGGCTGAGCCTGCAGGCTATCCTGGCCCCCGTGTGGCTGTACGGATGGCGGGCGGGCCCGCCCCTGTTCTTCCTTACCGCGCCCCTGGTGCTGCGCAGCAGCCGGGACCCCCTCCGGACGCTCCTGTACTTCGGCAACGGCTCCGTCTGGGTCGCCGCCGCGGGTGCTCTGTTCGAGTCGATGCGCCCGGCTCCCCTGGACTCCTTCACGTGGGCGGGGGTGGCCGCCCTGCTGCTCTCCGGCTGCGTGTTCGTAGCCGGCAACCTGGTCACCGCCGCCGTGGGCCGGTACCTCGCCACGGGCGACCTCCGGCTCCTCCGCGCGCGCTTCCTCGCGCAGAGCGCCTTGTTCGTGTTCGCGGGCCACGTGCCCCTGGCCTCCCTACTGCTCCTGGCCCTCCACACCGGCCCTGCCGCGGCCTTCCTGGCCGTGGGGGTGTGGCTGCTGACCGCCGTGGCCCTCAAGGGGCTCGTGGAGACCCACCGGGCCAACGAGAGCCTGCAGGAAGCCCTGCGGGAGCTGGAGCGGCTGGCCACCACCGACCCCCTCACCGGGCTGTGGAACCGCAGGCACTTCGTGCGGGTGATGGCTGCGGAGCTGGCGCGGCACGCCCGCACGGGACGGCCCCTGAGCCTCCTGGTGGTGGACCTCCGCAGCCTCAAGCACGTCAACGACACGTACGGGCACGAGGCAGGGGACCGCGCGCTGCAGCGGGCCGCGGAGGTCTTCCGGCACAGGCTCCGGGCCTCCGACCTGGCCTTCCGGATCGGGGGAGACGAGTTCGCCCTGGTCCTGCCCGAAACGAATACCGCCGGGGCCCTCACCGTAGCCCGGGACGTGGTCCAGCTCCTGGCTGAAAGCGCCCTGGACGGGGCGCCGACGGCGCGCCTGGACGCCACCGTGGGCGTGGCCACCTACCCGGAACACGGGCAGGACCCCGACAGCCTCGTGGCCGCCGCGGACGCGGCCCTGTACCGCGCCCGGGAGCAGGGGACTTCCGTGGCCGCGGCCACCGAGCCCCCCTCACGCGAGCTCCAACACCTCCCCGATTCCCCGCATGGCTTCTAGGACCGTGGACAGGTGGTCCTCCAGGGTCACCCCGAGCTCCTGAGCCCCCCTCACGATGTCCTCCCGCCGCACCGCCCTGGCGAAGGCCTTGTCCTTCATCTTCCGCTTCACCGAGTCCACGTCCACGTGGCGCAGGGACCTGCCCTTCACCAGGGCCACCGCCACCACGAACCCCGTCACCTCGTCGCAGGCGAACAGCGCCTTTTCCATGGGGGTTTCCCGTGGCACCCCGCTGTAGTCCGCGTGGGACAGGATGGCCCGGCACCAGTGCTCGGGGACGCCTCTCCTGCGCAGCTCCTCCACGCCCACGAAGGGGTGCCCGCCCGGCCCTGGGTTCGGGTAGCGCTCGTAGTCGAGGTCGTGCAGCAACCCTACGATCCCCCACTCCACGGGGTCGCCGGCGAACCTGCGTGCGTAGGACTGCATGCACGCCTCCACCGCCAGCATGTGCTTGCGCAGGTTGGGGTTTTGCACCCACTCGCACAGCAGCTGGTATGCCTCCTCCCGCGTCACCTTGGACCCTCCACCTCCGCACGCGTATTCTGGCACCGAAGTTGCCTCGTGGCCCGCGGGAGTCGCCGTGGACGCGCAGCTGCCGCCGAACCGCGCCGGGCCCTCCAGGGCCTACACGACCTATGCCCTTAGTTGGCTGGGGGTAGGGCTAGTCCTGCTCATGGCATCTTTGGAGGGCATCCGGAGCACGCCCTCAGATGCCCTGGTGACCTTCGGGTTGCTGGCCCTGGCCGGCAACCTGGTGACCGTCCGACTGCCCACCGGGGTCATGCTCCGCATGCAAGGCCCGTTCACTCTGGCCGCGGTGTGGCTGCTCGGCTGGCAGGTAGGCCCTCTGCTTCACTTCGCCTGTGCCGCAGCCCTCGTCACCGTACACCGGCTGGAGCTCTACCGAGCGGCCATCTTCGCAGGCAGCACTTCCCTTGGCACGTACGCCGCGGGCCAACTGTTCTGGTCCGCTACGGGGCAGCCTCTGCGCGCTGAAGTGCCCTGGCACGCCGCGTGGGTAGTCGGTGCCGGCATCGTACACTGTCTGGTGAATACCCTGGCCGTGGCCGTGGGGCGCTTTCTCCAAACGGGCGACGCGGCTCACGTCCGACCCATCACCCTGGCGGCGCTGCTCGGCTTGATCGCGGGAGCCTTTTTGCCAGTGTCGTACCTGCTCGCCGCGGCATATCGGCTGAGCCTCCCCGTCTTCGCCCTCACGGTTTCCGTGTGGCTGCTGGTGGGCCTTACCCTCCAGGCGTACCACAGCAGCCGGGACCTACGCGCCCGCCTGGAGCAGGCTACCCGGGAGCTCGAACGCCTCAGTACCACCGACGCCCTCACGGAGCTGCTGAACCGCCGCGTGTTCGTGCAGGTGGCCCAGCGGGAGCTGGCCCGCCACCGTCGGTACGGGGATCCCGTGAGTCTGGTGTTGCTGGACCTCCGGGGGTTCAAACGGGTCAACGACACCCAGGGCCACCAAGCCGGGGACGCGGTCCTGCGGTGGGTGGCCCACGTCCTGCGACGCCGCATCCGCAACACGGACACCGCCTTCCGGCTGGGAGGAGACGAGTTCGCGGTCCTCTTGCCCGGCACGGGGCTGTCCGGTGCCCTGTCCTTGGCGGAGTCCCTCTACCGGGCCCTGCGGTCCGAGGACGGCCTGCGGGGCGCGGACGTCACGCTGGGGGTGGCCAGCTGCCCGGAGCACGGCTGCACCGTGGACGAGCTGGTGCGGGCCGCAGACCGCGCCCTGTACCGTGCCCGGGAGGAGGGGAAGTGGGTAGGCGCCGCGGAGGTGACCGGGTCGGCGGGACGGCCCTTATAGGTCCAGCTCCATGGGGAACCCGCACAGGTTCACCGCACTCCCGTCCTCCGCGATGGCCCACACGTCCTCCAGCCGCACCCCGATGCCCTCCTCCGGGTAGTACAGCCCCGGCTCCACGGTCACCACCGAGCCCGGCATCAGGACGGCGGCGTTGGAGGGGTGGTCCGTAAGCCTGGGTTCCTCGTGGACGTCCAGGCCCAACCCGTGGCCCAGGCTGTGTACGTACCCCACCTGGGTGGTGGGGTGGGAGCAGGCCGTGGGGTGTCCCCGGGACTCGAAGAACTCGCACGCCATGCGCTGAAGGTCCGCACACCGTACCCCGGCCCGCAGGGCCTCGGTGACCCTGCGGTAGCAGTCGTACACGTCCTGGTACACCCTCCGAAGCCGGTCCGGGACTTCCCCCAGGCACCACGTGCGGGTCATGTCGAAGTGGTAGCCGCCCCCGAAGGGCCTGGGGAAAATGTCCAGGACCGTGGCGGTGCCCGCCCTCACCACAGCCTCCGGCTCGCCCCGGGAGTGGGGCAGGCCGGCTTCCCGCCCCTGGGTGAAAATCGTCCCGGTGTCCTGCAGCCCTTCCTGCGCGAGCCACGTGCGGATGCGGCCCTTCACCTCCCCCACCGTCACCGGCCGGCCGTCGGGCTGCACCAGCACCCCGTCCCGCACCGGGCACCCCCGCAGGAACTCCACCACTTTCCCCACCACCCTCTGCGTAGCCAGCCCCACCTCCCGGATCCTCTCCACCTCCCAGGGCTCCTTGGTCTCCCTGGCCACGGCCAGCACGCTGCGGCCGTACTCCCCCACCACCTCCACGCCCTCTAGGCTGCTGGCCAGCCTGCCCAAGAGCCTGTACGCGGCACCCTGGTCCATCTCCCCGTAGAAAGCCACCCGCCCCGAGACCCCTTCGTCCTCGAACAGCCTCCGCAGCAGCAGCACCCTGGCCTCCAGGAGGTCTCCCCCCGCCTGGTCCAGCAGCTCTTTCCAGTTGTACAGGCCAAGGTTGCGGGTCCTGAGCCCGGTCTTGGCAGCCTCCCCGCGCTCCATGGTGCCGTGGCACACCACCCCGGGCTGGCCCCGCTTCTTCAGGAAGATGGCCCCCTCCAGGGCCACCCCGCCCAGCACGTACAGCATGTTCGGGTCGTCGGCCCGGCCCGCCACCACCAGGGCGTCCAGGCCACGCTCCTGCATCAGTCTGTCGATGTCCGACCTCATGGATTTCTCGAGAAATACTGGCTCCTCCCAGATCGCCCACGGCTTTCCGGGCAAACTCAGCCCACGGGCCCGCCCAGGAGGATCTCGCAGATCCTCGACAGGTCCTCCTCGGAGTAAAACTCCACCTCCACCACGCCTCCCTTTTTCCCGCCCCGGACCCTCACCCTGGTGGCTAACCGCTGGCTCAGGGCCTCCTCCAGAGCGGCACGGTCAGGGTCCTTCCGGGGCCGGCGCCTGCGCGGACCCGCTCGGTTCGCCCGGACCAGGCGGCTGAGGTCCCTTACCCCGAGCCTCTCCGAGGACGCTTTCCTGGCCAACTCCACCTGGCGGGCGGGGTCGGGGACCTCCAGGAGAACCCTGCCGTGGGCCTCCGTCAGCCCGCCCCGCTGGAGCTCCTCCAGCACCGGCTCGGGCAAGGACAGCAGCCGAAGGGCGTTGGCCACGGAAGGCTGGCTACAGCCCACCAGCCTGGCGATCTCCGCCTGGGTCAGGCCGAACTCCTCCTGGAGCCTGCGGTAGGCCCTGGCCCGCTCCACGGGGTTCAGGTCGGACCGCTGCACGTTCTCCACCAGGGCCAGGGCCAGGCTTTCCAGGTCTCCTACCTGGCGCACCACCGCGGGGACGGTGGCCAACCCGGCCAGGACCGCGGCCCGCCAGCGCCGCTCCCCCGCCACGATCTCGTAGCCGTCGGGTACAGGGCGGACCACGATGGGCTGCAGCACCCCGTGGGCCCGCACGGAAGCCGCCAGCTCCTGCAGCTGTTCGTCCGAAAGGGACAGCCTGGGCTGGTTTCTGTTGGGCCGCAGGCGGTCCGTGGGGACGTACTCCACCCGCTCCTGGACGGGGAACTCCTCCGCTCCCGGGATGAGCGCGGCGAGCCCCCTTCCCAGGCCTCTGGCCTTCACCGCACCCTCTCCGCAAGGCCCGCGGGCTGCAGGCGGCCTGCGAGCTCCGCGGCCAGTGCTTCGTACGCTTGAGCCCCCTTCGAGTGCGGGTCGTACAGCATCACGGGCTTCCCGTGGCTAGGGGATTCCGCCAGCCGCACGCTCCGGGGCACCACGGTCTTCGCCACCCGGCCCCCGAAGTGGCGCCGGACCTCCGAGGCCACTTGCTCGCTGAGGTTGGTCCTGGGGTCGTACATGGTCAGGACCACGGAGGCGATGTGCAGGCCGGGGTTCAGGGTCCTGCGCACCAGCTCCACGGTGCGGACCAGCTGGGCGATTCCCTCCAGGGCGTAAAACTCGCACTGGATGGGCACCAGGGCGCCGTCCGCGGCGGCCAAGGCGTTCAGGGTGAGCAGACCCAGGGAGGGGGGGCAGTCCAACAGGATCCAGTCGTACCGATCCCGCACGGGCTCCAGGCACTGGCGCAGGCGGGCTTCCCTGGCCTCCGCCTCCACCAGCTCCACCTCCGCCCCGGCCAGGTCCAGGCTGCTCGGGAGCAGGTCCAGGCCTTCCAGTTCCGTGGGGAGGGCGGCTTGCCTCACGGGAATCCCCCGCAGCAGGCAGTCGTAGGTGGACAGCCGTACGTACGCACGGTTGACGCCGAGGCCGCTGGTGGCGTTGCCCTGGGGGTCCAGGTCCACCAGCAACACCCGCCACCGGGACCGCGCCCAGTACGCACCCAGGTTCACCGCGGTGGTGGTCTTGCCCACCCCGCCCTTCTGGTTGGCCACGGCCAAGATCACACTTCGGCTTTTCTGGCTGGCCGCCCCGCCTTCCTCCAATGTGGGTTCGAGGTATTGCTCGCGAAATCACAGGTCAGGCCACCAGACCGATAGCTACCCGGCGGATCTTCCCGGCCTCCCACGGAACTTCCCGGACCACCTCGTGGAACCCCTCGGGAACCGGACGGCCAGGTCCCACCGGCACCACCAGCCGACCCCCGCGTTTCAGCAGGCCCCCCGCGGCCTGCAGCACGTGCTGCGGCGGTCCCACCGCCCTGGCCACCACCATGTCGAAGCGCCCCGCCCACCTCGGGTCCCTGCACAACTCCTCCGCCCTCTCCGCCACCACCTCGGCGTTGGGGATCCCGAGTTCCGAGGCCGCCCGCTCCACGAACGCCGCCCGTTTGCGGCGCGGCTCCACCAGCACCAGCCGCAGGTCCGGCCTGGCCACCGCCCACACCAGGCCGGGTAGACCTGCCCCCGTGCCGACGTCCGCCACAAGGGCTCCCGCCGGGGGGTCGGACATCACCAAGAGCAGCAAGCTGTCCAGGACGTGCGCCCGGAGGAGCTCGTCCGGGGGAGCCGGAGCGACCAGGTCCACCTTCCGGTTCCACGCCACGAGGAGGTCCCTGTACCGGAGCAGCAGGCCTACCTGCCGCCCGTCCAGGTGAAGCCCGAGGGTGGAGCAGGCCTCTTCAAGGCGCACGGCCCTGGGAAGGAGGCCGCCGCGGCGGCCTCCGGGCGGGCCGTCCCTGTCTTTCGCCTCCCACGGGCTCCACCACCACGTGGCGCTTGTCCCCCGTACCCTCGCTCCGGGTGGTCACGTGGGGGTTGCCCGCCAGGGCCGAGTGCACCGCCCGTCGCTCCCGGGCGTCCATGGGCGGCAGGTGGACAGGCCTCCCCTGGGCCACGGCCCTGCGGGCGGCCCGCTGGGCCATCTCCGCCAGGTGCTGTCGGCGCCTGGCCCGGTAGCCCCCGATGTCCACTTCCACCTCGCCCCGGGAGCCCGTGGCCTGGTGCACCATAGCAGCCAGCACCGTCTCCACCGCCTCGATCCCCTGACCCCGCCGCCCGATGAGCAGGCCCAGCTCCTCGCCCCTCACGTCCACGAACAGCCCCCGCTCCGTGGCGTGGGCCAGGACCGAGGCGGAAAACCCCATCTTCGCCACCAGGGTCCGAGCGATCTCCGTGGCCGCGGCCAGGGTCCGGGCGTCCGCGGGCTCCTCTTGGAACTCCGAACGCGGCACCACCCGCACCCGGGCCTCCCTGGCTCCCAGCCCGAACACCCCCCGCGAGCCCTCGTCCAGGACGTGGATCTCCGCCTCCTCCCGGCTGAGACCCGCGCGTTCCAGGGCAGCCGCGATGGCTTCCTCTACGGTCCTCCCCGAGGCCACCACCTCTCTCACGCCCGCTCCACCTCCGCCGCCTTGGCCCCGCCCCGGCGCCGCGGCCTGGCCTCCCCCGCACGCCTGGGGAGCCCCACCACGCTCAGGTACTCCGCGATGTACGCCAGGGTGGAGGCGAACCAGTATAGGGAAAGCCCCACCGCGAAATTCAGGCTGAACCAGCCGATGAGGAACGGCATGAACAGGAACATCCGGGCCTGCTGCGGGTCCGTGACCGACACCTTCTGCTGCAGGTAGGTGGAGCCCCCGATGAGCACCGGCACCAGGGCGTACGCCACCACCGCGGCCCAGCCGTACTTCCCCGGGTCGCTGAGGACGGTCATGGGGTGCACCAGCAGGTCCCACGGACCGAAGGGCACGCTCTGCAACGCCTGCCCGCTGCGGGACACGAAGTGGGAAGGGTCGCTGAGCACGCGGTACAGGGCGAACAGCACGGGCATCTGCAGCAGCATGGGCAGGCAGCCGCCGAAGGGATTCACCCCGTGCGCCCGGTACAGGTCCATCATCTCCTTGTTCAGGCGCTGGGGGTCGTCCTTGAACTTGCGCTGCAGGGCCTGCAGGTGAGGCTGCAGCTTTTGCATCTCCTTCATGGACCGCAGCTGCCGGCGGGTCAGGGGGTGGAGCACCAGCTTGACCACCAGGGTCAGGAGGATGATGGCCCAGCCGTACGAACCCGTGGCCTCGTACAGGAACCGCAACAAGGCCGCGATCTGCGCCACGAGCCAGTTGAACAAGGCCTCGACCTCCTGACTGCCAGGCTACGGGACCGGGTCGTACCCCCCCGGTGCGAAGGGGTGGCACCGCGCCAGCCGCCTGGCGGCCAACCAGCCTCCCCGCAGGACTCCGTGGCGGGCGATGGCGTCCGCCGCGTACTCCGAACAGGTGGGCCAGTACCGGCACACCCGGGGCGTCCACCGCGACACCCGCTGGTACACCCGGATGAGAGCCACCACCACCCTGGCTCCAGCGCTCACGCCTTCAGACCTCCCAGCTGCTGCAGCAGGGACCGCACCTCCTCCTGCAACTCCCAGAAGGACGCCGACGCCGCCGAGGGCCGGGCGGCCACCACCACGTCCTGTCCGGGTGCCAGGGGGAGCTGCCGGAGGATCTCCCGGAGGCGCCGGCGGACCCGGTTTCGCACCACCGCCTTGCCCACCTTCCGCCCCACCACCACCGCCACCCGAATCCCCTCGGGAGCCTCCACACGGTGTACCACCACCAGCCGCCCGGCCCTGCGGAGCCCCTCCGCGTACACCCGTTGGAAGTCCCGGGCTGACCGCAGGCGCTGTAGCTTCAAGGGGTGTGGGAACTCCCGTCCTCAAACCGTCAGCCGCTTCCGTCCCGCCTGGCGCCGTCTCCGCAGCACGTTGCGGCCGCCGGGAGTCCGCATGCGGGCCCGAAAGCCATGTGTCCGCTTCCTGCGGCGGCGCTTGGGCTGGTAGGTTCGCTTCACGGATCCCTCCTCCCTGGCCGGGGGCTAGTATACCAGCCGGCCCCGCACCCCGCCAGCGCACGCCTGTGGAGAACTTGTTTGTAAGGCGGGAGGCTGTCCACAAATCTCCGGCCGCCTCCTGTTTCCTCCCCCGCCACCACCGCCGCCGAGCTCGGTCACCCACTGCCGTCCACAGGTTTTTCACCTCCTGTGGATAACCGCCCGCGGCGCCGCCACGCCCACTCCGCCCGGGCTCCCCGGCTTCCCCCGCAAACCCCCGCCGGGAGCCGCACTTTTCCCTCTTGCCGGCCTCGCCGGAAGGTTCCGCCGGAAGCCAGTGGAAAACCGCCGCGCGGCAGGGTTGCCCGCAGGAGTATGCTTGTCCTTGGCTAAACACCACGGCCGCGGGGGCGGGCGATGTCGCTGCGCGACCTCCTCACCCAGATCCTGGAGGAGCGGGAGGGCCGGCGGGAGCCCGAGGGCCCGCCCGAGGTGCGGCTAGCCGTGTACGATTCTCCCCTGGCCGAGCCACGCGTGATCTCCCTGTCCAGCGACGACTTCCACGACCTCGTGGGGAAGTTGGCGGCTGCCACCTTCGACCACGCCCAGCGCCGCGGCGGCCGCATCCCCTACGTGGTGATCCGGGAGATCGTGGAGAACCTCATCCACGCGTACTTCCGCAGCGCCGTCATCAGCATCAGCGAGGACGGCAACACCATCCGCATCTCCGACCAGGGGCCCGGCATCCCGGACAAAGAACGCGCCCTGCAGCCCGGGTTCACCACCGCCACGCCCACCATGCGGCGGTTCATCCGCGGGGTGGGCTCCGGCCTGCCCGTGGCGCGGGAACAACTCAGTTTCCTGGGAGGCGCCATCACCATCGAAGACAACCTGGAGGGCGGCACCGTGGTCACCCTGCGGCTGCAGCCAGAGCGCCCCGCGGCAACCCCCGCGGCCCGTCCCGCACGACCCGCCCTCACCGAACGGCAGCGGCGGGTCCTGCTCCTCGTGGCGGAGATGGGGTCCGCGGGTCCCACCGCGGTGGCCCGGGAGTTGGGGATCCCCCTCACCACCGCGTACCGGGAACTGGCGGCCCTGGAGCGTCTCGGATTCCTCCACGCCAGCGGGCGCGGCTCACGGACCCTCACGGAGCAGGGCGTCCGCTTCGTGGATGAACTCTTCCGTCCTTCGAAACCGTGATCGCTTCCCGGGACCGACGGAGGGTGCTAGTGTAAGGGCCGTCCACCCAGGAGGAACCGTCCATGGACAGCTTGTCCCCTGCCCCGGCGTCGTCCGCGCAGGACCTCTGGCAGCAGGCCTTGGTGCGCCTCCAGGAGCGGTTGGGTCGCCCGGGCCTGGGCGTGGAGATCTTCCTGAAGAGCGCCCGCGCCCTGGCCCTGGACCAGGAGGCCCTCCTGGTGGCCGTCCCGAACCGCATGGCCAAGCAGTGGGTGGAGGAGCGTTACCTCCCGGCCCTGCGGGAGGAGCTGCACCGCGTGCTGGGCCGGCCCCTGGACGTCCGCGTGGTGGTGTCCGAGGACCCGCTGCCCGAGGACCGTCCTCCGCCGCCCCGCCCCGCTCCCGCGGTCGACGGCATGCACCTGTCGCCGCGCTACACCTTCGAGACCTTCGTGGTGGGATCCGGCAACCGGTTCGCCCACGCTGCCGCGGTGGCGGTGGCGGAAGCCCCCGCCCGGGCGTACAACCCCCTGTTCATCTACGGGGGCGTGGGGCTCGGCAAGACCCACCTCCTGCAGGCCATCGCGCACCGCCTCCTCGCCCACCCTGTCCCCGCCCGCATCTTCTACTGCACCGGGGAACGCTTCACCAACGAGGTCATCAGCGCGATCCAAGCGGGGCGGACGGAGGACCTGCGCCGCAAGTACCGCGGCGTAGACGTCCTCCTCATCGACGACATCCAGTTCATCGCCGGCAAACCCAGCACCCAGGAGGAGTTCTTCCACACCTTCAACGCCCTCCACGAGGCGGGCAAGCAGATCATCCTGGCCTCCGACCGACCCCCCAAGGACATCCCGACCCTGGAGGACCGCCTGCGGTCGCGCTTCGAGTGGGGCCTCATCGCGGACGTCCAGCCCCCGGACTACGAGACCCGGGTGGCCATCCTCCGGAAGAAGGCGGAGCTGGAGCGCATGCACGTGCCCTCGGAGGTGGCCGAGTTCATCGCGCAGCACTTCCAGTCGAACATCCGGGAGCTGGAGGGAGCCCTGGTGCGGGTGGTGGCGTACGCCACCCTGACCCGGGTCCCCCTGTCGGTGGAGCTGGCGCGCGAGGTGCTGCGGGACATCCTGCCCCAGAACCGGCCACAGCCCATCACCATCCAGGCCATCCAGAAGGCCGTGGCGGACCACTTCGGGCTGCGGGTGGAGGACATGAAGGCCAAACGACGCACCAAGGGGGTGGCCTTCCCCCGCCAGGTCGCCATGTACCTGGCCCGGGAGCTGACGGACTCCTCCCTCCCCCGCATCGGCGAGGAGTTCGGGGGCCGCGACCACACCACCGTCATGCACGCCTGCGAACGCGTTCGATCGGAGATGCAGCGCGACCCGCACCTGGCCGCCACCGTCCACGCGCTCATCCAGCAGCTGCGCCGCGGCGGTTCGTAGCCTGGGGAAGCCTGTGGGCAGGGCGCCCCTCTGCCTCGTCCGCACCTCCCCTCCCCTCCGTCTTGGGGCACCCTCCCACAGCCTTTTCCACCGCCTCCTCCCACCGCGAGGCCGCGTCGTACAATGACCACGGGGATTTTCCCCGCTGTACACACCCCCGACGGAGGCTACGGCGGATCACTTGAAAGACCGCAGGCGCCGCGGGGGACCAGGGAGGCTGTGCATGAAGATCCGGTGCGCGCAGCAGGATCTCAGTCGGGCCATGAGCGCGGTGGGGAGGGCCACTTCCGCGCGCACCACCATGCCCATTCTGGCCAACGTGCTCCTGGAGACCACCGCCGGCGGGCTGCGGGTGGTGGCCACGGACTTGGAGCTCGGGATCCGGGCGCAGATCCCCGCGGAAGTGGAGCGAGGGGGCTTGGTGACCCTGCCCGCGCGCCTGTTGGCGGAAATCGTGGCGCACCTGCCCGCGTCTCCCGTGGAGGTCCAGGTGGAGGAAGGATCCGCGGTGGCGGAGATCCGCTGCCAGCGCTCCAGTTTCGAGCTGGTGGGGATGCCGGCCTCGGACTTCCCCCGCGTGCCGGAGGGGGACGTGGAGGCGGTGTGCTCCGTCCCGGCTGCGCTCCTGCGCACCATGATCCGTCAGACCTTGTTTGCCGCCAGCACGGACGAGACCCGGCCCTTCCTGACCGGGGTGTACGTGAGCGGGGACGAGGAGGGGCTGCGGTTCGTGGCCACGGACGGGGGCAGGCTGGCGGTGCGCAAGGCATCGGTGAAGGTGGCGAGGCCCGTGAGCGCCATCGTCCCCAGCAAGACCATGCACGAGCTCGTGCGGCTGACGGGGGCGGTGGAGGGGGAGGTGGAGGTGGGCTTGGTGGACAACCAGATGGTGTTCTCCGCGGGGGAGCTGAGGGTGTTCAGCCGGCTGGTGGGGGGGCAGTTCCCCAACTACCAGCAGGTGATCCCCCGGGAGTTCAAGCAGCGGGTGCGGGTGGGGACGGAGCGCCTGTACCAGGCGCTCCGGCGGGTGGCCATCACGGCCCGCGACTCCGCCACGGTGGTGCGGCTGGCGGCGCAAGACGCAGTACTCCGCCTGAGCTCCAGCACTCCGGAGGTGGGCCGCGCGTGGGAGGAGCTGGAGGTGGAGACGTCCGGGGAGCCCATGGAGGTAGCGTTCAACGCCCGCTACCTCCTGGACGCGCTGGCGGTGCTGGAGACGGACGAAGTCGCCCTGGAGCTCACAGGTCCCCTCTCCCCGGGGGCCGTGCGGCCGGTGGGTTTCGAGGACTACGTGTACGTGGTGGCCCCCGTGCGGGTGTACGGGTGAAGGAGCAGGTCGTACCGGTCCGGGGTGGTGGGATCGAGCTGGGGAAGTTCTTAAAGCTCGTGCGGGCGGTGCGCTCCGGCGGGGCCGCCAAGCACCTAGTGCAGGCGGGGCGGGTGCGGGTGAACGGCCGGGTGGAGACCCGGCGAGGTGCCAAGCTGCGGTGCGGGGACGTGGTGGAGGTAGAAGGGCAGAGGTGGGTGGTGGGCGGAGGCTGACGGGTGCGGGTGGCGTGGGTGTTCGCGCTGCAGTTCCGGAACCACGAACGGCTGGAGGTGCACTTCCAGCCCGGTCTGAACGCCGTGGTGGGGCCCAACGGAGCGGGGAAGACGAACCTCCTGGAGGCCATTGACCTGGCGGCCACAGGCCGCACCCACCGGGCGAGGCGGGAGACCGAGGTGGTTCGGTTCGGGGCGGACTGGGCCTTGGTGCGCGCGGCCTTCCACGGGCGTGGCCGGGAGCACCGGTGCGAGGTGCGGGTGGAGCGGCAGGGCCTCAAGCACCTCCGGGTGGACGGGGTCCCCACCTCCCGGGTGGGGTTGCTGGGCCGTGCGGTCCTGGTGTGGAGCGGCCCGGAGGACACCCACGTGGTGGCAGGGCCGGCCTCGGAGCGGCGCCGGCTGCTGGATGCCCTCCTGTGCCAGCTGAGCCCCGCGTACTACGAGATGCTCCTCCGGTACCACCGGGTGGTACGGCACCGCAACCGGCTCCTGCGGGCCCGGGCCGCCTCCGGGGTGCTGGAGGTGTGGGACCAGCAGCTGGTGGATCTGGGGCTGCGCCTGGTGGAGCGCCGGGGGAGGCTGGTGCAGCGCATGGAACCTGCGGCGCAGGTGTGGGGGGAGCGCCTGGGGTGTGGGGAGGTGCGGGTGCGTTACGTGCCGGGGATGCCCTCGGACGCCCTGGCGGCCCACGAGCAGCTGGGCCGCGCGAGGCGGGAGGAGTACGCCCGGGGGGCTACCCTGGTGGGGCCCCACCGGGACGAGCTGGAAGTGCTGCTGGACGGGGTAGACGCCCGGGTGTTTGCGTCCCGCGGACAGCAGAGGGCGGTGGTACTTGCCTTGCGCCTGGCGGAGCGGGAAGTGGTCCGGGAGGAGTTGGGCGAGGACCCTGTCCTGCTCCTGGACGACGTGGTCGCGGACCTCGACCGCCAGAGGACCGTCAGGCTGCTGGAGTGCCTGCAGGGCGGACCCCAGGTGATCGCCACCGCCACGGACCGGGCGGACCTGCTGTGCGGCCACACGGTGGCCCTGGGAGGCCGGGCGTGAAGGGCGCGGGGGAGCGGTGAAGCGGCTGAGGGACGTGTTGGAGCGGGTGGCGCCGCCCGGAGCGGTGGAAGCGGGGCTGGTGCTGTGGGCCTGGAGGCAGGTGGCGGAGGCGGAGGGACTGGGGTCGGAGGCGGACTACCGGGGCGGCCGGCTTACGGTGTTCGCCCGGACGAGCGGCCAGGCGCAGGAGCTATCGCTGCGCGCGGAGAAGTTGCGCGAGCTTGTCAACGCGCAGCTCGGGCGCGCGCTGGTACGCGATCTACGCGTGGTCGCGCGCGGGGGATAGGACGCCCGGGGGCCCGGTGTACGTGCACATCGGTGCGGACGTGGTGCTGAGGACCGAGGATCTCGTGGCCATCCTGGACGCGCGGCTGGTGCGAGCCTCGGAGGCGAACCAGCAGTTCCTGCAGCGGGCCGCGGCGGCGGGCCTTTTGCGGGGACACAACCTGACCGGCGCGCGGTCTGTGGTGGTGACCACCCGGGGAGTGTACCCGTCTCCCATCTCTCCCGCCACCCTGGCCCGGAGAGCCCTGGCCGGGCTGCGTGCGCTCCAGGCATCTCGCTAAAATCCGCGTGCCGCCTGCGAGACGGCCGTTGACCGACCCAGGGCCTGGTGTTAGTCTTTCCTCTGTATAGGGCTGCTCTAGAGAAAGGCAACACGAGCGGACGGAGAACCCTGGGATGTACGAACAGGAGTACGGCGCACACCAGATTCAGGTGTTGGAGGGCCTGGAGGCGGTCCGCCGCAGGCCCGGCATGTACGTGGGCAGCACGGGCGCTGCGGGCCTGCACCACCTGCTGTACGAGGTGGTGGACAACAGCGTGGATGAGGCCCTGGCCGGGCGGGCCACCCGCATCGACGTGATCCTGCACAAGGACGGCAGCGCCACCGTGGTGGACGACGGAGGGGGCATCCCCGTGGAGGTGCACCCGCAGACGGGGAAGTCCACGGTGGAGACCGTGCTCACCATCCTCCACGCGGGCGGGAAGTTCGGGGGCGGGGCCTACAAGGTCTCGGGGGGGTTGCACGGGGTCGGGGTCTCCGTGGTCAACGCCCTGTCGGAGTGGTTGGAGGTGGAAGTCCGGCGGGGCGGGAAGCGCTGGCGGCAGCGGTACAGCCGCGGACGTCCCACCACGGAACTCGAGTGTGTGGGCGAGGCGCAGGGCACGGGGACCCGGGTGACCTTCCTGCCCGACCGGGAGATCTTCGTGGAGACGGACTTCCACTACGAGACGGTGCGCCAGCGGCTGGAGGAGCTGGCGTACCTGGTGGCGGGGCTCCGCATCACCCTGCGGGACGAGCGCACGGGGCAGGCGGAGGAGTTCCGGTACGAGGGAGGAGTCCGGGAGCTGGTGCGGGCAGCCAACCGCCACCGGAAGGTCCTCAACGACCCTCCCTTCCACGCCCGCCGGGAACGGGACGGCGTGGACGTGGAGGTGGCCATCCAGTACAACGAGGGCTACGTGGAACACATGCTGTCCTTCGTCAACACCATCCCCACCGCGGAGGGCGGCACCCACGTGGTGGGCTTTCGGGCGGCCCTCACCCGGGTGGTGAACGACTACGCCCGGCGGCAGGGCCTGCTCAAGGAGCAGGACGGCTCCCTGGCGGGCGAGGACGTGCGGGAAGGCCTGACCGCGGTGGTCAGCCTGAAGATGACCGACCCCCAGTTCGAAGGCCAGACCAAGACGAAGCTGGGCAACACCGAGGTGAAGGGGATCGTGGAGTCCGTGGTGGGGGAGGCCTTCGGCGACTACCTGGAAACCCACCCCACGGAGGCCCGGCGCATCGTGGCCAAGGCCATCCAGGCCATGCGGGCCCGGGAAGCCGCCAAGCAGGCCCGGGACCTGGTCCGGCGCAAGAGCGCCCTCGAGGTGAGCACCCTGCCGGGCAAGCTGGCGGACTGCGCGGAGCGGGACCCCCTGCGGAGCGAGCTGTTCATCGTGGAGGGCGACTCCGCGGGAGGCTCCGCCAAGCAAGGACGGGACCGCCGGTTCCAGGCCATCCTCCCCATCCAGGGGAAGATCCTCAACGTGGAGAAGGCGCGCCTGGACCGCATGCTGAACCACGAGGAAATCCGCGCCATCATCACCGCCCTCGGCACGGGCATCGGGCCGGACTTCGACTTGGCCAAGCGCCGGTACGACAAGGTCATCCTGATGAGTGACGCGGACGTGGACGGGGCGCACATCCGGACGCTCCTGCTGACCTTCTTCTACCGGTACATGCGGGAGCTCATCGAGCACGGGAAGGTGTACGTGGCCGTGCCTCCCCTGTACATGGTCCGGCAGGGCAAGCGCAGGCGCTACGCGTACTCCGACGAGGAGCTCGCGGCGGCCCTGAAGGAGATGGGGGAGGGCTGCGAGGTCCAGCGGTACAAGGGGCTCGGGGAGATGAACCCCGAGCAGCTGTGGGAGACCACCATGGACCCCGCGCGCCGGACCCTCATCCGGGTGGAGCTGGAGGACGCGGAGGAGGCGGACCGCATCTTCCGGACCCTCATGGGGGAGGAGGTGGAGCCCCGGCGGGAGTTCATCGTCCGGTACGCGCGGGAGGTCCGCAACCTGGACATCTGAGGAGACGCCATGGAAGAGCGCATCGTCCCCAAGCCCGTGGAACGCGAGATGCAGGAGGCGTACCTGGACTACGCCATGTCCGTCATCGTGTCCCGGGCGCTGCCGGACGTCCGGGACGGGCTGAAGCCGGTGCAGCGGCGGGTCCTGGTGGCCATGAACGACTTGGGGCTGGCCCCCAACCGTCCCTACCGCAAGTGCGCGAAGATCTGCGGGGACACCTCGGGGAACTACCACCCCCACGGGGAGGCCGTGATCTACCCCACCCTGGTCCGGATGGCCCAGCCGTGGGTGATGCGCTACCCCCTGGTGGACGGGCAGGGGAACTTCGGGAGTGTGGACGACGACCCCCCGGCGGCCATGCGCTATACGGAAGCCCGTCTCACCCCTGTGGCCATGGAGATGCTGGCGGACCTCGACAAAGACACCGTGGACTTCGTGCCCAACTTCGACCAGACGCGGCGGGAACCCGTGGTCCTGCCCGCCCGCTTCCCGAACCTGCTGGTGAACGGCGCCTCGGGCATCGCGGTGGGGATGGCCACCAACATCCCGCCTCACAACCTCGGCGAAGTGGTGGACGCCCTGGTGGCCTTGATCGAGAACCCGGAGCTGTCCACGGAGGAACTGCTGAAGATCGTGAAGGGGCCGGACTTCCCCACGGGCGGCCTCATCCTGGGCCGGGAGGGCATCCGGCAGGCGTACACCACGGGACGGGGGTCCATCGTCCTGCGGGCCAAGGCCACGGTGGAGGAGCTGCGGGGCGGCCGGGCGGCCATCGTGATCACGGAGCTGCCCTACATGGTGAACAAGGCGGCCCTCATCTCCCGCATCGCGGACCTGGTGCGGGAGAAGAAAATCCAGGGCGTGAGCGACCTCCGGGACGAGAGCGACCGGGAGGGGATGCGGGTGGTGGTGGAGTTGCGGCGGGAGGCCAACCCCCAGGTGGTCCTCAACCAACTGTACAAGCACACACAGATGCAGACCACCTTCGGGGCCATCCTCCTGGCCCTGGTGGCCGGCGTGCCGCGGCAGCTCACCCTGCGGGACCTGCTGACCCACTACCTGGACCACCGTCGGGAAATCGTCACCCGCAGGACCCGGTTCGAACTGGCCCGGGCGGAGGAGCGTGCCCACGTCCTGGAGGGGCTGAAGGTGGCCTTGGACCACCTGGACGCGGTGATCCAGCTCATCCGCTCCTCCCGGGACACCTCCGCGGCGCGGGAAGGGCTGGTGCAGCGCTTCGGGCTGTCGGAGCGGCAGGCGGACGCCATCCTGGAGATGCGCCTGGCGCGGCTCACCGCCCTGGAACGGGCGAAGGTGGAGGAGGAGTACCGGGAGCTTGTCAAGGCCATCGCGTACTACCAAGACGTGCTCCGCGACCCGCGGAAGGTGGCGGCCATCGTGCGGGAGGAGCTGTTGGAGGTGAAGGCCAAGTTCGCGGACCCCCGCCGGACCCGGATCACCTCCGGCAAGGAGGCGGTCCTGGAGGAAGAGGACCTGGTTCCGGACACGGACGTGGTCATCACCCTGACGCGGCACGGGTACGTGAAGAGGGTCCCCCTGGACACCTACCGGGCCCAGCGCCGCGGGGGGAAGGGGATCGTGGGGGCCACCACCCGGGAGGAGGACTTCGTGGAGCACGTGGTGGTGACCCACAACCACGCCTACCTCCTGTTCTTCACCAACCGCGGGAAGGTGTACCGCCTGCGGGCCTTCGAGGTGCCGGAGTCCGGCCGCACGGCTCGCGGCACGGGGCTGATGAACCTGGTGGGGGTCTCCGTCCACGAGCGGGTGAACGCCATCATCCCCATCCGTTCCTTCGAGGACACGGGCACCCTCTTCTTCGCCACCCGGCGGGGGATGGTCAAGCGCACGGGGCTCATGGAGTTCGTGAACGCCAAGCGGGCGGGGATCCTGGCCCTGCACCTGCAGGAGGGGGACGAGCTGGTGGGGGTGCGCCTCACGGACGGACGGCAGGAGGTCATCCTGGCCACCCGGGAGGGCCACTGCATCCGGTTCAAGGAGGCGGGGGTGCGGGAGATGGGGCGGGCGGCAGCGGGAGTCCTGGGGATCCGGTTGCGGCCAGGGGACGAGGTGGTGGGCCTGGCGGTGGCCAGCGAGAAGCCGGAGCTGCTCACCGTCACGGACCTGGGGTACGGCAAGCGCACCCCCATGTCTCAGTACCGGCTGCAGGCCCGGGGCGGGTACGGGGTCCGGAACATCCGGCTGTCCGGGAAGAACGGGAAGGTGGTGGCGGTCAAGGCCGTGTCTGGAGAGGACGAGGTCCTCCTCGCCACGGAGTCCGGCCAGATCCTCCGTACCCTAGTCCGGGAGATCAGCACCGTGGGCCGGTCCGCGCAGGGGGTTCGGGTCATGCGGTTGGAGTCCGGGGACCGGGTTTCCGCGGTGGCGGTGGTGGAGGGGGAGTAGGAGCCCGTCTCGGGAGACCGGTGGGTTTCCGAAGGCGTAGCCCGGGGGCCTTGGGAAGGGGCGGGTTGCGAAACCCGCGGTTGGTGCGGGTTTCGGGCCTCGGGGGAGAGGATTCCGCGCGGGGGCCGTAGAATCCGAAGGGCCGGACTACACACCGGACGGAGGGGAGGAGCCGATGAACAAGGAACAGCTCGTCGAGCGGGTGGCCAGCAAGACCGGCCTGAGCAAAAAGGACGCGAACGCGGCCTTGGACGCGGTCCTCGAGGGGATCACGGCAGCCCTCAAGAAGGGCGAGAAGGTCACCCTGGTGGGGTTCGGGACCTTCAGCGTCCGACGCCGGAAGGCCCGGGAGGGTCGGAACCCCCAGACGGGGGAGAAGATCAAGATCCCGGCCCGCAAGGTGCCGGCCTTCACCGCGGGCAAGGAGCTGAAGTCCCAGGTGAAGTGAGCCCTCCGGGAGGGAGGTGAGCGGGCGCCCGGGGCGGGCGAGCCCCCGGGCGCCTGCTTTTCCGAGAGGTGGAGGTCCGGGAACCGCACCCCGAAGAGCTGGACCAGCTGTCCCGCCTTCCCGACGGGAGCCTGCCCCCGGAGTGGTCGAGCTGGGCGGACGAGCCGCACCGCACCCTGGTGGCGGCGCACGGGGGCGTGGTGGCTGCGGCCATCCACCTGGCGGTGGTGGGCCGGGGCGAGGGGTGGGTGGAGGGGGTGAGGGCGGGAGAGGACGGGGAGGTGCAGTCCAGGCTTGTGCAGGCGGCCCTGTCGGTGTTGGATGGATACGGGGCGGCCACGGTGCGCACGGCCCTGCCCGTAGGGGCGAGCCCGCCGTGGTTGGCCCAAGCGGGGTTCGGGCCCGCTGCGAGGTTCGAGGTGCGGCTGGCGCCGCCGCAGTTCTCCGCAGTCCCCCGGGCCCGGCCGGTGGCACCCCGCGGGGTCGGTGCTGCGTGCACGCGGCTGGATTCGGCGTTGACGTCCCGGGCCGCGGGGCTGGTACCCCTGGGCTGGAGGTGGCGGGCTTTCGTGCGGGAGATGGCCACCGCGGCTGCCAGGGAGGGAAGGCTGCTGGCAGACGACGCAGGAGGGGTGGCCCTTTTCCTCAGGCGCGGCCCTGACCGCCTGGTGGCAGCCCTGGTGGGCGACCACCCCCTGGACCTTTTGGGCTGCGTACAGGAGGAGGTGCAGGGGACGGGCAGGCTCGTGTGTTTCCTGGCCGCAGCCAGCCCCGAGGCGCAGGCCCTGAGCTGCTGGCCGGCCCACCCCTGGTGTCCGGAGGGAGTCGTGGTCTACCAGCTGACCCGGGTCACCGGGCGGCGCTGAAGGAGGCGGGCATGGGACAGGCGGCGAGGCTCGCGCGGCACCTGGAAGACCTGCGGAAGGCGGTGGTGGAAGCCGTGCAGGCCATGGACGAGGGAACCCTCAACACCAGACCCCCGGGGCTGTCCAACAGCCCGGGGATCCTGGTGCGGCACCTGGTGGGTTCGGAGCGTTACTGGATCCACCAGGTGGTGGGCGGGGAGGACGTCCGCCGCAACCGGGAGGCGGAGTTCGACCCGGCGGTACCCGTGCGGAAGGAGGAGGTGCTCCAGCAGCTGGAGGAGGTGGCCCGGAGGAGTCGCCAAATCCTGGAAGCCCTGCCCGACACGGAGCTGGGGCAGTCCGTGGAAGCACAGGCGGGTCCCAGGACCCTGACCCTGCAGAAGGGCGACGCGGTGGTGCGGGTCCTGGTCCACTGGGCCTACCACCAGGGCCAGCTGCAGCTGCTGCGCAAGCTGGTCGGGAGCGGATGAGGGCGTCTTTGGCGTTTTTCTGGCTGGTGGCGGCGGCCGTGGAGGTGTACCGCCGGCTGGGAGGCGCGGTGCCCGGGCCGGTGGCCTTCTTGGGGCCGTACTTCACCCTGGCCGCCACGGTGCTTCCCGCGGTGGACGCGGTGCGCGAGTTCCGGGCGGGGGAGCTGGTGGAGGGCGTGAAGTCCGTCCTCTGGGCGGTACCTGGAGCCATCACGCTCCTGGCGGGCCCCGCGTGGTTGCGGTTCGGGGGTTAGACCACCCCGGTGGCGTTGGGTTCGACGGGTCGAAGACGGGCAGTCGAGGGGAGGCCGACCGGCTGCGGATGCGGTGGGAACCGGCCCCTGACCTGCACGCGAGGATGTGCCGCATCGTCCGGGCCCTGGAGTTCCGCCACGTGGACCCGGCCCGGGTGCACTGCCTGCGGGTGTACGGCGCCCGAGCCAACGCCTGGGCCAGGATCTGGGGCCTGCCCCCGGTCTTCCAGCACGCCTTAGGCCTGCCGGCTACCTACGTGGTGGAGTTCCTGAGCCCCGGGTTCGACAGCCTGCCCTCGGAGGAGCAGGACCGCGTGATCATCCACGAGCTCCTCCACATCCCCACCACCTTCAGCGGGGGCGTGCGGCCGGAACGGTCCCGCAGCCTCCGCATCGACCGAAGGACCGTGGAGCGCTACTACCGCCGCTACCGGCAGGTGGTGGCGCCTGTCCGGGAGGACCCTTGAACCCGCGAAGGGGGAGGGCGGCGTCCCCGGGGCAGGGATGCTCGGGGCCAGGCGGATGACCGCCGACTTCGGGCCCCTGGAGGGGATCGTGACCAAAGCGGTGGGCGCCTACGCCTTCGTGTACCACCAGGGCCGGACGTACCGGTGCGTGACCCGGGGGCGGCTCCGGAGGGCCGAGGGGGTCAGGCCGGTGGCCGGGGACCGGGTGCTGTTCGTGCCCACGGCCCCCGGGGAGGGCGTGGTGGAGTCGGTGCTGCCCCGGCGGGGACAGCTCGCCAAGCCCGCGGCCCGAGACCCGGCGCGGCTGCAGGTCCTGGCCGCGAACGTGGACCAGGCGTGCGTGGTGTTCGCGGCGGCCAACCCGGACCCCGATCCCCTGGCGGTGGACCGCTTCCTGGCCCTGGCGGAGGTGTCGGGGCTGCGCCCGTTCCTGTGCTTCAACAAGCAGGACCTGGCGGACCCCGGGGAGCTCAAGGCCCTGTACGAGGGGGCTGGCTACACCGTTCTGAAGACCAGCGCGCGGACCGGGGAGGGGCTGGAGGCGCTGCGGAGGGCCCTGGCCGGCCACCTGACCGTGATGGTGGGGCCTTCCGGGGTAGGGAAGAGCACCCTCGTCAACGCTCTGAACCCCCAAGCCCGCAGGCGCGTGGGCGAGCTGGGCCGTGGCGGAAGGGGCCGGCACACCACCACCAGCGCGGAGCTCATCCCGGTGGACGCGGACGGGTTCGTGGTGGACACCCCGGGCGTGCAGGTCCTCGACTTCGTCCACCTGGAGCCCGCCGCGGTGCGGTCGGCCTTCCCGGAGATCGCGCGCTGGGGCGTGCGCTGCCAGTTTTCAGACTGCTCCCACCGGGAAGAGCCCGGCTGCGCGGTGCGGGAGGCAGTAGAGCGGGGCCTGGTGGCTCCTTCACGGATGCAAAGTTACCTGGCGCTGCTGCAGGAGGCGGAGGAGGGCTGGCGGGCGCGGTACCGCTGAGGAGGACCATGACCCGGGTGTACCTGATCCGGCACGGGCAGACCACGTGGAACGCGGAGCGCCGCTACCAAGGGCGGAGGGACGCGCCTCTCACGGAACTGGGGCGGACCCAGATGCGCCGGCTGGCCGCCGCCCTGGCTTCGGAGCCCGTGCGGGCGGTGTACACCAGCCCCCTGGGCCGGTGCCGGTGGGGAGCGGAGCGGATCGCGGCCCAGCACGGCCTGGAGCCCATCGTGGAGCCGGACCTGGTGGAGCTGGACCACGGGATTCTGGACGGGTTACGGGTGGACGAGATGGAGGACCACGTGGGGACGCTGGTGCGCCGGTGGTGGGAGGACCCTGCAGGCGTCCAGCTCCCCGGCGGGGAGTCCCTGGAGCAGGCCCGGGCGCGGGCGTACGGTGCGTTCTGCCGGATCGTGGAATCCCACCCCGACCAGACCGTGGTGGTGGTGGCGCACGGGGGCGTGAACAAGCTCATCCTGCTCACCCTCCTGCAGGCGCCCCTCAGCAGCTACTTCCGCATCCAGCAGCACAACGGGGCGGTGAACCTGGTGGAGGTACCCCGGGAGGGGAAGCCCCGCATCGTGGCCATGAACGACACCTGCTACCTCAAACTGCCCTCCCAGGACCCCTCGGTGGTGGGTCAGGAGTGACGCAGCCTGCGGAAGGCCGCCAGGCCCGCGCTCACCAGCACCGCGGCGCAGACGGGTACCAGGCGCAGCCCCAGGTCGTGACCCGGGGTGTAGCCCCAGCGCAGCAGCAGGCCCGCCGCGGCCGCGGCGGTGGCGTTGGCGAGGTTCAGCACCAGGCCCTGCACCCCGAAGTGCAGGGCTTGAAACCCGTGGCGGGCAGCCAGCTGGGCGAGGATGGCGTTGGGCAGGCTGTACAGGGCTGCCAGGGGGAGGCCGCTCAGGCCCACCAGGGCGTAGCCGGCCAGGCGGGGACTCACGGGCAGGTACCCCACCAGGGAGATCACCGGCAGGAAAGCCGCGGCGACCCACAGGCACGCCTCCAGGGCCCGCTGCGGACCGGCCCTCTGGCCCCACCGCGTCACCAAGGGCAGGCAGGCGGCGGTGGAGAGGAGGGCCAGGGAAAGGATTCCGGGCACCGCCGGGGTGGGTAGCCTCACCAGCACGGTGACCAGGAACACCAGCACCAGGCTGACCATACTCAGGCCCACCCAGGCGAGGGAAAGTCCCACCAGGTACGCCCGCAGGGGCAGGCTGCGGGCCAGCAGCCCAAGGGCTTCGGACAGGGAGGCCCTGCCCGAGGGCGCGGGTTCGTGGCGTACGGACCAGGCCGCGGACCAAAGGCACGCCACGGAGACCAGGGCGAAGGCCGCGGCCATGGCGGGGAACCCGAAGCGGCTGTGCACGGGACCGGACAGCACGTAGGCGGCCGCGGTGCCCAGGAGGTTCCCCCCTGCCTGCCAGGCCGCGGCGGCCACGCGGCCCGGGGCGGGGAGCTCCAGGTCGGCCAGGAGGGCCAGGTACGGGTTGACCACCGCGGCGAACAGGGCGAAAAACGCCGCCAGCACCGCCGCCAGCCACAGGGGCGCCCCGCGCTCCGGCGGCAACCACACGAGGACGAAGCAGGAGGCCAGGAGCGGGCTACCCGCCAGCAGGAAGGGCCTGCGCCGTCCCCAGGGCGTGGTGAGGGTGTCGCTCCACCGGGCCACCAGGAGGTCCGCGGCGGAGTTCGCCAAGCGGCCCACGGCCAGGCTGAGGCCCACCTGTTCGGGGGTCAGGCGGGCGGGACCAAGGGCCACGTGGAAGGGGAACAGCCACAGGGTCAGGGTCTGGACCAAGAGGGACGCGCCGAAGGCGCCCAGGGCGTAAAGGGGCTTGGTCACCTACCGCGTGAACACCGGCAGGGTGGCCAGGTGGATGAGCTCGGGGTCCTGGTAGTCGTCGCCCTGCAGGACCACCGCGGCCTTGGCCGTGATGCGCGCCTCCAGGCGGTCCATGAGCAGGGTGGCGGCCCGCAGGGTCGCCCCGGTGCTCACCACGTCGTCCACCACGGCCACCCGCCGGCCCCGGATGCGGTCCGCGTCCTCCCCGTTGAGGACCAGGGGATGCAGGGAAGCGTCCGTGATGGACTGTACTTCCACCACCACCGGGTCCCGCATGTACTTCTTGACGGCCCGTCGGCACGCCACGTAGGGGAAGAAGTGCCCGTGCCTGGGCTCGGACAGGTAGGTGGCGATCATGTGGACCAGGGGCACGGACTTGGCGGTGAGGGAGACCAAGGCGTCGAACTCCCGCAGCCGCAGCTCGCTGGCCAGGGCCCGGGCGCACGCGTTGGTGAGCTCCACGTCCCCCCACAGCCGGAAGAAGGGGATCCAGACCCCGTCCCGTACCTGCTCCACGGGCAGGTGGCGCCGGACCCCCGCCACCCGGATTTCGAACGAGGTCTGTCCTTCGTAGCGCACGGTCGCTTCCGGCCTGTGTTTACCGCGTACTGTAGCACAACCGGGCGCGCCTGCGAAGCCGTGCGCAAGCCCTCGAGCAGGTCGACCCGCTCCGTCCTCCCCCGGCGGGGCTTTCCCGGGGCGGGCTGCTAGAATGGCTTCAAAAACCGCGGAGGGCAGGGTTGGAGATCCCCCCGGACACCCGTGTGGTGGCGTTGCTGGGCGACCCCGTGTCCCACAGCCTGTCGCCCCGGATGCACGCGGCGGCGTTTGCCGCGTGCGGGCTGCGGTGGGCCTACGTGGCTTTGCGGGTGCGGGCGGGCGATCTGCGGGACGCTGTGGCGGGCCTGCGGGCCTTGGGCTTCGTGGGCGCCAACCTCACCATCCCCCACAAGGTGGCGGCCCTGGAACTGGTGGACGAGCTGGACCCGTCGGCCCGGCGGTGCGGCGCGGTGAACACCCTGGTCTTGACCGAGGACCGCAAGGTGGTGGGGTACAACACGGACGTGGCAGGCTTCCTGAGGGCCCTGGCGGAGGAGGGGTTCACCCCGTCCGGGAAGAGGGCCGTGGTGCTGGGTGCGGGAGGTGCGGCGCGGGCCGCGTGCGCGGGCCTGGGCCAGGCCGGGGCGGAACGGGTAGTGGTGCTGGCCCGCAGGGCAAGCGCCGCGGAGGAGGTCTGTGAGGCCATGCGCCGGGAGTTCCCGTCCACCCGTTTCGACGCCCTGCCCCTGCAGGAGGACATGCTGCAGGGCAGGGTGCGGGAGGCGGAGCTGGTGGTGAACGCCACCCCGGTGGGGATGGAGCCCCGGCGGGAAGCCAGCCTCATCCCCTCCCCCCGGTGGTTGCGCCCCGGAGCCCTGGTCCTGGACATGGTCTACAACCCTCCCAGGACCAGGTTGCTGGCCGTGGCGGAGGAGGCGGGGGCCCGGGCGGTGGGAGGGCTCTCCATGCTGGTCCACCAGGGTGCGGAGGCCTTCCGCCTGTGGACGGGCAGGCCTGCCCCGGTGGACGCCATGAAACGGGCGGTGGGCCTGCTGGCCGCGGGGGTGTGAGGTGGTTTTGAGGCTGGTGACGGCGGGGGAGTCGCACGGCCGCGGGCTGGTGGCGGTGGTGGAAGGGCTCCCCGCGGGCCTGCGGGTGGACGAGGAGTACATCGACGCGCAGCTGGCGCGCCGCCAGCAGGGCTACGGCCGCGGCGGCCGCATGCAGATCGAGCGGGACAGGGCGGAGATCCTCTCGGGTGTGGTGGACGGCGCCACCATCGGGGCTCCTGTGGCGGTGCTGGTGTGGAACCGGGACTGGCGGACCGAGGAGGCCCCCATCACCCGACCCAGGCCGGGCCACGCAGACCTGGTGGGCGTGCAGAAGTACGGGTTCGAGGACGTGCGGTACGCCCTGGAGCGGGCCAGCGCCCGGGAGACCGCGGCCAGGGTGGCGGGCGGCAGCCTGGCCCGCAGGCTGCTGGAGGAGTTCGGGATCCAGGTCTTCAGCCACGTGGTGGAGCTGGGGGGCGTCCGGGTCCAGGAGCTGCCGGATCGCTGGGAGGAGGTACGGGACCGGGCGGAGGCCTCGGACCTGCGGTGCGCGGACCCCGAGGCTGCGAGGCGCATGCGGGAGGCCGTGGACGCGGCCCGGGAGCGCGGCGACACCCTGGGCGGGGTGGTGGAGGTCGTGGCCCTGGGGGTGCCGCCGGGCCTGGGGTCCTACGTGCACTGGGACCGCAAGCTGGACGGCCGGCTGGCGCAGGCAGTGATGAGCGTGCACGCCATCAAGGGCGTGGCCGTGGGCGACGCGTTTGCCATCGCGGCCACCCCGGGCCACAGGGCCCACGACGAGATCTTCTACGACCCGGACCGCGGGTTCTTCCGGGTTACCAACCGGGCCGGAGGGCTGGAGGGCGGGGTGACCAACGGGATGCCCCTGGTGGTGCGGGCGGCCATGAAGCCCCTTTCCACCCTGCGCCAGCCCCTGCGGTCCGTGGACATCCGTACGGGCGCGCCCGCTCCGGGTGCGGTGGTACGGTCCGACGTCACCGCGGTACCCGCCGCGGGTGTGGTGTGCGAGGCCATGGTGGCCTTCGTCCTGGCGGACGCCCTGTGCGAGAAGCTGGGTGCTGACTCCCTGGAGGACATGCGGCAGGCCTACCGGCACTACCTGGAGCGGGCCCGCTGGACCCCCGGGACGCCTGCGCGGACTGCCCCGTGAGGAACGTGGTCCTCTACGGCTTCATGGGGGCGGGCAAGACCGCGGTGGGGCAAAAGCTGGCCCGCCTTCTGGGCTGGCCGTTTCTCGACACGGACCGCATGGTAGAAGAGCAGGCAGGCAAACCCATCCCCCGGATCTTCGACGAGCAGGGGGAGGCGGCTTTCCGGGCCCTGGAGCGGGAGGCGGTGGCCCGCGCGGCGCGGGTGCGGCCCGCGGTGGTGGCGTGTGGGGGAGGAGCGGTGCTGGACCCGTCCAACGCCGAGGTCCTGCGGTCCTGCGGCCACATGGTGTGGCTTCGGGCCGGCCTGGAACCCCTGCTGGCCCGGGCGGCCTCCGGCGACCGTCCCTTGCTGCGCGGGAGCAGCCGTACCCGGGCAGCCCAGTTGCTGGAGGAGCGCACGCCGCGCTACCAGGCCCTGGCGGACGTGACCGTGGACACCGACGGGCTGGAGGTGGACGAGGTGGCCCGGCGGGTCCTGGAAGAGGTGTGGCGACGGGAGACCCGCGTGGTCCCGGTGTGCACGTCCGCAGGGAGCTACCCGGTCTACGTGGGTGAGGGAGTCCTCCCCGTGGCCGCGGGGGAGCTGGCGCGGCTTCGCGTCCGCAGGGCGGCCCTCCTGACGCACCCGAGGTTGTGGGAGCTTTACGGCCGCAGCCTCGCCGAGGTCCTGCAGGCCTGGGGAGTGGAGGTCGTGCCCGTGGTGGTGGCCCCGGGCGAGCGCAGCAAGTCCCTGGGCACCGCGGCCAGAGTCTACGCCCGGATGGCCTCCGCAGGGCTCGACCGCGGGGACGGGCTCGTCGCCCTGGGCGGGGGCGTGGCCGGAGACCTAGGCGGGTTCGTGGCGGGCACCTACATGCGGGGGATCCGGTTTTTCCAGCTCCCCACCACCCTCCTGGCCCAGGTGGACGCCAGCGTGGGCGGCAAGGCCGCAGTGAACTTCAGCCCCGGGCGAGGGCGGCTTCCCGTGAAGAACCTGGTGGGGGTGTTCTGGCAGCCGCACGCGGTGGTGGCGGACGTAGCCACCCTGCGGACCTTACCCCGCAGGGAGCTGCGGGCGGGGCTGGCGGAGTGCGTCAAGCACGGGAGCGTGCGGGACGCGGCCCTCCTGGAGTGGACGGACCGCGAGCTGCCCAGGGTGTTGCGGCGGGAAGGGGAGGCCCTGGCAGAGCTGGTGGCCCGCAACGTGGCGGTCAAGGCAGAGGTGGTCCGGGAGGACGAGCGGGAGACCTCCGGGGTTCGGGAGGTCCTGAACTTCGGGCACACCGTGGGCCACGCGGTGGAGGCCGCCACGGGCTGGCGCGCTCTCCTGCACGGGGAGGCGGTGGCCACGGGCATGGTGGCGGAGGCGCGCCTGGGAGTGCGGCTAGGGGTGTCAGACCCCTCCGTGCTGGAGGTCCTCCAATCGCTGCTGGAGCGTGCGGGTCTTCCCACCCGCCTCCCCTCGGTCTCCGCCCAGACCCTGGTGGAGTTGATGCGGCTGGACAAGAAGACCCGGGGAGGCCGCCTGCGCTTCACCCTGGTGGAGCGGGTGGGGCGGGCCCGCACGGGCGTGGAGGTGCCGGAAGAGGTGGTACGGTGGGTGCTGCAGGAGTCGGGGGCAGGACCGTGAGGATCCTCGTGCTTTCAGGCCCCAACCTGAACTTGCTGGGCGAGCGGGAGCCGGAGGTGTACGGGCACCACACCCTGGCGGACGTGGAGGCCATGGTGCGGGAGCGGGCGGAGCGGCTGGGTGTGGAGGTCCGTTTCGTGCAGTCCAACCACGAGGGGGTCCTCTTGGACGAGCTGCACCGGGCACGGCTGGACTGCCAGGCGGTGGTGCTGAACCCCGGGGCCTTCACCCACACGTCCGTGGCCCTGCGGGACGCCATCGCCGCCATCCGGATCCCGGTGGTGGAGGTGCACCTGTCCAACGTGCACGCCCGGGAGCCTTTCCGCCGCCGCATGGTCCTGGCCCCCGTGGTGCGGGGCCAGGTCCTGGGGTTCGGTCCGTACAGCTACGTGCTCGGGCTGGAGGCCGCGGTCCACCTGGCCCGGGGAGGGTCTCGGTGAGGGTCCGGGGCATCCGGGGCGCGGTACAGGTGGAGGCCAACACCCCGGAGGCCATCCTGGACGCGGCCCGGCGGCTCATCACGGAGATGGTGCGTGCCAACGGGGTGGAGGCGGACGACGTGGCTGCGGTGATCTTCACCTGCACCTCGGACCTCAACGCCACCTTTCCCGCGGAAGCCGCCCGCGCCCTGGGGTGGGACCGGGTGCCCTTGCTGTGCTCCCGCGAGATGGAAGTACCCGGGTCGTTGCCACGGGTGTTGCGGGTCCTCATGCTGGTGAACACCACCCTGGCGCAGGACGAAGTGGTTCACGTGTACCTGGGTGAGGCGGAGCGCCTCCGCCCGGACCTGCGCAGCGCGCAGTGAGCGGCGTAGCCCTCCACGTGCGGCCCGCGAGAATCCGGGGACGGTTCCGGCCGCCCGGGGACAAGTCCGTGAGCCACCGGGTGGTGCTCCTGGGAGCCCTGGCCGCGGGGACCACCACCGCCCACAACTTCCTGGTGGCGGAGGACACCTTGCGGACCGTGCGCTGTGTGCGGGCTCTGGGAGTGCCCGTGGAGGTGGAGGGTGCAGAGGTCCGGGTGACCGGCCGCAGGCGGTGGACCCAGCCGCAGGGCGTGCTGGACGCGGGCAACTCCGGCACCACCATCCGCCTGCTGTGCGGGCTGGTGAGCGGCCAGCCGGTGGAGGCGGTGCTGGACGGGGACGCTTCCCTGCGGCGGAGACCCATGGACCGGGTGGTGGAGCCCCTGCGGCGCATGGGCGCGCGGATCGAGGCTCGGGAAGGACGGTTCGCACCGGTGCGCGTGAAAGGGGGGCAGCTCCACGCGGCCCGCCACGAGCTGGCGGTGGCCAGCGCCCAGGTCAAGAGCGCCCTGCTGCTGGCGGGGTTGTACGCGGAGGGGCAGACCACGGTGGTGGAGCCCGCCCAGAGCCGCGACCACACCGAGCGCCTGCTGCAGGCCATGGGAGTCCCCGTGCGGGTACTGGCCCGGGAAGGCCGGCAGGTGGAGGTCGCGGTGTGCGGGCCCGCGGAGTTGCGCCCCTTGCAGGTCCGAGTCCCGGGGGATTTCTCCTCCGCTGCCTTTTTCGTGGCCGCGGCGGCCGCCCAGCCCGGGGCGGAGCTGGTGGTAGAGGACGTGGGGCTGAACCCCACCCGCACGGCTCTGCTGGAGGTCTTGCGGGAAATGGGCGCGGAGGTGTGGGTGGAGGACGTGCGGGAGGTAGGGGGCGAGCCGGTGGGGACGTTGCGCGTCCGGGGCGCCAAGCTGCGCGGGGTCCAGGTGGCAGGCAGTCGGATCCCGCAACTCATCGACGAGATCCCCGTCTTGGCGGTGGTGGGCGCCGTGGCGGAGGGTGAGACGGTGGTGCGGGACGCCGCGGAGTTGCGGGTGAAGGAGTCCGACCGAGTGCAGACCGTGGTGGCCGCCCTGCGGGCGGTGGGGGTGGAGGCGCAGGAGCTGCCCGACGGTTTTGTGGTGCGGGGCGGAGTCCTCCGGGGCGGGGTCGTAGACCCGGCGGGGGACCACCGCGTGGCCATGGCCTTCGCGGTGGCGGGCCTGCTTTCCCAAAACGGGGTGGTGGTGTCCGACCCGGAGTGCGTGGCGGTGTCGTTCCCGGACTTCCCGCGCTGGCTGAAGACCCTCGCCGCCACGTGAGCCCTCTTGTCGTCCTCCTGCACGGCGCAGGCGCGGACTGCGCCAAGCTCAGCTGGAAGTACGTGCTGCCGCACCTGGCACAGCGCTTCCGGGTCCTCAGCCCGGACCTGCCCGGCCACGGCGGGACCCCCGCGCTGCCCGAACCCACCACCGAAGCGTACGCGGGGTGGCTGAAACGGTACTTGGAAGGGGTCGGGGCGGGACAGGTGGCCCTCGTGGGGCTGTCCCTGGGAGGGGCCCTGGCCCTGGGCTACGCCCTGGAGCACCCGCACCGGGTGACGCGCCTGGTCTTGGTGGCGAGCTACGGGCTTTCCCGCCGGGTCCCCTACCACGGCCTGCTGCGGGCCCTGCTGCGCTCCCCCTGGCGGAGGGCTCTCGCGTCTCCGGCCCTGCGGACGGGCCTCGCGCTGCGGGCGGGGCTGCGGTTTGTGGTGGGCAGCGGTGCGGCGGTGACGCGGGAGCTGGTGGACGACGTGCGGGAGGCCCTGCGGAGCACCGTCCCGGGGTTGTTCTGGCGCTGGCTGGCCACGGAGGTGCAGGGGGACACGGTCCGGACCTGCTTTTTGGACCGGCTGGAGGACCTGCGGGTGCCCGTCCTCCTCCTGCACGGGGACCGGGACCGGCTCGTGCCCTTGAGGGACGTCCAGGCGGCAGCCCCCCGCATCCCCAGAGCCGAGCTGGTGGTGCTGAGGGGTTGCGGACACTGGCCCCCCCGAGAACGGCCGGCGGAGGTCCGGCAGGCCCTGCGGCACTTCCTGGTGGCGTAGAAAATTTTCTCCTCTTCGGAAAAATCTGGAGGAATTTTTCACGGTCGGACCGCAGCCGCGCGGTGCAGAACCTGGGCGGGATCGGCAACGTCACCTGGCTCCCTGCGGGTGCCGGTGCGGAGGAGGTGGTGGCGTTCGACACCGGCCCCGGGAACATGGTGGTGGACGGCGTGGTGCAGCTGCTCTTCGGGCAACCGTACGACCGGGACGGCGCGGTAGCGGCCTCAGGCCGGCCGGACTTGGCCCTGGTGGAGGAGTTGCTGGGCCACCCGTACTTTTCCCAGCCGCCGCCGAAGAGCACCGGCCGGGAGGCGTTCGGCTTGCCCTTCGCGCGCGCCCTCGTGCAGCGAGGATCGGAACGCGGGCTTTCGCCCCCGGACCTGGTCGCCACCGCTACGTACTTCACCGCCCGCACAGTGGCGGACGCCTACCGGTTCTTGGGGCGAGTGGACGAGGTCCTCTTGAGCGGGGGAGGGGTCCACAACCGAGCCCTGGTGCGGTGGATCCAGGAGCTGCTGCACCCCGTGCCGGTGCGGACCACCGGGGAAGAGGGCGTGGACCCGGACTTCAAGGAAGCCGTGGCCTTCGCCGTCCTCGCAGCTTGTACCGCCTGGGGGCTGCCCGGCAACCTGCCCTCCGCCACGGGAGCCAGGCGCGCGGTGGTCCTGGGGGACATCACGCCGCCGTGACGCCGGGACCTGGGCGTTGGATGGACCGCGAGATCCGGGAAGCACCGAGGGTTCTGGCCCGCTTCCTGGAGGAGAGTTCTGTGGCGGTGCGGCGTCTGGCCGCCCGCTGGCGCCGGCGGCCGCCGGGGCTGGTGGTGCTGGTAGCCCGGGGGTCCTCCGACAACGCCGCCCTGTACGGCCGGTACCTGTGGGAGGTCCTGCTTCGGGTGCCGGTGAGCCTGGCGGCGCCGTCCGTGGTGACCCTGTACCGTGCGCGGCCGCGGCTGCGGGGCAGCTGGGTGATGGCCCTGTCGCAGTCTGGGCGGTCGCCCGACGTGGTCGCGTTCGTCCGGGCGGCCCGCAGGGCCGGTGCTTTCACCGTGGCGGTGACCAACGCGCCCGGTTCTCCCCTCGCGGAGGCGGCGCACGAGGTGGTGCCGTTGCAGGCGGGACCGGAGCGCAGCGTGGCGGCGACCAAGACGTACCAGGCGGAGCTGTGCGCCCTGAGTCTGTTCGCGGCGGAGGCCTCCGGACACCAAGGGCTCCGGCAGGCCCACGGGTCTTTGCCGGACCGGGTGGCGGAGGCTCTGGCGCAGGAAGGCGCGGCGGCAGAGCTCCCCGGGCACTGGCAGGCAGCTGGCGTGTGCGTGGTCACGGGACGCGGCTACAACTTCGCCACCGCCCGGGAGGCCGCCCTGAAGTTGAAGGAGACAGCTTCCGTGGCGGCAGAGGCCCTTTCCTCCGCGGACTTCCTGCACGGGCCCGTGGCCCTGGTGGGCCCGGGGTTCCCGGTCCTGCTGGTGGCCGCGCCCGGCCAGGCTCGGGACCACCTCCTCCACGTGGCCCGGTTGCTCCGCAGGCGGGGCGCGGACTACGCGGTGGTGTCCTCGGACCCCCGGTTGCTGCGGTACACCCGCTGGGCCCTGGCGGTGCCGGGCGGGCTGCCGGAGGAGCTGACCCCGCACGTGTACGCCGTCCCGGCGTACCAGCTGAGCTACCACCTGGCCCTGCGCAAGGGCCTGGACCCGGACCGGCCGCGAGGCCTGCGGAAGGTCACCCGCGTCCTGTAAGGCGGGAGGAGTCCTGGAGCCTTACGGGAGCAGCTCCAACAGGCTGGCCAAGTCCGGGACGGTGTGGTGCGGCGGCGGGGTGGGCGGCAGGGCGGGCCTGCGGCACACCCACACCGCGGTCATCCCGGAAGCCAGGGCCCCTGCCACGTCCGCGTGCGGCAGGTCGCCCACCATCCAGCACTGCTCCGGTTCCACCGCGGCCCTGCGGGCCGCTTCCCGAAACACCGCAGGGTCCGGCTTGCTGCGACCCACCTCCTGGCTGGTGACCACGGGATCCAGGAACCCCGCAAGTCCCGTCTGCAGGAGCTTCCACCGTTGCAGTCCGGTCTCCCCGTTGGTGATGAGGCCCGTCCGGTACCCCCGGTCGCGCAGCTCCGCCAGCACGGGGAGGGCGTCGGGGAAGGCCCGCACCTGGCCGTCCCGCAAGGCCGTGTACCGCTCCAGGAAGGGTTCCACCGGGCCTTGGATCTTCAGGCGCCGCAGGGTGTCCTCCCAGGTCCACCGGCGCATGAGGGGGATGGTGACCCCAGCCTGGGCGGGCGTCACCCGCTTCCACAAGTCCACCGAGGCTTCCAGGTACGTCTGGACCAGCAGGTCGGGAGCCAGGAAGGGGTAGGTTTCCTGCATGGCCTCCGCCACCTGCCGGACGCAGTCGGACATCAGGCCTGTCTCGTCCACCAGGGTGTCGTCCAGGTCGAAGAAGACCACTCGCGGTCGCACGGGCGCCTCGCGGACCCTGGCGGAGGGGGTGGGATTTGAACCCACGAGGCGGGTTTTCGCCCGCCTACGCGCTCTCCAGGCGCGCCGGATCAGCCGGACTCCCGCACCCCTCCGGTTCCAGAGCACAGTGTACAAGAACAGGGCGGACCCGCGCATCTGGGGCGGCGCGGGGACTGCTGGCGGACGGTGGGCCGGGGGGCCGGGGCGGGGCCCAACCGGAGGCCCCGCCCGGCCTGGCGATCAACGGAAGCGGTCGGGGAACTGCTTGACGATGGCCTCGGCCAGCGGGTCGGCCACCATCTGCATGTGCCCCATCGCCTTGCGGAGGTTCGTGTACACCGCGGGCTGGTTCCCCGCCTTCTGGGCGTCGATGACGGCCTTGAGGGTGAGGATGTGCTCGCGGACCAAGCCGGCGACGGCGTCGGTGGGCAGGGACTTGGTGGCGGAGTTGAGGAAGGCGCCGAACTCCTGGGTGTAGGCCAGGAGGTCCTGGACGGCCTTGTCCTGCTTGGCCTTGTTGTTGGTGGCGAGGCCGGTGGTGTAGTCGACCACGAAGCCGATGTGCTTCTTCCAGAGGGGGTCGAAGGCCCGCTGGGCGTCCGGTCCGTACACCGACCCCACCACGCGGATGATGTCGTCCGAGTTGGCGTCCAGTTGGGCGGCCGCGGCCCGGAACTCTGCAGTGTTGCCCGTCAGGGCGCCCAGGGTCGCGCTCGCGGCGAGCGCCGTGTGCTCCGTGAGCAGGTTGTTGAGAGTCACGCGGAGGTCCGCGGCCCTCGTCATGGACGTGGGGGCCGCGGGGGCGCCGATGCTGGGGAGGACCAGGGCCCCGACGACGAGGGCGAGCCCGATGGCCAGGAGGAACCTCGATCGAATCATCGCTGGATCACCTCCTTAGAATGGTCTTTCCGTCGGCTTCCGGTGGTCACGACTCGTTGGGCATCCCCCCTTTCCGCGCAAGTCTTGACGACGAGGCTTCCGCAGTTCACGACAGGCCCTCAACGCACCACGATCTCGCCCCGCATGTGGGTGTGGCGAGCGCAGAAGTACCGGTACGTTCCGGGCCGCGCGAAGGTGTAGGTGAACGTGGCGCCCCGACCGTCCAGCCGTGCGTCGAAGGCCCCCATGGGCCGCTCCGGGTCGCCCGCGGTCACCGTGTGCAGGACCTCGTCCTGGTTCGTCCAGCGGACCGCCTCGCCCGCGGCGACCTCCAGCCGCGGAGGGCGGAACTGGAACAGCTCCACGGTGACGGACCCGGGTGGCTGTGGACTCTGCGCGCGACCCATGCGCGGGCCTAAGCCGGCGGTCAGGAGCAAGAGGAGCGAGAGACCCAGTGCCTTTGCGTTCATGGTTTTCGCCTCCACCCACTGCTTCGCAGGAGGACGGCGGGTGGATTGGGATCCAGCAAGGACCTGCCGTGCGAAAGAAGGACGGGAGGGACTGTGAAGACGAGCAGGGATTTGGGCCGCAGACGTCCAACAGAGCAGCCGACCGATGCTGCGCATTCGGGTACCGAGCGCACGTTCGGACGAAGAGCTCATCGAGGCCGCAGCGGCCGGGGACGGCCAGGCGCTTTCCGCGCTCTACGACCGGTACGCGGCTGCGGTGTACGCGTTGGCCTGGGGATCGTACGCAACCCCGAGGCGGCCAAGGAGGTGACCCAGGAGGTCTTCCTCAGCTTCTGGAGGCGTCCGGGCCGGTTCGACCGCAGCCGCGGCAGTGGCCGGGCTTGGCTCCTGTCCCTGGCACACCACCGGGCGGTGGACGTCCTCAGGCGGAACCGGGTCCGGCACGCGAACTCACTGACCGAGGAGGCGGCGGCTTCCGACGTGGACTGGACGGAAGAAGTCGTGCGCTCCCTGGAAGGGGCGCGGGTGCGGGAGGCGCTGGCGGCCCTGCCCGAGGCACAGCGAGAAGCGCTGGTGCTCGCGTACTACGGGGGGTTGACGCAGCGGGAGATCGCAGAGCGCCTGGGGATCCCCCTCGGCACAGTGAAGACCCGGATGCGGGACGGCCTGCTCAGGCTGCGGGCCCTGCTCGGAGGCGGCCGTGACACGTGAGGAAGCGCGCGAGCTGCTGGCGGCCTACGCGCTCGGGGCTCTGACCGAGGAGGAGCGCGAGGCCCTAGAGGCCCACCTGCAGGACTCCCCGGACCTGCGGCGGGAGCTCGCCGAGTTCCTGGAGACCACGGCGGCCCTCGGGGAAGCGTTCCGCCGCGCGGAGCCGCCCCTTGACCTCCGGGAGCGGATCTTGTCGGCTACCCAGGAGTCCGCACCGAAAGCCCGTGAGTGGTGGAGGTCCGCGCTCGCGCTGGCGGCCGCCCTCGTCGTCCTGTTGGGAGGGCTCCTGCTCCAGGCCCAGCGGGAGAAGCAGGCACTAAGGGTACGGCTGGACCAGCAGGAAGAACTGCTGGCCCTCCTTGCGAGCCCGGCTGCACGGGTGACGGACCTCCAGGGCCGGGTGCGGGGCCAGGTGCGTTTCGTCTACGACCCAGGCCGCGGAATGGGTGCCCTCGTGGTACGCGACCTGCAGGACCCGGGCGCGGGGTTCGTCTACCAGCTTTGGCTGATCCGGGGTGGTCAAGCAGACAGCGGGGGCGTGTTCCGGCCGCATCCCGGCCAAACGGTCGTCCTGCCGGTCCGGGCGGACATCGGGCGCTACGAGGTGGTGGCGGTGACGGTCGAGCGGGGCCCGCACGGGGTCGCCCGCTCCCAGAACCAACCGGTCCTCGTGGGCCGCCTGAGGATCTAGACACCACCCCAAAGAATCGCGGGACAAGCTCGTAGCTTGTACAAGGGATTGAACGGGAGCCCTGGGGCCGCTTAGGGTTGAACGCATGCGGGTAGCCATCACCGGTGCCACCGGTCTACTGGGCCGGTCTCTGTGGGCGCACCTGGAGTCGGCCGGCCACACCGTAGTGCCCATGAGCCGCCGTCCGCTTCCGGGCGGGATCCGGTGGGACCCTGAGCGGGGCGAGCTGGACGCCGCGGCCCTGGAGGGCTGCGACGCGGTGGTGAACCTGGCGGGTGCCCGGATCGCCCCTGCCCGGTGGACTGCGGCCCACAAGCGGCAGGTCTGGGAGAGCAGGGTCGCCAGCACCCGCCTCCTCAGCGGGGTCCTGGCCCGGCTCCGAAATCCCCCCCGGGTGTTCCTGTCCGCCTCCGCCACCGGGTACTACGGGTCCAGGCCGTGGGAGGAGGTCTTGGACGAGGACAGTGCCCCCGGCCGGGGCTTTTTGGCGTCCCTGTGCGTGGAGTGGGAAGCTGCCACGTCCCCGGCCCGCGAGGCCGGGGTCCGCACGGCACTGCTGCGGACCGGGCCGGTGTTGAGCGCGCGCGGGGGGTTCCTTGGCCCCCTGCTGCCCCTGTTCCGGCTGGGTCTGGGCGGGCCCGTGGGGGACGGCCGCCAGGGCGTGAGCTGGATCGCGCTGGCGGACTGGGTGGAGGCGGTCCACTTCCTCCTGGCGCACGCGGAGTTGGAGGGCCCCGTGAACCTCACCGCCCCCCACCCGGTCCAGTTCCGCGAGTTCGCCCGGACCCTGGGGAGGGTGCTGCGGAGGCCCGCCCTGTTGCGCGTGCCCGCGTTTGCGGTGCGGCTGGTGTTCGGCAGGGAGATGGCGGAGGAGGTCCTCCTGTCCGGGCAGCGGGCGGTCCCGCGGCGCCTGTTAGAGGCGGGTTTCACGTTTCGCCACCCGGAGCTCGGGGGAGCACTGGAGGTGGTCTTGGCGTCGTGATCTTGGAGCGTCTGGAATACGTCGTCCACGTGGAAGCTCCCACGGAGGCGGTGTGGCGTTTCTTCTCGAACCCCCACAACCTTCCGAAAATCACGCCGCCGTGGTTGGACCTGAGAATCGTTTCGCCTGCACCGGAGCGCATCTACCCAGGTCTGATCCTCGAGTACCGGGTGCGGCCCGCGCGAGGTCTGCGGGTGGCATGGGTGACGGAGATCACCCACGTCCGAGAGGGCGAGCTTTTCGTGGACGAACAGCGCTTCGGCCCCTACCGCTTCTGGCACCACCAGCACCTGTTCCGGGCCACGGGGCACTCGGTGGAGGTCCGCGACGTCGTGCACTACCTGCTCCCGGGAGGGTTCGTCGGGCGGCCATTTTCCCGGAGCTGGGTACGGCGGCGGTTGGAGGCCATCTTCGCCTATCGGCAGGAAGCGGTCCGGCGCTTGTTGAGGGAGGAGAGCCGCGGCGGCCGTCAGGTACCGGTGGGGGCCCCGAATCGTGGGGGGCCGGACAAGGGAGATAGCCCCGGCGGGTGATGTGAAGGGCGTGCACAGGACGGTCAGCTCGGTCCGGCTTTGGGACACCTCTGGGTTCACGTTCCCTTTGCCGCCTGGTCACCCATTCCCCGGGAGGAAGTACCAGGCGTTGCGGCAGCTGTTGGAGCGGGCGGATCTGGGCAGGCTGCTCCGCACGCCCGCGCCCGTGGACCTGGGAGCCGTGCTGGCGGTGCACGAGGCGGGGTACGTGGAGCGGTTCCTCCAGGGGCGGTGGTCGGACCGCGAACAAAAGCGAGTGGGCCTTCCCTGGAGCGTGGAGCTCGTGAGGCGGGTACTTCACAGCGTGGGCGGGACCGTGGCAGCGGTCCGGGACGCCTTGGAGCGGGGCATCGGCGTACACCTGGCAGGAGGGGCGCACCACGCGCACAGGGAGTTCGGCCGTGGCTTCTGTGTGTGGAACGACCTCGCGGTGGCAGCCTTCCACGCCCGTGACCTGGGAGTGGACCGAGTCCTGGTGGTGGACTGTGACGTGCACCAGGGGGACGGCACCGCGAGCATCTTTGCCCACGACCCTGCCGTTTACACCCTTTCGGTCCACGGGGCGGCGAACTTCCCCCACCCCAAGGTCGCGGGAGACCTGGACGTGGGCTTGCGGGACGGGGCGGGAGATGCGGAGTACCTCCGCGCGCTGCACGCGGCCCTGAGACGGGCTCTGGAGGAGTCCCGGCCGCAGTTGGCGCTGTACGTCGCGGGCGTGGATCCCTACCTCCGGGACCAGATGGGAAGGCTCGCTTTGACCGCGGCCGGGCTGCGGGCCCGCGACCGGATGGTCCTCGAGATCCTTTGGGAACGGCGGGTGCCCGTGGCAATCACGCTGGGAGGGGGCTACACGGAGCCCGTGGGGATCGCCGCGCGACTGCATGCGCAGACGGTCCGGGTGGCGGTGAACGTGTTCGCGAGGAGGTGAGGAGACCGTGCGGAGGTCACCGCGGTGGAGGCGCCTACTCCCCCCTCAGGAGTTGGCGCGGGTCCTGTGGACCGAGTCGGTCCGGGAGGTTGGGGATGTCGAGGGATACCACGCGGTCTGTCTGGGACTGCGGGCCGCGGCCCACGCCCAGGCAGTGCTGCGCGGCGCTACGCCGAGCGTGGTGCTGCGGCTCGACAGTTGGGTTCCAGGGGGCGAGGGCTCTCCGGGCGCCGCCATGCTCCCGGTCTGCGCCTCTTGGCAAGAAGCGTTGCGCCTGGACGCCGCGGCGGTGTTGCTGACCCTGCCCTGGGTGTCGGCGCGGGCGGAGGTGCTCCGGCGCGCAGGGGAGTGGTTCGCTCGCACCACCGCCAGGTGCCGGTCAGTAGAGTTACCCGTGCTGGCGCGGGTCTTAGTGCTCCGCGCGTCGGGGTCCATGGGATACCGGGTAGCGGGGACAGCGACCGAAGTTGAACAGCTGGTGGGTTGGGCCGGAGACCTGGGTGCCGACGGGTTTGTCGTGGATGCCGGTCCTGAGACTTGGGCAGCCGCCTGTAGGGCTGCTGGCGGACGTCCCGTGTTCGGCGTGGTCCGCGGAGACGCCAGGGGAGTGAGGGTCTCCGCCGCAGGACTAGCGGGCGTGGTGGTGTGGGAGCCCTCAGATCCAGCCGTCCCCGCGGCCGGAGTCCTCCACGCACACGAGGCTTTCTGGGAACGGCATCAGGAAGCGCTGGCCCAAGAGGTACGAGACGGAGAAACGCAAGGCCCAGACCCGCAGGACGGCTACGGGCACGCTGAGGGGGAGTCTTCGGGCTCGGTAGGCCTCCGCCAGCTGTAGGAAGTACGAACGTTCCTCTCCGGTGAGACGGTCGGACAAGTGCCCCAAGGAGTGGAGCAAGACGTTCACCACCGCGCCGCGCCGGGGAGGGCGCCGCAGCGCGGTGCGGAAGTCCTTGGCGTAGGCCTCGCGGACCGGTTGCGGCAAACGCCGGGGGGCGTCGCCCAAGAGCCTCCCGAGGCTGCGGAGGCGTTGCTCGTCGTAGGCGAGCAGAACGAGCTTGTAGCGCGCGTGGAAGGTGGCGAGACCTGCCCGGGATCCGTCCGCGAGGGCCTGGCGTAGGTCCGCGAGGGCGAACACCGCGGTGAGGAAGTGCTCCCGAATGCTGCGGTTCGTGAGCCGCGCCTCATCTTCGGCGGGGAGGTCGGGGAAACGGGCGCGTACCGCTTCTGCGAACATCCCCGCCCGCGGCTGCGGGAGGGGCGACGGACGGTCGGCGCGGTAGAGTCTCGCGTCGCGGAGCCCACAGGAAGGCGAGCGCGATTTGAGGAGAAAGCCGTCCACCGGGGGAAGGGACTCGAGGAAGGATCGCGCGAAGTCCTGCATGGTGTCCGTCAGATCACGGCCGGTGGTCGGTTGGACGAGGCGGGTTTGCCCGTCCAGCTGCACCAAGCGGACCGGCGGACGCGGCGCCCCCAGGCCTAGGGAGAGCTCCGGGCACACGGGGACCAGGTCCACGTGCGGCTGGAGGAGTTCCACGAAGCGGCTGGAGGCGGAACTCCCGTCGAACCGGCACGCGTCGAGGCCGAGACAGCTGCTGACCACCACCCGTGGCCGCGGGAACTCCGCCATCACGGGAACACCGACCTCCCCTTCCACCGAGCTTTGCGCGAAAGACGCAGCCAGCTGGCGTACAGGCCCGTGAGGACGGCGCTCAACGGGAGGACGGGGACCAAGACCAGGGTCCAAAGAGGAAACCGGGCACGGACCAAGGCGGCCGTCCAGCTGGCCAGGAGCGCCGCCAGGGGCCAGAGATCCCTCCCCCGTGGCCCCCGGCGCCGCAGGAGAGTGCTGTAGGGCCACAAGAGGACCAGGGTCACCCAGCTCCACGCGGCGGCCCCACCCCAGCCTCTTGACCCGAACACCGACCAGAGGTTCTTCCCAAACCCTCGGAGGGCCTGCACCCCCGAATGGTACATGCGACAGTCGGAGACTCGGGCTCCGTCCAGCAAGGCCAAGCGTCCTCCACGTCGGGCGACGACACGTGCCAGGGCTAGGTCCTCAGCCACCTCCCCCCGCACCGCCGCGTGCCCGCCCGCTGCGTGGTAGGTGTCCTTTCGGACGGCCAGGACCTGCCCCACCGCGGCCGCCAGGAACGTGGGGCGCCACCGGACAGGCCACGCCAGCGGGTAGTGCGCCATCAGGCTCCACACCACCAGGGGGACCACCAGCGCCTCCCCCACCGTTCCCACGTGCTGGCGGGGGAGGATGGAGAGGAGGTCCAGTCCCTCCGCGTCCATGGCCTTCACCAGCGCTGCGAGGAGGTCCGGCCGGTGCCACGTGTCCGCGTCCACGAACACGAGGAGGTCTGCGTCCTGCGCTGCTTGGCTGAGCTGGTGACAGGCCCACGCCTTGCCGACCCAGCCCGGGGGCGGGGGCTCTCCGTGCAGGACCCGCAGCCGCGGGTGTTGCGCCTCAAGTGTGTGCAGGATTTCCAGGGTCCGGTCTGTGGACCCGTCGTCGAGGGCGATGACGGTGTACGAGGGGTAGTCCTGCCGGAGGAGCGAGTGGAGGCAGCGCGCGATGTTGCGTTCTTCGTCTCGCGCCGGTACCAGGACCGCCACGTGAGGGGCACGGGCGAGACTGTGGGGCCCCCGAGGAAGCTGCCGCCAGCGCGCCGCGTTCCACAGGGTGTGGGTAACAAGGAGGCCCAGCCAGGTGGACAGAGCCCGAAAGAGCCGGGTCATGGCGCCAGCGTCCTCTGCCCGGAGAAGCGACCGTGGTAAGCGTACAGGACTACCGCGGCGTTGACCAGCCACGCGGCCCCCAGGACCGGAGAACCGCTCCGCAGGACCACGGCACCCAAGGCGAGGAACCCGAGGCCGACCGTGCGCGCGTCGGAGAAGCGCAGGCGAAACCGCCCGAGGGTAAGCGCGGTACCCAGGCAGACGGGCGCCCAGGGAGGGTCCAGGGCGGCCCAAACGCCGAAGGTCGTGGCCAGACCCTTTCCTCCCCTGCCGCGGAGGAACACGGAGAACACGTGTCCGACCACGGGCGCGGCGGCGGCGGCCGCGGTCCACAAACTCTCCAGGCCCCAGGCGTGACGGGCCACCGCTGCGGGGACGAAGCCCTTGGCCACGTCCAGGAGCAAGACGGGAAGCCCCAGCCGCCACCCTGCGAGCTTCCACGCGTTGAGAGCTCCCGGGTTCCGGTCTCCCAGGAGGCGCGGGTCTCCCGCCCGGGCCAGCCGTGCCAGGACCACCGCGAAAGGGACGGACCCGAGGAGGAAGGCAGACAGGATCCACAGGCCGCGGGCGAAGGGCTCGGCCACCTCAGCCTCCTCCAGCAAGCCGTAGTCGCGTCCGCGGGTCTAGAGCCAGGACCATGCCGAACACCAGGAGAGTGTTGGTGGCGAGGAAGAAGAGTCCCTCCTCCACCGGAAGCCCCCCGGGCAGCCTCCACCCGGTGGTGTGCCACGGGCTGATCGTCCAGATCCCCCACCGGATGGCCGTGAGGTCTGCGGCGGACAGGTACAGGGCCGGCGGCAACACCCCGGCCACCACGGTGGTGCGGTGAGCCCACAGCAGGTCAGCGCCCACCCACAGCTGCAAGGTCAGGGGTGGGAGGGCCCACACCAGGGTCAGGGACAGGTAGGTAAGGGGCGAGACCCCCGCGGCCAGGGGGACCAGGCAGGCGGCCCACAGCATGGCCGCCGCGGCCACCAGGACTCTGGTGCGGAGGGGGCAAACGGGCCGCGGCGGTGGGAGTCGCTGGGCGACCCAAAGGAGCCAGGCCGTGGTGAGCAGGCTGTGGAGGACGAAAAAGACGTACTCCTCGAGAGGCACCCAGCCCAGGAGGACTCCCGCGATGCGGGTCGGGTCGTACGCCCAAACCCCGCGGGCCACCAAGTAGTTGTCCCAGGGCGTCGTGTACACGACCGCCACCGCCGCGTGGGCAACCACGGCGGTCAACCAGCCACGGGGGAGACCTCGCGTGCGGGCGTCCACCCAGAGCAGGCACCCCAGCACCGTCAGGGGAGGGAGGAGGAAGACCGCGTGGAAGCCCAAGTACGTCACGGTGCAGGCTCCGGCACGAGCCAGACGGTAGGGTAGGGTTCGAGCGCTGCACCCATGAACGGCCCGGGCGTCGGTCCCCACGGGCGGAAGGAGAACCGCTGGAGCACGCGGGCCAGCAACAGGCGCACTTCGATTTGGGCAAAGCTGGCACCCACGCACCGCCGCGGCCCTGCGCCGAAGGGGAAGTACGCCGACCCGGGCTGCCGAGGGCGCGCGGCCCAGCGGTCGGGCTCGAACCGGTCCGCTTCCGGCCAGTGCCCGGGGTGACGGTGTGCGAGGAAGTAACTCAACAGCACGCGAGACCCCGGAGGGAGCCACAGCGGACCCAGTCGCACAGGGCGCACGGTGAGGCGATTCCCGGTGTGGATCGGGGGGTACAGACGGAGGGCTTCTCGCACCACCCGATCCAACTGCGCCAGACGGACCACGTCCTCCGGGGTGGGCGGTCGGGACCCGAGCACGTCCCGGATCTCGTTCCGCACCTGGTCCTGCACCCTGGGGTGGGTGGCCAGGAGGTGGAGCGACCAGGTCAGCAGGGAGGTGCTGGTGTCGTGGCCCGCGATCCACATGGTGAAGAGCTGGTCGCGGACCAAGTCGTCTTCGGGGAAGGCCGTGACGAGGTGCGTGAGCAGGTCGTCCGGCGGAGCAGCCGCCGCGCGTCGGCCGCGGGCGAGAGCGAGGAAGCGGCGGTCGAGGAGGCGTACGGACCGAGGGGGCGGTGGGGCGTGGCCTCGGAGGAGCCACCACCCGGGGCCCAAGTACCGCAGCGTGTCCTGGAGGGCTGCCTCCAGGCCCGCGAGTTCCGGCCACAGGTCGTGGCTGAAGTACACGCGTTCAAACGCCAGGAGGGCCACCCTGCGCATTTCCCGAAGGATACGATGCGGGCGCCCCGGACGCCATCCGTCGAGGATTCGGTCGCAGTCCCGCCACAGCTCCGCGCAGCGAGGCAGGAAGTGGGAGGGGCGGTTGCTGGGCTCTAGGACGCCCCGCAAGTGAGCGTGCTCGGCCCCGTCCGTGACGAGGACGCCACGCCGGAACAGCTGGGTGACGGGGTCTTGCGGGAGCCTCCAGGCGAAGGCGTCCGGGTGCTCCTCGAGGACGTGCTGGATGGTGGCGGGGTCTGCCACCAACACCGCGGGACGACGCGGGAGCGGGAGAACCAGCACGTCGCCGGCTTCCCGGCGGATCCGCTCCAACACCGGCAGCACTCCGCCAAACCCGCGCCGCAGGGCCCACAGGACGGCCAGCAGGGTGCCGGGGCCGAGACGCGGGGGGCTCACCGGGACAGCTCCTCCTCCACCAGGGCCTGGGTGATGCGGGCCGACAGGAGGACGCCGGGCAGGCCCGGGCCGGGGTGTGTGCCGGCCCCCACGAGGTAGAGCCCGCGCAGCGCCCCGGAACGGTTGTGAGGCCGGAACCAGGCAGACTGGGTGAACACAGGTTGCAGGGTGAACCCTGTGCCCAAGTGGGTGTTGTAGGCACGCGCGAAGTGCCGCGGGTCCACGTGGTGGACGAACAACAGGTGCCTGCGGAGGTCTGGCAGGAACCGCTCCTCGAGGAAGCGCAAGAGGCCCTCGCGGTACCGGGGGGCCACGTGCTCCCAGTCCACGGGCGCCGCCAGGTTGGGCACCGGGGCGAGTACGTAGAAGGTCGCGCAGCCTGGTGGAGCCACGGACGGGTCGGTGCGGGTTGGCATGTGAACGTACAGGGAGAAGTCCTCGGGCAGCCTGCGGGCGTGGAAAATGTCCCGGAGGAGCCCCTGGTAGCGGGGCCCGAAGACGATGTTGTGGTGGGCCAGCTCGCTTTCCGCGTAGGTCCGGTCCGTGGCGAAGTACACGATGAACAGAGACATGCTGTAGCGGGCGAGGTGGCGAAAGCGCAGCGTGTTCAGCCACGATCGTCGGTCCGGCGGGAGGAGGTGGAGGTACAGGTGGGCGGGGTCGACGTCCGCCACGACCGCGTCCGCACGCACCGTGCTGCCGTCCCGGAGTCGCACCCCGACAGCGCGCCCTCGCTCCACCAGGATCTCCACGACCTCGCGGCCGCACTGGAGGCGTCCCCCGAGCTCCCCCAGCAGCTGGACCAGGGCGTGCACCAGGGCTCCCATACCGCCCCGTGGGTACCAGACACCCCAGGTCCGCTCCAATTCGTGGATCAACGCGTAGATGGCCGGTACCTCGAGGGGGTTGCCGCCCAGGAAGAGCGGGTGGAAGCTGAAGCACCGGCGGAGGAAGTCGTCCCGGAGAAGGCGGGAGACGTAGCTGTAGACCGTCCGGTATGCCTTCATCCGCCACAAGTCGGGGAGGATGCGGACCATGTCGCCAAGGGTCAGGAAAGGCCGTTGGGCGAGCGGCCAGGCTCGTTGGAAGATGGCGCGGCTGGCGTCGAGGAGGGCGAGAAAACCCTCTCGGTCCGCGGGGTTGAGCTGGCGGATCTGCTCCAGGAGGGCGTCCAGGTCTGGGCCGCAGTCCAACCGGGACCCCCGCACGTCGAACAGGCGGTAGAAGGGTCGGACCGGGAGAAACTGCACCCGCTCTTCCCGCCGGCGGCCCGCCAGTTCGAACAGCTCGTCGAAGAGGAAGGGCGCTGTGACCACGGTCGGACCCGCGTCGAAGGTGAACCCTCCCCGCACCACGGGCGCTGCTCGGCCGCCGGGGGTGGCTCCCTTTTCCAGGACGAGCACCGAGAGCCCCGAGGCGGCCAGGCGGACGGCCACCGCAAGGCCGCCGAGGCCGCTCCCGATGACGACCACGCTGCCCCGGGCGCTCATGGTTCCGGCGCGTTGGGGTTGCGGCTCACGCGGAGGGCCCGGGCCAGCAGCACGGCCCTGCGGAGTGGCCCCACCGTGGCGCGGTGGCGGAACACGTCGTAGCCGAGGTGCTCGATGGCGTCCAGAATCCCCTCGTAGAGGACGGCGGCCGTTGCCACCGCGGTCCGACCCCGCGGGTGGAGGTACCGGATCCCGGGCAGGGCGGATCGGTAGAGGGCCCGGGTGCGGTCCACCTGGAAGCGCATGAAGGCCCGCCACGCGGGATCCACCCGGGCCTCCAGAAGATGGGACTCCGGGACGCCGTAGTCCCGGAGTTCGGTCCGGGGCAGGTAAATCCGGCCGCGGCGGAGATCCTCCCCCACGTCCCGCAGGATGTTGGTCAGCTGGAGGGCGACCCCGAGGCGTACCGCGTAAGAGATCGCCTCCGGCCCGGTGAAACCGAGGATGTGCATGCTCATCAACCCCACCGTGGACGCTACCCCGTAGCAGTACCTAGCGAGCTCGTCGAAGGTGTCGTACCTCGTTCGGGTCAGGTCCAAGGCCACCCCGTCGAGGAAGTCTCGGACGTACCCCGAGGGAATGCGGTAGCGGGCCCGGACCAGGGAGAAGGCCAGGAGCACAGGCTCCGCGCGCGGGAAGTGGTCCGAGAGGGCGAGGACGCGCCAAGCGCGGAAGACCGTGAGGTCAGGCGTGGCGGCGTCCAGGAGCTCGTCCGCGGTACGGCAAAAGGCGTACAGGACGCGGATCGCGGAGCGCTGGGGAGCTGGTAGCAGGGCCGAGGCCAGGTGGAAGGTCCTGCTAAAGGTCGAGCTGACCCGGTGGCACCAGCGGACCGCTTCCCGTACCAAAGCGGGGGAGGGCTCCGGATCCGGGGCAGGGAAGGGGGTGGTGGACGAAGCCCGCAAGGCGCGGGCTACGATCCACTCTTCCCAGCCCTGGACCAGGGCAGGGTTCCGGGTGGCGGACGAGGGCGGCACGGCTCCAGAAATCTCAGGACAGCGAGGGCAGTACGGGCAGGCGCGCGAGGTACTCCACCGCTTCCGCCACAGTCTTGGCGCGGTAGCCCGGTAGCCTCGCCTTCCGAGCTGAGTCCGCCATAGGTCCCCCCCACACCCAACCCGTCCCGGAGCGCTGGAGGTCGGCTACGTGGCGACGGAAGGCTCCCCAGGTGGCCGCGAGGTCGGTAACCACGGCGGCTACCAGGACTCCCCGCGCTCGGAGGGTACGGGCGGTTTTCAAAACTGAATCCGCGGGGGTATCGGAGCCCAGGTACACCACGGGCAGACCCCGGGAGTTCAGTTCCACCGCCACCGCCAGCAGCCCCAGCTGGTGCCGCTCCCCGGGAGCGCAGGCACACACCACGGGGCTTCTCGACGGCCCACGGGAGTCCAGCAGGGGCAGCGCGTAGCGGAGGGCCACCTGGGACGCGAAGTGCTCCTGGGCGACGGTCACCCGGCCGGCTTCCCACTGGAGGCCGATTTCCGCCACCGCGGGCAGGAGGATTTGTCGGAAGACCGCGGCAGGTTCGAGCAGGGTCGAGGCCTGATCGAGGAGCCGGTCCACCGCGGAGCGGTCGAAGGCCAGGAGGGCTTCCAGCAGACGCTCCCGGACCCCAAGGTTGGCCCCGGGGCGCAGGCCGAATGCCCTCCTGCGGGCGGCAAGCCACGCGGCCTGCCGCGGGGGAACCCCCTGGTCCACGAGCCGCCTCACCCAGCGCAGCCATTCCACGTCTGCGTCGGAGTAGAGCCGGTAACGGCTCGGGGTCCGAACGGGCCGGAGCACCCCGTACCGGCGTTCCCAGGCCCGCAGGGTGGCCGGAGAGAGGCCCACCATGCGGGCTGCCACCCCGATGGGGTATTTCGGCAGATCCTCTGCCATGGCACCCCCACGGTACGGGCGGCACCCAAGGCTTGTCTAGTGAGTGTACAAGGTTTGTCGATCCCGAACCCCATACGTCCCGCAGGGACGTTCGGGGACGCCGGTCCGCCCGTGGGCAGCCTTTTCCGGGGCAAGCTCCCAGAGGTCGGTCCTCAGGACCGGATCCGGCCGTCGGCCATCCGGACCACCCGATCCGCGGCCACTGTGAACCGCTCGTCGTGGGTGACCAAGACGAAGGCCTTCCCCGTGGAACGGTTGAGGTGACGCATCAAGTCGTACACCGCCTGCCCGTTCTTGCTGTCCAGGTTCCCCGTGGGCTCGTCAGCCAGCACCAGGAGGGGGTCGTTGGCGAGGGCCCGCACCAGGGCCACCCGCTGCTGCTGCCCGCCGGAGAGCTGGGAGGGAAAGGCCCACAGGCGGTCTGCAAGCCCCACCTGTTCTAGCAGGGCCAGGACCCGCTGCCGTTCCTGGGGACGGACCGCACCCCGCAACCGGAGGGGCATGAGGGCGTTCTCCAGGACGTTGAAGTCGGGCAAAAGGAAGTAGTTCTGGAAGACGAACCCAACCACGTCCCGGCGCAGCCGGGAGCGGGCGTCGTCGGACAGCTTGGAGACGTCCTCGCCCCCCAGAAGAACTTTCCCGGAGGTCGGGGTGTCCAGCAGGCCGAGGATGTTGAGGAGGGTGGTCTTCCCGCAGCCGGAGGGGCCCACCACGACCACGAACTCACCCGGGGAGACGGCCAGGTCCACGTCCAAGAGGGCCCACACGGGGACGCCGTCCGCGTACACCTTGCACACTTTCTGGAGCTCCGCCAGGTGGAGCGTCATGGGGACCGGATCACCTGGATGGGGTCGATGCGGGCGGCTTGGCGCGCGGGGGCCAAGGCGGCCAGGTAGCCCACCACGCAGGCTGCCAGCCACGCCAGGAGGACCGTCGCGGCGTTCAGGTCCACGGGAAACGTCTCCACCTCCGGGGCCGCCCGCAGCCTGGCACGGTAGAACAACAAGGCGAGCCCGGAGCCGACGGCTGCTCCCAGGGCGCCGCCCAGGAACCCCACGATCAGACCCTGGTAGGCGAAGACCCGGACGACCTGCCCACGGGTGGCTCCCATAGCCCGGAGGACGCCGATTTCTCGGAGCCGGGCCAGCACGTTGGTGGTCAGGATGCTGGCGATTCCGAATCCGGACGCCACCACCACGAACAACTGGATCAGGAAAGACGACTGCGACTGGGCCTGCAGGCCCGAAAGGAGCTGGCGGTAGTCCTGGGTCCACGACCGGACCTCGTACGGCAGCCTCCCGGCCAGTTGGGCAGCGACTCGGTCGGCATCGAAAACCCTCGGCAACCGGAGTCCCAGGACCGTCACGCTGCTGCCCAAGCCCAGCAAGGACTGCCCTTCCTGGAGGGTCACGAGCACCACGCCGTCGTCCAGGCCGGCGAAGCCGGTCCGGTACACCCCTGCGATGGTCAGCACGGTGCTGACGCCCGACCCGGTAGACACGCGCAGGCGGTCCCCCGGCCGGATCCCCAATTTTTGAGCGAGGCGAGCCCCCACCGCCGCTTGGCCGCCCCGGAGGCCCAAAAACCGCCCTGCGAGGAGTCGCTGCTCGATGCGCAGGGCCCGGTCGAACAGCTCCGGGTCCACGCCGTACACCTGCACGGGCTCGGTCCGGCCCTCCCGGGTGGCCAGGGCCGGGCCCTCCGCCACGGGAAGCGCTACTTCGACCTCCGCACCCAGCCGCGCCACCTCCCGGACCAGCAACGGCCAGTTCTCCACGCCCCTCTGTCGGAGGGGCGCAGCGCTGCGGGTGCCCACGAAGAGGGCCCCTACCGCCGGCGTGTGGTCCCAGATGGCCTTGGGGGTTCGGGGACTCTCGCGGATGGTCACGTGCGGGATCGATCCCGTGGTGGTCTCGATGAGCCTCCGCTGGAGACCTCCGATGAGGGCGTTGAGGAAGACGACCAGGGTGACGCTGATGGCCACCACGGCCACGGCCAGCAGGCTCTGGCGCCGGCTTCGTCGGAGCTGGCGGACGGCGACGCTCAAGGCGAATGGGTCCACCATCTCAGGGCTCCGGCGGGACGATCCGGGCACGTGCCGCGGAGCCGGGGCGTAGCCGGTCAGGCCGCAGGACGACCAGGTCCGTCGGGTCCAGCCCCGCCACCGCGGCCCAGCGGTCGTTGCGGCCCAAGACCCGGACTTCCCGACGCACGGCTCGTCCGTTGACCAGCACGAGGACCGAGGCGGCGTCCGAGCTCTGCTGCAGACACCCAACGGGCACAGCCAGCGATTCTGGCCAGTAACCCAGCTCCACGCTCACGTCCACCGTCCGCCCCAAGGTGGGCCCGAAGGCTCCGGGGGGAACGGAAAGCCGCACCCGCACGGTGCCCCGCTGCACGTCCACCTGCGGATCCACGGCTCCCACTCGGGCGGGGACGGGAGAACCACCCCCCGGCGGCAGGAGCCATGCGTTCTGCCCGGGTCGGAGTCGGGCCAGGTTTTGCTCGTCGAGGTCGACCACCACCTGCACAGACGTAGGGTCGGCAAGGGTCAAAAGGACCGTACCCGGTGCCACGGTCTGCCCGGTCTGGGCGAAGACTTCCACCACGACCCCCGAGAAAGGCGCCCGGACTTCCCGCGCGGCCAACCGGCGTTGCGCTGCGCGGAGGGCCTCCAGGGCCTCGCGGTACCGCGCCCTCGCGACCCGGACCTCCACCGGCCTGGGGGACTTCAGGAGGCTTTCCCACCGCGCCTGGGCGGTGGCGATTTCGGCACGGACCCGAGCCTGCAGCGCCTGCAGCTCCTGTCGGGCCGCTTGGATCTGCGCCTCCGACGCGGGGCGGCGTGCGAGCTCCAGTTGCCGCTCCGCGGCGGCCAGCTGTTGTTGGGCCAGGAGCGTCCGGGCACGCGCCGCGTCCACCCGGCGGCGGGCCGCCAGTTCCTCTGCCTTCAGGCGCGAAGCCTGCAGGTCGGCCTTCTCCGTGTCCGCGGCGGCCAGGGCGCCTGCGGCGACCAGGGCCCGCGTCCGGCGCGCGTCGGCTTCCGCCTGGCTGGCGGCGGACGCAGCGGCGTCCGCCGCGGCCAGGGCGGCTTCCAGTTCCGCCTGCGCGGCTGCGGCGGCGGCGCGGGCCTGGTCCACCAGGGACTCTGCCACCCGCACAGCTTCTGGGCGGCCCTGTTGAAGGTCCTGCAAGCGCTGCTCCGCGGCCCGGACCTGTGCACCGCCCGCGCGGACGGCCGCCCTCAGGGCCTCGGCGGCTTGTGTGAGGTCCTCGGCGGGCGGGCCTGTCAAAAGCCGCTGGAGCTCGGCCGCGGCGGTGGCCACCCGGGCCGCGGCCTGACGCAAGTCCTCCTCCAGCTCGTCTGCCTCCAGTACCACCAGCACCTGCCCCTGCCGCACCCGGTCCCCCTGCGCTACCAGGACGTTCCGGACGGCGCCGGAGATCCGCGGGCTCACCCGCGTGGTGCGGGCTGCCTCCAGCCGGCCGGAGGCGACCACCACCTCCCGGACCTCCCTGCGCACGGGGCGGACAACGTCCACCACCGGTCGGCGCTGTGTGTACCAGCCGGCCGCCAAGGTGGACGCGGCCACGAGACCGGCCAGCAAGGCCACGCGTCTGCGGGACCTGGTCCAGAAGCGAAGGGGTTCCATGCTAGTCCGCCTGCGTGGCCTCCCGGCCGTGGGACCTGGCCTTGAGGTACGCGAGGACACGGTCTGCATCCCGCAGGGGGTTGGTCCGACGCCAGATTTTCTCCACGACCAGGTGGTGGTTGACGACCACGGTGTCGCGGCGGAGGTGGCCCAGGAAGCGGCCCACACCAAAGATGCTGGCGAGGTGGCCGGTAGGGTCAGGCACGGTCGGCACGCGCACACGTTCCGAGAAGGCGCACTGGACGTGCTGGGGTTCGGCGCTGACCCCTAGGACGTGGGCGCCGAGTCTCCGAAACTCCTCGGCCAGTGCCGCGTACCGGCGCGCCTGGAGGGTGCAGCCGGGGGATCCGGATTTGGGATAGAAGAACAACACCAGCCAGCCTCCCCGGGCTAGCGCTTCCAGGTCCAGCCACGTGCCTTCCGCGGTCTGGACCCTCGGGAGGCGGACAGACGTTCCTTCCTTCATGCGGCCCCCTCCGCTCAGGAGCATACGGATCCCGTGGGTGGGCGCAACGGTTCGTCCAACCCGCTCCTGAAGGCCCGCAGGGCTCGCTCCCGGGCCATCGCCAGGTCCACCAGGGGTGCGGGGTAATCTCGCCCCACGCGGCACCGGTAGGCGATCTGGTCGTCCCGTGGCAGGGTCCAGGGGGCGTGGACGTAGGGCGGAGGGACGCGACGCAGCTCTGGGATCCAGCGTTTCACGTACTTCCCGTCGGGGTCGAAGCGCTGCCCCTGCCGTACCGGGTTGAACAGGCGGACGTAGGGCGCGGCGTCCGAGCCTACCCCCGCGGTCCACTGCCAGTTTCCCGCGTTCAGGGCAGGGTCTCCGTCCACCAACAGGCTGAAAAACACCTGTTCGCCCCGCCGCCAGTCCACCAGCAGGAGGCGGGACAAGAAGGACGCCGCTACCAGCCGGGCGCGGTTGTGGATCCAGCCTGTTTCCCGGAGCTGCCGCATGGCCGCGTCGACCACGGGGAAGCCGGTCCGGCCCTCCTCCCAGGCGCGAAGGCTGGCTTCGTCTTCCCGCCAGGGGAAGTGCACGAAGCGCATTCGGAGGGCTCTGGTTCGAAGGCGGGGCGCGGAAGCCAGGAGGCTCACGAAGTACTCCCGCCACACCAGCTGGTCGCGCCAGATCTCCGCGCTGCGGCGGGCTTCCGGGTCGGGCGCCTCTCGCGCCGCGGTGTCCGCGGCGGCGAGGACGGCCCAGGGCGAGACAAGCCCGAAGCGGAGGTAAGGGGACAGACCAGACGTCGCCGGGAGGTCCATGCGGTGACGGTCCTCCGCGTACCGGTACACCGGCGCCTGGGGCCCTTCCACGAAGGCCCGGAGCCGCGCGAGGGCCTCCTCCTCCCCGGGTGGGAACTCCGCAGGGCAGGGGGCGTGCGGCAAGGGCTCCGACGGGATCTCGGGGGTGGAGAAGGGGGGAGCGGCGGCCCGCGGCCGTGCACGCGGCAACCGGAGCCAAGTTTCCCGGTACCGGCTGAACACCTGGTACGGCCTCCCTTCACGGTTCGCCACCGAGCCCGGTGGGTGTACGGTGACGCCCGGGAGGAGGACAAGGGGAGCTCGTTCTGCCACGCGGCGATCCCGCGCCCGCGCGTATGCGGAGTAATCCTCCTGCGCGTAGACCGCCACCGCTCCGGTCTCCCGCACGAGCGCCGGAATGACCTCTGCCGGGTCCCCCGAGCGTACCACAAGTCGGCTGCCTTGCCCTCGCAGGCGCTCGTCGAGTTTCCGGAGGCTGTTCACGAGAAATCTCCCTCGGGGCGTACGAAGCTGGGCGGACAGGTGGGGGTCGAGGACGAACACGGGCAGGACCACCCCGTGCCCGGCCGCGGCTGCGAGAGCCGGGTTGTCGTGCAACCGCAGGTCGCGGCGGATCCACCAGACCGCTACGCCCGCCCTAGGCGACGAACGGGGCCTGCCGGACGTGACGACCCTCCTCGACTTCGCGAACGAGAAACTCTGCCAGGTCCCCCGTTCGGATCCTCGGCCGCGGCGGACGGTCCAGACGCACCTCATACGTTCCCGTGGGCGGACCGGGCACGACGAGGGGTGGGCGCACCGCGGTCCAGTCCAGCCGGCTTTCTCGCAACAGGTCGAACTCCTGACGTTTGGCCTCGTAGACCCAGCGCGCGAACCGTCGCACAAGCCAGCCGGCGATCCGGTCGGGCGCGCCCTTGCGGTCACCGGGGGCGTCCACGGCTGCGCCGAGCACCGCGACGATGCGGCGCACGCCGGTCGCCTCCAGTGCCTCCAGCACGGTTCGGACGGCCTGGAGGTGCGCGTCCGCGTCCTCTGGGGTGTTCCGCCGTGGGCCGAGCGCGCTGATGGCGGCCTCCGCGCCAGCGGCCACCTCCACCACCTCCGGCCTCCTGCGGGCGTCTCCCTCCAGCACCCGAAGGCGCTCGTGCCGGAACTGAAGGCGGTCCGGGTCCCGCACGAGGACCGCAACCTGGTGACCTCTGCTCAGAGCCTGCTGGAGGGTCGCGGACCCGATGCGACCGGTGGCACCGAAGAGCACGATCCGCACCGCCCTACCTCCGCACGTGTCCCTCGCCCAGGGCCACGAACTTGGTGGTGGTGAGCTCGCGGACGCCCATGGGCCCGTAGGCGTGGAGCTTGCTGGTGCTGATCCCGATCTCTGCCCCCAGGCCGAGCTGGAAGCCGTCGTTGAACCGGGTGCTGGCGTTCACCAGGACCAAGGACGCGTCCACCTCCCGCAGGAAACGCAGGGCGCGGGTGTGGTTCTGGGTGACGATGGCCTCCGTGTGGTTGGACCCGTATCGGGCGATGTGGGCCAGGGCCTCGTCCATGGAGTCCACCACCTTCACCGCGAGGACCAAGTCCAGGTACTCCGCCTCCCAGTCGTGCTCCGTGGCGGGAGTGACCTCGGGCAGGTGCTCTCGGGTCCGCGGGCAGCCCCGCAGCTCCACCCCCGCCTCCGCCATGGCCCGGGCCAGCATGGGGAGGAAGTCCCGGGCCACCGCCTGGTGCACCAGCACCTTCTCCAGGGCGTTGCAGGTGGCGGGCCGCTGGGCTTTGCCGTTCACCGCCAGCCGGACCGCCATCTCCAGGTCCGCGCCCTCGTCCACGTACAGGTGGTTGACGCCCTTGGCGTGCGCCAGCACCGGCACGCGGGCGTGTTCCTGGACGAAGCGGATGAGCTCCTCCCCGCCCCGCGGGATGAGCACGTCCAAATAGCCCGCGAGACGGCACATCTCCAGCACCGCCTGACGGTCCGTGTGGGGGACGAGTTGGACCGCGTCCTGCGGAAGCCCCGCTTCCGCCAGGCAGCGGCGAAACAGCTCCACGAGGGTGCGGTTGCTGCGCAGGGCTTCCTTGCCGCCCCGCAGGAGGATGGCGTTCCCCGCCTTGACCGCCAGGGCGCTGGCTTCCACCGTGGCGCCGGGGCGCGCTTCGTACACCATGCCGATCACCCCGAGGGGCACCCGCATCCGGCCCACCCGCAGCCCGTTGGGGCGCACCCACAGGGACTCGATCTCGCCCACGGGGTCCGGCAGCAAGGCCACCTGTCGCAGCCCCTCCACCAGGTCGTCCCGGGTGCGCTGGTCCAGCCGCAGGCGGTCCAGCTTGGCCCGGGGAAGTCCCGCCGCGGAGGCTTCCTGGAGGTCCAACCGGTTGGCCTCCTGGACTTGCTCCCAGCACTCCACCAGGGCCCGGGCCAGCCCCAGCAGGGCTTCCTGCTTGGCCGCGGGCGGCGAAGCGGCTAAGACCCGCGCCGCCTGCCGGGCCCGCACCGCCAGGTTTTGGATCTCCGCGGCTACGTCGATCATGCCGACCCCCGAAGCGCGTACTCTTCCGCCTCCAGCTCACTGGCCAGGGCGAAGTGGTCTCGGTGGATGACCTCGTCCGAGTGCTTGTAGCCCAGGCGGGCCTCGATGTCCCGGGTGTGGAGTCCCTTGATGAGGTCCACCTCCGCGGCGCTGTAGTTCACCAGCCCCACCCCCACCAGCCGGCCTTCCGGGTCCAGGCACCGTACGGGGTCGCCCACCGCGAACTGCCCCCGCACCGCCCGGATTCCCGCGGGCAGCAGGGACGCCCCGGTCTCCCGCAGGGCTCGGGCCGCGCCCGCGTCCAGGAGGAGCTCCCCCGCGGGGCTGGGGAGCTGGTACAGCCAGAGCTTCCGGCCGCCGTAGCGCCGCGCCCCGCTCCAGAACAACGTGCCCACCGGCCGTCCCTCCAGCGCCTCTCGGAGGGCCCCGGGACGCCGGCCCGGGAGGAGCAGCAAGGGCATGCCCGCGGCCAGGGCCTTTTCCGCGGCCAGGAGCTTGCTCCGCATGCCCCCGCTCCCGACCTCGTTGGGCGTGCTCCCCGCGGACTGGAGCAGGTCCCGGTCCACCCGCTCCACCCACGGGATGGGGCGGGCGTCCGGGTGTGTCCTGGGGTCACGGTCGAAGAGGGCGTCCACGTCCGAGAGCAGGACCAGCAGGTCCGCGCTCACCAAGGTGGCCACCAGCACCGAAAGGCGGTCGTTGTCCCCGAACTGGACCTCCTCCACCACCACGGTATCGTTTTCGTTCACCACGGGCACCACACCCCATCGCAGGAGGGTCTGCAGGGTGTGCCGGGCGTGCAGGAACCGGGACCGGTCCGCCAGGTCGGGAGCCGTCAGGAGCACCTGCGCCACGGACACCCCGTGCCGGCGGAAGGCCTGCTCCCAGGCCCGGACCAGGAGCGGCTGGCCCACCGCGGCCGCGGCCTGTTTGGCGGGGATGGTGCTGGGCCGCTCCGGGAGTCGCAGGTGGGCGGTCCCCGCGGCCACGGCTCCGGAGGAGACCACCACCACCTCCCGGCCCTCCGCCCGCAGGCAGGCCAGCTCGTCCGCCAGCCGATCCAGGACCTCCTGCTCCAGGCCCTCGGGGCCGGCCAGCACCGCGCTGCCCACTTTGACCACCCAGCGGCGGTAGGCCTGGGGGTCCGCGAAGGACGGGCGCGTAGCCTGCGTCATACTTAGCATGATACGGCGCCCGCGGCCCGCGGGCACGGGCCGAGGAAGGAGAGCGGGAGCCGTCGAACCTCCAGGGCGAAGCCGGGAGCGAGGAGGCCACCATGGCAAGGGAACCGGTGTTCGCAGACCCCGACGAGGAGCGCCGCTACCTGGAGCAGGTCAAGGAGGAGCTGGACGCGGCCCGGACCAAGGAAGAGGTGGTGGAGGTGTGGCGCCGGCACTACCTGAAGATCGGGCACCGCAAGCTCGGGCGCCTGCTCCTGGGCCGTCCCGTGCAGGAGCTGGTGCGGTCCAGGGAGTGAAACCGTGGAGTACGCGCGCCTGGCGCAGGCCTACCAGCAGCTGGAGGAGACTTCCGCACGGCTGAAGCTCATCGAGGTCCTGGCAGAGCTGTTCCGGGCGACTCCGAAACCCCTGCTGCGGAAGGTGGTCTACCTGTGCCAGGGCAAGATCGCCCCGGACTTCGCGGGGGTGGAGATGGGGCTGGCGGAGAAGCTTGCTGCGCGGGCGGTGGCGGAGGCGGCGGGGGCGTCCGAGGACAGGGTGCAGTCCCTGCTCCGGCGCCGGGGGGATCTGGGGACCGTCGCGGAGGAACTGCTGAAGGACCGGGCCGTCCGCCGGTCCCACCTCACCGTGGGGGAGGTCTTCGAACACCTGGAGGCCATCGCCCAGGCCTCCGGAAAGGGCGCCCAAACACAGAAGATCGCCTCCCTGGCGGACCTGCTGCGGCGGGCCACTCCCCTGGAGGCCCGCTACCTGGTGCGGACGGTCACCGGGAAGCTGCGGCTCGGGGTGGGAGACGCGTCCATCCTGGACGCCCTGGCGGAGGTGTACGCGGGAGGGCGGGCCCACCGCGGTCCCTTGGAGCGCGCGTACAACATCTGCTCCGACCTGGGGCTGGTGGCGGAGACCCTGGCGCGGGGCGGGATCTCCGCGGTGGAACAGATGGAGGTGCGGCCCGGAAACCCGGTCCGGCCCATGCTGGCGCAGCGCCTGGCCACGGCGGAGGAGATCCTCGCCAAGCTGGGGGGGCGGTGCGCGGCGGAGTACAAGTACGACGGGGAACGGGTGCAGGCCCATCGGTGGGACGGACGCATCCAGCTGTTTTCCCGGCGTCTGGAAGACATCACGGACCAGTTCCCGGACGCGGTGGAGTTGCTGCGGGAGGGGCTGAGACCGAAGCGGGCCATCCTGGAGGCGGAGATCGTCGCGGTGGACCCGGACACCGGGGAGCTGCGGCCCTTCCAGGAGCTCATGCAGCGGCGGCGGAAGTACGGCATCGAGGAGGCGGCCCAGCGGATCCCCGTGGGGCTGTTCTGCTTCGACCTGCTGTACGGGGAAGAGGGTGACCTCACCCGCAGACCGTACCTGGAACGCAGGCGGGCCCTGGAGCGCGCCGTCAAGCCCAGCGAGCGGCTGCAGCTGGCCACCTGGAAGCTGGTACACAGCGTGCCGGAGCTGGAGGCCTTCTTCGAGCAGGCCATCGCGGACGGTTGCGAGGGGGTGCTGTGCAAGTCCACGGCCCAGGACGCGGTGTACCAGGCAGGGGCCCGCGGCTGGCTGTGGATCAAGCACAAGCGGGAGTACCGCACGGAGCTGCAGGACACCCTGGACCTGGTGGTGGTGGGGGCCTTCTACGGCAGGGGTCGGCGCAGCGGTACGTACGGGGCGCTGCTGGTGGCCGCCTACGACCCCGCGGAGGACACCTTCCGGAGCTTCTGCAAGGTCGGCAGCGGCTTCTCGGACGAGGATCTGGAGCAGCTCCCCAAGCGGCTACGGGCTTACCAGGCCGACCACAGACCCCCCCGGGTGGACGCGAAGCTGGAGCCTGACGTGTGGTTCCACCCCGCGGTGGTGCTGGAGGTGGTGGGTGCGGAGATCACCCTGTCCCCCACCCACACGGTGGCGTGGGGACGGGCCAAGGAGGGCGCGGGGCTGGCCCTGCGCTTCCCACGGTTCACGGGTCGTTACCGGGACGACAAACGGCCGGAGGACGCCACCACCGTGGAGGAAATCTGGGAGATGTACCAACGCGCCCGGCGGCGTGCGGTGCGGGTGGGGGAAGGGGAAGGGTAGACCACCCCCAAAATCGCGGCGCGCTTTTGGGGGACCCCGGTCTCCTTCCGCTGGGACACGCGTCTAGCGGCCCAGGCGGTGGTACTCCGGGTTCGGGTGCCAGCCCAGGGCGTTGGCCATCCGGTTGGTGAAGTTGAACATGCTGGCCACCTGGGCGATGTCGAAGATGTCCTCGTCGCTCCACCCCGCGGCCCGGAGCCCTTCCACGTCCGCCTGCGTCATGCGGTGGGGTTCCGTGGTGAGTTTCGCCGCGAAGTCCAACATGGCGCGGTCCTTGGGGTCTAAGGGCGCGTGCCGGTAGTCGGTGGCCAGGGTGTCCGCCAGGACCGGGTCCTCCGTGAGCAGCCGCAAGGCCGCTCCGTGACTGGTGGAACAGTAGTGGCACCGGTTCAGGGAGGAGACCACCACCGCGATCATCTCCCGCTGGACCTTGGTCAGGTTGGACGGACCCCGCATGAGGTAGTCGTAGTACTGCCACCACCGCACGCAGTGCTCCGGCCGCAGGGCGAAGATGCGGAACACGTGGGGAAAGATCCCGAGCCGGTCCACGGAGGGCTTCGCCAGCTGCCGGACCTCCTCCGGCACCTGGTCCTCCTCGGGGACCCGGATCCAGGCCAGGGGCTGCTGTGTGCCCGCCATCAGGAGCCCCGCGAGAACTCTTCGTACAGGCGGTCCGTCTTGGCCGCCATGACGAAGTCGTTGCGGTGCAGACCTCGGATCTTGTGGGTCCACCACGCCACCGTGACCTTGCCCCACTCCGTCAGCAGGGCCGGGTGGTGACCCTCCTCCTCCGCCAGCTCGCCCACCCGGTTGGTGAACCGCAGAGCCTCCGCGAAGTTCCGGAAGGAGAAGGTGCGCTCCAGCCGAGGGACACCCTCCCGCTCCACCACCGCCCAGGCGGGCACCTCCCGCCGCAGCTCCGCCACCTCCGCCTCCGAAAGGGGCGGCTCTCCTCCCCGGCACGGCACGCAACGGCTCTCCGCCAGACCCATGGCTCACCCAGCAGGATAGCACAAAGCGAAGCTCGGGGGGCCACGGGGCCCGCCGAGGATCCGGGCCGGGCACGCTTACGGCAGGAGGACCACGGTGGGAGCGGCCTGGCTGCGGTCCCGGGCGGCCCGGGCCACCAGCCGCCCGCCCAGGCTGTACCACAGGCGGATGCGGGTGAGCCGCTCCAGCCCTTGGTGCGGGAGGGGAGGCCGGAACACGCGGCTGGTGGCGATCTCGGAGACGTCCCGGAAAAACCACCCCCAGTCTGCCCGGTCCGGGGGCAAGGAACGCACCCCGTCCAGACGCACGTGGACCTCCACCTCGCGTCCCGCGGCGTGCAGAAAGACGTGGGTGACGGTGCCCGTGCCGATGAAGGATTCGATGAGGTTCCGCACCGCGGCCGTGGTGGGCGGGGGCGCGGCTTGCCCTGCGGTCCCCACCACCAAGGCCAACACAGCCCCCGCCGCCAGCAGGCCCGTCACCGGGCCCCCTCCAAAACCCCGCCGGTCACCCTCCCACAGCCCGGTCTTCCCCGGATGGGCCCCCCGGGGGCTTCGCCAGGGGCCCGGGGATTCCTGCGGGGTCGCGGGGATAGATGCGGGTTATCCGGCGCATAGTGCGCATCGATTGGAAGGGGAGAAGGGCGGGTGCTAGGGTGGTCTTGCCGGGGAGTCTCCGGGGCGGGAAGCCCCGGGGCGGGAGGGACAGGCTGTGCGCGTGAACCACGTGAAGATCCTGGTCGGGGGAGTCCAGCTCCGCGACGGGGTCACCACCGTCACCGACATCCTGGGCAAGATCTTCACCCGCGCGGGGCTGTTCGCGGTGGCCATGGAGAAGGGCTACGCCTCCACCATCTACGGCGCCCACCAGTTCGACCCCATGCTGGTCACCGAGGAACCTCCCGTCTCCTACGGGGACCCGGAGGTGGACGTGCTGGTGGCCCTGGACTACGACAGCAACCCCGACGCGCCCGAGCAGCCGAACCGGGACACGGTGCTGCGCCACGGAGGCAAGCTGCGGGACGGGGGGATTCTGGTGTACGACTCCTCCACCGGGGAGATCCCCACCGCCTCCCTGCAGGCGCGGGGGATCCAGGTGTTCCCCATCCCGGCGCGGAAGATCGCGCAAGCGGAGCTCAAGCGGGAAGTCGTGAAGAACGTGGTGATGACCGGCGCCCTGTTCCGGCTCCTGCAGTTCGACGCGGGCGAGGCGTACCTGCGCCAGCTCCTGGAGGAGCGGTTCCTGCGGAAGGGCCGGGAGGTGGTGGACCTGAACCTGCAGGCCGCGCGGCGGGGCCAGCAGGAGGTGGAGCGGGTGCTGGAGGCCAACGGCTACCAGCTCCCGGTGCGGGTGGAGCCCCGGCCGGGCCGTCCCCGGGCGGTGTACATCTCCGGCAACGAGTGTTTGGGGCTGGGCGCCATCGCGGGCGGTGTGCGGTTCTACGCGGGCTATCCCATCACCCCGGCCAGCAGCATCCTGGAGTTCATGGAGGAGTGGCTGCCCCGGTATGGAGGCCGCGCCCTCCAGGGGCAGAACGAGCGGGAGAGCATCCGGGCGGCCATCGGCGCGGCGCTGGCGGGCGTCCGCGCCATGGTGGCCAGCTCCGGGCCGGGCATCTCCCTGAAGGTGGAGGAGTTCGGGGTGAGCGGCGCCACGGAGACCCCCGTGATCGTGGTGGACGCCCAGCGGGCAGGGCCTTCCACAGGCATGCCCACCCGGCCCGAGCAGGGGGACCTGAATCTGGTGGTGGGAGGCGGCCACGGGGACTTCCCGCGGATCGTGCTGGCGCCCGGCACCGTGGAGGAGTGCTACCTCCTGATGCGGGAGGCCTGTGAGCTGTCCGACAAGTACCAGTGCCCCGTGTTCTTCCTCACGGACCTGAACCTGTCCGAGGGGAAGAAGACGGTCCCGGAGGAGGTATTCCAGACCGGACCCGTGGTGCGGCACGGCGTGGTCCGGGAGAAGGACGTACAGGGCAAGCCGTACCGCCGCTTCGAGGTGACCCCCTCCGGGATCTCGCCCCGGAGCTTCCCCGGGACTCCGGGGGCCATCTTCAAGGCCAGCGGGGCGGAGCACGACGAGTTCGGGTTCGTGTCCATCGACCCGCGCAAGCGGGCGGCCATGGTGGAGAAGCGGATGCGGAAGCTGGAGGTGTACCTCCGGGAGGACTGGAGGCCGCCCCAGGTGTTCGGGTCGGTGCGGGGCAATCCCGTGATGGTCGGGTGGGGCAACACCCGGCCGGTGCTGGAAGAAGCGCGGCTGATCCTCCAGCGGCGGGGCGTCCCCGTGGCCCTGGTGCACTTCACCCACGTCTTCCCCCTGCACCGGGGGAAGCTGGAAGCTCTGTTCGCGGACGCGGGGCCGGTGGTGGTGGTGGAGCAGAACTTCAGCGGGCAGTTCGCGGACCTGTTGCAGCGGGAGCTGCGGCTTGCCACCCGCCGCGTGAACAAGTACAACGGCGTCCCCCTGTACCCCACGGAGGTGGCAGACGCGGTGGAGCAGGCTTTACGGCGGGAGGGCGCGGTGGTCCGGATCGGGGGAGACAGCCAGCCCGTGCCTGCGGAGGTGGGTCGTGGCGAACACGAAGGGGATTAAGCTCTGGGAGGAAAACGCGGTCCCCAAGCACCGGATCCAGTGGTGTCCGGGATGCGGGGACTTCGGCGTGTTGGCAGCCCTCAAGCAGGCCCTGGTGGAGTTGGAGATCATGCCCCACGAGCTCCTCCTGGTGGGCGGGATCGGCTGCTCCGGCCAGATCCGGAACTACCTCAACGGCAACGCTTTCCACGGGACCCACGGGGGAGCCCTGGCGTACGGCCTGGGGGCCAAGATGGCCAACCCGGAACTGAAGGTGATCTGCCTGGCGGGCGACGGGGACACCTTCGCCATCGGGGTGGAGAACTTCGTCCACGTGTGCCGACGCGACCCGGACATGGTGCTGCTGGTGATGAACAACGGGGTCTACGGGCTCACCAAGGGCCAGGACTCTCCCACCGCGGGGCTCGGCCAGCCCGACGAACGCGGTTCCCGGGAAGAGCACCCGCCCATGGTGGACGCCCTGCTGCTGGCCCTGGCCAGCGAGGCCACCTTCGTGGCGCAGTCCTTCAGCGGGGACGTGAAGCACACCGCCCGCATGATCGTGGAGGCCCTGCAGCACCCCGGGTTCGCCTTCATCAACGACTTCTCCCCCTGCGTCACCTACAACCGGTTCAACACCTACGACTGGTTCCGGGAGCGGGTGGAGTACGTGCCCGAGGACCACGACCCCTCCGACCGGGACGCCGCCTGGAGGCTGGTGCGGGAGTTCGCACGCCGCGGCAAGGTCCCCCTGGGGGTGGTGTACCGGAACCCGCGGCCCAAGCGGGCCCAGGGGAGGCTGCCCATGTGGGAGGAGGAGCTGTCCGGGGTAGACCTGGAGCCGGTCCTGGCCAGCTACCGCTGACGCCGGCCCCGCGGGCCCTTCATCAGTGGGTTCCGCAGCTGCAACGGCCGCCGCAGCCGCAGCCCCCGGCCGGGTGCGCGGGCTTCGGGGCGGCGATGAGGGAGACCAGCCGCCGGACCTGGTCAGAGCCGCAGCCCTGGCAAGACACCCGGTCCGCCTCCGCGTAGCTCACCAGCCGCTCGAACCGCTCTCCGCAACGGGTGCAGACGTACTCGTACACCGGCATGGCGCCCTCGTCCCCTCCGGGTCCATGATAGCAGGGGAGGGGCTGTGGACCACCCGGGGTCGCTGCGCGACTGTTGGGGGGCCCGGTCTCCTCTCGGTGAGGAGCTTCGGCGGTGGTGCGGCGGCCGGTACAGATCCCCCTGGACGGCGAGGTCCTGGAAGGTGACCTCGCGGTGCCCACGGGCCCGCGGGGGCTTGTGGTGTTCGCCCACGGGAGCGGCAGCAGCCGCTTCAGCCCCCGAAACCGGTTCGTGGCGGAACGGCTGCAGCAGGTGCAGTTCGCCACCCTGCTCTTGGACCTCCTTACCCCGGAGGAGGAGCGGGAAGACCAGCGGACGGGCAGGCTGCGCTTCGACATCCCCCTGTTGACGCAACGGGTGCTCCGGGCCGTGGGCTGGGCGGCCGTGCATCCGGAACTGGGGCACCTGCGGGTCGGGCTGTTCGGCGCCAGCACCGGGGCTGCGGCGGCGCTGCGGGCGGCGGCCGCAGCCCCGGACCGGGTGGCCGCGGTGGTGTCCCGGGGCGGCCGGCCGGACCTGGCCCTGGAAGCCCTGCCCCGTGTCCAGGCCCCGACCCTTCTCATCGTGGGAGGCGCGGACGAACCGGTACTGCGGCTCAACCAGCAGGCCGCGGCCCTGCTGGCCTGCCACCACCGCCTAGAGGTCATCCCCGGGGCGGGTCACCTGTTCGAGGAACCGGGCGCCCTGGAACAGGTGGCGCAGCTGGCCGCGGACTGGTTCGCCCGCTACCTGCCCCCGGAAAGCCCGCCCGCGTGAGCGCTCCCGCAGCGGAGGGAGTCTCGCGACGGTCTAGGCGCCCAGGAGCTGCGCCGCCCGGTCGTAGTCCTCCGGCTTCACCCACAGGACCATGCCGTAGCGTCCCGCCCCCGCGGCGGCAGCCGCGGCCGCGGTGATGTTCACCCCTGCCTCACTGAGCTTGCGGATGTGCTCCGCGGCGGCCCCCACCCGGTCGTCTCCCTGCACCAGGAACGCCCACTTGGGGGCACTGAGCTGCCACCCTTCCCGGGCGGCCACCCGCCGCAGGGCCTCCGGGTCCTCCGCCACCAGGTCCAGCTGGGCCCGACCGCCCTCCAGGGGGAAGCCCAGATACGCGAGGAGGTTTACCCCTTCCCGCTGCAGGGCCGCCAGCACCCGGAGCCCTTCCCCGGGACGGTCCGGCACCACCACGTACTGGTACTCCACGCGGCGAACTACGTCCGGCATGCTCCACCCCCTTTGAGCTCCCTCGAGAGTATTTTGCCCCGCCGGCACCGGGCGGGGAACCGCGGGTCCTTGACGGGGGCACTCCGGGGGGACTACTTTTTAGCCAAGGCAAATTTAGCGCAGGCCAAATCGGAGGCGGCGGGTGACCAGCGCGGCGGTGGAGGACTACCTGAAGGCCATCTTCAAGCTGGGCCGGTCGGGGCGGCCTGTGGGCACCAACGCCATCGCCAGCCACCTGGGGGTGGCGGCCGCCTCCGTGACCAAGATGCTGAAGCGCATGAGCGCCCAGGGCCTGGTCGCGCACACGCCCTACCGCGGGGTGCGTCTCACCACGGCGGGACAGCGAGCAGCCCTGGAGGTGATCCGGCACCACAGGCTCCTGGAGCTGTACCTCACGGTGAAGTTGGGACTGCCCATCGAGCAGGCCCACGAGGAAGCCGAGCGGCTAGAGCACGCCCTCTCGGAGAGCCTGGAGGAGCGCATCGCGCAGGCCCTGGACGACCCGACCGCAGACCCCCACGGGGACCCCATCCCCACCCGGGCGGGGGAGCTGCGGGAGGAGCGCCACCCTCGCCTTTCGGAGGCCGTTCCGGGCAAGACCTTCCGGGTGGAGCGGGTGAGTGACAGCGACCCGGCCCGGCTGCGCCGGTTGGCCTCCTTGGCCCTGCTGCCGGGCACCCAGCTGCGGGTGCTCCGGAGGTCCGAAGCGGGGGTGACGGTACAGACAGGAGGAGCCACCCACCGGGTGCCCCTCCGGGCCGCGGAGGGCGTATTCGTGCGGGAGGTGGGCCCGTGAGGTCTGGCCGGTGGTGGTGGCTGGTGCCCTTGCTGGCCCTTTCCGCCTGCGCGGCGGCTCCGAACCCGGCCCGCAGCCGGCCCAAGGCCGTGGCCACCATCAACATCCTGGCAGACCTGGTCTCCCAGGTGGCAGGAGACCGGGTGGAGGTGGTCAGCCTGATCCCCGTGGGCGGAGACCCCCACACCTACGAGCCCGTGCCCAAGGACGTGCAGCGGGTGGCGGAGTCCCAGTTGGTGTTTTACAACGGGCTCGGCCTGGAGAAGTGGCTGGAGGAGCTCATCGAAAACGCGGGAGGACGGCGCGTGGCCGTGGTCCTCACCCAGGGACTGCGCCCGGCCGTCCAGACGGAAGGCCGGTACCGGGGAGACCCGGACCCCCACCTCTGGATGGACCCCGTGTTCGCCAAGAAGTACGTGGAGAACGCCCGGGACGCCCTGGTGCGTTTCGACCCGGAGGGCCGGGCCACCTACGAACGCAACGCGGCCCGGGCCCTGCGGGAGCTGGACGCCCTGCACGCGTGGATCCAACAGCAGGTGGCTCAGGTCCCGCCGCACCGGCGCAAGCTGGTCACCACCCACGACGCCTTCCGCTACTTCGGGCAGCGGTACGGCTTCCGCGTGGTGGGGACCATCTGGGGCATCAGCACCGAGGACGAGCCCTCCGCGCAGGAGATCGCCCGGCTGGTGGACCGGATCCGTGCGGAAAAAGTCCCCGCGGTGTTCGTGGAGACCACCATCAACCCGAAGCTCATGGAGCGGGTGGCGCGGGAGGCGGGCGTCCGCGTGGGCGAAAAGCTCTACGGGGACTCCCTGGGCCCGTCTGGGAGTGACGCGGACACCTACGTGAAGATGATGCGCCACAACGTGCGCGCCATCGTGGAGGCCTTGCGGTGAAGGACGGCGTTCCCGCCATCCGGGTGGAAAACCTCACCGTCTCCTACCGGGGCAAGCCCGCCGTCCGCAACGTCACCGTGGCCGTGGAGCAGGGGCTGCGGGTCGGGCTCGTCGGCCCCAACGGGGCGGGCAAGTCCACCCTGCTGCGGGCCCTGGTGGGGCTGCTGGCTCCGGATACCGGCCAGGTGGAGCTGTTCGGCCGGCCCGTACGGGAGGCACGGAAGCTGGTGGCGTACGTGCCCCAGCGCAGCGAGGTGGACTGGGACTACCCCGTGGTGGTGGAGGAAGTGGTCCTCATGGGCCGCTTCCCGCACCTGGGCTGGGTGCGGCGCCCCCGGCCGGAGGACCGTCGGGTGGCCTGGGAGTGCCTCCGCCAGGTGGGGATGGAGGACCTGGCACACCGGCAGATCGGGCAGCTGTCCGGCGGCCAGCAGCAGCGGGTGTTCCTGGCCCGGGCCCTGGCGCAGGAAGCCCGCCTGCTGTTGTTGGACGAGCCCTTCGTGGGCGTGGACGCGGCCACGGAGGAGACCATCTACGCCCTGTTGGACCGGTTGCGGGAGGAAGGCCGGACGGTGGTGGTGGCGACCCACGACCTGAACCGGGCTCAGACCGCCTTCGACCGGCTGCTGCTGCTGAATCAGCGCGTGGTGGCGTACGGACCTCCCGCGGAGGTCTTCCGGCCGGACCTGCTGCAGCGCACCTACGGAGGCCGGCTGACCCTGCTGGAGGTGGCGGACCAGAGGATGGTGATCCGGCCGTGAGCCTGTGGGAGCTCGTGGTGGCGCCCATGCAGTACACCTTCATGCAGCGGGCCCTGGCCGCCTCCGTGTTGGTGGGCGGGATCTGCGCGGTGCTCAGCTGTTTTCTGCTGGTGAAGCGCTGGGCCCTGCTGGGGGATGCCATCTCCCACGCGGTGCTGCCGGGGGTCGCCCTCGCGTACCTCCTCGGCCTTCCCTTCTTCCTGGGCGCGGTGACCACGGGGATCCTCACGGCCCTGGGGATCTCCGCGGTGGAACGGCACACCCGGATCAAGGAAGACTCCGCCATGGGGATCGTGTTCACGGGGGCCTTCGCCCTGGGCTTCGTCCTCGTGAGCCGGATCCGCAGCAAAGCGGTAGACCTGTTCCACATCCTCTTCGGGAACGTGTTGGGGGTCTCCGACGCGGACCTGGTCCTCACCGCCGTCACGGGGGCCGTGGTGCTGGCCGCGGTGGCGCTGCTGTACAAGGAGCTGGTCCTGTGGACCTTCGATCCCGTGGCCGCGGCGGCCATGGGCCTGGCCACCGGCGTCCTGCACTACACCCTGATGTTCCTCCTCGCCCTCACCATTGTGGCGTCCCTGCAGACCGTGGGGATCGTCCTGGTGGTGGCCATGCTGATCACCCCGGGTGCGGTGGCCTTTTTGCTCACGGACCGCATGTCCCGCATGCTGGGGGTGGCGGTGGTGGTGGGCGTGGTCTCCACGGTGGTGGGGCTGTTCCTTTCCTACCACCTCAACGTGGCCTCGGGAGCCACCATGGTCCTGGTGGCGAGCCTGCTGTTTGCGGCCGCGGTGCTCGGAAGCCCCCGGGAAGGGTTGCTGTGGGAGTGGGCCCGCCGCAGGCGCCTGGCCCGGGAGCGGGCGGCGGAGGACCTCCTCAAGCACGCCTACGCCCTCGGCGGGACGCAGGTCTCCCTGGACCGTCTCGCCGAGCGGACGGGCCTCCCCCTCCGCACGGCCAGGGCCCTGGTCCGCCGGTTGCAAGCGGCGGGCTGGATGCTCCGGGAGGGTGGCGGGGTGACGCTGTCCGAAGCCGGGCGGGTGCGGGCGATGGACCTGGTGCGTTCCCACCGCCTGTGGGAGCGCTACCTGGTGGACGAGGCTGGGTTGTCGTGGGCGGAGGTGCACGCGGAGGCGGAGCGGCTGGAGCACCTGGGCCCCGCGGAACTGGCCGCGCGCCTGGACGAAGCCCTGGGCTACCCGAGGAGAGACCCTCACGGCTCGCCCATCCCCCCGCAGGCGCCTGACCGCACACCTCCCGTGCCCTTGAGGGATCGACAGCCGGGGGAGGTGGTGGAGGTGCAGGAGGTGGAGGACGAGGACCCCCGGGTGCTGCGGGAGCTGGAGGCCACCGGCATCCGCCCGGGAGTGCGCCTCCAGGTGGTGGAACGGACCCCCCGGGGTGTGCGGATCCGATGGGACTCCCAGGAGGCGTGGCTGGACGAACACCTCGCGGAGGCGGTGCACACCCAGACCGCGGACTGACGGCCCGTCAGCGCAAGATCTTGGAGAGGAAGGCCCGGGTCCGGTCGTGGCGGGGGGAGGAAAAGAACGTCTCCGGGGGAGCCACCTCCACCACCGTCCCTTCGTCCAGGAACACGATGCGGTCGGCCACCTCGCGGGCGAACCCCATCTCGTGGGTGACCACCACCATGGTCATCCCCCGGCGCGCCAGGTCCCGCATGACGTCCAGGACCTCCTGGATCATCTCCGGGTCCAGGGCCGAGGTGGGCTCGTCGAAGAGCATGATCTTGGGCTGCATAGCCAGGGCCCGGGCGATGGCCACCCGCTGCTGCTGGCCGCCCGACAGCTGGGAGGGGTAGCTGTCCGCCTTCTCTGGGATCCCCACGCGCTCCAGCAGCTCCCGGGCCACCCGCTCCGCCTGCTCCCGCGGCCACTTGCGTACCAGCACCGGCGCCAGGGTAATGTTCTGGAGGACCGTGAGGTGGGGGAAGAGGTTGAACTGCTGGAACACCATGCCCACCTCACGCCGGACCGCGTCCACGTGTCGGAGGTCGTCCGTGAGCTCGATGCCGTCGACCACGATGCGGCCGCGGTCGTGCCGCTCCAGGCGGTTGATGCAGCGGATGAGGGTGGACTTGCCGGAGCCGGAGGGGCCGCAGATCACCACCACCTCTCCCGGCCAGACCTCCAGGTCGATGCCCCGCAGCACGTGAAGGCGCCCGAACCACTTGTGCACGCCCTGCAGGAGGATGATGGGCTGCCCGGCGCTCATGAGACCTCCGCCACCAACCGGCGCTCCAGGCGCTGCGTGGCCACAGACAGCGGGTAACACAGGAGGAAGTACAGGGCGGCCACCACCAGCCAGATCTCGAAGGAGGCCAAGGTCCGCTCTACCACCCGTCGGCCCGCGGTGGTGAGTTCGAACACGTTCACGATGGCCGCCAAAGACGTGTCCTTGGCCAAATCTTGACAGTACCGCGGCCCGGCTTGCCGGGCAACGACAGTCTACGCAGGCCCTTTGCCGGGGTTCAGGATCCCCTCAGGGTCCAGCAGGGCCTTGATCCTGCGCATCCAATCCAGGGCGGGCCCGTGCTCCGCCGCGAGGAACTTCCGCTTGCGCAGCCCCACCCCGTGCTCCCCCGTAGCCGTCCCCCCCACCTCCAGGGCCCGGGAGACCAGCTTCTCGCTGTACTCCTCCGCGCGGGGGTACTCGTCCGGCGGGGTGGCCACGAGGACGTGGAAGTTCCCGTCTCCCACGTGCCCCACGATCCCTCCGGCCAAGCCCGACTCCTGGAGCAGCTGGTGGGCGAAGGCCACGAGCTCCGGCAGCCGGGAGAGGGGAACGGCCACGTCCGTGGTGAGGAACACGTGGCCGGGGTACGCGTGGGTGGTGGCCCAGTACACCTTGTGGCGCGCTTCCCACAGGGCCGAGCGCTCCTCCGGCGTGTGGGCCGTCTGCACCAACACCGCCCCGTGGTCCCGGCACACCCCGAACACCGCCTCCGTCTCTGCCCGCAAAGCAGCCTCCGTGGAGGAGTGGAACTCCAAGAACAGGGCGGGCTGCTCCGGGTCACGACGGTCCAGAAAGGCGTTGATCACCCGCATCCCCAGGGCGTCCACCAGCTCCAGCCGCGCCACCGGGAGGCCCGCGGCCATGATCTCGTACGCCGCCCGGGAGGCTGCCTCCACGGAGGGGAAGAAGGCCCGGGCGGTGTGCACGTGGGCGGGCAGGGGGTGCAGGCGCACCGTGAGGCGGGTGATGACCCCGAGGGTCCCCTCCGACCCGATGAACAAGTCCTTGAGGTCGTACCCCGAGCTGGTCTTGCGGACAGGCCTGCCCAGCTCCAACACCTGGCCGTCGGCCAGGACCACCTGCAGGCTCAGGACGTTGTGCCGCATCCCTCCGTAGCGGACGGTGGTGGTACCGGACGCGTTCGTGGCCGCCATCCCGCCCAGGGAAGCGTCGGCCCCGGGGTCCACGGGGAAGAAGAGGCCGTGGTGGCGGAGGGCTCGGTTCAGGGCCCCGTGGGTGACCCCGGGTTCCACCGTGGCCACGAAGTCCTCGGGGCGCACCTCGAGGACCCGGTCCATGCGGGACAGGTCCAGGCTGATGGCGGGGCCGAGGGGCACCAGGGCCCCTTCCAGGCTGCTGCCCGCGCCGTAGGGGATCACAGGGACCCGGTACTCCCGCGCCACCGCCAGCACGGTCCGTACGTCCTCCACCCCTTCCGCGAAAGCCACCACAAGAGGTCGACGGCTTTCCGGATAGCCTTCGTCGCGGCCGTGGCTGTCCAGGACGGACTCCACCGTGGACACGCGGTGGGAGCCCAGGGCCTCCGTGAGACGGGACACCAAGTCCAAGGCGCACCTCCCTGCTCGACCGCCCTGAGGGTCACGCGGCTGTGGCCCGGGTCCATGATACTGGCCGGGGACGCGGGCCTCACGAGCTACCGCAGCCGGGGAACGCCTGGCGCCTGGAGCGGGCGACGGGATTCGAACCCGCGGCCCTCGGCTTGGGAAGCCGATGCTCTACCCCTGAGCTACACCCGCCCGCTCAGCAGGTATTGTACCACGGCCGGGCCAGTCTCCGGTCACCAGGACCCCGCAGGGGCGGAGGGGAAGTATCCAATGCGTGGCACGCCGCGTGGTGTTGTTGCACTACTCCGCGCCCCCCGTGGTGGGCGGGGTGGAGTCCGTGCTGGCGGCGCAGGCCCGCTGGCTGCGGGAGGCCGGCTACGAGGTCCGGGTGGTGACGGGCAAGGGCGGGGCCAGGCCCGGCGTCGCCGTCCTGCCTTTGCTGTACGGCCGGCACCCGGAGGTCCGCAGGGCCCACGCGGCCTTGGCGGGAGGGGAGGCAAGACCCCTGGAGCAGCTCCGGGACCGCATCGCCTCGGACCTCGCCCCTGAGCTGGAGGGTGCGGTGTGCCTGGCCCACAACGTGTTCACCCTGGCCAAGAACCTCCCCCTCCTGGCCGCCTTGCACCACCTCCTGGACCGGAAGCTGGCCTGCCGGTGGGTGGCCTGGACCCACGACGTGGTCTGGGACAACCCTGCGGAGCTCGCCCGCGTGCCTGAAAGCCCCTTCCGAGAGCTGCTCCGCCGCCCGAGGTCTGAAGTCACGTACGTGGCCATCAGCCAGGCGGTGCGCGCCTCCCTGGCCCGCCACCTGGGGCTGGCGGAGTCCCAGGTGCCCGTGGTGCCCCCCGGGGTTTCCCTGCAAGCCCTCCACCTGGAGGGCGCCCAGACCCGGCGAGTCCTGGCCCTGTTCCCCTGGGACGCACGGTACCCCGTGCTCCTGGTGCCCGTCCGGGTCACCCGGCGCAAGAACCTGGAACTGGCGGTCCGGGTAGCGGCGGCCCTGCGGGACCTGGGTTTCGCACCCCTGGTGGTGGTGACCGGCCCCCTGGGCGCCCACACCGCGGACAACAGGAGGTACCTGGAGCAGCTGCAGACGCTGCGACACGGCCTCGGGGTGGACGACCACGTGGTGTTCCTGGCGGAGCGCGGCCTCCGCTGCTCGGCGCGGACCGTGGGGGAGCTCTACCTTCGCTGCGACGCGGTGTTGATCCCCAGCGTGCTGGAGGGGTTCGGGCTTCCGGTGGCGGAAGCCGGCTTGCTGCGGGTCCCGGTGTTCTGCTCCCGTCTCCCTGCCGCGGTGGAGGTGGCGGGGGACCTGGCCCACTTCCTGGACCCGGACGAGGCCCCGGAGTCCGTGGCGAAGAAGATCGTGGGGGCCCTGTCCGCGGATCGGGCGGCCCAGCTGCGGCGGCGGGTGCGGGAGCGTTTCGCGGAGGAGCGGGTGGCGCGGGAGGGACTGCTGCCCCTGGTGGAGCAGCTGTCGGCCGTGAGGGTGTGGTGAGCCGTGCGGGTCGTGGTGCTGGCTTCGGGCAGCGCGGGCAACGCCGTGTGGCTGGAGGCCGGGGGCGACGCGGTCCTGGTGGATGCGGGGCTGCCCGGGGAGACCCTACTCCGGCGGCTCCGAGAGGTGGGCTGCTCTTTGCAGGCCCTGCGGGCGGTGCTCCTCACCCACGAGCACGACGACCACGCCCGGGGGGCCGCGGTCCTGTCCCGGACCTTGCAAGTACCGGTGTTGGCCAACGAGGGCACCCTGCGGGCCTGCGGACTCGACCGGGTACCGTGCGAGCGCTTTGTGAACCTCCAGCCCTTCCGGGTGGGCCGGTGGACGGTGGAGGCTGTCCCGGTGCCGCACGACGCTGCCGACCCCGTGGCCTTCGTGCTGCAGGCTCCCGAGTTGCGGGCGGCGGTGGTGACCGACCTGGGAGACGTGAGTGAAGCTCTGGTGGAGCGGGCCAGGGGATGCGAGGTGGTCCTCCTGGAGGCCAACTACGACCTCCGCCTCCTGGGGGTGAGCCCCTACCCTTGGTTCTTGAGGAACCGGATCCTCGGGCGTCACGGACACCTCAGCAACGACGCCGCGGCGGCTGCCGCGGTGCGGCTGTACGAGGGACGGGCGCAGCAGTTCGTGCTGCTGCACGTGAGCGAGGTGAACAACCTGGTGCCCCTGGCGCGGGACGTGGTCGCAGAACACCTCCGGCGGCACGGGATGGCGGCCACGGTGCAGGTGGTGCGCCCCAATCAAGGGGCCGAGGTGCCGGTGGGGAGGGGGTAGTGTCCGCGCTCCCGGGAGAAGTCCGGAAGGAACTGCGGCGGGTGGGCCACGCCGACCTGGTGGTGGGAATCCCGAGCTTCCAGAACGCGGCCACCGTGGGCCACGTGGTCCGTACCGTGGCGGAGGGTGCAGACCGTCTCCTGGGGCTACGGACCCTGGTGCTGAACGCGGACGGGGGTTCCACGGACGGTACGCGGGAGGCCGCGGTGGCCTCTCCCGTGCCGGCGTCCGTGCGGGTGCTGAGCACCACGTACGAGGGGGTGCCGGGAAAAGGCACCGCGGTGCGTGCGGTCCTGGAAGCCGCACAGCTGGTCGGGGCGCGGTGCTGCCTGACCGTGGACGCGGACCTGCGCTCCATCGAGCCGTGGTGGGTGCAGCGGCTGGCAGGGCCGGTGCTGGAGGGCGGAGCGGACTACGTGGTTCCCTTGTACCTGCGGCACAAGTACGACGGGACCATCACCAACACCCTGGCCTATCCCATGACGCGGGCCCTGTACGGAGCCAGAGTCCGGCAGCCCATCGGGGGGGACTTCGGCCTCAGCCGGGCCCTGGTGGCGCGCCTGCTGAGCAAGCCGGTGTGGGAGAGCGACGTGGCCCGCTTCGGGATCGACGTGTGGATGACCACCACGGCCCTGTGCGAGGGTTTCCGGGTGGTCCAGGCAAACCTGGGCCCCAAGGTGCACGACGCCAGGGACCCCGCGGCGACCCTGGGACCCATGTTCCAGCAGGTGGTGGGCACCCTGTTTTCCTTGCTGGCCGTGTACCCGTGGCGCTGGCGGCAGGTGCGGGGAAGCCAGCCGGTCCCCGAAGTGGGAGAGCCGGTGGAGGGAGAGCCGGAGCCCGTGTCCATCACCATCCCCGCCCTGGTGGAGCGGTTCCGGGAGGGGCTGCGCAGCCACGGCAGCCTGTGGGCCCGGGTGTTGGCCCCGGACGTGCGGGAACAGGTGGAGCGGGCGGCGGAGGGAGGTCCCGCGCGGTGGCTCACGGACCGCTGGTGGGCCCGGGTGGTGTACGACTTCGCCGTGGCCTTTCACCGGGACGACCTGGACCCCGACGCCGTGGTGGCGGCCCTGGTGCCCGTGTACTTCGGCCGGGTGGCGGCTTTCGCGGAGGAGACCCAGGCCCTGGACAGCCGGCAGGCGGAGCGGGTGGTGGAGCGTCAGGCGGAGGTCTTCGAGCAGGAAAAGCCCCGGTTGGTGGCCGCTTGGGAACGCGTGTAGTGCAGCCCTCGGGAACTCCACCTTCTCCGTTCCACGGACCCCAGCGGGAGCTGCGGGAGCACGCCCGCGCCATCCTGGACGCAGCCCTGGAGGCCGCGGACGCGGAAGGGGCCGTGCGGCGGAACCTGCGCCGCCGAGGCGACCAGCTGGTGGTGGGCACGACCCAGCTCGACCTCCTGAGCTTCCGGAGCCTCTGGGTGGTGGGCTTCGGAAAGGCGTCCGCGCGCATGGCCCGGGCTGTGGAGCAACTGCTCGGGGACCGTCTCCGCGGGGGGCTGGTGGTGACCAAGCATGGCCACGGCGCGCCCCTGCGCAAGGTGGAAGTGCTGGAAGCCTCGCACCCCCTGCCGGGCCCCGAAGGGGAGGCCGCGGCGCGTCGGATGGCAGACCTCCTCCGGGAGGCGGGCGAAGGGGACCTGGTGTTGTGCCTGGTGTCGGGCGGGGGCTCGGCGCTGCTCCCGCTTCCCGCGGAGGGCCTCACCCTGCAGGACAAGGTGGCGGTCACGGACCTCCTGCTGCGCAGCGGCGCCACCATCTCCGAGGTGAACGCGGTCCGAAAGCACCTGTCCGCGGTGAAGGGCGGCTGGCTGGCCCGGCTGGCTTACCCGGCCCGGGTGGTGGGGCTTGTGGTGAGCGACGTGCTCGGGGACCCCCTGGACGCCATCGCGTCCGGCCCCTTGAGTCCGGACCCCACCACCTACGGGGACGCCCTGCGGGTCCTGGAGCGGTACCGGCTCCTGGAGCGGGTACCGCCCGCGGTGCGGGAAAGGCTGGAGCGCGGGGCTTCCGGCCAGGTGCCCGAAACCCCCAAGCCGGGAGACCCGGTCTTCGAGAGGGTGAGTTTGCACGTGGTGGCGGGCGTGGCGGACGCGGTGGAGGGAGCCCGGGCTGCCGCGGAACGGCTGGGTTACCGGGCGCTGGTCCTGACCACGTGGTTGGAGGGGGAAGCCCGCGAGGTGGGCCGCGTGGTGGCGGCCCTGGCGCGGGAGGAGGTGGTGGGCGACCGTCCGGTGCCCAAGCCCGCGTGCCTGCTGATGGGAGGGGAGACCACGGTCACCGTCCGTGGGCCTGGACGGGGAGGGCGCAACCAGGAACTGGTGCTGGCCAGTGCCCTGGGTCTCGAGGGCTTGTCCGGGGTCCTGGTGGCGAGCCTGGCCACCGACGGCACCGACGGCCCCACGGACGCGGCGGGCGCGTTCGCGGACGGCACCACCTTGCCCCGGGCCAGGGCGCGCGGGCTGGACCCGGAGGAGTTTCTCGCCCGCAACGACGCGTACGCGTTCTTCGAAGCGCTGCAAGACCTGGTGCGCACCGGGCCGACGGGGACGAACGTGAACGACGTAGTCCTGGTGCTAGCCCGGTGAGGGCCCGTCTCAGCGCGGTGCGGCCTCGTATGCGGAGACCGGGGAGGCCTCCGACGGTCCCACGTTGCCCCGCAAGGCCGCGGGCACTTCCAAACTCCCCAGGAGGAAGCCAAGGAGAAAGGCCGCCGCCGCCACGCCCGCGGCTGCGAGGCGGGGCGGTGCGGGCCGGGCTCCCATCAGGGGCGGCACCAGGACCAGCACCCCCAGGGCGAGGAGCACGTCCCCCAGGCTGAAGACGTTGGCCAGGGGAACGCCCTGCGGGAGGGCGAACACGTCTCCCAGAAACCACAGGGCGGTGGCGGGGCCGATCACGGTAGAGTTGTTGTGGGCTCCCCCTGCCTGCCGGAGCAGGTTCCAGCGGCCCGCGGCCCGGAGGGCTTCCTCAGACGCGGGCATCAGCCCCCCGTTGGCGAGGATGGCGGCGGCGTTACACGCGAACCCCAAAGCCACCAGCCACACCCCCGGCAGGTGTCGGTTGGCCCACAGAAAGGCCCCCAGGACCACGTACGAGGCTACGTGGACGGCCAGTTCCCGGCCGCGCAGGAAAGGCAGGGGCCCCGTGGGCTCGAAGATGGCCAGTTGGAGGCCCAAGGCCAGGAGGGGGATCCAGGGGGCACGCAGGTCCGCGGCGAGCAGGTTACGAAGGCTTCCGCCCCGAGCCCACCCGAGGCAGAGGGACAACGCGAGCGGCACGAGCAGCAGCATCCGCGCCCACTTCCTGCTCCACCGCGGACGAGCCCGCGGCTTCCAGGGCCGCGGGCACCACCGGGCCCTTGAGGACACCGCGCGCCACCAGCTCGTCCTCCAGCGCGCGGACCACGTTCAAATCATACTCCTTCCCCGCCACCCGGTAGAGCTCCCGCACCGCCTCCTCGGGCGTCTTCGCCCGCCGGTAGGGCCGGTCGGTGGTCATGGCGTCGTAGGCGTCTGCCACGGCCAGGACGCGGGCGGGGAAGATGATCTCCTCCCCCTTCAGGCCCCTCGGGTATCCGGAGCCGTCCAGCCGCTCGTGGTGCTGAGCCAGGATCTCCAGGGAGTCCCGGTAGAGGCTGATGTGCTGGAGGATGCGGACGCCCGCTTCCACATGCCCCTTCATCTCCTCGTACTCTTCGGGGGTGAGGGCCCCGGCCTTCCGGAGGACGGAGTCGGGGACGGTGATCTTGCCCACGTCGTGGACGCGGGCGACCGCCTGCAAGCCCCACAGGGTGTCCCCCTGGAGGCCGAGCCGTTCGCCCAGGGCCCGGGCGAGTTCCGCGACGCGCACGGAGTGGCGGGCGGTGTACGGGTCCCGCAGGTCCACCGCGTCCGCCAGGGCGTGGAGGAAGTTGTCGGTCTCGTCACGCAGGCGGACGTAGTTGTCGTAGGCCAGCTTCGTGGTGAGGAGCGCGGGGAGCAACAGAGCGACCGCCGCCGGGTGAAGGTACCAAAGTGCCGCAACAGCCACGGACAGGGATGTGATTCCTGAGAAAAATGCGGCCACGGAGCGGAAGTAGGGAGTAAGCACTGAGCGGTAAGGCAAATTCTGGACTGCGGCGATGGGAAGGGCAACGAGGAGTGTGTTTGCGGTAGTGAAAACGAGTCCCGCCGCAAGTGCTGCGTAAAGGCTGACCGGCAGGCTTTCTCCAAAGTTGCGGCCGGCGATAAGCAGCTGATAGAGCTGACCCGCGAGCCACGTTGAAAAAGCGCTGTTGCCCGAGTTGTACACAACCTTGTACCAAACCTTGCCGCGTTGGAGGTCGGAGGCGGCGGTTGCGAAAACGATCAGAAGAAGGGCGAAGGGCCAACCTAACAGGATGAGCACCGGCAGGGCCACTGCGGAACTTAAGGTGACCTCGAAGACCTCGCGGCCGAAGAGGAAGCGTGTGGGGATCAACTCCGCGACGATGGCGAGAAATGTCGCCGTCATCAGTGCGGCGCTTACGACGGGTGGGAGAACTACTGGACGTGCCCCGAGGGTATGTAGGGTAGAAGCCAAACTGACTGCGAGGAGTAGGCAGCCGAGCGGTACGATTACCGTCTTAACAACACGAGGCACGGCAGACCTCCTCGGGGAGTCGAAATCTGCCGTGCCTCGGAGCAAGTTACGTGCCGGGCGCCTGAGATTCGCGCGCCCCGTCTATCCCGTATCCTGAGACCTGCGCCCGCTTGGCAGTTAGCCCCACTTCCCCTGCGCGCCAGAAGCCACCAGCAGCGAAGCCAGAGTCGACAGGAGCAGAACCAGCTTGCCCCACTTGTTCATCGAGATCCCCTCCTTTCAGAGTCTTGGTTTAGGCCTGGAAGCCTTGGCTTTAGCCCCACTTGTTCACCGGAAAACCCTCCTTGCTTGACGTGGCACAGTTATTGCTCTAACATCACAGCGACTCGCGCCTCCGCGCGGGTCTACCGGAACCGCGTTCCGGGCAAATATGGGTTGCACGGGACAGACCGTGCAACGACAACCTGGAGTGCCGACGAGGAACCTCGTCAGGCCGTCTTGCAAGGGCTGCACGACAAGCGTGGCGAAAAGCCCTTCGCGGCGCATCGTCGCAGCGCGAGGCCGCTTTTGTCAAGCAAGTCTTGTTTTTTTCCGCCTGGACTGCGCGCGGGTGCGGGGGTTGAAGGGTGCGCGTGCTGTTCGCGTCCTCGGAGGTAGCTCCTTTTTCGAAGACGGGCGGCCTGGCGGACGTGAGCGGCGCCCTGCCCCAGGCCTTGGCTCGCCTGGGCCTGGAGGTGCGCGTGGTGACCCCCTTGTACCGGGCGGTCCGGGAGGGTCCCTGGGGCCTGGCCCGGCGGGGGGAAGCCCGCGTGGCCTCGCAGGGAAGCTCAGTGGAACGGGTAGCGCTGTGGGAGGGCGCCCTACCCGGGGGCGGGCCTCCGGTCTGGTTCGTAGACCACCCGGGGTCCTTCGACCGCCCAGGCCTGTACGGGGAGGGGGGGAGGGACTATCCGGACAACCTGGAGCGGTTCGCGCTCTTCTGCCGCGCCGTCCTGCAGTGGAGCAGGACCAGCGGCTGGGTCCCGGACGTGGTGCACTGCAACGACTGGCAGACCGCCCTGGTGCCCGTGTACCTGAGAGCCTCCGGGGACCGCCTCTGGGACCCGGTGGCCAGCGTGCTCACAATCCACAACCTCGCCTACCAGGGGCTGTTCCCCGCGGAAAAGTTCGCCTTGCTGGGGCTGCCCGAGGACCTGTTCACCCCCCGCTACTTGGAGTTCTGGGGCCGGGTGAACCTGCTCAAGGGCGGACTCGTGTTCGCCGATATCCTCAACACGGTGAGTGAAACGTACGCCCGGGAGATTCAGAGTCCGGAGTTCGGCTGCGGGCTCGAGGGGGTGCTCCGGGAGCGCGCCCAAGACCTGCACGGCATCCTGAACGGCGTGGACTACTCGGTGTGGGACCCACGCCACGACCCGCACATTCCGGCCCGCTACGGACCCGAGGACCTGTCCGGGAAGGCCACGTGCAAGGCGGCTTTACAGCGAGAAGTGGGGCTTCGGGAAGAGCCAGGCGTCCCTCTGTTCGGGATGGTGTCCCGGTTGGTGGAGCAAAAGGGGGTCGACCTGGTGGCGGGCTGCGTGGACCGGTTTCCGCAGGCCGGCGCACAGCTGGTGCTGCTGGGGACCGGTGAGCCTGAGTACGAGGCGCTGCTGCGGGAGGCCGGGGAGCGGCACCCGGGCTGGGTGGCGGTGCGCATCGGATTCGACGAGCGGCTGGCCCACTGGATCGAGGCCGGCTGTGACGCCTTCCTCATGCCCTCCCGCTACGAACCCTCAGGGCTGAACCAGCTGTACAGCCTGCGATACGGTACGGTCCCGGTGGTGCGGAAAACCGGGGGCCTGGCGGACAGCGTGGTGGACGCCACCCCGGAGGCGCTGGCCCGCGGAGAGGCCACGGGGTTTGTCTTCGAGGAGTACTCCCCTGAGGCCTTCTGGAGGGCGGTGGAGCGGGCCCTCCTGGCCTACCGGGACCCGGAGACCTGGCGCCGGCTGGTCCAGGCGGGCATGGCCGCGGACTTCTCCTGGGACCGGGCAGCCAGGCGCTACGTGGACCTGTACACCCTCGCCAAAGCGAAGCGGACTGGCGTAATCTCTTGACCGTGCAGAGGAGGGGGCAGGGCGGTGCCTGAGCTGCGCCGGGACGTGGTCTCCGGGCGGTGGGTGATCATCGCCACGGAACGGGCGGCGCGCCCCACGGACTTCAGCCGGGGCCGGGACTGGTCCGCCCCGGACCGAGACCGGTGCCCCTTCTGCGCGGGGCGGGAAGACCAGACGCCGCCGGAGATCTACGCGGTCCGCGACCCCGGGACCCGGGACGGCCCGGGGTGGAGGGTCCGGGTGGTACCCAACAAGTACCCGGCCCTGCGGATCGAGGGAGAGCTCTTCGCGGAGGGGGCTCCCCTCTTCGAGCGCATGGACGCGGTGGGGGCCCACGAGGTCATCGTGGAGACCCCCGACCACGACACCCACCTCGGGCTGTTGCCGGACGACCACGTGCGGGAGGTCCTCCGGGCCTACCGGGAGCGGTACGTGGACCTGGACCGGGACCCCCGGTTCAAGTACGCCCTGCTGTTCCGCAACCACGGCAGGACCGCGGGCGCCAGCCTCTCCCACCCGCACTCCCAGCTCATCGCCCTGCCCGTCCTGCCGCGGCGGGTGGAGGAGGAGCTGGAGGTGGCCCGGGCGTACTTCGCGGAGCACGCCCGCTGCCTGTACTGCGACGTCGTGTCCGCGGAGCTGGAGCGGGGCGAGCGGGTGGTCTACGAGAACGACGCCTTCCTCGCGTACGAGCCGTACGCCTCCCGGTTCCCCTTCGAGACCTGGGTGGTGCCCAAGTTCCACCAGGCGTCCTTCGGAGACCTCGGGGACGAAGAGCTGCCGGAGCTGGCGGACGCGCTACGGGCGACCCTGCACAAGCTGCACGCTGCCCTGGACAACCCGCCGTACAACTTCATCGTGCACAGCGCGCCCTACGATCCCCTGCCGGAACACCTGTACCACTGGCACATCGAGATCATGCCGCGCCTGACCTCCGTGGCGGGGTTCGAGTGGGGCACAGGCTTCTACATCAACGTGGTCCCCCCCGAGCACGCCGCGGGATTCCTGCGGGAAGCACCTGCCCGGCCCGCGGCGCAGGAGGCGCGGCCCGTGGGCGAGCTGGTGGAGGTCCACGGCGAGGTGGGTGGGCAGTAACGCCGGGGGCCGCTACTGGATCACCACGCTGGGAAGCCACAAAGCCAGCTGCGGGAAGAAGTACACCAGCAGCAGGCCGACCACCTGAATAGCAAGGAAGGGCATCATGCCCCACCAGATGTCCGACAGGAGGACACCCGGAGGCGCTACCCCCTTGATGTAGAAGGCCGCCATGGCCACGGGAGGGCTCAGGAAGGCGGTCTGCAGGTTGACCGCCACCAGAGTCCCCAGCCAGACGGGGTCGATGTTGTAGCTCTGGGCCAGGGGCCAGAACAGGGGCATGAAGATGATGATGATCTCCGTCCACTCCAGGGGCCAGCCCAGGAGGAACACCACCACCAGCATCAGCCACAGAAACTGGTGGCTCGTGAGCCCCAGCCCGGTGATGAACTGCTCGATGACCCGCGAGCCGCCCAAGCGCGCGAACACCGCGGAGAAGATGTTGCTGCCCACCAACAGGAACAGGACGGTGCTGGAGGTCCGCAGGGAGCGGTAGACGGACTCCCGGAGGGTCTGCCACGTTAGGCGGCGGTAGGCGGCGCTGAGGGCCAGAGCTCCCAGGGCTCCCATGGCGGCCGCCTCCGTGGGTGCCGCGAGCCCCGCCACGATGGACCCCAGCACCGCCAGGATGAGCAGGGAAATGGGCAGCACGCCCGTGGCGAGCATCCCCAGGACCTGCGGGAGGGTGTAGTTGCGCTCCTCCTTGGGCAGCGGCGGGCTGAGGTCCGGCCGGAGGAGGGAGCGGACCAGGATGTACGCCACGTACATGCCGGCGAGGAGGAACCCGGGCAGGAAGGCGGCCAGGTACAGCTTCACGATGGAGATGCCCGCGTTGGCCGCGTACAGGATCAGCAGGACGCTGGGCGGGATGAGGATCCCCAGGGTGCCGCCCGCCGCCACGGCTCCTGTGGCCAGGCGCTTGTCGTACCGGAGGCGGAGCATGGGAGGCAGGGCCAGCAGGCCCATGATGGTGACGGAGGCGCCGATGATCCCGGTGGCCATGGCGAAGATGGTGCACGTGATGACCGTGGCCAGGGCCAGGGAGCCCGGGAGCGGTCCCGCGGCCACCAGGATGGCGTGGAACAGCCGGTCCATGACCCCGGAGCGTTCCAGCACGTAGCCCATGAACACGAACAGCACGATGGAGATCAGGACGTCGTTGGTCATCACCTGGAAGGTGCGGATGGCCATGAGGTTGAACAGCTCGGGGCCCCACCCCAGCCCCAGGGTGCCGAAGACCAGGCCCAGGCCCAAAAGGGTGAAGGCGGTAGGGAAACCCACGAAGATGGCGAGGGTCAGGACCAGGAGCTGGATCACGCCGAGGGTCTCGGGGTTCACGCGACCACCTCGTGCTCGGTGTGGTCTCCGGGCCAGCGGCCGGTGCGGATGGCGACGATGCAGCGGAGGACCTGCGCCACCCCCTGGAGGGCCATGAGGACCGCGGTGACGGGGATCACGAACTTAAGGGGATAGATGGGGCGCCCGTAGGGGCTAAACGGCGAGGTCTCCCGGACGAGGAAGGACTGCCAGAAGTACGACCAGCCCGCGTAGGTGAGGGCGTACATGGCGGGGAAGAACACCAGCAGGTACAGGACCAGGTCGATGAGGGCCTGGGTGCGCGGGGAGAAGCGGCGGTAGAAGACGTCGCCGCGGACGTGCGCGTCCCGGGCCAAGGTGTAGGCAGCCCCCAGCATGAAGTACGCGCCGTAGAGCATCACCGTGGTGTCGAAGGCCCAGGTGGTGGGAGCGCTGAAGAAGTAGCGGGCGAACACCTCGTAGCCGAGGGAGAAGGTCAGGGGCAGGATCGTCCACGCGGCGGCCACCCCGACGACGTGGGACACAGCGGAGATGCGGCGGATCCAGGCTTCCATGGGTTCCCTCCCCAGGCGGTGGGGAGGGGTCCCGGAGGACCCCTCCCCGCACCCGCTAGCGCTTGCGGAACCAGTGCTCGAAGGCCGGGCGGTTGTCCACGTAGGTGCGGAGTTTCCAGGAGACCACCCGGCGGGCCCACGCCCGCTGGCTCTGGATGATGCGGGCGAAGGTGCGGTTGGCCTTGCTGTGGCGGTCGATGATGACATCCCACGCCTTCAGCTGCGCTTCCAGGACGGGCCGCGGGGTCACGTACACCCGAACCTTGCGCTGGGTCTCGAGTTCCTCCAGGTCCCGGCTGTTGCGGTCGATCATCTTGTGCTGGAAGTCCGCGCTCTCCGCCAGGATGGCGTTGCGGACGATGGCCTTGAGGTCCGCGGGCAGGGCGTCCCACTTGCTCTTGTTGAAGAGGATCTCCAGGCACTCCACGGGCTGGTGGTAGCTCTGGAGCATGTACACCTTTCGGACGTCGGGGAAGCCCAGGAGCTTGTCGGAGGTGGGGTTGTTGAACTCCGCACCGTCGATGACGCCGCGCTCCAGCGCCGGGACGATCTCGCCGCCCGGCAGGATCACCACGCTGGCCCCGAGCTCCTTGAACAGTTCCGCGGACAGGCCCACGGTGCGGTACTTGGTCCGCTGGAGCTGCTCGGGACGCAGGACCGGGTTACGGAACCAGCCCAGGGGCTGGGTGGGGATGGGTCCGTGCAGGAAGGAGATGACGTTCATCTTGAGCTCGTTCTGCAGCAGGTTCTGGTACATGTCGAACCCGCCCCCGTAGTAGAACCACGCCAGCAGGTCGATGGCGTCCATGCCGAAGGAGGGGCCGGTGCCGAAGAGGCTGACGGCCACGTGCTTGCCGAACCAGTACGCGGGCACACCGTGGCCGCCGTCCAACACGCCGCGGTTCACCGCGTCCAGGACCTCGAAGGCGGGCACCACGGCCCCCGCGGGGAGGACGTCGAAGCGGAGCCGGCCGCCGGACATCTCGTTCACCCGCTGGGCCAGGCTGACGATGACCTCGTGGAAGATGTCGCGGGTGGGCCAGGTGGACTGCACCTTCCACACCGTGGGAGCTTGTGCTCGGGCCACGTGGACCTTGGGTAGGGTGGCGGTAGCGGCCGCGGCTCCCGCGGCCACCGCAGACTTCAGGAAGGCCCGCCGCGAGATCCGGCGGGTCCGCAGTCCGTTTCTCGTCCGGGTCCCCATACAACCCCCCTCACCGGTGGTGTGCTGCACCCGTGGCGCCCGCGCCGGCTGGACCCTTGCTCCCCCCTTCTGCCGGCAAGAGTGGGGCACGCCGCCCGGGCGGTGGTTAGGATTCGGAGGGACGGCGCGGGTTCCCTCCTGCCGGTGGGCTTATCCGACCTACGGAAAACCCCAACCGGCGGCTGACCTCCCGCGCCGCGGCCACCACGGTGGCGGCCACCTGGGGAATGCGGCGGTGGGGCAGCCGGCTGGCGGGTGCGGACACGGACAGGGCGGCCACCACCCGGCCCTGCAGGTCTCGGACGGGAGCCGCCACGCAGCGCACTCCCGGCTCCCGTTCCTCGCGGTCCACCGCGTACCCGCGGGCCCGCACCGCCCGCAGCTCCCGCAGGACATCGTCCGGCTCCGTGAGGGTCCGCGGGGTGTACCGGGGGAGCGGGCCGGGGCCCAGCAAGGCGCGGACCTGCTCTTCGGGCTCCCAGGCCAGGAGGACCTTCCCCACGCCCGTGCAGTAAAGGGGGTGCCGCGCCCCCGGCTGGGCGAACAGCCGGAGCATGCGGTCGCTCTCCACCTGGAGTACGTACACCGCCTCCCCTCCGTCCCGCACCGCGAGGTTGGCGGTTTCCCGCACCCGGTCCACCAGTTCCACCATGGCCGGGCGGGCCGCCTCGGTGAGGTGCTGGCCGCGGAGGAACCCCATCCCGACCTCGAAGGCCCGCAGGCCCACCCGGTACCGGCTGTCCTCCAGAGGCTGCACGAACCCACGGCGCCGCAGGGTCTCCAGCAGCCGGTGCGTGGTGCTCACGGGGAGGCGGGTCTTGCGGGCCACCTCAGACAGGTTCAGCCCGTGGCTGGAGGCCAGGGCCTCCAGGATCGCCAGCCCCCGCAGCAAGGTGCGGACGGAGGCTTCGGAGGTCCCCGAGGAGGGGTGTTGCCTGCGGCCCGCCATCATTTCCGTATTGTAGAAACTCCTTCCGCGCATTGACAGGCCCGGCATGCCCGGCTACGTTGGCGGCGAACGGAGGTGATGGAGATGGAAGTGGCAGCGCGGGGCGTGGAGGTGTTGGGGGACGCGGGGCCGGTGCAGGGGGAGGTGCTGACGCCCGAGGCCCTGGAGTTCGTGGCGGGGCTACACCGGGAGTTCGAGGGCACCCGGCGCAGCCTGCTGGAGCGGCGGGCGCAGCGGCAGATGGAGCTGCTGGCGGGCGCCATGCCCGACTTCCTGCCGGAGACCCGGTGGGTACGGGAGTCGGAGTGGAAGGTGGCCCCCGCACCCGCAGACCTGCAGGACCGCCGGGTGGAGATCACCGGGCCCGTGGACCGGAAGATGATGATCAACGCCCTCAACTCCGGTGCCCAGGTGTTCATGGCAGACTTCGAGGACGCTTTGTCTCCCACCTGGGCGAACGTGGTCCAGGGGCAGAAAAACCTGATAGACGCGGTCCGGCGGACCATCGAGTACACCAGCCCGGAGGGCAAGCACTACCGCCTGCAGGAACAGGTGGCCACCCTGCTGGTGCGGCCGCGGGGCTGGCACCTGGTGGAGCGGCACGTCCGGGTAGACGGCCAGCCCGTCTCCGGGGCTCTGTTCGACTTCGGGCTGTACTTCTTCCACAACGCCCGGGAGCTTCTGGAGCGCGGCACGGGCCCCTACTTCTACCTGCCCAAGCTGGAAAGCCACCTGGAGGCGCGGTTGTGGAACCACGTGTTCCAGTACGCGCAGGACGCCCTGAGGATTCCCAGGGGGACCATCCGGGCCACGGTCCTCGTGGAGACCATCCTGGCGGCCTTCGAGATGGACGAGATCCTCTACGAGCTGCGGGACCACGCCTCCGGGCTCAACGCGGGCCGGTGGGACTACATCTTCAGCGTCATCAAGAAGTTCCGCCACCGGCCCGACTTCGTGCTCCCCGACCGGGCGCAGGTCACCATGACCGTGCCCTTCATGCGGGCGTACACGGAGCTCCTGGTCAAGACCTGCCACCGCCGTGGGGCCCACGCCATCGGCGGCATGGCCGCCTTCATCCCCAGCCGCAAGGACCCGGAGGTGAACGAGCGGGCTTTGGCCAAGGTCCGGGAGGACAAGGAACGGGAGGCGGGGGACGGGTTTGACGGCACCTGGGTGGCGCACCCGGACCTGGTGCAGGTGGCCATGGAACCCTTCACCCGCGTCCTGGCGGGGCGCCCGCACCAGAAGCACCGGCTGCGGGAAGAGGTGCAGGTGCTGGCCAGCCACCTGTTGGACGTCCGGGTGCCGGGGGGCACCATCACGGAGGCGGGGGTGGTGAACAACGTGAGCGTGGCCCTGCAGTACCTGGACGCGTGGCTGCAGGGCACGGGGGCGGCGGCCATCTACAACCTCATGGAGGACACCGCCACCGCGGAGATCTGCCGTGCGCAGCTGTGGCAGTGGGTGCACCACGGTGCCAAGATGGAGGACGGGAGGCCCGTGGACGCCGCCCTGTACCGGCAGGTCCGGGACCGCGAGCTGGAGCGGCTGGGCAGTACCCCCGGTTCGCGGCTGCGGGAGGCCGCGGAGATCCTGGACCACCTGGTGCTGCGGGAGGAGTTCGTGGACTTCCTGACCCTGGTGGCGTACGACCGGCTGGAGTGACCGTGGACGCCGCGCAGGTGGTGGCAGGCCTGCGGGCCATCTACCCGGCCCACCGGGTCCTGGCACGCCCCGCGGAGCTGGCGCCGTACGAGTCGGACGCCCTCACCGCCTTCCGGGCGCGTCCTGCCGCCGTGGTCCTGCCCGAGAACCGGGAGGAGGTGGTGGCCACCGTCCGCTGGTGCCACCGGTACGGAGTCCCCTTCGTGGCCCGGGGCAGCGGGACCAGCCTTTCCGGGGGGTCCCTTCCGGTGCCCGGAGGGGTGGTGATTGCCTTGAACCGGTTGAACCGCATCCTCCGGCTGGACCCAGAGGAGCGCATCGCGGTGGTGGAACCCGGGGTGGTGAACCTGGAAGTCTCCAAAGCCGCAGCGCCCTTCGGGCTGTATTACGCCCCGGACCCCAGCAGTCAGCCCGTGTGCACCATCGGGGGCAACGTGGCCTTCAACTCGGGGGGCGCCCACTGCCTCAAGTACGGCATGACCAGCAACCACGTACTGGCCCTGGAGGCGGTGTTGCCGGACGGGGAGGTGGTGCGCTTCGGGGGAGAGAGCCTGGAGGAGGTGGGGCCGGATTTGGTGGGCCTGTTCGTGGGCTCCGAGGGGCTGTTCGGCATCGCCCTGGAGGTGACGCTGCGGCTGGTCCCCAAGCCGGAGGCGTACCGTACCGTGCTGGCCGCTTACCGGAGCCTGGAGGCCGCGGGGGAGGCGGTGGCACAGGTGGTGGCCTCGGGGTTGCTGCCCGGAGCGGTGGAGATCATGGACCGCCTCAGCATCGAGGCCGCGGAGGCCGCGGTGCACGCGGGCTACCCTTCGGACGCGGCGGCCCTGCTGATCGTGGAGTTGGAGGGAGAGGAGCCGGAGGTGGAAGCCGAGCTGGAGGAACTCCTCCGGGTGGTGCGGGCCTCCGGAGCGTACGAGGTCCGGCTGGCCCGGGACGAGGCGGAGCGGCAGAAGATCTGGAAGGGGCGCAAGAGTGCTTTCTCCGCGGTGGGGAGGCTGAGCCCGGACTACCTGGTCCAGGACGGGGTGGTCCCGCGGACCCGCCTGGGCACCGCCCTGGCCGAGATCGAGCGCTTGAGCCGCGAGTACGGACTGCGGGTGGCCAACGTGTTCCACGCGGGAGACGGGAACCTGCACCCCTTGATCCTGTACGACGGCCGCAAGCCGGGCGAGCTGCAGCGGGCGGAGGAACTGGCGGGCGAGATCCTGCGGCTGTGCATCCGCCTGGGCGGGTCCATCACGGGCGAGCACGGGGTGGGCGTGGAGAAGCGGCAGTACCTGGCGGAGATGTTCGGCCCGCGGGACCTGGAGGTCATGCGGAGGCTGCGGCAGGTCATGGACCCCCTGGAGATCGCCAACCGGGGGAAGATGTTCCCCGCCGCGCGCGAGCCGGAGCCTGCGGGCGTGCGGTGACGCCGTGGCATCCTCCGGAGCATCCCCCGAGGTGGTTCGGCCCGCGGACGTGACCGCCCTCCAGGAGTTGGTGCGCGAGTACCCGTGCGTGTGGCCTCGGGGTGGGGGGACCAAGACGGGCCTGCGGCCGCCGGAGGGAGCCGTGGTGGTGGAGCTGTCGGGGCTCCGGGGCGTGGTGGAGTACGACCCGGGGGAGTTCACGTTCACCGCCCTGGCGGGTACGCCCGTGCGGGAGGTGGAGAAACTGCTGGCCGAGCACGGCCAGTACCTTCCCTTCGAACCGCCTCTGGCGGCTGCGGGGGCCACCCTGGGGGGGACCCTGGCCAGCGGCCTCAGCGGCCCCGGCCGCTACCGGTACGGGGGCGTGCGGGACTTCGTGCTGGGCGTGCGGTTCGTGGACGCGGAAGGCCACGTGGTGCGCTCCGGCGGGAAGGTGGTGAAGAACGCCGCGGGCTTCGACCTGGCCAAGCTGTTCGTGGGCAGCCTGGGCCAACTGGGCGTGGTGGTGGAGGTGTCCTTCAAGGTGTTCCCGGCCCCCCAGGCCCACGCCACCCTGCGGGTCGAACACCGCCGCTTCGAGGAAGCGTGGGAGGTCCTGCGGGCCCTGTACGCGAGCTCCTTCGACCTGGAAGCCCTGGACCTGGTGCCGCCGGGAACGTTGTGGGTGCGCGTGGCGGGCCGTGGCCAATCCCTTGGCGCGCGGCTGGAACGGCTGCGGGCCTTCCTGCAAGGCAGGGGGGAGGTGGTGGAGGACGACGCGGCCCTGTGGGAGCAGGCGAGGGAGTTCCGGTGGGTGCCGGCGGGGTGGGCTCTGGTGAAGGTCCCCCTCACGCCCCGGCGGGTCGTGGCCCTGGAGCAGGAGCTGGCGCCCACGGACAGCCTCCGACGGTACTCCGCGGGCGGGAACGTGGGCTGGGTGGCGTGGCCCGGTAGCCCCGCGGCCTTGTCGGAGGTCCTGCAGCGGCTGGAGCTGCGGGGGCTGCAGGTGCTGGGGGGAGGCGGGCCTGCGTATTTGGGTGTGCGGGGTCCGGAGCCCTTCGCCGCCCGTGTCAAGCGGGCGCTGGACCCCGTGGGCCGGTTCGGGGGATCCTTCTAAGGACGTGTACCAGAAAGGCGCTCAGGAGAAGAGGGCCGGGGTCCCCAAAAACCGCGCAGCGATTTTTGGGGTGGTGTAGTGCTGCACGAGATTCCCGTCTCCCGCTACGGTCCCACAGGCCCCCGGATGGCCCGGGCGGTGGAAGCGTGCGTGCACTGCGGCTTCTGTTTGCCCGCGTGTCCCACCTACCGCGTCCTGGGGGAGGAGATGGACTCTCCGCGGGGGCGCATCTTCCTCATGAAGGAGGTCCTGGAAGGCCGGCTGCACGCCTCGGAAGCTGCCCCCTTCGTGGACCGGTGCCTGGGCTGCCTGGGCTGCGTGACCGCCTGCCCTTCAGGGGTGGCCTACGGCGAGCTGCTCACGCCGTACCGCGAGTACGCCGCGGGGGCGGTGCGCAGACCGCTGCTGGACCGGTGGCTAAGGCGGCTGTTCTTAGAGACCTTGCCCTACCCAAGGCGCCTGCGGGCGGCGGTCCGTCTGGCCCGTCTCATCCAGCCTTTCTCCCAGCGCTTCCCCGCCCGGCTGCGGCCGGTGCTTGGCCTGCTGCCCCGCCGCCTTCCCGCCGCCCCGCGGCCGGCCCGCGTGGTCCTCCCGCAGGGACCGCGAAGGGCCCGGGTGGCGGTGCTGGCGGGGTGCGTGCAGCAGGTCCTGTGGCCCAGCATCCACGCGGCCACGGTGCGCGTGCTGGCCCGCAACGGGGTGGAGGTGACGGTGCCTCCGGGGCAGGGGTGTTGCGGGGCCCTGGCCATGCACTCGGGGGAGGGTGCCCGCGCCCGGGCGCTGGCCCGCCGCAACCTCCGCGCCTTCGCAGAGGACGTGGACGCGGTGGTCACGGACGCCGCGGGGTGCGGGTCGGCCATGAAAGAGTACGGGCTGCTGTTTGCAGGAAGGCCGGAGGAGGCGCCGGCCAGGGCTCTGTCGGCCAAGGTGCGGGACGTGAGTGAGTTCCTCCACCAGCTGGGCGTACAGCCTCCTCCCCCCCTCGCGGTGGCCACCCGGGCGGTGTACCACGACCCCTGCCACCTGCTTCACGCGCAGGGAGTGCGGGAAGCGCCCCGGCGGCTGCTCGGCTTGGTGGGCAACCTGGAGGTGGTGGAGCCTCCGGAAGCCGAGCTGTGCTGTGGCTCCGCGGGCACCTACAACCTGGAGCACCCGGAGGTGGCAGCGGAGCTGGGGCGGAGGAAGGTCCGGGCGCTTCTGGCCACGGAGCCCGACCTGGTGGTCACGGGGAACGTGGGCTGCATGGTCCAGATCGCGGCACACCTCTGGGCTGCGGGACGGCCTGTGCCCGTCTTGCACACGGTGGAGCTGCTGGACCTCGCGTACCGGGGCCAGCCCGTGCCCAGGCTGACCTAGGACCGTGTCCCCGAACGGAGCCGGGTCTCGCTAGGAGCGCGCCCGGGCCAAGGTGGCCTGAGCCATGCGCAAGGAGGCGGCGTCCACCATCTTCCCGTCCACGGTGATGGCCCCGCGGCCTGCCGCCTGGGCCTCCTGGTACGCCGCCACCACCTGGCGGGCCCACCGGACCTCGTCTTCCGTGGGTGCGAAGACCTCGTGCACCACGGGCAGCTGGGCGGGGTGGATGCACCACTTGCCGTCAAAGCCCAGGCTGCGGGCCGTCCGGCACAGCCTCCGGAAGGCGTCCAGGTCCCGGAACTCCGCGGCAGGACCGTCGAAGGCCCGCACCCCCGCGGCCCGGGCCGCCACCACCACCCGGGCCATGGCGTAGTGCCACCGGTGGCCGGGGTAGGCGGCGTCCCACTCGTCCTCCGTGCCGATGGCCGCAGCGGGCATGCCCACGGAGGCGGCGAAGTCTCCGGGGCCGAAGCTCAGGGCCTGCAGCCGGGGGCTGGCGGCGGCGAGCTGTTCCACCCGGGCCAAGCCGGAGGCGGTCTCCACCAGGGCGTGGATGCCGATGCGCTGGGGAAGGCCCTTGTGGGCCTCGATCTGGCTCAGCAGGATGTCCACGAAGGCCAGCTCCTCAGGCCGGCTGACCTTGGGCACGATCACGCAGTCTAGGTGCGCCCCCGCCTCCTCGCAGATCTCCACGAGGTCCCGGTACGCCCACGGCGTGTCCAGGCCGTTGATGCGGACCATGCGGGTCTTCTCCCCCCAGTCCAGCTCCCGCAGGGCCCGCACCGCGTGCGCCCGGGCCGTGTCCTTCAGGTCCGGGGGGACGGCGTCCTCGAGGTCCAGGAACACCGCGTCCGCCTGGGAGACTACGGCTTTCTCCACCTTCCTGGGCTCGGAGGCCGGCACGGCCAGGATGGAACGTTCCCACCGTTCGCGCATTGCGCACCTCCCCAGCTGGGTTTGAGAAAATTCAGGAGCGATTTCGGGACCCCGGTCCGATTGTACGGGGCGGGAGGCCAGAGCGCGTGCAGCAGCGGCGGGTGGTGACCGTGGCGGTGATGCTGGGCCTGTTCCTGGCGGCCCTGGACACCACCATCGTGGCCACGGCCCTGCCCACCATCGCCCGTACCCTGCAGGGGCTGGAGCTGTACGCGTGGGTGGCCGCCAGCTACTCCCTGGCCCTGACCGCGGCCACGCCCGTGTTCGGAGGGCTGGCGGACCGCTACGGCCGGCGGCCCGTGTACCTGTTCGGCATCGCCGCCTTCCTGGCGGGCTCGGCCCTGTGCGGGGCGGCGCGGTCCATGCCCGAGCTGGTGGTCTTCCGTGCCCTGCAGGGTGTGGGAGGCGGGGCCTTGCTGCCCGTGGCCATCACCATCGTGGGGGACCTGTACAGCCTGGAGGAGCGGGCGCGGGTCCAGGGTCTGTTCAGCGGAGTGTGGGGCGTGGCGAGTGTGGTGGGCCCTCTCCTGGGCGGGCTGCTGGTGGACCGGTGGTCGTGGCGGTGGATCTTCTACGTGAACGTGCCGGTGGGGCTGGTGGCCCTGTGGGTGGTGGCCCGGAAGTACCAGGAGCGGGCTTCCAGGGCCGAGGGTACGGTGGACGTGGCGGGGGCGGCCCTTTTGGTGGCTTCCGTGGTGGTGGGGTTGTGGAGCCTGGAGCGGTCTCGCTCCGCCCCGGGCCTGGTGGCCTCCCTGGGCTTGGCCGCGGCCTTCGTGTGGTGGGAGGGGCGGGCTGCCCACCCCCTGTTGTCGCTCCGCCTGTTCCGCAACCGCCTGGTGACCGCGGCCGCCCTGACGGGGTTCTTGGTGGGTGCGGCCCTGTTCGGCAGCCTGTACTACCTCCCCCTGTTGGTCCAGGGAGTGCAGGGCGGTAGCCCCACCGCCGCGGGAGCGACCTTGACTCCCCTCATGCTGGCCTGGACCCTGGCCAGCACCCTCGGCGGTCGGGTGGTGTTGCGGTTCGGGTTCCGGCCCGTGGCGTTGGGAGGCGGAGTGCTGCTGCTGGTTGGCTTCGCGGCTCTCGTGGGACTCCACCCGGACAGCGACACGGCACCGGTCCGCTGGGCCGCGGCACTCCTGGGCACCGGGATGGGGCTGGTGGTGTTGGTGACGGTGCTGGCGGTGCAGAGCTCGGTGGCCTACGGGGAACGCGGGTCGGCGACTTCCCTCACCCTGTTCTTCCGGAGCGTCGGGGGTGCGGTGGGGGTCAGCGTTTTGGGCAACCTGCTGGTGGCGCGGCTGCGGGCCCAGGGCGTGGGTCCGGGAGAGCTGCAGGCACTGCTGGACCCGGCGCAACGCCTCCTCCTTACCCCGGAAGCCCTGGAACCCCTGCGGGCACACCTGGCGGCGGGGCTGGAGGCGGTGTTCACCGCGTCCCTGGTCTTGGGCGTCGTGGCCCTGGCCTCCCTGGGGCTTTTCCCGAGGGGCTCGCCCGTGGAGTGACTTACAGCCCTCTGGCCGCGGCCACCACCTCGTCCCCGAGGCCTTCCAGGAACTCCGGGTCGGCGTTCAGGGACTCCGTGCGCCGGAACACCAACCCGAGCTCGCCCGCCCGTTGAGCGGCCTCCACGTCCAGGTCGTACAGCACCTCCAGGTGGTCGGCCACGAAGCCCACGGGCACCGCCAGCACCTGCCGGCACCCGGAGGCTGCCAGTTCCTCCAGGACCTGGAGGATGTCCGGGCCCAACCAGGGAGACGAGGTGTGGCCGGCACTCTGGTAGCAAACCCGCCACCGCGCCAAGCCCGTCCGGCGCACCAAGTCCTCCGCGGTCTCCCGCAGGGTGCGGGGGTAGGGGTCGTTCCACTCCAGGATGCGCTGCGGGAGGCTGTGGGCGGTGAACAGAACCTCCGTCGCCTGCGGCTCGGGGTCGGGGAACCCACAGAGGGCAGACCGGATCCTGCGCTCCACAGCCCGCAGGTACCCTGGGTTGAGGTGCCACGACCGCACCACCCGGAGCTGGAGGTCCGGGGCGGAGGCGAAGGCAGGCTGGGCGTATTCTAGGTACTCGTCCACGATCATGCGGGACTCGTGGGGCGCCAGGACCAGGGCCACCATGCGGCGGACCCCGTCCCGGAGCATGGCCTCCGCCACCTCGCCGACGTAGGGCGGGCTGTGCTTCATCCCCAGGTACACCCGGAACCGGCCCGGGGCCCGGCGGTCGAGGACTCGCTGCAGGCCTCGGGCTTGGGCCTCCGTGATCTCCCGCAGGGGAGAGACGCCTCCGATGCGCCGGTAGCGTTCCCGCAGGTCCTCCACCTCCTCCGCGGACGGCCTCCGCCCGCGCCGGATGTGGGTGAAGTACGCCTCCACGTCCTCCAGGTTCCGCGGAGTCCCGTAGGCCATGAGCAGGACGCCCACCGTCATGTGCGCTTGCCTCCTTCGTGTACCCAGTCTACCAGGGCGGCGAGACGGCCCGGGTCGGTCTCCGGCAGCACTCCGTGGCCCAGGTTGAACACGTGTCCTTTCAGCCCGCGGCCCTGTTCCACGATGCGGCGTGCCTCCGCCCGGAGGGTCTGCGGATCCCCCAACAGGGCCGCGGGGTCCAGGTTGCCCTGAAGGGCCTTGTCGCCCACCGCGGAAGCCACCGCGGGCAGCGACACCCGCCAGTCCACCCCCACCACCTCCACGGGCAGGTCCCGGAACTCCTGGAGCAGGTGCGCGCAGCCGGTGGCGAAGTACACCCGGGGGACCCCCTCCACGGCCCGCAGGACCTGCACCAGGTAAGGCCGGACCGCCCACCGGAAGTCCTCTGCAGACAGGACACCCACCCAGGAGTCGAAGAGGTGCACGAGCTGCGCCCCCGCTTCCACCTGCGCCCGCAGGTACAGGGCGAGGTTCGACGCCAGGCGGCCCGCCAGGGCGTGCCAGAGGTCTGGCCTGGCGCGCAGCAGGCTCCGGGTCCGGGGCCAGTCCCGGGACGCCCGCCCTTCCACCACGTAGGCGGCCACGGTGAAGGGAGCTCCCGCGAAGCCCACCAGGGGCCGGTCCAGGACCCGCCGCAGCAGCCGCACGGTCTGCGGCACGAACTCCACCGCGGCCAGGTCCAGCTCGGGCAGCCGGGCCAGCTCCTCGGGCGACGGCGGGGGCGAGAGGAAAGGGCCGCGGCCCTCCTCCAGCTGGAAGTCCAGGCCCATGCCCCACAGGGGCACCAACAGGTCGCTGAACAGGATGGCCGCGTCCACGTCCATGCGGGCCAGGGGTTGCAAGGTGGCCTCCGCGGCCAGCTCGGGGTGGCGGCACAGCTCCCGCAGGGAATACCGCTCCCGCAGCCGCCGGTACTCGGGGAGGTAGCGGCCCGCCTGGCGGAGGAACCACACGGGGGTGGTGTCCACGGGCTGTCCCCGGGCAGCCCGCAGCACCCGGTCCCTCACCGCGTCCCCCCCAAGAGGGTGGCGGCGTAGAGGATCCCCAACAGGGCGAGGAGGTTGGCGCGGGCCAAGAGGACAGCCCACCCCGGGCTCAGCCGGCCCCGCGCAGCCCGGGGAGCGGCCCAGAAGTCGTGGGCAGCTTTCAGGACCACGGCCACGGCCACGAGGCCGAGCTTGTCCCGGAGGGGCGGCTTGGTGAGGTCCCACCCCCACCACGCGAACAGAACCCCCGTGGCCGCCAAGACCGCCACCGCCAGCCACGACAGGCTCCGGAACCGCAGTCCCAGGACCCGGAAGGCCTGGCTCCCCCCAGGCCCGGCCCGCCGCAGGGCGGGGGCAGCCCACGCGAACAGCACGGAACCGCCCACCCACACCGCGGCCGCCAGGAGGTGCAGCCACACCGCCACGCGGTACACCGTCACGGGAAACCGGCGAGGGCTTCCCGGGGCACTTCCCGGCGCACGCCCCAGCCGAAGTCCTCTTCCGAGAGCACGTAGGCCCGCTCCGGTCGGAGGGCGAAGAGGCGGACCTCCCCGACTCCCCGCACCGTGGTCCACACGGGGAAGCGGCCTCGGGCGGAGGGGAACCGCAGGAGGTAAGCCCGCAAGGCCCGGAGGGCTTCCCGCCCGTGCAGGGGCCGGGCTTGCCCCTCCAGCTGGACCCCGCGCAGGGGCCGCGTCTGTCCCGGGTGGATGGCGGCGGCCACCCGCGGGGACGCCAGGAGGTCTTGCACGTGCCGGGTGCTGATCCGCGACATGAACACCAGCTCCGGGCCGGGGCACACCGCGTACAGGACGGGCGCGGCCCACGGGCCCGCCGCGGAACAGGTGGCCAGGGTCATCACCCGCTGGCCCTCCAGGAGCTGCCGGAAGACGTCCACCACCCGCGGGTCCAAGGCCTCAGGTCGCGGGGAAGACGTGGCGCAGGACCTCCTCCGGGGTCCCGTGGCGGGCCGTGAAGATGGGGGTGTCTCGCAGCGTGTACGGCCGGGCCGCGGTGCTGCGGAGAGCCACCACCAGCTCCGAGAACCGTTCCGGGTCGTCGGTTTCGTAGCCCACCACGAACTCCCAGTCGCTGAGCCCGGTGCTGTACAGGAGGATCTGCTCGATGCCCTCGAACCCGTGGCCCACCCGTGCGTGCTCCAGCATCATCCGCCGCCGCTCCTCCGCGGGGACCTGGTACCACGCGTGGGTCTTGGTGAAGGGGTACACCACCAGGTAGCGCTTGCGGGAGCCGGGGACCTGTACGCTCGTCCCGCTGCGCCCCGTGTACTGCGAGGGTCGCACGTAGCCCCACAGGGCCGCCACGCAGCGCAGGTCGGTGCCCAGAAAGCAGCCCACGGCCCTCTGGTACGCGTCGAGATCCCAGGCCGCCACCCACAGCCCCAGGTCCGCGTCCGCCCGCAGCCCCACGAGGTCGTAGGTGTACACCGCGGCCACGCCTGACAGCGTGCTGGCCTGCTCCAGCGCCTCCCGGACCCGCCTGGCCTGCAGAGACGTGCGGTGGCCCGGGGAGACCTGGTAGAACACGAAGCCGTGCACCCGCGGTTCCGACACCTAGCTCCTCCGTGCTCGGTCCGGGCTCAGCGGGACCGGCGCGCGGCCGCAGGCCGGGCAGCCCGGCGCCGGACGCGGGCCGGCCGCCCGCGCCGCGGCCGCAGGGTCTTCCGCAGGGCCGCCACGTCCTCCAGCCGGACCACGTAGGACCGCCCTTGGCGCGTGGCGGGCAGCCGTCCCTGCCGGATGTACTTGTACACCGTGAGCCGGGTGACCCCCAGGCGCCGAGCCGCCTGTTCCGCGGTGACCGCCGTGGGGGGAGCCGCCGGGGTTGGTTGTTCCTGAGGCGTCCCTTCCGCGGCTACCGCCCGCAGGGCGGCGGCGGTGCGCCGGATGGCTTCCTCGATCTCCCGGGGGCCCATCCTCCGCTGGGCCGCCTGCGCCTTCACGATCTCCACGGTCATGTCGAGGATGGACGACACCGCAGACCTCCTTGCTCCAGGGTTGGCCTCCCCTGTCGGGAAGCAACACCAATACGATACCGCAGGGGGGTGTGGCGGCGCAGCACCCGGCCGCACCGGCCGCGGGAGGCCGTGGGGAGCCGACAGCGTACAGGATCCGCCGTGGTCCCGGATCTTGCCCCCGCCGCGGCGGCTGGCGCCTTCCCACGGCGCGGCCGGCGGGGAAGCCCCGCGTGGGACCTTTTGACACCCCGCGGGGGCTCCCCCATACTTGCGGCAAAGCTGCGGCTCAAGGACGGGGGACTTCCGCCGATCTTGGCATGCGGGGGAGTGGAAAGGCCGATGGAGATCCGGACCGTGGGGGCGTACTTGCAAGCGGCGGCGCACGACGACCGCCTCGTCCGCACCACGCACCACTACATCGCGGACATGCTGGAGTACTTCGGGCCCGACCGCGTCTTCGAGGGCATCTACGGCATGCGCCGTCAGCTGGAGGACATCGTGAACTTCTTCCGGGCCCACTCCATGGCCATGGAGCGGCGCCTGCTGCTCCTGGTGGGGCCCCAGGGCTCGGGGAAGAGCATGACCGTGGACAAGCTGAAGCGGGCGTTGGAGGAGTACTCGCGCACGGAGGAGGGACGCTTGTACGCGGTGGAGGGGTGCCCCTTCCACCAGCACCCCTTCGACCTGGTCCCGCAGGAGGTGCTGCGCGCCCGGGGCTTCCACTGGCATGAGGAGGCGGTGCCGTGCCCGGTGTGCGAGCGGCTGATCCAGCGGCACGGTGGGTGGGAGGCGGTGCCGGTGCGCCGGATCGAGCTGTCGGCCCGCAAGAAGGTGGGCATCGCCAAGCACACCCCCACCGACCTGCGGCGCGAGGACATCACCAACTTCGTGGGCAACATCAACTTCGCCATGCTCAAGGAGCGGGGGTCCACCTACGACCCGGACGCCTACGACTTCGAGGGGAAGATCATCTGGGCGAACCGGGGCATCCTGGACTGGACGGAGGTGTTCAAGAGCCGCCGCCAGCTGCTGTCCCTGTTGCTGGAACTCATCCAGTCCAAGCGCATCGACCTGGCCAACTTCCCCACGGTCCACGTGGACTGCGTGGTCATCGGCCACTCCAACTACCCGGAGTACCAGGTGTTCCTGTCCGAGGACATCATGGAGCCCCTGCGGGGCCGCATCCACAAGATCGACTTCCCGTACAACCTGGACCTGGCGGGGGAGATGGAGATCTACCGGCAGCTGGTGGAGCGGGCGAACCGGGTCCGGGGCGAGCGGAAGCACGCGCCCCAGGACGTGTACGAGCTGGCCGCCCGGTACGCCCTGAAGACCCGGGCGGACTCGGGGGGGCTCAAGGGCCTGAGCCCCCGCTTCTTCGAGGACGCCTTCTCCGCCGCCTACGTCCGGGCGGATCGGTGCCTGGACCTGGAGGTCCTGAGCGAGGCCATCGAGCGGACGTTCGAGCACCAGTCCATCAAGGACCTGAACCTGAAGGAGCTGCTCCGGCAGTTTGAGGAGACCAAGATGGAGTTCGTGCACGAGAAGGTGTCCCTCATCGTGGAGCGGATCGTCCCGGAGCACTTCTTCGAGTACGGGCAGAACCTGTACCGCAACTACCTGGACGCGGTGCGCCGGAGCGTGGTGGGCGAGCCCCTGGCAGACCGGGAGAAGGAGCTGGTGGACGAGGTGGAGGGGATCCTGGTCCACAAGCGGCAGATCAGCCGGCAGGGGCGGGTGGCCTTCCAGAACGTCCTGGCGGAACGCTACCAGGAGCTGTGGGAGATGCCGTACACGGAGAACGAACACCTCCGCCCGGTGGTCAACGAGGTGGTGTTCAACAAGATCAAGAACTGCCTGCGCCTGTACGACAAGACGGAGGACCTGGACCCCACCAGCCGGGAGCTCCTGGAGGTCCTGCACCGGAGCGCGGTGACGGAGCACGGCTACTGCGACGTGTGCGCCCGCAGCCTCTTCCGGATCCTGGGGCGGAGTGTGTGAGGCCATGCGGATCCACCGGGGGCGGATCGCCCAACACAAGCACGACGAGCTCCTGCGCGCCTACCTGAAGCAGAACCTCCACGAGCTCATCCAGCAGAAGGAGCTGGTGGTGGACGGCAAGGTGAAGACCCAGCTCACCACCTTGGACCTGCCCACCCTGCGGTACGGGGACGAGGAGGCGTACCTGGCCCAGGGGGCGGGGGCCGGAGGAGGCGGGGGCGGGGGAGAGGAAGGGGTTCAGCCCGTGGGGGGGATGCTGGGAGGGGACCACCACGGGCCGGAGGTGCGGGTGGAGCTGGACTTCGAGGAGTTCGTGCGCCTGGCCCAGGAAGTGCTGGTGGAGGAGCTGGAGCTGCCCTCCCTGCAGCACCTTCCCCGGGGCGGGGAGGTGGAGACGGAGGAGTTCCCGGAGCTAGACGACCTGGACCGCATGGGGCTGGCCGCGGACCTGAACCTGGAGGAGACCCTGGTGGCCAGCCTGCTGCGAAACGTGCGGGAGCGGGGAGTCCTGGACTTCGATGTGGACCTCCGCCAGGACGGGTGGTACTTCGTGGAAGACCCCTCCGCCTCCCGCAACCACCGGTCCCTGGAGGTGTACGTCCTGGACATCTCGGGGTCCATGCGGGGGGACTACCTGGCCTTGGTGCGGAAGACCATCTTCCTCCTGTGGTACGCCCTGGAGCGGCGCTACCCCACCAACCTCCGCCGGTACGTGGTGTTCCAGGACGTGGCGGAGGAGAAGACCCGGGAGGAGTTCTTCTCCGTGGAGTCCAGCGGGGGCACGCACATCTCCGCGGGGTTCGAGAAGGCCATGGAGATGCTGGAGGGGGTGTCGGAGTACGACACCTACCTGTTCCTGTTCACGGACGGGGAGACCAGCAGCGGGGACTTCGAGCTGGCCAAGCGCAAGTACGAGGAGGCCCTGGACCGGTTCGACCTGGTGTGTTACGGGCACGTGAACCCCGGCAGCCGGGGGGTGGGGGGGTTCAGCGAGTACGTGCAGGAGGTGGCGCGCAAGCGGCCCAACGCCACCTTCGCCAACCTGGTGGACCTGGACTCCGTCCGGGAAGCGCTGCGCCAGTTCCTGGCCCGGGTGGACGGGGGAGGCAAGGCGACGTGCGGGAGTACGAGGCGGTCATCGCGCGGGTGGAGGAGTTAGCCCGGGAACTGGGCCTCCGGTGGGACCCGGTGGTCTTCCGGATGAGCGAGGTGGAGGAGATCGCCGAGGTGGCCAGCATGGGCCTGCCCAACCGGTTCGTGCACTGGTACTGGGGGGGTACGTACAAGGAGCTCCGCCTCCAGCAGGACAAGTCCCTCCTGAGCATCCTGGAGCTGGTCCTGAACAGCCGGCCCGCCTACGCCTTCCTCCGGCGGTCTAACACCTACCTGCAGAATGTCCTGGTGATCGCCCACGTGTACGGGCACGCGGACTTCTTCGCCAACAACCACTGGTTCCGGAAGTCCAACAAGAACATGCTCAACGAGGCGGAGCGGCACGCCCGGACCTTCCGGGAGTACGAGGCCCAGTACGGGCGGGAGACGATCGAGCAGCTCCTGGACAGCTGCCTGACGGTGGCCAGCACCGTGAACGCCTTCGAGCGGGACCCCGGGCGGCGGCGCCGGCGGTTGGTGTACTTCCTGGAGGAGCACGCACCCCTGGAGCCCTACGAGCGGGAGGTGCTGCAGGCCGTCCGGGAAGAAGCCGAGTACTTCGACCTCATCCAGCGGACCCACATCACCAACGAGGGCTGGGCCACCTTCGTGGAGGCCACCCTGCTCCGGGAGCTGCTGAGCGCCCGGGAGTGGGCGGAGGTGTGCGTCCACCTGTGCGCCCGGCCCACCCCCTACACCCTGGGTTACGCCCTGTTCGGGGCCATCCGGCGGCGCAGCGGGTTCGAAGGTGCCCTGGAGGCGCGGCGGTACTACGAGGACGTGCGGCTCATCGACGAGACCCTGACCCAGGACCTGGTAGACCGGCTCGACCTGTTCGTGTACGACCCCCGGGACCGGAGCCGCAACACCCAGGTGGACGCGGTGAAGGAGATGCTCATCGAGCAGAAGCTGTACCGGGGGGAGCCCCGGGTGGAGGTGGAGGACCCCGACCACCCCCGGGACTTGGTCCTGGTGCACGTGGAGGAGGGGCGGAAGCTGGATCCCCGGCGCATCGCCCTGTACCTGAAGGCGGTGCACCGTCTGTGGAGGCACCCCGTCCGGCTGCGGGCCAACGGCAAGCTGTACACCTACGACCGCCGGGGGCTGTCCACGGCTTGACGGGGAGGGGGTGCTATAATGGGGCCGAAGTCCACGGCCACGGCGCAGCTGGCGGGCGCCGGGTGGGGAGCGGCGCAAAAGGGGGTATCGCCGTGATCCGGATGAAGGTGAAGGGCGTGGCGATGGACCAGCACATGAACCCTGTGGTGCTGCTCACGGACACCGAGGAGCGGATGGCCTTGCCCATCTGGGTCGGGGCCGCGGAAGCCCAGGCCATCGCCCTGCAGCTGCAGGGGGTGACTCCGCCTCGGCCCATGACCCACGACCTGCTGCGGTCCATCTTGCAGGAGATGTCGGTGTCCCTGACCCGCATCGTGGTGAGCGACGTCCGGGACCAGACCTACTACGCGGAGATCCACCTGAAGCGGGAGGGCCAGGAGCACACCATCGACTCCCGGCCCAGCGACGCCATCGCCCTGGCCCTGCGCATGCAGGCTCCCATCTTCGTGGACGAGAAGGTGGCGGCCCACGCCATCCCTCTCAAGGGGACGGACGACGAGGAGATGGAGGAGTGGCGCCGCTTTCTGGACACCGTCAAGCCCGCGGACTTCCGGAAGTCTTTGCACTAGGGCCCGCCCCCCAGGCCCTGCCCGACCCTGGGGGCCCAGGGCCCTGCTCGAAGGGTCTTCCTCCGGGCAGGGTCACAGGGCGAGCCCGCCGGCCACCACCAGGGTCTGGCCGGTGACGTAGCGGGCTTCCTCCGAGGCCAGGAACACCACCGCTTCCGCCACCTCCTGGGGAGTGGCAAACCGGCCCACGGGGATCTCCCCCTCGATGCGCCGGCGGTCCTCCGGGCTGCGGGTGGCGTGCACCCGGGTGTCCGTGTAGCCGGGTGCCACCGCGTTCACCCGGATCTTCGGGGCCAGGGCGTGGGCGAGGCAGCGGGTGAGCATGAGCACTGCCGCCTTGCTGACCGCATAGTGGGGCGCGCCCGGCCCCGCGACGAGGCCCCGCATGGAGGCGACGTTTACGATGGCCCCGCCCTCCGGGAGCACGCGGGCTGCGGCCCGGCTCAGGAAAAAGGGGGCCTTCACGTGCACCGCCATCTGCTCGTCCCACAGGGCCTCCGTGATGTCCCACAGGCCGGAGCGCTCCACCACCCCCGCGTTGTTGACCAGCACGTCCAGCCGGCCCAAGGCCTGCACGGTGAGGCGGAGCAACTCCTCGCAGGCCGTCACCTCCCGCAGGTCCGCCTGCAAGGCCACGGCCTGCCCTCCCCGCTGGCGGATGCCCTCCACCACTCGCTGCGCCCCGGCGGCGTTGGCCCGGTAGTGCACCGCCACCGCAGCGCCACGGGCTGCAAAGGCCTGTGCGCACGCTTCACCGATGCCGCTGCTGGCGCCGGTGACCAGCACCACCCTGCCCGAGAAGTCCACGGTGTGGGGTTTTGGTGGCCTCCGGGGCTTCTCCTTCTGGAGCGTACACAGGTTCGCACCTAGGCACGGGTCTATCCGGGCAGGATTCTGGGTATCTACTGCTTAATGAACAGCCGCTGGAGCGTGTCCCGCTAAGGCGGAGGGGACCGGGGTGCTCAAAAATCGCCGGCCGTGGGAGGAGCACATGGGAACGGTCCTGCGGGCCGTGGGGGTGCTCGCCCTCCTGTCCCTCGCGGCCGCGGCCCACGCGCAATCCCGGGAGTACGTGGTACAGCCTGGCGACACCCTGTACTCCGTCGCACGGCGCCACGGCACCTCCGTGGACGTGCTGGTGCAGCTCAACGGACTGCAGGACCCCCACCGGCTCCAGGTAGGCCAGCGCCTCCGACTGCCGGACGCCTCCGGGGAGGTTGGGCAGGCTACCGGGCGGACCCACGTGGTTCAGAAGGGGGACACCCTGTGGAGCCTGGCCCGCCGGTACGGGACCACTCCTGCGGCCATCGCCCGTGCCAACGGGATGGCCGAGGAGGACACCCTGCGGCTGGGTCAGGTGCTGCGCGTGCCGGGCGACCCCGCGGACCCCCCGCGGCTGCGGTTGGGGTCCGGGGCGTCCCGGGGCTTAGCCGTGGTGAGCCTGGCCCGCCGCTTCCTGGGAACGCCCTACCGGTGGGGGGGTACAGGCCCCGGGGGCTTCGACTGCTCCGGCTTCCTGTACGCCGTGTTCAGCCGGGTGGGGATCTCCTTGCCGCGGACGTCCTTTGAGATGTTCCAAGGGGGCCGACCGGTACCACGCGAGCAGCTGCAGCCGGGGGACTTGGTGTTCTTCACCACGTACGCACCCGGCCCGTCCCACGCAGGGATCTACGTCGGGGGAGGAAGCTTCGTCCACGCTTCCTCCGCCGGGGGTGGGGTGCGGATAGACCCGTTGAGCAAGCCCTACTACCACCGCCGCTACTTGGGAGCCCGCCGGTACTTCTGAACTCGGTTGGTTCGAGGGGTCTTTGCGGGACACGGTCGCAGACGGCGGCCTCCCCGTGCCAGGTGTACCATGGCCTTGCCGTGTCCCTGAGACTGACGGGTGCCGTGGCGGCGGGGAAGGCGGTGGCCTATGCCAGCCGCCTCCTGGGGCTAGGAGGAGGCACGGTCCTACCCGGCCGGGTGGCGCGGTGGATCTTCCCTCCGGTCCTGGAGCACCTGGCGGCCGGCCTGGAGCAGGTGGTGGTGGTGAGCGGCACCAACGGGAAGACCACCACCGCCCGCCTGCTGGCTCGGATGCTGGAGACGGGTGGGGTCCCCGCGGTGCACAACCGGGCCGGCGCCAACCTCCAGGCGGGGCTGGTGGCTTCCCTGGTGTTGGCCAGCGACGTCCGGGGGCGGCCGTGCCGCCGCGCGGGGGTGTTCGAGGTGGACGAAGCCACCCTGCCCACGGTGGCGGACGCCCTGCGGCCCCGGGTGGTGGTCCTCACCAACCTGTTCCGGGACCAGCTGGACCGGTACGCGGAGCTGGAGCGGGTGGCGGAGGGCTGGCGCCGGACCCTGGGGAGGCTGCCGTCCGCCGTGGTGTGCTACAACGCGGACGACCCCCAGGTGGCAGACGTGGCGCAGGCCGCGGGCAGGCGGGTAGCCTTCGGGATCCAGGACCCCTCCGCAGGCCGTAGCGCCCTGGAGGAAGCGGCGGACGTCCGGTACTGCTACCGGTGCGGGGTCGCCTACCGGTACGAGGTGGTGTTCTTGTCCCACGCGGGCCACTACGGGTGCCCGTCCTGCGGGTGGAGCCGTCCGGTGCCCGAGGTGCGGGCGGAGCGGGTCACCGTCCGGGGCACGTCCGGGTTCGAAGTGGAGTTGGCCTGGGGCGGGGAACGGCTTGCCTTGCGCAGCCGCCTGCCCGGCCTGTACAACGTGTACAACGTCCTCGCGGCCGCGGCCGCGGCCCGGTGCCTGGGGCTGTCGGGGGACGTGGTCCGGCAGGCCACAGAGTCCGTGGCCCCGGCCTTCGGCAGGGGCGAGCGGCTGGCCTGGGGAGGGGTCACCCTCCAGATCCTCCTGGTGAAGAATCCCGCGGGGTTCAACGAGGTGCTGCGGCTGGTGGTCCCCGAAAGGCCCCGTGCGCTGCTCCTGGCCATCCACGACCGCACCGCGGACGGCCGGGACGTGTCGTGGCTGTGGGACGTGGAGTTTGAGCAGCTGCGGGGCCTGGACGCCCACATCACCGTCAGCGGGATCCGGGCGGAGGACATGGCGCTGCGGCTCAAGTACGCGGGCTGGCCGGAGGACAAGACCACCGTGGAGAAGGACCTGGTCCGGGCCCTGCGCAGGGCCCGGGAGTCCACCCCGCCGGGGGAGGTGCTCTTCTGCCTACCCACCTACACCGCCATGCTGGAGCTGCGGAGGATCCTCGCGCGTGCGGGAGCCGTGGCGCCCTTCTGGGAGGACTGAGGGTGGATCTCCACCTGGTGCACCTGTACCCCGACCTGCTGAACCTGTACGGCGACCGAGGCAACCTGGTCGCCTTGCGGGAGCGGGCGCAACGGCGCGGGATCTCGGTGCGGGTCACGCAGGTGCGGCTCATAGACCGCCTGCCTCCGGACGCGGACCTGTTCCTCCTGGGGGGCGGGGAAGACCGGCAGCAGGTGCTGGTGGCGCAGGCCCTCCACCGGTGGGGGGAAGCTCTGCGTTCCGCGGTGGCCCGCGGGGCCGTGGTCCTGGCGGTGTGCGGAGGCTACCAGTTGCTGGGGCACCTCTACCGCGCCGCGGACGGCCGTGAACTGGCAGGTCTGGGGCTTCTGGACGTGGTCACCGAGCACCCCGGCCACGGCGCGCGCCGGCTGGTGGGCAACGTGGTGGCCACCTGCACCCTGCCCGAGGTGGGCAGCCTGGTGGGGTTTGAGAACCACGGAGGCCGGACCCGGCTCGGCGCACAGGCCCGCCCCCTGGCGCGGGTGCGGGTGGGCTACGGCAACAACGGAGAGGACGGTACAGAGGGAGCGTGGGCCGGGACGGTGTTCGGAACGTACCTCCACGGGCCAATCCTGCCCAAGAACCCCCGCTTTGCGGACTTCCTCCTGGCCCTGGCCCTGCGACGCCGCCACGGGCCCGTGGCCTTGCAGCCCCTGGACGACCGCTGGGAGCAGGCGGCCCACGTGGCTGCGGCGGCGCGGGCCGGCGTCCGGCTCGGCTGAAGGCCTGCGTCCTCAGCGGCTGGCCTGGGCGGTGAGGGCCGCGGCCAGGACCAACACCCCGCCTGCCAGCTGGAGGGGTTCCAAGGTCTCCCCGAACACCACATAGCCCAAGACCGCGGCCACCACGGGTTCCGCGGTGGCCACGATGCTGGCACGGCTCGCCTGGACCCTGCGGAGGCCCGCCACGTACAGCCACTGGGCCGCGAGGGTGGTGACCAGCCCCAGGTACAGGAGGGAACCCATGGCCGGGGCCACAGAGGAGGGCAGGAACCGTCGGGGCGGCAAGCCCGCGGCCAGCCCCAGGAGGGCCAAGAACACGGTGCCAAACCCGAGCGCGTACACCAGGACCAGCAGGGGCGGGTACCTGCGGAGGGCCAGCTTTCCGAAGATGCTGTACAGGCCGTAGGTCAAGCCCGAAGCCAGCCCCGCGGTCACCCCGAGCCAGTCCCCGCGCAGGCCAGTGGGCTCGTACGCGCGCACCACAAGGGCGCAACCCACGAACGCCAGCAGCAGGCTCGCCCCCTTTGCGGGCGACAGCTCCTCCCCGAACAGGACCGCGCTGAGGCCCGTGACCCACGCGGGTGCGGTGTACAGCAGGACCGCGGCGGTCGCCACCGTGGTGCGCTCGATGGCGGTGAAGTACGCCAGGAAGAACAGGGCGATGCTGACGAAGCCGTAGGCGGCGAACAGGCCGAGGTCGCGGGCCCGCACCGCCAGGGCCCGCGGCTCCGTGACCAGGGCCGCGGACAGGGCTCCCAGGAAAGCCAGGCCGGCCCGCCACACGGACGCCTCGAAGACCCCCACGCCCGCGGCGGTGGTGAAGCGCACCGCCACCCCGAGGCTGCCCCACAGCACCGCGGCAGCCAGGACCAGGACGTAGCCGGAGGTCTGGTCCCGCACGGCCTCTTGGGTTCTGCCCGGAGGGCCCGGATCCCTCGCGGTATACTGGGAGCCGGAGCCTTCAAAGCGGGAGGTGGCACGGTGGAGCTCGCCGGAGTACGCGTGGCGGTGTTGGCGGAGGACCTGTACGAGGACCTGGAGCTTTGGTACCCGGTCCTGCGCCTGCGGGAGGCGGGCGCGGAGGTCCGGGTGGTGGGTCCCAAGGCAGGGGAGGTGTACAAGAGTAAGAACGGCTACCCGGTGAAGGCGGACGTGGGGATGGAGGACGCGAAGGCGGAGGAGTTCGACGCGGTGGTGATTCCCGGGGGCTACGCCCCGGACCGCATGCGCCGGCACCGGGCCATGGTGGAGTTCGTGCGGGCCGTCCACGAGGCGGGGAAACCCGTGGCCTTCATCTGCCACGCGGGGTGGGTGCCGGCCTCCGCGGGCATCGTGCGCGGGCGGACGGTCACCAGCTTCCCCTCCATCCGGGACGACTTGGTGAACGCGGGAGCTCGGTGGGTGGACCAGGAGGTGGTGGTGGACGGGAACCTGGTGTCCTCCCGGATGCCCTCCGACCTGCCCGCCTTCTGCCGCGCCCTGCTGGACCTGTTGGCCCGGGTGAAGGTGGCATGAGCCCTCGGGTCCTGGGGCCAGCCCGTCCCGAAACGCCACCGGTCGGAGGGGACCGGGGCCCCCAACAACCGCGCAGCGAGTTTCGGGGTGGTCTGGCGGAGGCCGCCCGGCGGCTGCAGGAAGCCGCGCGGCGCGCGGGTCTCGTCCTGGACCCGCGCACCGTCACTTACCGGGCGGAGCCTTTCGCCTGCTACGAGTACGTGCTGCGCCTGCAACAGGCCCACACCCTCATCGCCATGCCCGCGGCCTGGGTCGAGTCAGAGACGTGGGAGGAGCAGATGCGGGAACCCATGGCGCGGGCGCGGCAGTACCTAGAGCAGTTCGTGCCCGTCCAGGAGCGGGTCGACCTGGCCGCGCGGGGGGTGCCGCGGTTCCAGCAGGTGCTGAAGCCGTGAAGGCCCTCCCCATCCTGGAGCAGATCCCCACGGGACCCATCGGGACCAACTGCTACGTGTACGGAGACGGGGACGCCCGCAGAGGGTGGGTCATCGACCCCGGGGAAGACCCCGCGGTGATCGAGGAGGTGCTGCGGCACCACGGGTTGTCCGTGGAGGCCCTGGTCATCACACACGCGCACTGGGACCACGTGGGCGCGGTGCGGGTCTTGCGGGAGCTCACCGGAGCCCCCTTCCTCGTCCCGGAAGGGGAAGTGGAGGACCTGCGGGCCGCGGCCACCCGCGCCCAGCTCATGGGCGTGTACATCGACCCGCCGCCCGAACCAGACGGGTTGTTGCGGGACGGTGACCTGTTGCGGGCGGGGGACTTGGCGCTCCGGGTGGTGCACGCTCCGGGGCACACCCCCGGCCACGTGATCCTGGTGGGGGACGGACTTGCCTTTGTGGGAGACGTGGTGTTCGCGGGCAGCGTGGGGAGGACGGACCTGCCGGGGGGCGACTGGCAGACCCTGGAACAGACCCTCCGGACCAAGATCCTCACCTTGCCCGACGACACCGTGCTGTATCCGGGCCACGGCCCGCCCACCACGGTGGGCCGGGAGCGGACCAGCAACCCGTTTCTGCTCGGCCTGGCGGACGCGGGGGGGTGAGTCACTTCCTGCTGTTCGTGCACGGCGCCGCCTCCCGCGGCGCCATCTGGCAGAGCCAGCTCCTCGACTTCCCCCGCAGCGCCGCCCCCGACCTGCCGGGCCACCCGCACGGCCAGCCCCTGGACACCGTGGAGGCGTACGCGGTGTGGCTGGCCGATCACGTGCGTTCCTCGGGCCTGGCCCCTCCGGTGGTGGTGGGTCACTCCATGGGAGGGGCGGTGGCCCTGCAGGCCGTCCTCACCAGCCCGGAGGTCTTTTGCGGGCTGGTCCTGGTGGCGACGGGGCCGCGCCTTTCCGTGAACCCCAAGTTCCTCCGCGGACTGGTGGAGCGTCCCGAGACCACCCTGGACCGTTTCCTGCAGCTTTGCTTCGGCGCCCACGCGCCTGCGCGGGTGAAGGCGAAGGTCTGCGAGGTCGCCCGCGCCATGGGCCCGGACCTCCTGCGCCGCGACCTGGAGGCGTGTGACGCCTACGAGGCGGGTGCCCGGCTGCGGGAGGTGCAGCTTCCTACCCTGGTGGTGTGCGGGGAACAGGACGTGATGACCCCGCCTGCCCTTTCCGAGGAGCTGCACCGCGGGATTGCAGGCTCCACCTTGGTCGTTGTCCCGGAGGCGGGGCACATGGTGTTCCTGGAGCGGAGGAGGTTGTTCCGGGACTGCCTGCGGACCTTCCTCGCCACGATCCCCGTCCGGGGGTGAGGGTGTGTTTCGGATGCCCGAGGGTGCGCGGCTGGTGGACCTGAGGCTCCGGGTGCGGGACCGCAGCCGGGCGGTGGATTTTTACGCGGGCCTTCTGGGGCTTGCCCTCCAGGAGGAGTCCGGCCCGGTAGTCGTCCTGCGCCCCGCGGGCGGTGGGTTCACCTTGGAGCTGGAACACGCTCCCGATGCACCCGTCCGCCCCCAGGGGTCCGTGGGCCTGTACCACTTCGCCCTGCTTCTGCCCGACCGAGCCTCCCTGGCGCAGGTGGTCAGGCGCCTGATGGAGGCGGAGTGGCCTTTGGAGGGTGCGAGCGACCACGGGGTGTCGGAGGCCTTCTACCTGAGCGACCCTGAGGGGAACGGGCTGGAGCTGTACCGGGATCGGCCCTCGGACCTCTGGCCGCGGAGGGGCTCGGAACTGCGCATGGTGACCAAGGCCCTGGACGTGGGAGGGTTGCTGCGGGAGGCCCGGGCCGCGGCGCCCTTGCACCCGGACACCCGCCTGGGACACGTGCACCTTTCCGTGGCAGACCTGGAGGCCGCGGAGGCCTTTTACGCGGGAGCCCTGGGGCTGGGGGTGACCCAGCGAAGCTATCCTGGGGCCTTGTTTTTCGCCGCGGGCGGGTACCACCACCACGTGGGGGCCAACGTGTGGGGCACGCGCCGACAGGCCCCCGAGGGGAGCACGGGGCTGGTGCGGTACGGGTGGGCGGTGCCTGCCGGTACCGCAGACTCTTTGGCCCGACACCTTTCCGCCCTGGGGATACCGCACCAAGCGAGGCCCGGGGAGGTCACGGTGCAGGACCCGGCGGGGGTTCAGGTGGTGGTCCGGGACGGGCGTCGGTGAGGGCCGGAGGCTCGCACAGGGGCAGGTCCACGGCGAAGCACGCTCCCCCCTCGGGCCGGTTCCGGACGCGGATCACCCCGCCGTGGTCCCGGACGATGCCGTAGGCGATGGACAGTCCCAGTCCGGTACCCTCCCCCAGCTTCTTGGTGGTGAAGAAGGGGTCGAAGACGCGGTTCAGGTGCTCCGGGGCGATCCCGGGGCCCGTGTCCGCGAACTCCACCACCGCCTGGTCACCCGCCCGCTGCGCGGTCACCACCAGCTGTCCCGGGCCCTCCCGCATGGCCTGCAGGGCGTTCTGGACGATGTTGGTGAACACCTGCTGCAGCTGCACGGGATTCCCCCGCACCCACAGGGGTTCCGGGTGCAGGCGTACGGTGACCTGGATGCGGCCGGCGTCCCACCGGCAAGCTTCCAGGGTCCGCTGCACCAGCCCGTTGAGGTCCACGACCTCCCGCTCCACCGGTTGCGGACGGGCGAAGGTCAGCAGGCTCTGCACGATGTGGCGGGCGCGGTCTGCTTCCCGGACCACGATCTCCGCGTAGCCCCGGAGTTCCTCGGGGAGAGCCGGGTCGGACTCCAGGAGCTGCCCGTAGCCGAGGACGGAGGTCAGGGGGTTGTTGAGCTCGTGGGCCACCCCTGCCACCAGCTCGCCCACCGCGGACAGCTTCTCCGCCTGCAGAAGCTGCGCTTGAGCCTCCTCCAGGGCCCGGGTGCGCTCCTGAACCACCCGCTGGAGCTCGCCCTGGTACGCCTGGAGCCTTTCCCGGGAGTCCTGCAGCTCGGCCACCATGCGGTTGAACACCCGGGCCATGTCCGCGATCTCGTCCCGCCGGGGTCCCACCTGCACGCGAACGTCCAGGCGCCCCTCCCGCACCCGGTCCATGGCCTCCCGGAGGGTTTCCCAAGAGGCCGTCATGGCGCGGGTCAGGAAGACGAGGCCCACGAACCCCACCAGCAGGGCCGCCACCGCGGCGGCGGAAAAGGCCTGCACGAAGGACACCACGGAGTCCTGGACCAGGCGGACCTCCGCCAGGGCTCGGTCCCGCTCCACTTCCACGAGCGCCCGCAAGGCCTCCAGCTGCTGGGTTACCTGGGCCGCTTCCTGTCGGAGGGCGCGGAGGGCACGGGAGCTCCGGGTGCGGTGGGCGAGGCCCTCCAGGGGCCGGAGTCGGTCCCGGAGGGCGGCGGTCAGGGCGAGTACCTCGGGCACCGCCGCCAGTTGCGCGGCCTGCTCCAGCAGACGCAGGTCCTGCGCCGGGCTTCCCGCGGGCTCGGGGCGTCCTGGGTCCAGACTGGCCGCCAGCGCTGCGGACAGCCTCCTCCACAGGCCTGACTCCAGCTCCAGGGTGGCCAGCACCGCTTGACTGAGGTGCCGGGCCCGCTGGCTGTTCCGGGCGAGGTTGCGCAAGAAGGCAGGAAGCCAGCCCGCGCCCTGCAACGCCTCCAGCTGGGCCGCTCCCGTCCCCGCGGCGGCCCGCGCCCGCCTTCTTGTCTCCTCCAGGCGCTGCCGGAGCTGCTCGTGGCGCGCGAGGAGTTGGGACAGCCCCTGGAGGCGGTCCCCGGGTGGCCTGCGGAGGAACCCGCGGGCGGCCTCGTCGTATGCGCGGGCGGCGGAGAGCAGCTCGGATTTCGCCGGGCTGTCTGGCTGCGGGGGCCCCTCCTCGCCCAGGCGGGCCAGGTGGGACGTCAGGACCGGGTCCAAAATCTGTCGCTCTCCCTCGGCTCCGAGCTCAGGGTCGGCGGCCTGCAGGAGCAGCAGGAACAGCCGGCGCTCTACCAGGCTGAGGGCGGTGAGCGCTTGGCCGGCGGTGCGGCTGGCTTGGTCCACGCGGCGCGTGATCTGTGCGATCCACGCGGCCGCGGAGGCCGCGGCCCCCAGCAGGACCGCCAGGAGGAGGGAGATCGCCAGGTATCCCGCCAGGATCCTGCGGCCGATGCGCGAACGCATCTTAGGGGTATCTTCGCGAGGCCTGCTGGGCTTGGCAAGCGGGAGGTGGCCGGTGCGGTACCTGGACCTGAACTGCGACCTGGGCGAGTCCTTCGGGCCTTACCGACTGGGCGAGGACGAGGCAGTCTTGGGGTACGTGACCTCCGCCAACGTGGCGTGCGGGATGCACGCGGGGGACCCTCTCGTGATGCGCAGGACGGTGCAGCTGTGCCTGGAGCGGGGCGTGGCCGTGGGCGCCCACCCCGGGTACCCCGACCTCTGGGGGTTCGGACGCCGTCCCCTTCCCCTGACGCCGGAGGAGGTGTACGCGTTCGTGGTGGCCCAGGTGGGGGCGTTGGAGGCCGTGGCGCGGGCGGAGGGAGCGCGGCTCCAGCACGTGAAGCCCCACGGCGCCCTGTACAACGTGGCCGCCCGGGACGAGGCGGTGGCGGCGGCGGTGGCGGAGGCGGTGCGGCGGGCCTGGCCGGACGCCCTGTTGGTGGTGTTGAGCGGGTCGGTGAGTGAGCGGGTGGCGCGGGCCGCGGGCCTGCGGGTGGCCCGGGAGGCCTTCTGCGACCGCGGTTACCGAACCGACGGGAGCCTGGTACCCCGGGACCAGCCCGGGGCGGTGCTCACCGAGCCCTTCGAGGTGGCTTCCCGCGCGGTGCGCATCGCCCACGGGGAGCCCATCGAGACCGTGGACGGCGGCCAGGTGGTGGTGGAGGCAGACACCTTGTGCATCCACGGGGACACCCCGGGCGCCGCGGCCCTGGCGGCCGCGGTGCGGGCCGCCTTGGAGGAGGCCCACGTCCGGGTGCAGCCCATGGGGACCTGGCTGTGAGGCGTCTGGGGAAAGTCCTTGCCGCCCTCGCGGCGGGCTTGCTGGTGGTGGCGGCAGGCGGTGGGGTGTACGTGGTGCGCCGCGCCTTCCCGCAGGTGACGGGCGAGCTCCGGGTGGGAGGGCTGCACCAACCGGTGGAGGTGGTGCGGGACCGTTGGGGCGTGCCCCACGTCTACGCCCGCACCGAGCACGACCTGTTCTTCGCTCAGGGCTACGTGCACGCCCAGGACCGGCTGTGGCAGATGGAGCTGAACCGGCGCACTGCCGCGGGCCGGCTGTCGGAGGTCTTCGGCGACAGGACGCTGGCCACGGACCGGTTCCTCCGCACCCTGGGGCTGCGGCAAGCCGCGCAGCGGGAGTGGGCCCTGTTGTCCGAGGAGACCCGGTCCGCCCTGCGGGCGTACGCGGAAGGGGTAAACGCCTTCCTGCGCCAGCACCGGGGCCGGTTGCCCCTGGAGTTTCTCCTGCTCCGGGTCACCCCGGAGCCGTGGACGCCCGTGGACAGCTTGGGCTTCGGGAAGCTCATGGCCTACGAGCTGGGGGGCAACTGGCAGACGGAGCTGCTCCGGGCGGACCTGGAGCGGGTTTTGGGACCTGAAGGGGCGGCGCGCCTGCTCCCCGGGGAGCTCCCCGACGCACCCACGGTCCTCCCGGAGTTCGCGGGAAGACGGGCAGCACCGGGTACCGCCGCGGGAGGTGGGCTCGTGGGCAGCAACAACTGGGTGCTGGCGGGCCGGCTCACCGACACGGGCAAACCCTACCTGGCCAACGATCCTCACCTGCGGGTGAGCTTCCCGTCCGTCTGGTACACCATGCACCTGGAGGGCGGCCGGTACCGGGTGGCAGGCTTCACCTTCCCCGGCGTACCCGGGGTGGTGGTGGGCCACAACGCCTTCCTCGCGTGGGGCGTGACCAACGCCAACCCCGACGTGCAGGACCTGTTCGTGGAGCGCCTGCACCCCCAGGACCCCTCCCGTTACCTGTTCCGGGGCCGCTGGCTTCCCGTACAGGTGCGCACCGAGGAGATCCGGGTGCGTGGGCGCAGGGAGCCCGTGCGCTGGGTGGTCCGCAGCACCCACCACGGGCCCATCCTGAACGGCGCGGTGGAAGGGCTGCGGGAGGTGGTGGCCCTGCGGTGGACCGCCCTGCTGCCCACCACGGTGGCGGAAGGGGTGCTGCGGATCAACCGGGCCCGGGACTGGCGGGAGTTCCGGGAGGCTCTGCGGTTCTTCCAGGTGCCGGCCCAGAACTTCGTGTACGCAGACCGGCAAGGGAACATCGGCTACCAACTCCCCGGGTTGATCCCCGTGCGAGCCAAGGGAGACGGGACCCGGCCCGTGCCCGGATGGACGGGCGAGTACGAGTGGGTGGGGTGGATTCCCTACGACGCCCTGCCCACGGCGTTCAACCCCGCCAGGGGCTGGATCGCCAGCGCCAACAACCGGATCGTGCCCCGAGATTTCCCGTACCACCTGGGGACCGAGTGGGCGGAGGGGCTCCGGGCCAAGCGGATCGCGGAGGTGCTGCGCTCGCGCCCCCGCCACACCCGGGAGGACTTGGAACGCCTCCAGTTCGACCACGTGTCTGTGGCGGCCCGGCGCATCGCGCCGGTCCTGGCCCGGGTGGAAGCTTCCGGGGAGGCGGTGCGGGCGGTGCAGGAGGACCTGGCGGCGTGGGACGGCCGGCTTGCCGTGGACAGCCGGGCGGCAGCGGTGTACGAGGCCTTCCTGGTGCGGGCCGCGGAGGAGTTGTTCCGCCCCCGCCTGGGCGAGGCCCTGTGGGAGCGGTACGCCCGCAGGCCCTTCGCCATGGCGGCGCTGCTGCACCTGTGGGACCGTCCCCAGGACCCGTGGTGGGGTCCGGGAGGCCGTGACCGGGCCGCCGCCCGCATTCTGGAGCGGGCCGTAGCCGACCTGAAGGGCCGGCTGGGGCGGGACCGGTCCCGGTGGACGTGGGGAGCCCTGCACCGGGTGCACTTCGCCCACGTCCTGTCGCCCGTGCCCCTCCTCGGGCGGTGGTTGAGCGTGGGCCCGCTTCCCACGCCGGGGGACGGCTGGACGGTCAACCAGGCAGCCTACTCCCTGCTGCAGCCCTTCGCCCAGACGGTGGCAGCTTCCATGCGGATGGTGGTGGACCTTTCGGACTTCGACCGGTCCGTGGGGGTGCACACCACCGGCCAGTCAGCCCTCCCCGGGCACCCCCACCGAGCGGACCTGGTGGACCTGTGGGCCACCGGCCGCTACCACCCCCTCCTGTGGTCCCGCCAGGCGGTGGACCGGCACGCCACGGCGCGCCTGCAGCTGCGCCCCTCCGTGTCCCCTTGACCCAGGTCTGGGCGGGGACTAGACTGGAGCTACCAAACGTTTGGTAGGCGTCATGGGGGAGACCGGGGTCCGTCCCAGGCACGAGGAGCTTCTGGCCGCGGCGGTGCGGTTGTTCCGCAGGAAGGGATACCACGACACCTCCATGCAGGACCTGGCGGAGGCGGTCGGGGTCCAGCGGGGCAGCCTGTACCACTACATCGAGG